>Ga0209706_10000937_pt1 | contig 16654 bp, 14 predicted proteins | sample PPLLaktember2015_6_FD_187263 | JGI IMG/M metagenome (GOLD analysis project Ga0209706, IMG submission 187263) | Freshwater sediment microbial communities from Prairie Pothole Lake near Jamestown, North Dakota, USA - PPLs Lake P8 Core (1) Depth... | ecosystem: Environmental > Aquatic > Freshwater...
GGGGTCTGAGTTGACCAGGCTCGTGTCATCTTCTATGGCCTCATTGGTTTCCAGGATCTCCCCTGAAACCGGCGCCACGAGCTTTCCGATCCATTTGCGGGATTGGATCTTTCCACAGACTTCGCCCTGGCTTACTTCATCTTCGGTGTCAGGTAGATCAATGAAGACGATGTCCCCTGCTTCTTTCTGGAAAAAATCGTTCATGCCCACCGTCACTTTGGTGCCGTCCACGCGCGCCCACGCATGATCCTTGTGGTAGTAGAGATCATCCGGCATGTTGTAACCTTTGACGTCCGCCATGCTCTGAACCCTCCTTTCCTCTTATCGTTGTGGAATATAATTTCGGTGCTCAGTATTTCGGATGAGCGCTAATAGCGATCAGCCCGCAGCTGTCAGCTCTCAGCAAAACCATGAACAAACCACGCACCAAGCCCCGTGCAGAGTGCTAACAGCTTCAGCCCATGTATAGACGAAGAGCCCCGAAAAGGCAACAGAAAATAGCTACAATTTAACTATTCCCATCCTCCCCTGCAACGCTTAGGGCTTGTCCTTGAATCGCGCTTTGATAGCTCTGGCGTGGTTTGGAAGTCCCTCTGCCTCCGCCAGAGTCACCACCACGTCCCTGAGGCCGGCGAGGCCTTCCCTGGTCAGGTGCTGAAACGTGGGTTTCTTGATGAAATCGTCTACGGAGAGGCCTGAAAACATGCGAGCGCACCGGCCTGTAGGCAACACGTGGTTGGTCCCTGATGCATAGTCTCCAACCGGAACAGGGGCGTAGGGTCCCAAGAAGATAGACCCGGCGTGTTTTATTCTATCCAAAACCGCGTAGGGATCCTCGGTCATGATCTGAAGGTGCTCGGCCGCGTACTGGTTGGCAAAGTCGATGGCCTTGTCCATGTTCTCTGCGACCAGGACGTGAGAATGCTTTTTCAAGGACGACTCAAATATCTCTTTTCTCGGAAGAGACTCAAATTCCCTTTCGATAGCCACGCAAACCTGTTCAGCGAGCTGTTGCGATGTCGTAACAAGGACTGCAGCAGAATCCGGATCGTGCTCGATCTGGGAAAGGAAATCGAGGGCGATCAGCCAACCATCCGCCCTTTCATCCGCGAGAATCAGAGCTTCGCTGGGTCCGGCCGGAGAATCAATGTCCACCTGGCCGAAGACGATCATCTTGGCAGCGGTCACGTATTTGTTTCCAGGCCCCACGATCTTGTCCACTCTAGGAAGGGTTTTGGTGCCAAAGGCAAGGCCGGCAATGCCCCACGGGCCGCCCGCTTTGAAGACCCGGTGGCAACCCGCGATATCCGCAGCCACAAGGGTGACCGGGTTCACAACCATCTCTTTGCCGGGCGGTGTGGTTATGACCACTTCCTCGACACCGGCGGCCTTTGCCGGAATGACGGTCATCAGAACGGTACTCGGGTACGCGGCCCTGCCTCCCGGCACATAGCATCCCACGCGTTCCATGGGTCTCCTGACGCGACCGGCAGTAATGCCCGGGGCCACTTCGATGACCCACTTCTCGTTTTCCAATTGGGCTTCATGGAACCGAAGGATGTTGCGAGCCGCTGCCCTCAAAGCGTCCGCAACGGTGGAATCCACCTGAAGGTAGGCTGTCTTCACTTCTTCATGAGTTACCTCAAGATCGGATACGGAAACGTCGGATTTGAATTCCTTGGCGGCGTCAAGGAGACTCTCATCCCCTCTTGCCTTCACGTCTTCGACAATCTTTCGCACATGCTCATACACAGCGGAGATGTCCACTGCGGATCGCTCCAGGATGGACCGAAGCTCACCTGCCTTGAGGTCTTCTATTTTACGGGGACTGATTCTCATATCGAGGGCTCTCTTTTCTTCAGGTAATCCTTCAGAGCATCGATCGTGCTTTGAAACGCAAGCTCATCCCAGGGGATACGCTCGGGGTGATAGAGCCCCACTTCCGCGGTTTCATCGCCCACAATGAGGTTTCCTCCCGACGGTTCAGCGGTATAGACGACGACGACCGGAATTTTTCCGGGGTAGGAGTAAAGGCCGAGCAACTCCTTCGTGCGAATCTTGAGGCCGCACTCCTCTTCCGTTTCCCGGAGAGCCGCCGCTTTCACCTCTTCTCCCCGGTCCACATAGCCTCCGGGCAAGACCCACTTGCCCTTTTGAGGATCGATAGCACGCTTGAGAAGTACAATTCGGCCGTCCATTTCAACAATAGAGCAGGCCACCACTTTGGGATCAAGGTAAAAGACAAACTCGCACTTCGAACAGACAAGCCTTTCGGGTTCCCCTGGTCTCAAGGTTCTGGATCCGAGCTTTTCGCCGCAAACCGGGCAGTACTGGAATTCCACGTCTTCGTGCATTCCTACCAAAAGCCTCCCTGGCCAATGGAAAAACGTTGAGGGGAGGGGAGAGTGAACCACACAAAGTCCGCAGTCTGCCGGTCGATCGTCTCCTTCCCGTTCAAAGGGTAAGGCATCACGGTCACCATGGAAGCAGGCACACGCCTCAGGGTTCGGTCGGGGATCCCGAATTTATTCACAATGTGACCGTTGCCGGTGAAAGCGACAAGCCTGCCTTCGCCGGAGGCAAGGTGCTCTGCGAGGTTGTGAGCCATGGTTTCCTCCCAGACGCACTGGGCTTCGTAGAAGAAGTCGAAATTCTTCAGTTCGTGAGGAGAATGCTCATTGTAGATCTCTTGGAGAAAGGAGCGATGCCGGTCTTGAGTGAGATCGATCTCTTTCGGGAGTTGCTCTCTTTCAGAGGGCTCCAAGGACTTGAGCCCGGTTCTCGCCACCTTCCGCACAAGGCTGTTGGGCGCATTAATCGCAAGAACCCTATATTTCCTATCTTTAGCCAACTGCATGAGAGGGCGGTAAAGGTGATACTCAAAGCCCCAGGTTTTTTTCCAGTCCACGGCCTCCAAGAATTCTTTTTCAGTTATTTCTCCCTGAATGTACCGGTCAACGAAGGGTTGATGATATTGCTGGAAGAACTCCATGCCCACTGCCGGCGAAGGAGAACGACTTGCGACTGCCTGGAGAATCTGAACCTGAATGAGATGATGGTCCGGGTTGTCATGGGCCTCGCCCACAAAAATGAGGTCCTTGGAGGACAAGTGGGCAATCAGCTCCTCAAAAGTAACCGCTCTGCCGGAAGCAACGTCCACGACTTGGCCGGGACGAAATCGTTCGGCCACGCCTACAATGGTTGCCGTCGGGCTCTGAGGAGGACGCAATCCGGCACAGCCGATGATGCACAGGCAGATCACAGCAAGGATGGTCGTTTGCACAAAGGACACAGAATAACGTCTCCAAGGGAGAAAAAAGACTAAGGACAACCCTCTTGACGGGTTCAATTCCTAGCAGATACCCTAGAATCAGGCAAGGTTAATGTGAGCCGGAAAAGATCAGTGCGCAAGGTGCGGGGTGCAAGGTAAACCCGTCTTTGCGCGTTGAGCCTTTCCCTGCGAGCCGAAGCCCTCGGAGCCTTATAAGGAGGATATGTCGATGGAGTCCGGTGAGAAGCAGGTCAATGAGTTTTCTGAAAACAAACTGAGCTTGGATCCTGAGTTTCTGCGGGCGCACGCGCCGGAAGGGCCGGGGATTTATATTTTCAAGGACAGGACAGGCCGGCCGATCTATGTGGGGAAAGCCAAGAGCCTCAAAAAACGAGTTCAGTCCTACTTCAAGGTCTCCGGTGATTTCCCTGGCAAAACACAGGTGATGATGAGCCGTGCCAAGTCCCTGGAGTTCATTCTGACCACAACGGAAAAAGAAGCCTTCATCCTCGAAAGTAACCTCATCAAGAAGCATCTGCCCCGATACAACATTATCTTGAGAGACGACAAGCAGTACCCGTGGCTGCGGCTTGATGCGAATGAGCCCTATCCCAGCCTGTGCATTGTTCGAAAAGCCAGAAAGGACGGAGCCAGATATTTCGGCCCTTTTTCTTCGGCTTTGTCTGTCCGCAGCACGGTCAAGCTCATTGATCGCATCTTTCACCTGAGGAAGTGCCGGGACCGATCTTTGCCGAAAAGGTCCCGGCCCTGCCTAAACTATGAGCTTGACCGGTGTCTTGGGCCGTGTGCCACGCGAGTTCCGACTGAGTCCTACAAACAGATCGTAGACCAAGTGACTCTATTCCTTGAGGGTAGGAGCCATGAATTGATCAAAACCCTCCGGCAGCGCATGAAGGAGGCAGCTGAAAACTTGGATTTTGAAAGGGCGGCAAAGATCCGCGATCAGATCAAGGCTGTGCAAAGAACGGTTGAACACCAGAGTGTCGTTTCCCCGAAACTGGAAGATCAGGATGTCATCGGCCTGGCTCGCAGTGAGGCGAAGTTCCAAATCGTGGTCCTCTCCATCCGGAAAGGGCACCTATCAGGCAGCCGGGACTATGCCTTCAGAAATGAGGCGGGTTCTTCGTCCGAAGTGATGGAAGCCTTTGTGAAACAGTATTATCCCCGCGAGGCGTTCATCCCTAGGTCTGTTCTGCTCTCGGAACCGATCGAGGATCAATCCAGCATTGCGGAGTGGATGGGCGAGCTCGCTGGAAAAAGGATCCTTATCGAATGCCCTTCAAGGGGTGAAAAGAGCCGCCTCACAAGAATGGCCGTGGCGAACGCCGAGCATCTCCTGAAAAGGCAGGTAGAACCCGATGTCCTCGCGCTTGCGCAGGAGGTCCTAAAACTCAAGAAACTGCCCAGAAACATAGAGGGGGTTGATATTTCTAACATTTCAGGAGAGATGGCCGTCGGAGCCGTGGTGTCCTTTGTGGACGGCGAACCCTACAGGGCAGGGTACCGTGATTTCAGAATCAAGTCAGTGGCGGGAATCGATGACTACAGCATGATGGCTGAACTCATTTCCAGGCGCTTTTCCAAAGACCCTGTGCCTGATCTGATTGTGGTGGACGGGGGCAAAGGCCATCTTATGGCGGTCAAGAAAGCAGTTGATGGGCTCTGTGCCGGCGATCCACCAGACCTGGTAGCCATTGCAAAGGCCAATCAAGGCGAGGAGGCGGACAAGGTTTTTGTCCTGGGCAGAAAGAACCCCCTTCCTCTGCGCCAGGATCACCCGCTCCTTCATCTCCTCATGCGCATTCGAGATGAGGTGCACCGCAGGGCGATTTCCTATCACCGCAAGCTGAGAGGCAAAGGTTTTACAGCCTCTGTTCTGGACGGAATACCGGGGATAGGGCCGAAGAAAAAACAATATTTACTTAACTATTTCGGAAGCTTAGATGCCGTTTTCGGTTCGACAGTCGAGGACCTCCTGAAAGTGCCGGGAATCACCCGGAGCCTAGCGATTAAGATCGCTGAGTTTTTTTCCGGAAATCCAACTTCTAAAGGTTGACATTGCTTTTTTACCCGTGGTAGCCTAATTGGGTCTTGCCTTCTGCTGTTCAGCCTGGATCCGGAACAGCGATCTCCTCGGGATATCGCTTATTCTTCTACTCACTTCAACCCTGAGAAATGCCATGGCATCCAAGAAGATTACTGTCGTCGTCGTGCCGGAGGGACCGAGGAAAATCAGGCAGGTCAAGATACCAAGGTTCTGGGTGTTCTCTCTCGTCGTCCTATTTCTTGCCGCTAGCCTTTCTCTTGCCTGGGTCATAAAAGATTATATTTCCATCAAACGCAATCTTCCGCATCTGTCCAGCCTTCAAGAAGAAAACACATTGCAGAAGCAGCAGATCACTTCTCTCTCAGGGAAGGTGGAAGCGATCAACCAGAAAATGTCGGAACTCAAAGAATTCGACAAAAGGGTGAGGGCCATGGTGAGCATGGATCCTTCCAAGGGAAGCGGAATTGCGCCTGCCGGAGAGCAGCAGCAATTCGTTGGAATCGGCGGATCGGATTCCAGCCAAGGAGCCAGCAATTCCCCTTCTGAAAGAGGTCACAAGAAGCTTGTGCGGATGATGTACAGGGCCCTGGACAACCTCGACAGTGACATTTCCGCCCACAAGGATGAGAAAGCTGAACTCATGAGGCTGCTGGATCGACAGAAATCAATTCTCGCAAGTACCCCGTCTGTGTGGCCTACCCGGGGCTGGGTGAGTTCTGGATTCGGATATCGGGTTTCCCCTTTTACCACTGAAAAAGAATTGCACCGCGGCCTGGACATTTGCAGCAGGAAAGGGACTCCTGTGGTTGCTCCTGCTGACGGAGTGGTGGCCTATGTCGAATCGGATCCGGGTTATGGAAAAACGGTGATCATCAACCACGGTTATGGCCTTAATACCATGTATGCCCACTTGGACAAGGCGCATGTCAAGAAAGGGCAGGTCGTGAAGCGACATCAGGAAATTGCCCAAGTGGGGGATACAGGCAGAACCACGGGGGCCCACCTTCATTATGAAGTTCACTTGAATGGAGTTCCCGTCAATCCTCTCAGATACATCCTCAATTAGCTTTTAGATTCCCATCTGATCGTTCCTAATGTATAATTTAGAATCTTGTCTTTGGCAGTTCAATGAGACCAAACAAAGAAATACGAGTAATTAAAAATGCTTAGCTCGCTAATTAAAAGTATTTTCGGAAGCAAGAACGAGAGGGAACTCAAACGAATGTCTCCCCTTGTTAACCAGATCAACACCCTGGAGCCCCAGTTCCGATCTCTGTCGGACGCAGAAATTCAGGCGAAGACGGCTGAGTTTAAGGAGAGGGTTTCAAAGGGTGAGCCTCTGGAGGACCTGCTGCCTGAGGCATTTGCTGCGGTCCGTGAGGCCTCCGTGCGCGTGCTCCGCATGCGGCACTTCGATGTGCAGCTGATCGGGGGGATTGTGCTTCACGAAGGAAAGATCGCTGAGATGAAGACGGGCGAGGGCAAGACCCTGGCTGCCACTCTTCCTCTTTATCTCAATGCGCTCACAGGCCGGGGTGTGCATCTCGTGACGGTGAACGACTACCTGGCCAGGCGTGATGCGGAGTGGATGGGTGGAATCTACAAATTCCTCGGTATGTCCGTGGGCGTCATTGTTCACGGCCTGGATGACACCGCGCGAAAGGCCGCCTATGCCTGCGATATCACCTACGGCACCAATAACGAGTTTGGCTTTGACTATCTCCGGGACAACATGAAGTTCGATGTCAGGGATTTTGTCCAGCGGAGCTTTTACTACGCCATCGTGGACGAGGTGGACAGCATCCTGATAGACGAGGCCAGGACTCCTCTCATCATCAGCGGGCCTGTGGAGCGAAGCGAGAACAAGATATATGTGGAGGTCAAGCCCCAGGTGATCAACCTAAGGAGGAAGCAGAGCGCGGTGGTCCGCTCCATCCTCCAGGAAGCCAAGCAGGCGCTCGAAGGATCAGAGGATGGAGACCGGAGCATCGAACTGCTCCTCAAGGTCAAACGAGGCGATCCCAAGAACCCCGGCTTCCTCGACATCGTCGCCAAGAATCAGAACCTCAAGAAAGAAGTTGACCGGCTGGAGGCTATGCTGAGCGCCCAGAAGGTCCTTCCGGAAATCGACCAGGATCTTTACTGCACCATTGACGAGCGAAGCAACGCGGTCGAACTGACGGACAAGGGGATCAAGCTTCTGGCCGAAGGCGGCGCAGGGGACTTCTCCCTGCCGGACATCGACGAGGAAAGTCATCTCATCCGTGAGGATCAAAGCCGCAGTGAGGATGAAAAAACCGCCCGCCTCAAAGAATTGGAGGACGGGTATCTGCGCACTTCGGAGCTGCTCCACGCCACGCACCAACTCATCAAAGCGTACTGGCTTTTCGAAAAAGACGTCCATTATGTGATCAAGGACGACCAGGTGGTGATTGTGGATGAGTTCACGGGGCGAATGATGCCGGGCCGGCGCTGGAGCGAAGGCCTTCACCAAGCTGTGGAGGCCAAGGAGGGAGTGAGCGTTGCCGAAGAAAACCAGACCCTGGCAACCGTCACGTTCCAGAATTTCTTTCGCATGTATGAGAAACTGGCAGGGATGACCGGAACGGCCGACACCGAAGCGGCGGAATTCATGAGCACCTACAAGCTGGATGAAGTTGTCGTGCCTACCAACAAGAAAATGATAAGAACGGATTATCCTGACGCAATCTACAAGACCGAGCGGGAGAAGTTCAAGGCGGTGGTGGAGGAAATCAAAGAACTCTATGACCGGGGTCAGCCTGTCCTGGTTGGGACGATCACGATAGAAAAATCCGAGATGCTGAGCAAGATGCTTAGCCGGACAGGGATCCCCCACTCCGTTCTCAATGCGAAACACCATGAGAAGGAAGCGGAAATCGTGGCCAGGGCCGGCCAGGCGAAAACTGTCACCATCTCCACCAACATGGCCGGGAGGGGGACGGACATCGTGTTGGGCGATGGGGTCGTGGAGTTGGGCGGCCTTCACATCCTCGGAACGGAGCGGCACGAGAGCCGGCGAATCGACAACCAGCTCAGGGGCCGTTCCGGCCGGCAGGGAGACCCGGGCAGTTCTCGATTTTATCTTTCCCTAGAAGACGATCTCCTCAGAATCTTCGGCTCTGACCGGATTGCCTCGGTCATGGGGCGCCTCGGGATGGAGGAGGGCGAACCCATTGAACACAGCCTGATCTCCAAGGCCATCGAGAACGCCCAGAAGAAGGTCGAGGCTCACCACTTCGACATCAGAAAACATCTTCTCGAATACGATGATGTGATGAACACCCAGAGGGACATCATCTATTCGATGAGGAGGGAGATTCTTTCCGGTGAGGGGATCGTCGATGTCGTTCGCACCATGATGGGAGAAAAGGTGGACGCCTTGATCGATGCTTACACGGATCCAAAAGCAGCGCCGGAGGAATGGGAAATCCATGGATTGAAGGATCAAGTGGCCCGTCTTTTTGGAGTTCGCCTGAAGCTCGGGCCGCCCGATATGGGAGAAGATGAATTCCATGCCCTGAGGCAGGATGAGCTGAGAGAGACGCTCAAAGAAGAGGCGTGGAAAGCTCAGGAAAAGAGGGAGGCGGAATTCGGAAAAGAGGATTTGAAGTCGATCGAGAAGTACTTCCTCCTTCAAATCATTGATCATCAGTGGGTGGATCATCTCCAGGACATGGAGAGCATGAAGGAAGGCATTGGCCTAAGAGGTTATGGCCATCTCGATCCACTGAGAGAGTATAAGAAAGAGGGGTTTGCTCTCTTCGAAGGACTGATGGATCGCATCAAGGAACAGACTCTGGTGACCCTTGCTCGCATCCGTTTGATGAAAGAAAAACCAAAGGAGGAGGAATTGCCTCGCAAAAAGGCGAGGGCCATGCAGTTCAGTCATGGAGGGGGCCAGGAAAAAATCGAGACGGTCAGACGAGAAGGTAAGAAAGTCGGACGCAATGACCCTTGCCCGTGCGGGAGCGGCAGAAAGTATAAGAAGTGCTGTGGGAAAAATACGTGAGAACAGCAAGTGCCTAAAGTTCAAGAATGAGAATACAGAAGACAGTAGACAGCGAGACGAGCGAGAAAAGCATAGAAGACTGCAAAAGAGAGAGCGACTTTTCCCTCATCTTAGGGATAACGATTCACGGATAACGGTGAATAACAAGAGCCAAAGGCCTTTGGCGGAGCTGGATATGGGTGATTATCACGTTCGAGGCTTCAAAGCGTCAGTTATGGCTGCAGGCATCAAGAAAAGGGGCGGGCTGGACCTAGCCCTTATTTTTTCTGAAAGACCAGCGAGCGCAGCCGGCGTGTTCACAGGCAATAAGGTGAAAGCCGCTCCGGTACTCGTCAGCCAGGAAAATATCAAAAAGGGCAGGGCCAGGGCCATTATCGCAAATGCGGGCAACGCCAATGCCTGTACCGGGGACGCAGGGCTTCGGAGTGCCCGGTTTACGGTTGAACGGGTCGCCAAGGAATTGAGGATTGAGGCTGAGGAAGTGCTCGTTGCCTCCACAGGAGTGATTGGAGCGCCTCTGAACACGGAAGCCATTGGGGAGGCGCTTCCGGAACTGGTGAAGGGGCTATCGGCGGATGCCGTTCCTCGGGTTGTGGAAGCGATCATGACCACGGATTCTTTTCCTAAGCTCTCTTTGTATGAAGGGAAAGCCGGTGGAAAACCCTACAAGGTAGTCGGGATGGCAAAGGGAGCAGGGATGATCATGCCGGACATGGCGACCATGCTTTGCTTCATTATCACGGACATCGCCGTTGATGCCGTTCGCCTAAACGAAGCCCTTGTGTGGGGAGTGGAAAGAACCTTCAACCGGATCAGCGTGGATGGGGACATGAGCACAAACGATACCGTCTTTGTCCTCGCCAACGGCGAAGCCGGGAATGGAACCCTGAACCCCGAAGATCTTCAGGGGTTCAAGGCCGGGTTGACAAGGGTGATGGATGAGCTCTCCACGATGATCGTGAGAGACGGCGAAGGGGCGACCAAGCTGGTCCGCATCGCGATTAAGGGAGCCGCCACCCCTGCTGATGCGCTGATGGCGGCTAGGACCATTGCCAATTCCGCTCTGGTCAAGACCGCGTTTTATGGGTCGGACCCCAACTGGGGACGAATCATGGCGGCTCTCGGCCGTTCAGGGGTTCAGATGCGGGAGGAAGGGGTCACGATCTGGGTGGATGATGTGAAGATCGTGGAAAAGGGCATGGGTCGAGGGCCTGAGCCTGAAGCGAAGGCGGCTGAACGGATGAAGGGCAAGGAGTTTTCCGTGATCGTGGACCTTCAAGAAGGTGAGTTTGAAGATCACATCACCACCTGCGATTTGACGCACGAGTATGTGTCCATTAATGCAGACTACAGAACTTAAATAGTTCTTTGTTGGGCTTTTGAATCCGAGACGAATTCGGAGTGACCGATGATGTACAGTGTCATTATGGCGGGGGGGGCGGGGACGCGGTTTTGGCCGGTGAGCCGAAAAGCAAAACCCAAGCAGTTTCTCAATATCACGGGTAAGGGGCCCATGGTGGTAGAGACTTGCGACAGAATGGCGCCTGCGTTCAGAGACGAGCAGATCATCCTAATTTTGGGCCAGGAGCACATGCAAGAGGCCACATCCCTTTTCAAGGAAAGAAGGGTCCGGCTCCTGGCTGAACCTGTGGGAAGGAATACGGCTGCTTGTATGGGACTCGGAGCCATTTATGCTGCCCATCTCAAAAGCGCCGATCCCGTGGCGTTTCTTCCTGCAGACCATTATGTGTCAAACCCAGCCGCTCTGCTGGAGAGCATCCATCGCGCCGCAGAGATCGCCGCTGCCGGTTCTATCGTGACTCTCGGCATTGTTCCGACAAGGCCTGAGACAGGCTACGGCTACATTCAATGGTCAGAGGAGCGGCCGGACTTCTGGGAGCAGAAGGCCTACCGGGTGAAAGCCTTCGTTGAGAAGCCTACCCTCGATAAGGCGAAGCAGTATCTCGCCAGAGGGGACTACCTGTGGAACGCAGGGATTTTCGTAGCAACCTCTCAAACCGTCCTGAAGGAGATCGAACTTCACCTGCCTAATCTTTATGAGGGATTGATGCGGCTAAAGACGGCACTGGGAACCGATGGTTTTGAGAATGTGCTGGAAGAGGTCTATGAGAGGCTGGAATCCGTGTCCTTTGATTATGGGATCATGGAAAGAACCAGTTCGCCTGTATTCGTGGTTCCTTGCGACTGTGGATGGAGTGATGTGGGCTCTTGGGAGTCGGTTTATGAGTTGAGGGAAGAAGACTATGACGATCTGCGAAACCTTAAGGAGGGGGAGTGCCTTGTGGTGGACTGCAAAGGAAGTTTTGTTTTGAGCCGAGGAGGCCGGCTCGTTTCCTGTCTGGGGCTGAAGGATTGCTTGGTCATTGACACCCCGGAGGCCCTCCTGGTGGCGGATCTTAAGAAATCCCAGGAGGTCCGAAAGATCATCGATTTACTGAAGCGAAGCAGAAAGGATGACCTGCTGTGAACCCGAACATATTTCGCGAGTACGACATCCGGGGTAGAGTGCCGGAGGATTTGAATCGGGAAACAGCCTACAGCCTGGGACAGTGTTTCGGTGCCTACTATCGGAATGCCGGGGCAAAACGGATCAGCCTGGGCCGGGATTGCCGCCTGAGTTCCCCGGAGCTGCGGCTGGGCGTTATGGAAGGAATCTTGGATGCGGGAATTGACGTAAAAGACGTGGGAATGGTTCCCACGCCACTCCTCTATTTTTCTCTCCATCACTTGGACGTGGACGGCGGCATCCAGATCACGGGAAGTCACAATCCCCCAGAGTATAACGGATTCAAAATCTGCCTTGGGAAAACCACGATCTTCGGCGAGGAGATCCAGAAAATCAGAAGAATCGCGGAGACGGGGTCGTTTCCGAAAGGAAGGGGGAGCGTTGAAACAAAGGAAGTGATCCAGCCCTATCACGAGGAAATCCAGAGGAGGATTCAATGCGGGCAGGTCGCGAGGAAGGTGGTCCTGGATGCAGGGAATGGCGTGGCAGGACTTGTGGCGCCTGAACTTTATACCCGAATGGGGATTGAGGTCGAAAAGCTTTTCTGTGAACCGGATGGCCGTTTTCCAAACCACCATCCGGATCCCACCCTTCCGGAAAACCTGAAGCACCTCGTTCGAAAGGTGAGCGACACGTCCGCCGATCTGGGGATTGCCTTTGACGGCGACGCGGATCGGATTGGCGTGGTGGACCGCAAGGGCAAGATCATATGGGGCGACCAGCTTATGATCATCTTTTCCAGAGACCTGCTGAAACGCCACCCCGGGGCCAAGATCATCGGTGAAGTCAAGTGCTCCCAGGTGCTCTACGATGATATCCGCAAGAACGGCGGGGTGCCGATCATGTGGAAGGCAGGCCATTCCCTTATCAAAGGGAAGATGAAAGAGGAGGGAGCCCTTCTTGCAGGCGAAATGAGCGGTCATCTCTTCTTTGCGGAACGCTATTTCGGTTATGACGATGCTATCTATGCGGGCGCTCGGCTGCTGGAAATCCTCACTACCGAAGACAAAGAGCTTGAAGAACTCCTTGCCGGAGTCCCTTCCCTGGTGAGCACGCCGGAGATTCGCATGGACTGCCCGGATGATCAGAAGTTTCAAATCGTGGCCGATCTTGCCTCGGAGTTTAAAAGGCAATACCAGGTGATGGATGTGGACGGAGCGAGAGTGGTCTTAAAGGGGGGGTGGGGGCTGATCCGGGCATCCAACACCCAGCCCGTGCTGGTCCTCCGCTTCGAAGCCGAGGATCAGAAAACCCTCCAGGAAATCCAGGATATCTTCATGAGTAAACTCGCCAAGAGAGGGTTGAAACTCAAATGATCGACCGGCCTCTGGTCATTGCGAGTCGGAACAAGGGGAAGATCGAGGAGTTCAAATCCCTTTTTTCGGGTTTTCCCATCAACATCAAAAGCCTGAATGACTTCGAGCCCATTCCGGAGCCTGTGGAGGACGGGAAAACTTTTGAGGACAATGCATACAAGAAAGCGCATCTGACTGCGCGGGTGCTGGGCTTTCCAGCCCTAGCCGACGACTCCGGATTAGTGGTCGAGGCTCTCGGCGGGCAACCCGGCGTCTTTTCCGCCCGCTATGCCGGAGAGGGAGCTGGAGACGAGGCAAACATCCGCAAGCTTCTGAAAACCATGGAGGGCGTGAGTGACCGAAGAGCCGCTTTCGAGTGTGTCATCGCCATCGCCGTTCCCCGGGGGCCTGCCCTACGCTATGAGGGAAGATGTGAAGGCGAGATAGCCAGAGAACCGAGCGGAAAGAACGGCTTCGGTTATGACCCGGTTTTTTTCTATCAGCCCTTGGGGAGAACCTTTGCGGAGCTGAGCCAGGAGGAGAAGAACCGGGTCAGCCACAGGGGAAAAGCCATGGCGGAGCTCCTTACTGAATTCGATAAAGTGCTCGTTTGGCTGGAACAGAGGATTAGGGAGGAACCCTTCTGACAAAGGACTGAGCGATGAGTAACGAGGACTGAGTGGAATGCAACAGAAAACCGTTTTGTTTTTTTGCTCAGTCCTCAGTCCTCGTTTCTGTTATCGGGGCGCCTTGTATCCGGGCATTTTTGACCAACCTGAGAACAATGCAAGTGTTTAGTAAATTTCCTACTGTTTAGATCTAAAAAAGCAGGCAGCTTGTTGACAGCGCGTCATTCGTGAATATTATTTAAGCACAAATATCAAGGGGGTTGAAAACGAACATGGATGCCAATATCTTTCAAGTAACTGAAAAAGCAGATCAAATGATTCAGCAGTTCTTCCAGGAAAAGAAAGATAAGCCTGTTGTCCGGGTTTTCCTTTCGCAGGGTGGGTGATCAGGGCCCTCTCTGGGTATGGCTCTGGATGAGCCGAAAGATGATGATGAGATCGTGAAAAACAATGGGGTGACCTTTCTTGTGAACAAACAGTTGCTCGATCAGGTTAAACCCATTACAGTGGATTTTGTTGAATCCGGGTGGGGTTCAGGGTTTTCGATTTCCTCCAGCCTCAAAAAAGCTGAGGGCTGCGGAAGCGGAAGCTGCTCCTGCTAACTTTCCAGGCCGCCAGCCTTTAAGAAGCGAAAAAGCTAAGGTTGGCGACCTTACTGTTTTTCCTTCCCAGATACGTCCTATCGTCCAATTGCTTAACGCAGGGTTTCAACCTTTACAGGCAGAGGGATTTCGGATATCTCTATTCCAGGAGCTTCTCCATGATCCGCGAGCAAGTGAAAAAGCTGTTGGCGGAACTGCCCAAGGGAGTTCTGCTGGTGGGCGCTGCGAAAACTCGCACCTCTGACGAGATTCTGGAGGCCATTGAGGCCGGCCTGGAGATCGTGGGGGAGAACTATGTTCAGGAGGCGGAGAAGGCTTTTGAGAAAGTCGGCCACAGGGCCAAGTGGCACATGATCGGACATCTTCAAACCAACAAAGTCAAAAAAGCGGTGGCCGTGTTCGACATGATTGAAACCGTGAGTTCCATGAAACTGGCCGAAGAGATAGACAAAACTTGCGCAAAAGCGGGAAAGGTGATGCCCGTCCTTGTTGAGATCAACAGCGGTGAAGAGGCTCAGAAGTCAGGAGTCAACCCGGATGAGGCTGTGGAGCTGATTCGAGCAACGTCCTCGCTAAAGAACATCCGCATCGTGGGATTGATGACCATGGGTCCTCTTGCCGGAGACCCCGAAGAGTCAAGGCCCTATTTCCAGAGAACGAAAAAGATCTTTGATGCCCTGAGGGCCATGAATATTACTGGCGTGGAAATGAAGTACCTCTCCATGGGCATGTCCCACTCCTACAAGGCTGCCCTTGAAGAAGGATCCAACATGGTTCGCATCGGAACAAAACTGTTCGGGGAAAGAAAGTAGGAAGAAGTGCCTAAAGGGATCTAAAGTGTCTAAAGTTAGAGAACCCCAGTGATCAGTTAACAGTTATCGGTTATCAGTAAAAGCAAGCCCACTTTTTTTCGTGGTTTCCAGCTTTCGTGCTTTCGTGATGGGATTTTCAGAAAAGCTTTTATCAACTGACCACGGACAACGGACTACAGACGACAGGCAACAAGCAACCTGCAACATGCGACCTGCAGCCTGCCACGGACAACGGTCAACGGACAACAAGCCGGGTATGAGTCATGCGACTAAAGAAATGAAACGCCTTATGGGAAAAGCTCTGCATTCCCGAGACATGATTCAGGATGGCGACCATGTGATGGTCGCTGTTTCAGGAGGCAAGGACAGCCTCTCTCTTCTCTGGCTGTTGAGGGAACGTCTTGCTCGGGTTCCCATACAATATCGAATCACTGCAATGCACGTTGATCCCGGTTTCGGGGCCAATTCAGCTGACCTGATGGAGGAATTCTTTTCCTCTCATGGTTTTGAAAACCGGGTCGTGAGGGGGGATTTCGGCCCTTTGGCCCATGGCCCGGAGAACAGGGAGAACCCTTGCTTTCTCTGCTCCAGGATCAGGCGAAAAGCGCTCTTTGAAGCAGCCAGAGATCTCGGTTGCAACAAGATCGCTTTTGGACACCACAAAGATGATGTGATCGAGACATTCTTCCTGAACATTTTTTATGGAGCGTCAGTCAGCACCATGAGCCCGGTGCAGGAGTTTTTCGGCGGCAAGCTGTTCGTTATAAGACCTTTTTTCATGATCGATTCGGATCTGATCCGCCGCTACTTCCGGTCCATGGGCTGGCAGGAGATCGATCTCGGATGCCCCACAGCCGGTTCTTCAAAGAGAGAAGAGATCAAGACGATTTTGAATCGGCTTTACCGCGGAAACCAGAAAATCAAGGGCAATATCTTTCATGCGTTGCAGAATGTGAAACCGGAGTATCTCCTCTAAGGAGTGTCTCAAGGTGCACGGCTAGGGATGCAACGTAGTGAGGGAAGCGTGCTTATGGAAGAAGAATCCTTTCAGAAGACCAATGGTTCGGCCGGGCGGCATCCCTATGACGTCCCGAGTAAAGAGGAGCTTCCTGAGGACCATCCAAGCGGGGGGAGAAGGAGTGAGCGAGATGGATTGAGGTGGACTGTCTGGCTGCTGCTCATTCTGATTGTTCTTCTCTTCGCGTCAAGCATTGCGAACCTTGTCGTGAGCCAAAGGGCTTATGAGAGCTCCCTGAAACAAGTCAACGCGATCGAGCAACTGACGCAATCCATCAAGGACGTTCAGAGATCGGTTATCAATCTCTCCAAGATGCTTGACCAGGCGTCCCCGGAAGACGAAGAACTTGAAGAGGACAGAGCCGGTGGGCCTTCAGGAGACGGCAGCATCTGAGCCAGGGAT
>Ga0209706_10000939_pt1 | contig 16636 bp, 13 predicted proteins | sample PPLLaktember2015_6_FD_187263 | JGI IMG/M metagenome (GOLD analysis project Ga0209706, IMG submission 187263) | Freshwater sediment microbial communities from Prairie Pothole Lake near Jamestown, North Dakota, USA - PPLs Lake P8 Core (1) Depth... | ecosystem: Environmental > Aquatic > Freshwater...
GGCCGGCGTCTGGGTCTGAGGCAGGGTCTGGGCTTCCCCCAGCCCGCCGCAGGCCAGCGCGATCGCCAGACCTAAAGCGAAGACGCTCACGACATTCTTCATTTTGATCCTCGGGACCTCTTCAGACAGTCTCTGTCCTGCTTAGAAGTCATAGGTTAGGTTGAGCCCGTAGAACATCCGCTCATCGTCCTGGCCCGGGATGTTCGAATCCCGGGCCCACCAGCTGACGACGAACCCGAGAGCGGTGTTCCGCATGATCCTGAAATAGACGCCGCCCGAATGGATGTCATAGAGGTCGAGCCGGTTCACCGCGCTGCCGCCGAAGGCCACCGGGTAATTGTTCTTGCCCCGCTGATAATCGTAATCGAACCGCAGGAAGGGCAGCGGATAGAGCGAGGCCCCGACGCCGGGCCGCGTCTCGACGTAATAAGCGTCCCCGAACCAGAGGGAGAAATTGACGTCCCGCAGATAGGAGCCCCGGACGGAGAAGAACGAGGCGACGCGAAGCGACAGCCGGGTGTCGCCGACGAGGCCGGCGAAGTCCGGGCTGTCCGGGTCCCGGACGTCGTAATTCTTGTAGCCGACGCGGAAGCTCCCCCGGATGCGGCGGCCGAGCTGGGAGAACTCGACCCCGCCCCGGACGGCGGTGCTCTCGGAGTCCCTCAGGGTCGCTTGGGCCGTGAACTCGAAATCATAGCGGCCGTACTCGACGTCGACGAAGAAGCGCCGGTCGTCGGAGGCCTGATAGTAGGCCGCGAAGGTCGCGTAGCTCTCGCGCCTGTTCAGCCGTTCCTGGACGTTGAACCCGCCCTCGTACTCGACGCTCTCATAGTCGTAGCTGACTGTCCGGTAGCCGAGGCTGAGCGATGTCTTATGGGCGACCTTTAGGAGGACCGAGCCCCCGTAGCCCAGCTCTTTCCGCCGCGGCCGGATATCGATCTCCGTGCTCCAGCGCTCCCGCGCGTCCGAGTAGACCCCTTCGAGGCTGAAGAACGCGTTCTTCAGATCGATCTGGACCGCCGCGTTGGTGTAGTAGTTCCAGGTCCTCTCCCGCTCGGTCTTGGAATACCAGACGTAGCGGGGCGAACCGGCGAGGGTCAGCACGAGCTTCCTGCGGACAGGGAGGTAAAAGGTGGCCGCCGGCCCCGCCGTGAGGGTAAAATCCCTGATCGGGTTGGAGGGCGAATAGTACACGTTCGAATCGACCCCGGCATCGGAGAGGATGATCTGTGGCTGGATCAGGAAAGGTCCGAAATGCCAGGGCGCATTTCGCAGGCGCTGCTGGAGCTCCAGCCCTCTCCACGTCTGGGCTTGAGCCGCATCCGGCATCAGCAGGAGGAGGAGGCCCGCCCCCAGGAGCGCGGCGCAAGCCGCGAGGCCGAGCCGCCTCCTGGCCGCGGCCTTCATCCGTGATTCTCCTGGTGATAGCCGATCCCCATGTTGCCGAGGTGTTCGACGATGCGCTCGCGATCCCCGTTGATCGCCGCATCGATGATTCCCTTCAATTCGAGTTCCCGTCCCATGAGCTTCTCCGTGGCCGGGGCGATGAAGATCCTTTCGAACTTGGTGGCCTTGTTCTTCTCTTTTTCGACCAGGATCTCCTCATACAGCTTCTCTCCCGGCCTCATCCCGACGAACTTGATCTCGATGTCCTCTTCTTTTTGCCCGGAAAGCCGGATCAGGGTCTTGACCATGTCGATGATCTTGATGGGCTCGCCCATGTCCAGGATGAAGATCTCGCCCTTCTCGCCGAGCGTGTTGGCCTGGATGATGAGGCGGACGGCCTCCGGGATGGACATGAAGAAGCGCCGGACCTCGGGGTGAGTCACCGTGACCGGCCCGCCCTTGGCGATCTGCCGCTGGAAGAGGGGGATGACGCTGCCCCGGCTGCCGAGGACGTTGCCGAACCTGACGCAGGCGAACTTGGTCTGGCTGGTCTTGGCGACCTCCTGGATGAGGACCTCCCCGATCCGCTTCGTCGCCCCCATGATGTTCGTCGGATTGACGGCCTTGTCCGACGAGATGAAGAGGAACCGCTCGACCTCGGCCAGGCGCGCGGTGTCGATCAGGTTGTTCGTCCCCACGACGTTGTTCAGGATGGCTTCCCCGAAATTGATCTCCATGAGGGGGACATGTTTGTGCGCCGCGGCGTCGAACACGATCTCCGGCCGGAGCTTCTCGAACAGCATCCGGAGGCGGTCCGCGTTCATGATGCTCGCGATCACCGGGTGGACGACGACCCCGGTGGAAACGCTCGTTTTCAGGTCGTTGTCGATCTCGAAAATGCTGTTCTCGTCCTTGTCGAGCAGGATGATCTCGCTCGGCCCCAGCGTCGCGAGCTGGCGGCAGAGCTCGGAGCCGATGGAGCCGCCCGCCCCGGCGACGAGGATGCGCTTGCCCCGGTACACGGCGGTGACCTCGTCGAGGTGCTTGTCCAGCCGGAACACGCTCCGGCCGAGGAGGTCGTCGATGTTGACGTCGCGGACACGGGTGACCTTGACCCGCTCGTCGAGCAGCTCGAACAGCCCGGGCACGATCCTCGTCTTGAGGCCGGCCTTCGCGCACTGGTCGGTGATCCGGCGCAGCTCTTTGGAGGACGCGTTGGCGATCGTGATGATCGCCTCCTGCACGCCGTACTTCCGGACGATCGCCGGGATCTGGGCCGTGCTGCCCAGGACCGGGATGCCCTGGACCCGCTTCCCGACCTGCTTGAGGTTGTCGTCGATGAAGCCGACGATGATCGTGCCCAGGTCGGTCCGGTTGATGAGCTCTTTGGCGACCAGGTTGCCGGCCCCGCCCGCGCCGATGAGGATCGTCCGGGCGTGGTCGTGGGCCCCGGCGCTGAGCCTCAGGCGGTCCCGGTTGAGCCCTTCCGTATAGACGCGCCAGAAGATGCGGACTCCCAGGGTCCCCAGCAGGGAGAACATGAATTCCATGCTGATGATGCTGAGGGGCAGCCGGAGGCTGGGAAGGGAGATCGGGAGCTCGAGGCGGGCGATGGTCATGAGGATGGTCGGCGGCAGCAGGGCGGCGACGATCCGGATGGCATCGTGGACGGACACGAACCTCCAGATGGTCAGGTACACGGAGAAGAGGAAGAAGCACAGGAGCCGGATCAGGATGATGAGGGGCGCGAAGGTCATCATCTTCAGGACTTCCGGCTGCGTCGGCACGCCTTCGAACCGGATGATGAAAGGCGTCAGGAAAGCCAGGGCGAAAACGATCGTGTCGATGAAGACCTGGGTGACCCGGGTATACATCAGCCGCGAGAGCCCCGCCTTGAACCGTCCCATCTCAGGCCCTGCCTTCCATGACGGCCCTCAGGACGTCGACGACGTAGGCCAGCTCCTCGTCGGCCAGCGTCGGAAAGATCGGCAGCGACAGGCATCCCTGCCAGGCCCGCTCCGCCTGGGGATAGTCCTCGGGCTTCAGATGATAGGTCTCCCGGTAATAGCTCATCCGGTGGAGCGGCCGGTAGTGGACCGAGGTGCCGATGCCCCGCTCGGCCAGCAGCTCGATGCACCGGAGCCCCGGGGCGGACGACGACCGGGAACAGGTGCCAGGCCTGGTCCTCGACGGCCGCGCGCAGGACGGGGAGATCGAGATGCGGCACCCCGGCCAGGTCCCGCAGATAGCGCTTGGCGCAGCGCTCCCGTTCCCGCTGGAAGTTCCAGGCCCGCTCGAGCTGGGCCAGGCCGATGGCGGCATTGATGTCCGGCATGTTGTACTTGAAGCCGGGAGCGACGACGTCGTATTCCCAGCCGGGTTTCGCGGAGGTGTAGCGGTCCCAGACCACGCGGTCGATGCCGTGCAGCCGCATCGTCCGCGCCCGCTTGGCGATCGCCGCGTCGTTCGTCGTCAGCATGCCGCCTTCGCCGGTGGTGATCGTCTTGTTGGCGTAGAAGCTGAAGCATGTCACGTCGCCGAGCCCGCCCACCATCCGGCCGCCGCACTTCGCCGGGAACGCATGGGCGGCGTCCTCGACGATGCGGATGCCGTGCCGCCGGCAGATGTCGAGGATCCCGTCTTCGCCGTCGCGGCCGACCAGGGCGGCGGCCTGCCCTCCGTAATGGACGACGACCAGCGTCTTCACGCCCGGGTGTTGGCGGATCGCCTCGGTCAGGATCTCGGGAGTCAGCAGGCAGGTCCCGTACTCGACGTCGAGCAGGACCGGGTGGGCGTTCAGATAGCGGACGACCTCGGCGGAGGACGTGAAGGTCATCGTCGGCACGAACACCTCGTCGCCGGCCTTGACCCCGACGGCCTCGAGGGCCAGGTGGAGGGCCGAGGTGCAGGAATTCACGGCCACGGCGTGCTCCGCCTGGACGGCCTCGGCAAAGCGGCGCTCGAGCTCGAGGGCCTTGGCGCCGGTCGTCAGCCAACCGCTGGTCAGGACCTCGCCGATATAGGCCATCTCGTTCCCGTCGCAGGCGATCCGACAGAAGGGTACCTTCATTTCTTATCCACTCATCGGGGGAGCTGCCCCGAGATCCGCCCTAAGGCCGGGCTTTCTCCCGTTAGGGAAATCATTATAGGCGCCCGCCCCCGGGATGTCCAGTTCGTGGCCATCCTTACGCCCCGCCGGACGCGCGGTCGCCCAGGGTCATGATGTACTCGTTCATGGCCCGGCCTTCGGGGGTCACGAAGGTGCCTGACAGGCGGAATCCCAGCCGCAGATAGAATTGATTGACCCGGTCGTTCCCGTCGCGGTCCGTGGTCAGGCAATACTCCCGGATGCCGCGCGCGGCCATGGCCTCGGAGAACGCGGACACGAGCGCCTGTCCGGCGCCCTTCCCCGAAGCCCCGGGACGGACGGCGATGGACATCAGGCATGCCTGCGCCGCGGACCGTTCGGACTGCCGGGACTGGCCGAGCGCCCTGAACAGCCGCGGGATGATCCGCGGCCGCCGCAAGACGGCGCCGAGCGAGGCGCCCGCGAACCGGACGACGCGCGTCTTGATGAGCCTCTCATAGAAACCGGATTGGTCGGTCACTCCGGCGACGAACCCGTCGATGCCCGAGCCCGATTCCGAGACCAGCGCGATGCCTTGGGGATGTCTCCCGATGCCTTCGTAGAGCAGCGCCAGGAACCCGGGGCCGAGGAAGCTGAGGAAGAAGCCTGGGAAGCTCTGGAGATGGATCCCGACAACGGCGGGGATGTCCTCGAGGCGCATGTCCCGGATGGCCATCTCAGAACTCGGCCCGCTCCCGGAGCCGGAAGCTCCCGTATCCTGCAAGACAGCCCAGGATCGGAAGCAGCTCCTTCGAGTCGTACAGGACCGCCGTGGCCATGAAGAACGTGAAGATGACCAGGAGGATATCGATGGCAAAAAAGAGGTTTTTCGAATCCCCGTCGGGGGCCCCGCGGGTCAGCCGCAAGAATTTGTCCCCGAGAACCCCCAGGAAACCCAGGAACAGGGAGCACCCGATGATGCCGCAGCTGGCCAGGAGCTCGAGCGGCGTCGAATGGGCGTAGACGCCGAGGGAGCTGTAGGACCAGAAATTGTCATACCCGACGCCGACGAAGAACGTCCTCGCGTTCATGAGCCACACTTCGATGGCCTCCCGGGCCAGCTCCCACCGGTTGGCGTCCGAGGCATTGGAGATCCCGGCGAAGAGCGATTTCATCCGGAAGAAGAACGGGGAGGTATAGATGAAATAGCCGGCCAGGACGATCAGGGCCGCCGAGGCGATGACCATGAGGCCCTTCTGGAACCGAGTGATGTTCTGGCGCTTGTACAGCAGACGCGTGACGAAGAGGACCATCAGGGCCAGCCCGATCAGCCCCTTCTTGGAGCCGGAATAGTAGATGATGACCAGAGAGACGACGAGGGGCACGACGAACAGGGCCCCTTTCGTCTGGGATTTCCGGGAGCGCAGCAGCAGGATCATGCACGCCCAGACCACCGTCAGGGCGAAGATGGCGGCCGTGTTCGCGTTGCTCAGCGTGCCGGCGAAGCGGTCCTCCTCGGTGACCTGTCCGGCCATTCTCAGATACCCGATCTCGCCCTGGTTCTGGATGTAGACGTACACGATCGAGAAGACGAAGATCTTGAGGGCGGTGAAAAGGTCCGCGTCGGTCTTGATGAGCTGGGCGCAGGCCATCGTGGCGATCACGATCTTGAGGAGGGTCCCGAGGCCCGGGGTGAACCCCTCCCCCGCCCGAGGCCCGATGTAATGGGTGAAAGCGGCCCAAACGCCCAGAAGCGCATAGAGGCCGATCTCGAGCGGGATCTTGATCCGGAGGCCGCCGAGGATATCGTACAGGGCGTACCCGACGAGGGCCGCCCCCATGAGCTGGGGGATGATCAGGAGCGCGGAGAATTCGGCGTGGCCGAAGGCACAAACGCTGAACAGATAGACCCCGACGAGATACCCGGCCAGGCTCGGTCTCGCGCTAGCGTCTTGGTCCATCGTCCGCGTCCAGTGAGGCGATGAAATCCTCGATCATGAACCATTCCGGGACAAAGGCCCCTTCGTGCCAGGTCATGGTCTCGTCCCAATAGCCTGGGCACTCCCGGTATCCGGCCTGGAGGAACGCGTAGCTGATCTCGAGGAGCCCGGGCTTGCCGTTGTCGAAGACGTAATCGAAGGCCAGGCACTGCGACCCGAGCTTCTTCGCGATCTCGAAAGAGAGCTCGACGCACCCGAGATCGACCTCATTCTTCGCATGCCGGATCAGGCCGCTCCCCGAAGCCCGGAAGTCGTCGTCGCGGACCAGCCTCTTGATGCCGAAAGCGCGGTTCCCGATGACGACGATCCGGTTGTCGAAGGCGTTGCCGGGGACGTAGTCCTGGAAATAGGCGTAGCCTTTTTCCCGGGGGGAATTCCGCTCGAGCTCGGTGGGCACGAAGAGCCGGGCGACGCCCTTGCCCAGGCCCGCCGCTGCGGCGAGGTTCCGGTCCCTTTTGAAATGCCAGATCCGGTCTTTCATGAGCCCGGGCCGGCTGACGGGAGAGAACCCCCGGCCGAACGCCTTGTGGACGAGCCTGCGGGCCTGAGGCTTCGTCCGGACCAGGGTGACATTGGCGGACCCGGCGCCTCTCCTCAGCTTGAAGACTTTGGGGAAGTCCGCACGTTCGATCCAGGCCAGGGCGGCCGGCTCCTCATAAAAGAGATAGGTCGGCACGAGAGGGGCTCCGACGGCTTCGAGGAGATACTTCTGCCCGATCTTGTCGTCGTAATGCCAGCTCGTCCGGCTGTCGGGGAAGACCTTCTTTCCCGCCTGCTCCAGGGAGTACGTCAGCTGCCGGGCCAGCCGGACCTTCTGGTACTCCCAATGGGCCCAATGCCACATCAGGCCGGCGCAGTCGGAGACTTGGGCGATGATCGCGTTGTCAAGGCAATCGACGGGCTTCACGTCGACCCGATGCATCCGGCAGTATTCAAGCCACCGGTCCGAGAAGCTTCCCGGGGAGTCGTGGATCGCGATCTTCATCTTACTTCAGGAGCCGCCCGATGACGGCCTTGGCCGCCTCGGCGTGAGATTCGCACCGGATGGTGTTCAGGATCTGCGCGTACTGCGCCTTGGTCACGAACAGACGGTCCAGCCCGAGCTTCTCCAAGCCGGCTTTGACCCGGTCGTTGCGGATGATGCTCAGGGGGTTGAAGACGTTGAGATAATATCGGCCGTAACGCTCCAGGAACGATTCCCATTGGCGTTCGAGCTCGGCGCTGTCGGCGATCGTGCGGCCGAACTCCTCGACTTCGCGGCGCACGGCCTCGGCGGCCTCCCCCTCGAGGACGCTCACGGAGAAGTCCGCCCTCGCCTGGGCGACCGGGACTAGCGCCCAGACGATGTCCCCGTCCCGTCCGATCTCGAGGCGGAGGACCAGACCCGAGTACCACCAGGAGAATTCCGACGGCAGGGTAAAGAGGAAGTTCCCCAGGCTGTAAAAGATGGGCGTGCCAGCGTGGACCTCGGTGCCGCCAATGCAATGAGGATGATGCCCGACGATGACCGAAGCGCCGTTCTCGGCGTAGAACCGATACTCCTGGACCATCCGCGGGGTGGGGTAATGGAAGTCCTCCTGGCCGCCGTGGAGGACGACGACGACGCGGTCGGACGTCCGCCGGGCCTCGCGGATCCGCTTGAGGTTCTCCACGACATCGGACGGATTCGCCCCGCCCCTGGCCCTGTCCGCGCCGGCCCACTCGTTCTCGCCGAAGTTCAGGACCGCCAGCCGGAGCCCGTCCTTTTCCAGGAAAAAGGGTTCGGCCGCCTCCGCGAGGTTCCGCCCGGCGCCGACCGAGCGGATCCCTGCGCCCGCCAGGCTCTCCAGGGTCTCGGCGATCCCGGGCTGGCCATAGTCCCTGATGTGATTGTTGGCCAGGGTCGCGAGATCGACGCCGAGGTCCCTCAAGACAGGCAGGGCCGTTTCTTTGGCCGCCGCGAGATGGGGGCCGGTCTTGAGGATCTTGTCCGTGGCGCGGCCCGCCGTGATCGGCGCCTCCAGGTTGACGATGCGCAGGTCGGCGTCGGCGAACAGGGACCGGACCGAAGGCGCGAAGAAGGCTCTTCCTCGGAACGGGTCCGAGACGAACAGGTCTCCGGTCACGAGGATCTTCATAAATTCGCCCGCATTCAGTTTAACCGAGGACCGGCCCGCATTCAAGACCCGGGGTCAGCCCCGGGCGTCCAGCCAGCAGACCTGTCCCTGACGGCGGACGGCGCCCGGGGGGAAGGCCCGGCCCGCCAGCCGGACCTCGACGGGACCCGCATGAGGAGGAAGGTCGAAAGCCAGGCCCTGACACTCGCACGGCTCCGGGACCTGGCGTCCGAAGATCGGATCGTCCACCGCCTCGAGGTCGATGATCAGGCGACCCCCGTCCACGCTCGCGGAGTACTTCAGGAAGGTCCGCAGCCGCGTCCATTCCAGAAGCCGCGGCAGCCGGGTCACCCAGATCCTGCCCCGGTCCCGGAAGGCTCTCAGTCTCTGGAAATTCGCGATCGTCTCGTCCTGGATCGGCAGGCTCCGTTCGACCGTCCAGTGGGTGAAGAGGATGCAGGTCCCTTCGGCCTCGACGAGACGCTCGAGGTTCGCGTCGCTGAAGAGGACGGAGGCGTCGAAGGCGATCTTCGACGTCCGCAGGGCGACGGTCACGCCGCTGGGGGCCCGTTCCCGGCCGTAGCATCGCCGGAACCGGTAGTAGCGGGTCCCGTCGTCCATGGTGACGGGCTCGAGGATCGAGGGCCGGCCGCCGTTCGAGTGTTCGGGCAGAGCGATCACGTTGGCCAGCTCGTCGTTCCCCGCCTCGAGCCAGAGGTACTTGAGCCCGTTGGCCCGGAGGACGTCGTTGACGTAGTGGCGGGAACCGGGCGTGTCCCCTTCGTACCAGGGTTGCCGCCAAACGATCGGGTAGCGCCTTCGGCCCGTCAGGGGCCCGATGGTGAACCGGGCGATCTGACGGGCCAGCGCGCCGACGCGGTTCGGCCTGAGCGAATCGGGGCAGAGGCCCGTCGGGCAGGCCAGGACCGAGTGGTTGATCCACGTGGAGGGCTTGGGGATCCGCTCGGTCTCGCACCAGCGATAGAACCCGTCGAGCAGGGGCAGGATCTGGTCGCGGGTGTAGTGCAGGAAACCATGGAACGTATCGATCTGCCCCTCGCGGATCCAGGACTTGATGGCCTCGGCGGCGTTCCGGCCGTCGCTCGTATCTTCCCGGAAGGCGCCGGTCCGGGGATCGAACCGGTGCATCCCCATGCTGACGTCGTCCGCGATGAGGAAGAAGGTGTCCCCGAGCTCCAAGCCCAGGCCCGGTACGCCTCCGGCCGAACGGTCGTACCAGCGGCTCCCGGCGGTCAGGCCCAGCGTCCGCCATGCCTCCGTGTCCGGCCGGATGACCTCCGTTCCGCAGAAGAGGGCGTGGATCGCGGCGAACCGGTTGTAGCTCGCGTTGTCGGTATCCGAGGCGACGGTGGCGGCCGCGGCATAGGGATAAGGGAATCTCCGGATCTTCGGTCCGAAAAGAGGACGGCCCGGAGCGGGAGCGGGAGCGCTTTTGCCTTCAGAGCCCATTTTCTGTATGATAGCCGTCGAGTCGGGAGATTTCAAGGCTTTCCTCGACCTGCCCGTCCCCCTTGACGGCCGCGGGGATCATGGCGCCGCGGGGCGCTCATCGGTCGGTTTCTCATGAAGCAGGCGCACCTGATCGCGGTCAACACGCTCATCATCTGGGGAACTACGCTCCTCCAGATGATCCCGCCGCTGGTGATGGTCCCGTTCCTCATCCGCTCCCTCGGCGACAGCGGCTACGGCGAGTACGCGCTCATCTGGTCCCTGCTCATGGCCATCGAGCAGCTCGAGGCGTCCCTCCAATCCGGGGGCATCAAGTACGGGGCCGCGGCCCTCGCGCAGGGGCGGATCGCCGATCTCAACAAGGTCCTCAGCTCGACCTTCGTCTTCTCGGTCATCCTCGGCGCCCTCGCGGGCCTGGCGATCGGCCTCACGGGGCTCGCGGCGTTCAGCGGCTCGCCGGGGATGATGGTCTCTTTGCTGATCGTCGGGGGGATGATGCTCTTCTTGGCGCCGACGACGCCTTTTTTAGGGATCATCAGGGCTAAGCAGCGGCACTACGTCAATTCCGTCGCCGCGATCGCCGCCCAGTATGCCGGGCTCTTGCTCATCGTCCTCTGGTTCCGCCTGGTCGGGCCGTCCGTCGAGGCCCTGATCGCCATCCTGGCGGGGACGCTCCTTGTCTCCAGGCTGGCCCAGGTGCCCGTGGCCTACAGGCTCGTCCCGGGTCTCCGGAACAGCTTTCGGTACTTCGACCGGGGGACGTTCCGCGCGATCCTCGGCTTCGGGACCATGGTCGTCGTGTTGTCCCTGTGTCTGGCCGCCAATTCGACCGGCATGCGTTGGCTGGCCGGGCTTCTGGTCTCGACCGGCTTCGTCGCCCACCTGGCCATTTTCCTGATGCCCGGAACCATGCTCGCCCAGATCGTCCTGGCGATGACCGTCACGGTCATGCCGGCGGCCAGCGCCTACGAGGCCTCGGATAACCGGGCCTTGCTCCGGGAGCTTTTCCTCAAGTCGACCCGCTATATCGTCCTGCTGGTCTCGGCCGCCCTGCTGGCCGCCGGCCTGCTCGTCCGCGGGGTCCTGCGGCTGTGGGTCGGCCCCGCCTACGAGTTCCTCGACGTCTACACCCTCGTCAATCTCGCCGGCGTCGCCGTGCTGATGAGCGCCTCGTGCGCCCATCAGATGCTGAAGGGCCTGGGGGCCCTTCGCAGCATCTTCGCCGCCTTTCTCGCCGGCCTGGTCCTCGTCCCCGCCGCGGTCTTTACGGCTGTTCTTCTGATCTGGGATTCACCCTATGCGGCCATCTCGGCGGGGCTCCTGCTCGGCAACATCACCGCCGGGGTCCTCCAGCTGAGGGCCTGCGCCCGGGCCGTCCAGATGAACGGCGGGCTGTTCCTCAAGAAAGCTTTTGTCGAGCCCCTGGCTCCGGCGGCGGCCGGCCTGGCCTTCGTTGCCGGGACGATGGCTTTGACGGGCGTGGATAGCCTCGCCTGGAGGGCGGCCGTCGCCGGGGCGGGAGTCGCCATCGCCTTCGGCGGTTTTTACGCCTTCGTCGCCGGCCCCGAGGAGCGCCGGCAGCTCGGTGATTTCATCCGTATGGTCCTGGCGCGTTTCAAGGGGGGGCCGGGCCGCATTTCGACCCAAAAGGAGGGCCCCGGTGCTGAATAAACCCCATCTTCGAATGACCGAGGCGACCATCCACAAGTCCGGCAACCCCCGGCACATGCGGATCGAGGTCGAGAAATCCAAGAGGGCCCGCCGCATCGGAAAGGCCAGCGGCTTGTTCCGCGTTCCCAAGGTCGTCGATTTCGACGAGACCCGGGGCGTGGCCGTTTTCGAACGGGTCCCCGGCCTGCAGACCCTTCGCCGGGCGGCCGTCTGGGGGCCGGAATACGAAGCCCTGGCCGAACGGATCGGGGCCGCCCTCGCGGTCATCCATCGCGACCTGACCCTCCCGCCGGACATGGTCATCCCGCTCCCCGAGGACTTCCGAGGGGGCGGGGGCGAGGTCTTCCTCCACGGCGATTTCGGCATCAAGAACATCTGCCTGGACCCGGCCACATCCTCCCTCGTGATCGTCGACTGGCAGTTCACGGACGTCCATGGCGGAAAAGCGACCTTCGGATCCCGGTATTTCGACATCATCTGGTTCGTCAACACCTTGCTATGGAGCCCGACGCCGAGATACCTGACGAGCGATCCGGTCAATCCGGTCGCGCGGAGATTCCTCGAGGGCTACTATTCCACCGCCCGCATTCCCTACGACGCGAAGGGGATCTCCTCCTACGCCAACCATTTCTTCGAGGTCAAGCGGACGGCGCGGCGGCAGACCTCCAGACGCCACAGACTCTTCCTTCCCCGGTGCCAGGCGCTGACCCAGCGGTTCATCCGCTCCCTCAGGAAGGACCTCTTCGCATGAGGCCGAACGATCGTCCGGGGAACGGAGACCCGCCGCCGTCCGATTACCGGCGATCTCATCTGGCTTCGGGAAAAGGCGCATCGTACCATGCGACGTTCTCGGAGAATCCCTACCGCCGTCTGATCTGGGAGCTGGAGCGAAGGGTCCTCGACCGGGTCGTCCGCGAGGACTTCGCGGGACGCGAGATCAGGCATCTCGATTTCGCATGCGGGACGGGGCGGATCCTCAAGCACATCGCGCCTCGGGCGGTCATGTCCGTCGGGATCGACGTCTCGCCGAGCATGCTGGCCGTCGCAAGAGAAGACCCCGGCCGGGCGGAGATCCTGGAAGCGGACCTGACGGCCGTCGACATCCTGGGGGACCGGGAGTTCGACCTGATCACCGCGTTCAGGTTCTTCCCCAATGCGGAAGTCAGGCTCCGCGAGGAGGCGATGCGCGTCCTCGGGAGACATCTGGCCCCGGACGGCCGGCTCGTTTTCAACAACCACAAGAACCTGGGCAGCCTGAAGTACCGGCTGGCGAGGCTGCGGGGACGTGGCGGCCGCGAAGGGATGAGCCGGCAAGACGCGCGGGATCTCGTCGCCCGGAACGGCCTGGCGATCGAAAGGACCTACGCCGTGGGATTCACGCCGGCGGGCGACGAGCGCCTGTTCCTCCCGCCGACGGTGCTGCGGCGAATCGAAGGCGGTCTCGCGCGTTGCCCGGCCCTCAAAGGCCTGGGCGAGAACGTGATCTTCATCTGCCGCCCGGCCGAACGGCGCTGACGCGAACGGTCACCGGGGCCTGGCCGGCTGACGGGAGTCCGGGGCTTCGAGGGCGCCGATATCCGGTTTCCCGCCGCGGGGGGTCCCGGTCGCATCCTCCCGGATCTCGCTCAGGCGTTCCGCCCGGTCCCGTGCGGGCGAGCTCGGGGAGATCCTGAACCACTCGACGGTGAGCGCGCCGGGTCCCGCCGGGCCGGTCTTCAACAGCCTGGGGTCGCCGAGAACGTCGCCGGTCCCGCGGCAGCCGCGCACGGGCCGGCGCGACCAATTATTGCGGCGGAAGGAGATCCCCTTCGCTTCGAGGCGGCTGACGGCCGTCGCGTCCTGCTGGCCGACGATGTTGTTGACGAAGCGGGCCCCGGTCGCGCGCCCGCCGAAGAAATAGACGCAGGAGGATTCGGCGCCGGCGGTCGGCGAGGCGTCGACGAAGGTGTTGTTGGCCACGAGGCAATCCCGCAGCTGGTTGCCGCCGGCCGCCAGGTTCCTCTCCCCGCCCCGGGCCAGGTTGTTGATGAAGACGTTGTCCGACGAAGCCGGATTGCGCTTCTCGTCGCCGATCAGGATGCCGCTCTGGGTGACATAGGCCTGGATCGGGTTCCCGGGCGTGAAATAGCTCAGGTTCCTCTGGAACAGGCAGTACTTCGTGTCCGAGATATAGTAGTTCTGCTGGTTGTTGTAGGAAACGCAGTCTTCGATCGTGATGTGATGGCTTTCGAAGGTCGAGATGCCTTCACCCCAGTTGTCCCAGGACGTGCAGCCGCGGATCGTCGTGTACTGGGGATAGCGGCAGGCGCTGATGCCGAAGCCCCACGTTCCCTCGTGCGGCCGGAATTTCTCGTTCAGCAGCGAGTTGCGTGAGGCCCGGCAGTTGACGAGCAGGCCGTGCCAGCCCGTGATGTAGACGCCAGAGCCCCAATTGTCGTGGGCGTAGACGTTGTCGACCCGGCAATGCCGGCCGTGGACGGCGACGCCATAGCCGCTCGAGTGACGGACCTCCAGGTTGCTCACGGCGCACCAATCGCCATAGACCTGAAGGAGAACGTCGTTGCCGCCGCCGGGGATCTTGAAGCCGTCCCCGTCGATGACCACGGGCTCGCCCTCATAATTGCTGACCGTGATGGGGCCCGCCTCGGTCCCGTCCGCGGTCCAGGTCGAGCTGGCCCGGTAGGTCCCCCCTCGGATCAGGACCGTGTCTCCAGCCCTTACCGCGCGCGCGGCCCGACTGAGCGTGCGGAACGGTCCCCGGGAGCCCTTCTCGCGCACCGGGGCGAGACCGTTATGGGAGTCGTTGCCGTCGGTGGCCACATAGAAGGTCCGGGCCCGGCTCTGAGCGGCGGCGCAGAGGACGACCAGGAAGAGTCCCGCGGCGGCGGCTCTCACCCAGGCCCTTCGTTCCATGTCAGGACACCCCCCGGCCGGACAGCCGGAACCTTTGACGCCCGCCCCCGGGACTCGCCGGTTCGCCGAGATCCGGGATCTGCTCGTTGGCCAGAATGGCGGCGGGCACGGTCGTCACCAGGGCTTCCGCCATCGCGCCGCCCACCAGCTTCGCCGCCGCCTTGACGGCCCCGGACAGGACCGGCGGCCGCGATCCCGAATTGTGAGCGTCGCTGGCGATCACGTGCACCAGGCGCCGGCGCAGGAACTCCTCAGCCGTCCGGCGAACGCGCCGGCCGAACCCGCCGGTGAGGCTTTGAGCCGTGATCTGTCCGACGGCCCCTTGGCGGACCATGCCGGCCAGGATCTCGGGCGAACCCGCGATCACGGCGTTCCGCTCGGGGTGGCTGATGATCGGGATCAGGCCCTCGAGCATCATCCGGCTCACGAGGCCCGGCGCCTCTTCGGGCAGGCTCAGGGCCGGGAATTCGATGAAGACGTAGGCCGTTCCGTTGACGGTCAATCCGAAGTCCCTGATGAGCGGGATCATGTCGCGGCGATAGCTGACCTCGGCGCCGGGAAAGATCTCGACGCCGCCCGGCCGGACCTCGTCGAGGAACCGGCTGACCCGGGGCTTGAGGTCCGCGGTGTCGCGGTTCGGCCGGAACAGCCGGAAGACGTGGGGCGTCAGGACGATCCGGGTGATGCCGTCGGCCCGCGCCATCTCGAGCATCCGGGCGGACTCGGCCGCGTCCGCCGCGCCGTCGTCCCAATCGGGCAGGAGATGGTTATGGAGATCGATCAACCGTCGGTCCGCTTCCGGCGTCCGTAATACGACGATATATGATATTCGTCCAGGTCCCGCATCCGGACCGCATTGATGACGACGCCGAGGGTCTTGATCCTGTGGGCGTCGAGCTTCTCCTGAGCCCGCCTCAGGGCTTCCCGCGGCGTCCGGCCGCGCCGGACGACCATGATGGCCCCGTCCAGGCGCGATCCGATGACCAGGGCGTCGCTGACGGCCAGGGCCGGGGGCGTATCCACCAGGACAAAATCGAAATCCTTCTTGAGCTGGGCCACGAGCGTCGCCAGCTTCTCGGATCCCAGAAGCTCGAGGGGGTCGGACGCCTGGGGGCCGGCGTTGATCAGGAAGAGCCCGGGGATGGCGGTGGCCCGCAGCAGGTCGTCCCAAGCCAGCCCGACCATCAGATATTTCGACAGTCCGTTCAGGTTCTTGGTCCGGAAGACCCGGTGCAGACGCGGCTTGCGCAGGTCCGCGTCGACGATCACGACGCGCTTGCCGGCCTGGGCCAGCGAGGCGGCCAGGTTGCAGGCGGTCGCGGTCTTGCCGTCCTGCGGCAGCGGGCTGGTGACGGCGAGAGCCCTGCGGTTCATGTCGTCCATCGAGAAGAGCAGCGACGTCCGGACCGAGCGGTACTGTTCCGCGAAGGCCGAGTCCGGGGCGAACTGGACAACGAGGTCCATCGCCTCGTCCATCCTCTCTCTCCGGTCGGGCCTCTTCTTGCCGATCGAGGTCCAGACGACGTTGGCCATGTCCCCGAGCGCGGAAGCGGCTTCCTCGGCCGCCTCCCCCGCCTTCCCGTCCTTGGAGAACATCGGGATCAGGCCCAACGTGGGGACGCCCGCATACTTGCGGACGTCTTCCGCGTCCTTCACGGTGACGTCCAGGCTCTCGTAGAGGAGCGCCAGGCCCAGCCCGACGAACAGCCCGACCAGCAGCCCGAGGACCATGTTCTTCTTCGTGTTGGGGCTGCTGGGCGACAGGGGGACTTCCGCGTCGTCCACGACCCAGATGTTCGAGGTCCGGAAGCCCTTCAGGCGGGACGAGACGTCGGCTTCGCTCTTCCGCGTCATCAGCGATTCGAGAAGGTTCTTGTCGTTCTGGATCTCGATGAGGAGCTGGCTGTACTGGATGGCGTTGCTGTTCATCTGGAACGCCGCGCTCTTCACCCGGTTCAGCTCGTTGGTCAGGCCCTGTTCCCTCGAGGCGGCGGCCTGCCATTCGGTGTAGGCCCGGTTGACGAGGTTCCTGG
>Ga0209706_10000941_pt1 | contig 16606 bp, 15 predicted proteins | sample PPLLaktember2015_6_FD_187263 | JGI IMG/M metagenome (GOLD analysis project Ga0209706, IMG submission 187263) | Freshwater sediment microbial communities from Prairie Pothole Lake near Jamestown, North Dakota, USA - PPLs Lake P8 Core (1) Depth... | ecosystem: Environmental > Aquatic > Freshwater...
CGGCTTCACCCTGCCCTTCGCGCTGGCGTTCGTCGCGATCCCGCTCGAGTACTTCATCAACTCCGGCCGCATCGTTCTGGGAGCCACGCTGGTTCTGTTCCTGCGCGGCCTCGCCTTCGCGCTGCGCTTCAGCGGCCAGATCGTCAAGGAAGCCGGGAAGCTGGCCGGGGTCTTCTACGACGTGATCATCTTTGCGCCCCTTGCCATCGAGCGCTGGGTCGCAGCCGCCCGTGAGAATGCCGCGAAGGACAGCCCGGCGCGGCCACGGCCGGCACTCGGCAAGTTCGCAACGGCGGACAACGAGGAGGCGCTATGAGCGCCCGGAAGCTGATGGTGGCGGGCATCGGTCTGCTGTTGCTCGCCGGCTGCGGAAAGGAGATCAACCGCCGGCAGGCGGTCTATGTTCTGGTCGATACCTCGGGGACGTACGCGAAGGAGGTCAACAAGGCGCAGAATGTAGTGAACTATCTTCTCGGGTCACTGCAGCCCGGCGACTCGCTTGCAGTCGGTCGCGTCAAGAGCCGCAGCTTCAGCGAGAAGGACATCGTGGCCAAAGTGACCCTGAACATGGACCCGATCCAGGCCAACGGGCAGAAGCGCAAGTTCGGCGAGGAGATGAGTGCGTTCACCAAGTCGGCCAAGGGCAGCAGCGGCAGCCGCTACACCGACATCACGGGCGGGATGATGCAGGCGGCGGAGTTTCTCACCGAGACCGGGGCGCACACCAAGACGATCATCGTGTTCTCCGACATGCAGGAAGAGCTCGACTACAAGACGGTGCGGGATTTCCCCATCAAGCTCGACGGGATCCGCATCATCGCGCTGAACGTGACCAAGCTCGACACCGACAACGTCGACCCGCGCCGCTACGTCAGCCGGCTCGAGTGGTGGGAGGAGCGCGCGCGCGCCGCCGGCGCCACCGAGTGGCGCGTAGTCAACGACCTCGAGCACCTGGAGCGCGTGTTCAGCGGGCGGGGCTGACGATCCTGCGCAGCCGGGACCCAAGAAGACAACGCCCCTCTCACTCCGCGCACGCGCTAACGTTAGGCTCCCTGCCGGCCGGGGGGGCCAGGGTGGGGATGGGTTTCATCGTCGCTCAAGGCCGCTGCCAGCGGCACTTGCTCGTGCTCACGATGCGGTTTCCGGGAAGGTAGTCGGCGCGATAGCTGCAGCTTCCGGTCAGTCCGGCGTATCGTCCAGTACCGCCGACGATCTGGCTGGTCCCCTGGCCGCCTCCGCCTTCGGCCACGTCACCAACCTTTCTGCGCGCCACGCTGAACATCTTGTCGCCCGAGGCGTCGGTGCTGACGCAGGGCGCCTCGAGATCCATGCCGGCGGCCGTCTTCCTGGCGAAAACCACGCACTCGAACGCGCTGCTGACTCCTTCCGCGAACGGTGCGCCGCTGCTCTTCACGATCGTCGACGTGCCGGCGCTGCTGCCTCCCGTGACGGTGCCGTCCCCGTGCTCCATGCTCTTGTACTGAGGTACCAGACTGATGACCGACTCGTACGTCCCGTTGTCCGCCAACGCCGCGGTGCTGCTCAAAATTGCCGCCACTGTCATGCTGCATTGGACCACTGTGCGTTTCATGATCTCCTCCTGCGTCAGTAGATGGTCGATTCCGCTGCATGCGATCACTGCGGCTCGATCCCCGCCGCCCTGGCGATCTCGCCCCACCTGGGCCGATCGTTCCTGATGAACTCCGCGAACTCCTCGGGACTCCAGAGCGGGTAGGTCGACCCGGCCATTGCAACGTGGCTGCGTACATCCGGAGCCACGATGATCTGGTTAATCTCCCGGTTGAGGCGTTGCACGATCGTCGCAGACGTTCCTTTGGGCGCAAAGATGCCGCCCCATCCGATCAGTTCCAGCTGCGGATACCCGGCCTCGGCCGCCGACGGCACTTGGGGGAAGATGTCGATGCGATGTCCACAGGCCGTGACCAGCGGTTTCAGCTTGCCGCTTTGCACGTGCGCAAAGGCGGTAGGCGCGAAGTCGAAGGTGACCGGCACGTGGCCGGCGACGACGTCCTGGAGCGCCGGGCCACCGCCTTTGTAGGGGAGGTGCTCGAGTTGGATCTGCGCCAGTTTCTTCAGACGCTCCATCAACAGATGCTGAGGCGTGCCGATCCCGGCAGACGCATATGTGAGTTGACCGGGTCTGGAGCGCGCAAGCGCGATGAACTCTTCGAGGGAGGACACGCCGAGAGACTCGTTGACCACCAGCAGCAGGCAGGCGCGCCCGATGTTGGCGATGGGCACGAAGTCGCGCTCGGGGTCGTAGGCCAGGCTGCGGAACAGGCTCGACGCCATCGCCTGATCCACGAACGATCCGGCGAGCAACGTATACCCGTCCGGCGCCGCACGCGCGGCGGCCTGCGCGCCCAGCGTTCCACTGGCCCCCGCTCGATTCTCGATCAGAACCTGCTGCTCGAGCGCGCGCGATAGTCGAGCGGCAAGCAGGCGAACACGGGCATCGACGATGCCGCCCGCCGGCCAGGGAACGATGATCTTCACCGGCTTGCTCGGCCAGTCTTCCTGGGCCGAAACCGGTTGAGCTGCCGCCAGCGAGGCGACGGCTGCTGCCATCAGCAATCGAAGGGCTTGCATGGCCTCCCCCACAACACGGGTTTCGGCCAATGATGCATGCAAGGTCCTTACGGATGACTTACAGGAAGGCTGGGGTGGTCCGCGGTGGTGGTTTCTCAGGCCTTTGACCGCCCGCCGAACGGATCGGTCGCTCGCCTACTGCGGCGCGATTCCCGACGCCTTGACGATCTGTGCCCAGCGCGGCCGTTCCTTCCTCGCGTCCTGAGCGAACTCCTCGGGCGTCCAGATGTCGGGCTCGGCCCCCGCGAATGCAACATGGCCGCGCACATCCGGAGAAGCCAGAATCCTGTTGATCTCCCGGTTGAGCATCTGGACGACGGTCGCGGGTGTACCGGCAGGAGCACGGATCCCGCCCCAGGTCGTGATGCCGACGTCGGGGTAACCAGCCTCGGTCGCCGAGGGAATGTGCGTGACCAGGACCAGGTAGGTCCGGCCCGTGGGAGCAACGTAGGTGAAGTCCCGCTCGGGGTCGTAGGGCAGGTCCCGCATCAGGCTGAGCACTGTCCCTTGATCGATGAAGGAACCGAGCAGCATGTGGCCGTCGGGCGCCGCCTTCGAAACGAGCTGCGCCCCGAGGACTGCGCTGGCCCCTGGCCGGTTGTCGACCACGACCTGCTGGCCGAGCGCCTTGCCCAGGCGCTGCGCGATGACGCGCGCACGCAGGTCGGCCACCCCACGGGCGGGCCACGGCACGACCAGCTTGATCGGCTTGGTCGGATAAGCCTGCCCATACCCGGCCAGCGGAACTGCGACGGCTGCGAATGCCGCGGCGCCGAGAGCCAGCAACCAGCGAACGAGCTTCATCGCGTCACTCCAGCGTCGCTCCCGAGAGCTTCACCAGCCTCGCTCCGCGCTCGTACTCGGCGCGCACAAAGGCACCGAACTCCTCCGATGAGCCCTTGAGCTCGGTGCTGCCAGCATCCCGCATCATCTTCTGCATCTCGGGCGATGCCCGAGCCTTCGCAATCTCCGCGTTGAGCTTGTCCACGATCGGCTTCGGCGTGCGCGCGGGCGCGAACACGCCCGACCAGCCGAAGTACTCGAACCCGGTCAGGCCCTGTTCGTGAAGGGTGGGAATTTCCGGTGCAGCTGGATTGCGGGCGAGGCTTGCGACCCCGAGCACCTTGATCCTCCCTGCCTTGACTTGAGCCATCAGCGGCATGTAGTAGTCGAAGCCGACGACGATCTCGCCCACCACCAACGCCCGCAGAATCTCCGCCGAGCCACCCTTGTAGGGCACGTGGGTGAGCTCGATCCCTGCTTCATGCTTCAGCAGCTCCATCGCGATGTGCGGTCCACTGGCAACGCCAAGAGAGCCGTAGTTGAGCGCGCCCGGCCGCTGTCTGGCAAGGCGCAGAAGGTCGGCGAGCGAGCTGACAGCGAACGACTCGGACGCGTAGAGGTAGGGATAGCTCACCGCGTTCCCTGCAACGGGCACGAAATCCCTCAGCACGTCGAACGGAGCGCTCTTGATGACGTGCGGCGCCGTCCCGAACAGGGCGTTGTGGCCCCATAGCAGGGTATAGCCATCCGGCGGCGCCTTCGCCACCAGGTCCGCTCCGATGTTCCCGCCGGCGCCAGGGCGGTTTTCCACAATGACCGGCTGCTTAAATGAATCGGTCAGCTTCTGCGCGAGCAGCCTCGCGTAACGGTCGGAGCCGATGCCAGGGGCAACGGGCGCGATGAGCCGGATAGGCTTGCTCGGCCACCCTCCCTGGGCCAAGGCCGGCTGCGCTGCAAACAGCAAGGTAGCGGCTACCGCCATCAGCAATCGAGGTGCTTTCACGGTGCCTCCCTCAAACCGCCTGCCGATCAATCCGCCTTCACGCCAGTTGCCTCGATGATCTTCGCCCACCGCTTACTGTCCGTCAGGGCGAAGGCTCGGAACTCCTCGGGAGTGCTGGCCACGACTTCGGAGTCCGCAAACTCGCTGCGCTGATTGACGTCAGGCGAGCGAAGAACCTTCACCATCTCGGTGTTCAATCTCTGCACGACGTCCGCGCTCATGCCTGCAGGTCCCATCAGGCCGCCCCAGGAGAAGATGTCGAGCTCGGGCAGCGCAGCCTCAGCGGCCGTAGGCACTGCCGGGAGCTGCGGCGCCCGCTTGGCTCCGCTGACGAGCAGCGCATTGAGCTTCCCGGCTCGGACCAGCGGCGCCGACGTGCCGATATAGGCGAACCCGTAATCGATCTGGCCGCCGAGCAGGTCGGCCAGCATGGGCGCTTCGCCCTTGTACGGAACGTGTGCGACCTCAATGCCAGTACTCAGGCGAAACTGCTCTGCCGCGAGGTGGTTCGTGTGCGCCACGCCCGGTGACCCATAGGACAGCCGACCGGGCTTGGACTTGGCGAGCGCAACCAGCTCCGCCACGGACCGGACTGCCAGCGTGGGCGACGCTACCAGGACGATCGGTGTGCGCGTGAACTGTGTGATGTGCGTGAAGTCGCGGTCGGGAGCATAGGCGACCTCGGCCAGCAGCAGCGGCGCGAGCACCTGCTCCTGCACCGATCCATACATGACGGTGTAGCCGTCCGGCTTCGACTTGGCCACCATGGCCGCTCCCACCGAGCCGCTCGCGCCGGGGCGATTCTCCACGATGACCGGCTGGCCCAGCCCCTTGCCCAGATGCTCTGCCATGATCCGCGCGCGCACGTCGGCAATGCCGCCGGCGGGCCAGGGCACGATGAAGCGGATCGGCCGGGTCGGGTAACCTTGCGCCAGCACTCTCAGCGGTGTCGCGGCTGCCGCGAGGCCACCCAGGAGCAGCAGCCGGCGTCGGTCATCGATCATTTGCGGGTTCTCTTCCAGTATCGCCCTGCACAAGATAGCGTAGATGCCTTTCGTTTTCCTCTTTCTGGCCGAAGCACTGCCACAGAGCCCGCCGCCAGTCTATTCCTCGATCTTGATTCCGGTCCGCTCCACGATCCGAGCCCATCGCTCCTGCTCGAACGCGATGAACCTCGAGAACTCCTCGGGAGAGCTGCCGACCACCTCCCACCCCGCGTTCGCGAGGTCGGACTGCACATCGGGGGCACGAAGAATCCGGACGAACTCGGCGTTCAGCCTGGCGACGATCTCCCCGGGCACGCCCGCCGGCGCCAGAACCCCGCCCCACGCCAGTATCTCCAAAGCATCGAGGCCAGCTTCGGCGGCTGTTGGGACGTTGGGAAGGAGCGGTATGCGCCGCGGGCCAGTCACCAGGAGCGGGTGCAGCTTCCCGGCCTTGACTTGAGCAACACAGGTGTCGGCGAAATCGAACGCGATCGCGACCTCGTTCGAAAGCACTGCCATGAGCGCCTGCCCCGATCCCTTGTACGGGATGTGCAACAGCCGCACACCCGCCTCGCGCTCGAACAGCGCGCCCAGCACGTGCGCGGTGCTCGTGGGGCCGCTGGACGCGTAGCTGATGACGCCCGGCTTGGTCCTCGCAAGCGCGATGAGTTGCTTCGCGTCCTTGACGCCAAGAGCCGGGTTAGCAACCAGAACCAGCGGTGTGTGCGCGAACAGCGTGATCGGCTGGAAGCTTCTCACGGGGTCGTATGCCAGCGGCGCCCCCATCGCCGGCGACGCGGCCAGATTGCTGGTGCTGCCGAAGGCGATCGTGTATCCGTCCGGCTGGGACTTCGCCGCCAGCGCCAGACCGATCGTGCCGCTTGCTCCCGGGCGGTTATCGATGACGACGGGCTGCTGGAGCGCACGCGCAAGCCGCTCACCCATTCTGCGTGCCTGAAGGTCGACGATACTGCCGGCCGGCCAGGGCACGACGACCTTGATGGGCCGGCTGGGATAGGGGTCGGCGGCGGCAACGCCGATCACAGTTCCAGCTGCCAGAGCAGCGATAGCTTGGACGACGCAACGTCGCCGCGGTACGAGGCGCTCCGACCCGCCAGTCGTCATGGCTTCTCCCTCTCTCGATCGCTCATCGCACCTTTGCCGCTGCAGCCGCGGCAGCCGGCGGGTTGCGGGCGCAATCGTGCACGCGGGAAGCTTACAGATAGGTTACATCGGAGGCTCGATGCCAAGGCTGGTTCAGAGATACCTCTCGACGCCGCCAGACCCACCTAGCCCGCTTTCTCACACCGCCGCCCCCGGATGAGGCCAGAAGCATATGCACAAAGGACTTGCCTGGCGTGTCCTACCTCCACAAGCGCGGATCGAACGTGAACGGCTCGGCCGGTGAGGCTCGCACGGAGCCTGCATCCGGATGCAGCGGGTTGAGCAAGTAGTTGGACTCCTGCGGTATCACCGCGGACGGCACCCGCAGCAGCGCCGACCGGCGAGCGGCCAACCACTCCAATCCCAGCGCCTGGGCCGACGCGCTGGGAGGTTCGGCGCGCCAGTCGGCTGGAATGCGATCAGCCGCAAGCGTCTCGATACCCATCCGATCGGGAATCTCCACCCGGAGAGATTGGAACGGAACGGCGAGGTCGGTGCGTCGAAAATGGACCAGTACTTCGAGCGCCGCCAGCGACAGCACTTCCGAGAGATAGACTATCCTGACCCCCGCCCGGTGCCAGCGGCCCGAAGCGTGAAGCCCGCCCTCTCCAGACAGCGACGCTCCAAAGCGCGCGTCTGCGATGCGCCAGGCCAGGCTCAAGCGTAGAAGCCGAACTGCAGGCGGCGCAGCAGGCTGTCGACTTCGCTGATACCGGCGTCGGTGGCGAGCAACTCGAACGGGATCCGGTCGCCCAACCCGTGCTGCGGGGCGCGCAGCCACTCTCGCGCCTGCTCGGCGTCGTTGAAAACTTGCTCGGCCAGCGCCACGACCTTTGCGGCGCGGTACAGCCTGTCGCTGGCTGCGGGCGTGATCCGGTCCCGGCGCTGAAACCAGCGCTCCACCGTCTTCTCGCTGGTGGCGGTGAGGAAGGCGAGGGCTTGGTTGGTGAGATCCAGCTTGCGCTTGAACTGCTCCAGCGCGGTCCAGTTAAAGCCTTCGTGGATTGCCCGGTCGATATCGAGCTCGTGCTTGACTGACCTGCCGAGCGCTCTGCGCCCACCCAGGATGGCGACTGCGGACTGGCTTTGTGTCGATGCTGCGGAGGCTGTCACTGAAACCAGTCAAACTGTCCGGATGAGATCCGTCAATTGTCTGCCTGACCGATGACGCTTGTCAAGCGCCCGCTGCACCCACTCGGATGCGCCCGGATGGTCTGCTGCTCCCATGTGGAGATCGGTCAACGCACGATTCGAGCCCACCGGAGTTGCCTGGACACGGCGCCTGAACAAGACCGCTGGACCGCGGAGGGATAAGATAGTGACGCATGCCGCTGCACGATCAGCGGCAGCACGGCAAGCCGAAGCGTCTACCAGAGCACCGATACACCGATTCTCGCTTGGGACACTCCTGCGGGAAAGCAGCGACGCGAACGCCCTCAAGGCAACCCGCTCCGGAGGCAGCGCTTGAGCACACCGACGGACAGCAAGCTGGACATCCTCGATCGGGCGCGTTCACTCGTTCCGCTCATTGCCTCGCTCGGTGCCGAGATCGAACGTGAGCGCAGATTGCCCGCGTCGCTGGTACACGCGCTGCACAAGGCACGGCTGTTCCGCCTGATGCTGCCGCGCTCGCTGGGCGGACTGGAAACCGACCCGGTGACCTTCTTCCAGGTCATCGAGACCATTGCGACTGCCGACGCCAGCACGGCGTGGTGCTTGAGTCAGGCCGCCGGCTGCGCCACGGCGGCAGCCTACCTCGATCCGGCGGTAGCACGCGAGGTCTTCGGTGATCCGCGCGCTGTCCTGGCCTGGGGGCCGGGGCCACAAGCCAAGGCCGTGGCCGTCGAGGACGGCTATCGGGTAACCGGCAAGTGGACCTTCGCCAGCGGCGGCCGCCATGCGACCTGGGTCGGCGCGCAGTGCCCGATCTTCGAGGCCGACGGCCGTCCGCGCCTCGACGAACAGGGTGCGCAGGTCTATCGCACCATGCTCGTGCCGGCTGCGGAGGTCGAATGGACCGATATCTGGAACGTCGTTGGGCTGCGCGGTACGGCCAGTGACCAGTTCGCGCTGAATGATCATTTCGTGCGCCACGATCACTCGATCACGCGCGACTTCCTCAAGGAGTGCCGCGAGCCCGGCCCGCTGTACCGGATGCCGGCGCTGACCTGCTATGAGTTGGGGTTCGCGGGAGTCGCACTGGGTATCGCACGTGCCTCGCTCGACGTGTTCGTGGATGTTGCGCGCAACAAGGTGCCGCGGGGGATGAAGAGCGTCATCCGCGACAACGCCGTCGTACAGTCCGGTGCCGCTCAAGCGGAAGTCCGAGTGCGCGCCGCCCGGGTCTTCCTGGTGCAGTCGGCGCAACAAATCTGGAATGAAGTCAGCCAGCCGGACGGCGCGCTGGCAGTGGACCATCGCATGACCCTGCGCATGGCCTCGACGCATGCGATCCACACTGCGCGCGACGCTGTCGATTTCGCTTACAACGCGGCCGGTACCACCGCGATCTTCGAAAGCCATCCGCTGGAGCGGCGCTTCCGTGACATGCACACCGTCACTCAGCAGGTCCAGGGGCGGCTGTCGCATTTCGAGACGGTCGGGGCCTACCTGCTCGGAGGCGAACACGATCTGACGTTTGTGTGACCGTCCGCGCCGTTGCAGTGACTCCGGGAGGGTCACCGAGTACCCCCCTTCCCTTGTGGGAGAGCGCTGAGAGGGGTCAGACAGCACACTCTACCGAATTGGCTCTTACAGTACGCTAGCCAATGGGATTCACGTCCTGCATATCGCCGCGCCAAGTACTGTGGCCAGAGCGTGAATAGCACGCTGCGCAGGCTGCCTTGACACGGGTTTTCTCGCGGCCTATGTTCATCGCGGCAGCAAGCGTCGCGGTTTGCGGCCGGCACTGGGGTAGATCAGACTACTCCCCCACGATGCGGGGTGTCCATGGAGCAGGTCGTCCGGTTGTCCGATGCCGCCCAGGGGGAGCTTTCCCTCGACGAGCAGCTCGGCCATGTGCTGGACACCGCCCGCGAGGCCGTCGCGGTCGACCGACTGCACCTCTGGGCGATCGCGCCGGAAGGCGACACGCTGCTCTATGTGAGGGGATCGGGCCTGTCGGAGAGGGATAGGCGGTCGCTGAGCGAGCGACCGCAGGTGCGCCTCGCCGACGCTGCTGCGATGGCCAGTGCGCTTCGAGACAGATCAACGTTCCTGGTGAACGACGGCGCGGCGGGGCCGCCTCGGCGGAACGCAGCGGTCAAGGTGGTCGGCGCGAAGAGCTTCTTCGTCCTCCCTGTCATCGCACGCGACCGTCCCTTGGGTCTACTCGTCGCAGACAACGACTACGGCGGCTCGCCGCTCATTCCCGAAGCGCTGGGCCTGCTGTCTACCTTTGCACTCCATCTGGCGACCGCGGTCGACAACGCGCTGCTTCGCGATGAATTGCGTGCGCGCGACCAAGCGTTGACCGAGTCGCTGGAGCAACAGACGGCCACCAGCGAGGTTCTGCGGGTGATCAGCCGCTCGCCGATAGACTTGCAGCCAGTCTTGGATGCCGTGGCGGAGAGGGTCGCGCAGCTCTGCGGTCACGGCGATGGCGCGGTAAGCCTGGTTGAGGGCGATCACTTCGTAATAGCCGCAAAGTCGGTTCGCATCCCAAGTCCACTCGGAGAACACCGACCCATCCGTCGGGACTCGGTGCTCGGTCGCGCACTCTTGGATAACGCCGTCATACACATACCGAACCTCCAAGAAGCATGTGAAGACGAGCTATCAGAGGCGGTTGCGCGAGCTCGGAGATACGGCTACCGGGCGGTCCTCGCGGTGCCTATGGTGCACGAAGGCAGGCCGATCGGCGTACTGTGGGTAAGCAGGAATGAAGCGACCCCGTTCTCGGGCAAACAGATTGAGCTGGTAAGGACCTTCGCCGACCAGGCGGTCATCGCGATCGAAAACACGCGGCTGTTCAAGGAGCTGCAGGAGCGCCTCGAACAGCAGACTGCCACCAGCGAGATCCTGCGGATAATCAGCCAGTCTCAGCGCGACGTGCAGCCGGTGTTCCAAGCGATCGCGTCGAACGCGCGAAAGCTGTGCGATGCGACCTTCGCAGTGGTCTTCCGGTTCGACGGCGAGCTCATCAACGTCGCGGCTGCCGACAGTGCCAGTTCCGGATACCTCGAGAGGCTGCATCGAATGTTCCCGATGCGTCCGAGCAGCCGCAGCACCCTAGCCGCCCGCGCCATTCTCGCGCGGGCGATGATCTACGTGCCGGACGTTCGAGAGGACCCGGAATTCCCCGTACACCTCGCGCAGACGGAAGGTTTCCTGAGCGCGCTTGCTATCCCCATGCTCCGCAATGGCACTCCGATAGGCTCGATCAACGTCGCTGGCGCCGAACCAGGAATGTTCTCCGAGCGGCAGATCGCAATGCTTCAGACCTTCGCCGACCAGGCTGTGATTGCGATCGAGAACACGCGGCTGTTCAACGAGTCGGAGTCGCGCAACCGAGAACTGAGCGAGGCGCTCGAGCAGCAGACTGCCACCAGCGAGATCCTGCGCGTGATCAGCCAGTCTCAGCGCGATGCGCAGCCGGTGTTCGAGGTCATCGCGACGAGTGCACTCAAGCTGTGCGATGGCACATTCGGGGGTGTCTATACGTACGACGGGCATTTGCTTCGTCTCGCGGCGGCCGACGGGTTCGGCCCCGATGGAATCGAAGTGCTCCGGCAGTCGTTTCCGCGGGTTCCGGGGCGCGCCAGAGCCACCGACCGTGCGGTCTTGACCCGAGAGGTCGTCTACATCCCGGATGTCCGCGAGGACCCTGAGTATGAATTGCACGGCCTGGGCGAGGCAGCCGGATTTCGCAGCGTTCTTTGCGTCCCGATGCTGCGGGAGGGAAGACCGATAGGAGCGATCGGGGTCGCTCGTACCGAACCCGCGATGTTCTCCGAAAGACAGATCGCGCTCCTCAAGACGTTCGCGGACCAAGCTGTGATCGCGATAGAAAACACGCGCTTGTTCAACGAACTCGAGTCGCGCAACCGAGACCTGACCGAGGCGCTCGAGCAACAGACGGCCACCAGCGAAATCCTTCAGGTAATCAGCCAGTCGCAGCGCGACGTCCAGCCGGTGTTCGAAACGATCGCGGCGAGTGCATTGAGGCTGTGCGATGGCAGGTTCGCGGGGGTTTGGACATACGACGGGGAGCTCGTCCACCTCGCAGCTCTAGTGGGCTTCACCGAGGATGAAGTCGACGCGGTCCGGCAAGCGTTTCCGTCGCCGCCGGGCCGTGGGGGGTTCGCCAACCGCGCGATACTGACGCGAGCGGCGGTCCACGTCCCGGATCTGCGCGAGGATTCCGAATACCTCAACCGAACCATAGCCGATACCGTTGGCTATCGCAGCGTGCTCTTCGTGCCCATGCTGCGCGAAGGCAGGCCAATCGGTACCGTTGGCGTGAGCCGCGCAGAACCCGGACTGTTTTCCGAGAGGCAGGTCGCGATGCTCCAGACCTTCGCCGACCAGGCGGTGATCGCGATCGAGAACACACGGCTGTTCAACGAGCTGGAGTCGCGCAACCGCGACCTCACCGAGTCGCTGGAGCAGCAGACGGCCACCAGCGAGATCCTGCGCGTGATCAGCCAGTCGCAGCGCGACGTGGAACGGGCATTTGCGGCGATCGCGAGGAATGCGCGGAAGCTTTCCGGCGCCGGCTGGGCGGTGTGCTACACGTTCGATGGTGAACTGATCAGGTACGCTGCCTCCGACAGCATGCATCCCCAGGTGATCGAGGCTATCCAGAGGCTATTCCCGATGGCTCCAAACCGCGGTAGCGCGCTCGGGCGAGCCATACTCGGCCGAACGTTCGCCTACATCCCGGATGTTCAGGAGGATTCAGAGTATCGCCTGGGAGCGCTGGCGCAGACCGCTGGCTATCGCTGCACTGCCTGTGTGCCGATGCTGCGCGGCGGCATCCCGATCGGGGCAATCAGTCTCAGCGGTGCCGAACCCGCAATGTTCACCGACCGCCAGATCACTATGCTCCAGACCTTCGCCGACCAAGCGGTGATCGCCATAGAGAACGCTCGGCTCTTCAACGAACTGCAGACGCGCACCGCAGAGCTGGGTCGATCGGTCGATGAGCTCAAAGCGCTCGGCGAAGTCAGCAGCGCAGTCTCCTCGACGCTCGATCTCGATACCGTGCTCACGACGATCGTCACTCACGCCAATCAGCTCGCGGGTACGCAAGCCGGGTTGATTTACGACTACGACGAAGCCACCGAAGAGCTGCTGCCCCGGGCGCCCATCGGCATCGCCGAGGAGATTGTCGAAGGTTTGCGGCGCAATCCCCTTCGGAAGGGGGAAGGGGTCAGTGGCCAGGCGATGATGCAGCGGCAGCCGGTGCAGGTGCCGGACATTGCCGTCGGCGGCGCCTATCAAAGTCGCGTGCGGAACCTGATGCTGGAGAGCGGGTTCCGGGCCGTGCTCGCCGTGCCGCTGATCCGCGAGGACCAGGTGATGGGGGCCTTGGTAGTCAGCCGGGCGCAGCCCGGCGAGTTCTCACCACAGGTGATCGAACTCCTGACCACCTTCGCCAGCCAGTCCGCGCTGGCGATGCAGAACGCGCGGCTGTTCCACCAGCTCGAGGCCGCGAGTCAGCACAAGTCCGCCTTCCTCGCCAACATGTCGCACGAGCTGCGTACACCGCTGAACGCGATCATCGGCTACAGCGAGATGCTGCAGGAGGACGCGGTGGACGCGGGGGCCGAGAGCCTGGTGCCCGACCTCAGGCGGGTGAACGCCGCAGGCAAGCACCTGCTCGAGCTAATCAACTCGATTCTGGATCTGTCCAAGATCGAGGCCGGCCGGATGGAGCTGCAGCTCGAGGACTTCGGCGTTGCGGACATGGTCAACGACATCCGCGCCGTGATCCAGCCTCTGGCCGAGAAGAACGGCAACCGGCTCGAAGTCGATTGCGAGCCCGCCACCGGCAACATGCACGCCGACCTCACCAAGGTCAGGCAGGTGCTGTTCAACCTGCTCAGCAATGCGTGCAAGTTCACGGAGAACGGGCTCGTAGCCTTGAAGGTCGAGCGCGAAGGCGCTAGGGACGACGCCTGGCTGACCTTCACGGTGAGCGACACGGGTATCGGTCTGACGGCCGACCAGCTCGGGCGGCTGTTCCAGGAGTTCTCGCAGGCAGACGCGACCACGACGCGCAAGTACGGCGGCACCGGGCTGGGCCTGGCGTTGAGCCGCCGCCTCGCCCGGCTGATGGGCGGCGACATCACGGCGGTGAGCCAAGCCGGCCAGGGCAGCAGCTTCACCGTACGGCTGCCGGCGAACGTCACCCACTTGGCGGAGCGCCCCGAGAGTGCGCAGACGGGAAGCGCGGGAACCGTCCTGGTCATCGACGATGAGCTGCCGGTGCGCGATCTGATGCGCCGCTTCCTGAACAAGGAAGGCTTCCGGGTGCTGGCCGTCGGCGGCGGCGAAGACGGTCTGAGGATCGCGCGGGAGCAGCGACCCGATGCGATTACGCTGGATGTCATGATGCCCGGCATGGACGGATGGACGGTGCTGTCGGCGTTGATGGCCGATCCGGACTTGCGCGACATCCCGGTGATCATGTTGACCATCGTGGACGACAAGCACACCGGCTATGCGCTCGGCGCGTCGGACTACCTGAGCAAGCCCATCGACCGCGCCAGGCTGCTCTCGGTGCTGGCCCGCTATCGCCGCGACCTGCCGATCCTGGTGGTCGACGACGACCCGGGTGTGCGCCAGCTTCTGCGGCGCACGCTCGAAGCGGAGGGTTACGCAGTGACCGAGGCGGAGAACGGACAAACCGCCCTGGCGCTGCTGTACAGCGGGCTGCCCGGCGTCATCCTGCTCGACCTCATGATGCCGGTGCTCGACGGCTTCGGCGTGGTCAGCGCGCTGCGCGAACGGGAAGCGTGGCATGGCATCCCCGTGGTGATCATCACCGCCAAGGAGTTGACGCCCGAGGAGCGTGCGTGGCTCAACGGGTCGGTGGTGCGGATCCTGGAGAAGAGGGCGCTGGGGCAGGATGCGCTGCTGTCGGAGGTGCGGGAGCTGGTCGCCGCGTCCATCGACGCCCACAGGAGGAGCGGGGCATGACGAGGCTTCTGCTGGTCGAGGACAACGAGATGAACCGCGACATGCTGTCGCGGCGCTTGCAGAAGAAGGGCTACGAGGTCGTCCTGGCCGTGGATGGGGAGGAAGGGGTGGCCAAGGCGCGAGCGGAGGCGCCTGCGCTGATCCTGATGGACATGAGCCTGCCCGGCGTCAACGGCTGGGAAGCGACCCGCCGCATCAAGGCGGACCCGCAGACGAGCGGCATTCCGGTGATCGCCCTGACCGCCCACGCGCTGACGAGCGACCGTGATCAGGCCATGGCGGCGGGCTGCGACGACTTCGACACCAAGCCGGTGGAGTTCACGCGCCTGCTGGCCAAGATCGAAACCCTGCTCAAGAGAAGTGGCTAACCGGTGAGCACCGATCCGGCAGCGTTGAGCCATCTGCGCCACGAGCTGCGCACGCCGCTCAACCACATCATCGGATACAGCGAGATGCTGCTCGAAGACGCGGCTGATGGTCGGGCCACCGGTCTCGAGCCGGGACTGCGCACCGTGCACGAGAATGCGCAACGGCTTCTCGCTCTGGTCAATGACTTCCTGGGGCGAGCGCGTGTAGACGCAGGCGAGGTGGACGTCCCCCGCCTGTCGGCGGAGGCCTCGACTCCACTCGACGCGATCGTCACCGCACTCGAGGCGGTGAAGCTTCAGGTGCACGGGCTGGAGCAGACGGCGCGCGCGATGACCTCGAGCGGATTGCGGCAGCAGCCGCGGCGCTGCACACCATGATCAGTACCGGGTTGGATCCCGACTCGCCGCGAGCAACGCCCGAGTCTGTGCCTAACCATAGCCCCCGCAACGCCGTCCCGTAGCCCGAGGAAGTCATGGGCGTGCTGAGAGAGTATCACGCCGCGATGGGCAAGCTGATCCTCGAACACGAGGGTACGCTCGAGCGCTTCACTGGCGACGGCATGATCTTCTTCAACGACCCTGTGCCGGTACCCAACCCCGGCGAGCGCGCGGTCCGCATGGCGCTGACCATGCGCGAGTGCGTTGCTGAGCTGATCGGCAAGTGGCGCAGGCTCGGCTACGAGCTCGACCTGGGCATCGGCATCGCGCAGGGCTACGCGACAATCGGTGCCATCGGTTTCGAGGGGCGCTGGGACTACGGCGCGATCGGGTCGGTCACCAATCTCGCAGCCCGGCTGTGCGCCGAGGCCAAGCCGGGACAGATCTTGATCTCAAAGCGCGTTCTGGCGATGACGGAAGGCCTGCTCGAGGTGGAATCGGCGGGGGAGCTGTCGCTGGCCGGCTTTCACCGACCGATCCCTGCGTTCAGCGTTGTAGGCCTACGCGCGTAGAGTCCCGAGGCAATGGCCGCAAATGACGCGCGGCAGCGCGAAGCTGGACGAAAGCGCCGAAGATCGGACGTGACCATCGCTCTCCATGCTGAAGCTTGTGCCGCGCAGCCAGTTGCCCAAGCCCTGAGAGTTCTATGCCTTTCGCAGGATCGCAGCCGCGCGCAGCAATGGTTAGAGTGCCCGCACCGTATCCGCATTTCGCGAATATCGGATCCACGACTTTGTTGCAGGAGCAAACCATGCCGACCTTTTCTTCAGACTTGTTGCGCGACCTCTCTCCCGAGCAGTGCGCCGCGGTGGCGGGCGGAAGGATGAAACTGCCCTTCCAAAACGTTTCCCCCAACCAGTTGCTGACCTCCGCAGACGGCGAGCCTGTCTCAGTCTACGTTGACGGCGTGCTGATCAACTCTGTAAGCACCGGGTTCGTCCATCTGTAGTTTCCGCTGCCCGCGGACGAAGGGAGTCCCTCCTTTCGCGCGCCCCAGCAGTCGTCGCCAAGCGGGTCGCGGTCGAAGGCCAGCCGTCTGTTGACTGGCCTGATCTTGGGCCCGATTTGCGATGCCTCGAGAACGCCTCAGGAGCCCTCTCCACGGAATG
>Ga0209706_10000942_pt1 | contig 16597 bp, 18 predicted proteins | sample PPLLaktember2015_6_FD_187263 | JGI IMG/M metagenome (GOLD analysis project Ga0209706, IMG submission 187263) | Freshwater sediment microbial communities from Prairie Pothole Lake near Jamestown, North Dakota, USA - PPLs Lake P8 Core (1) Depth... | ecosystem: Environmental > Aquatic > Freshwater...
TCACGCCGCTGCCCTTCGGCTTCTGCCCCGGCTTCTGACGTCGAGCATGTTTACTGGCGGGAGGCCGAAGCGGGTCCCGCCCCTCCTCCCGCCAGTGATCGGCTCCCCGACGCCTCGATGAAGTCGGGCCTCCGCCCTGCCTGACCCAGCCTCGCAAGTAACCAAACCTGCAAGGGTTGGTGGTGGAGGCGGCGGGAATCGAACCCGCGTCCGCATGGTGTCCAGCCAGCGCGTCTACGTGCGTAGTTACCGATCGGTGTCGGCCTGGCTCGTCTCGGTGACGGGAGTCGCCGGGCCCAGCTCCGTGTGGTTCTCGTCCCCGGCTACGACGGAGCGGCGCTCCGGGGACCAGCCTTCTGATGACGCCCGTGCCCCGCTAGAAGGCGTCGCGGACGGACGTCGCTGTTCTAAGTGTTAGTTAGGCAGCGAGTGCGTAGTTAGCGTCGGCAGTTATGGCTACCAACGTTGCCACCGGTTTAGCGAGGTGGGTGACGACCTCGGCACGCAGCGCTCGCCTTCGACCACCCGTCGAAGCCGATCGCCCCCAAACCGAAGCAAGCATAGGCACCGGGGGGGAGCGGGCAAGACCCGCGGGGAGCGCCCTCGTGCGGAGCTCAGCGCGCGGGCAGGACGTCGCGAACGGCCTGGGCCAGGTCGCCCGCCGCGTAGGGCTTGCTCACGAAGCGCGCGGCCCCGAGCGCGAGGCAGCGCGCCGCCGCCAGCTCGGGGCTGAAGCCGCTGGCGAGGACGAGGGGCAGATCGGGGCGCAGGGCGCGCAGCTCCGCCGCCACCTGCTCGCCCGAGACGTCGGGCATGGTGAGGTCGACGACCGCGGCTTCGAAGCCCGCCGGCTCGGCGGCGAAGCGATCGACGCCCGCTCGGCCGCTCCCGGCGGTCACCACGTCGAAGCCCTCGCGCTCCAGGAAGCGCGCAGCGACCTCGAGCACGCCGGGCTCGTCGTCGACCAGCAGTACGCGGGCGGAGCGGCCGGAGCGCGGAGCCGCCGCATCGCCGGGGGGCGCAGACGGAAGCAGTAGCTCCCCGGAGCCGGGCAGCAGCACGCGGAAGCGGCTGCCGCGACCGGGCGCGCTGGCGAGCTTCACGAGGCCGCCGTGGCCGCGCACGATGCCGAGCACCGTCGCGAGGCCGAGCCCGCGCCCCGACGGCCGCGTGCCGAAGAACGGCTCGAACGCCCGCCGCTGGGCGGCGGCGTCCATGCCGGGCCCGTCGTCGGCGACCTCGAGATACGCGTAGCGGCCGGGGGCCAGGTCCGGCGCGCCGTGGCCGTCGGCGAGGCAGGCGGCGTCGGCGTCCTGGACGCCGCTCCGCACCGTGATGCGACCGGGCGCCTCGCCGAGCGCCTCGCCCGCGTTGCTCACCAGGCTGAGCACCACCTGGCGGATCTGCGTCGCATCGACCTCGCTCCAGGCGTCGCTGCCCTTCTCGAAGACCAGCTCGCAGCGCGGGGGCAGCGACACGCGCAGCAGCTCCAGCATCTCCTGCGCGATCTCCGAGAGGTTCGCCGGCTTGCGCACGTGGGAGCCGCGGCCCGCATACACCACCATCTGATCGGTGAGGGCCGCGCCGTGCTCGGCCGCCGCCAGGATGCGCTCCAGACGTTGCTCGACGGGCGAGTCGGCGGGGAGGTCCGCCAACGCGAGGCGCGCATTGCCGAGGATCACCGTCAGCAGGTTGTTGAAGTCGTGGGCGATGCCACCCGAGAGCTGGCCCAGGCTCTCGAGGCGCTGCGACTCCAGCATCTGCAGCTCGAGTCGATGGCGCGCCTCTTCCGCCTCGCGCGCCTCGGTGACGTCGCGCGCGGCCCCCAGCAGCTGGACGCTGCCGTCCGGGTCGCGCCGCACGCGCATGCGCGCATCGAGCCAGCGCACGCCGTTGTCGCGACACAGCGCCCGGAAGCTCAGCTGGCACTCGCCCCCCGTCGCGAGCGGCAGCGTGCGCAGCACCCGATCGCGATCCTCCGGATGGATGACCCGCGGCCGCGCCTGCTCGATCATCTCCTCCTGCGTGTAGCCGGTCACCGCCTGCACCGCTTCGCTCACCCACTCGACGCGCACGCCTCCGCCCGGATCGATCCGGTAGGCGAAGCTCAGATCCGAGCCCAGCTCCGAGACCGCGCGCCAACGCTCCTCGCTCGCGCGGAGCTCGCAGGTCCGTTCCTGAACGCGCCGCTCGAGCTCGTCGCGCGACTTCTCCACGGCGCGGCGCATGAAGGCCGCGCCCGCCATGAGCTGCACGCCGAAGAGCGGCGGCGTCGCCGCGAGCCACACCGCGAGCAGCGGGAGCGAAGCGCCGCCTCCCTGGTGCAGCCACACGAGATGGGCGACCCCCGCGCCCGCCAGCGCCAGCAGCGAGGCGGCGAGCAGGCGCCCGTCGAAGCGCGGCCCGTCGTTCGCGCGATAGCGCCAGGCGATGACCGCCGCCGAAATCACGACCGGCGGCTCGACGGCGAGGGCCATGGCGTAGGCGAGCTTCGGGCTGATCGTGAGCTCGACCAGCGAGCGGGCCGCGCCGAACAGGCAGCCGCCGATGACGAGCGCGCGCGTCGCCGGGCGCCCGACCCAGGCGAGGGTCCCCGCCAGGAGCAGGAAGGCGAAGAGCGTGCCCAGGGGGTGGCTGAGCGCGTAGAGCCAGCGCAGTTCCGGTCCGATCACGACCAGGAGTCCGCCCATCGCCGCGCTCATCCAGCCTGCGATCCAGATCACGATCGGCGTGCGATCCGGACGCGCCAGGATGGGGAGGCCGATCGCGCCGAAGAGCGCGAAGAGCGCGAAGAGCAGGATCTCGAGCGTCACAACCGGCAAGTCTATCACGGAGCCGTGTCACAGCCGGGCAAATCGCTACAGCGAGGGTGCAGGCGGGCTTGCGGGCCGGAAGTTGCCGCCGGGCTGCGCGTCTCAGGCCGCCGGGAAGGGCCAGTTGGTGGTCTCGGTGCCGCCATCTACCTCGAAGATCTTGCCGGTGACCCAGGATGCCGCGGGCGAGGCCAGGTAGAGCGCCATCAGCGCGATGTCCTCCACCTCGCCGAGCCGCCCGAGCGGCGTCAGCGCCTCCATGCGCGCCTTGGCTTCGTCGTTCAGGAACGGCGCCAGGGCCGACGTGAGCACCGCGCCCACCGCGATCGCATTGACGCGGATCTTCGGCGCGAACTCCGCCGCGAGGTTGCGCGTCAGCGCCGAGAGCGCCGCCTTGGCGGTGCCGTAGGCCGCGAAGCCCGCCTGCGCCAGACGCCCTGCCGCCGAAGAGACGTTGACGATCGAGCCGCCGCCCGCCTCCAGCATGTGCGGCACCACGAAGCGCGTCATCAGGAAGGCGGTGGTGACGTTGAACTGGAACGCCTCGTTGAAGGCCTTCTCGCTGGTGCGGAGCGCCGGGCGCGGCGGGTAGCCCCCGGCGTTGTTCACGAGCACGTCGATCCGGCCGAATTCCTTGCGCGCCTGCTCGACGACGTTCTCGAGCTGCGCGCGCTCGGTGACGTCGCACGGCACCGCGATGGCGCGCACGGCGTGGCGGCGCACCTCGGCGGCGGTCTCTTCGATCTGCGCGGGTGTGCGCGCGGCGCACACCACGTGGGCGCCCTGCTCGGCGAACGCCAGGGCGCAGCCGCGGCCGATGCCGCGGCCGGCGCCGGTGACGATCGCCACCTTGCCGTCGAGTCGGAAGCGGTCCAGCAGCATGGCGGCAGGCTACCGAAGTCCACGGCCCGGACGCGAGGGTCAGGAGCCGGGCGCCCCGCGCACGATCCGACCGGCGGTGTTGCCCGCGTCCACGGCGAAGTCGGCGCCGGTGCAGGAGGCCGCGTCGTCCGAGAGCAGGAACGCGATCACCCGGGCGACGTCCCCCACCCGCTCGGCCACCGTGCGGCCCTTCTGCGTTGCGAGCAGCGGCTGCTGGGCCGCCAGCACCCGCTCGAAGTCGACGCCCTCCGGAAGGTAGGGGCGCAGCATCTCGGCGCTGCCGGCCTCGGGGCAGACGGTGTTGACGCGGATGCCGTAGCGGCCGAGCTCGAGGGCGGCGACCTTGCTGATCCCGCGCACCGCCCACTTCGTCGAGGCGTAGGCCACGACGCCGTTCTTGCCCGCCAGCCCGTCGACCGACGAGACGTTCACGATCGACCCGCGGCCCGCCTCGCGCATCGGCGCCACGACCGAGCGGATGCCGAGGAAGGTGCCGATCTGGTTCACGCGCACCAGGCGTTCGAAGTCGGCCACCTGCGTGTCCTCGAGGGCGGCGAGGTGCAGCAGGGCCGCGTTGTTGACGAGGCCGTCGACGCCGCCGAACGCGCTCCGCGCGAGATCCACCGCCCGCGCCCAGTCCGCTTCGCTCGCGACGTCGAGGCGCAGCGCGCGCGCGGCGTCTCCGAGGCGCTCCGCCTGCGCGGCGCAGCCGGCGGCGTCGACGTCGCCGAGCACCACCCGCGCGCCCTCCCCCGCCAGCACCTGCGCCGTGGCCGCGCCGGTGCCGCGCGCGGCGCCCGTCACGATCACGACCTTGCCCTCGAGGCGACCCACGGCGCACGTCCCCCTAGGACGCCGGCACCAGGCGGACCGCCATGCTCTTCGAGGGATCGCGGATCACCGAGATGATGCGGTCCGCGATGCGGTACTTCTCCGCCATCATGGCGTCGATCTCGGGCGTCAGCTCGGGCGCGGGCACCGCCTGGTAGCGCGCGGTCTCGCCGGCGCGCTCCACGTCGACCTCGGGGTTTCGGCGCAGGCGCTCCAGCCAGGCCGAGCCGCCGTCGCCCGCGCGCAGGTACTGGAAGCCCTGGCGGTCGACGACCCAGAGCGAGGTGGTCCGCTCCGCGCCGCCTTCGTCGCGCGTGTGGAGGACGACGACCTCGCCGCCGAACTCGCTCGCCAGGGCGATCGTCACCACGAAGCCGACGGCGAGGGCCACGAGCAGCAGCAGGATCTTCGCCATGGGGAACCTCCCGCCGGGTTGTGGACCATGGCGGCTGCGGCGTCAAGGGCGATCTGCGGAGCCCAGGTAGTCGCGGCCCCGCTCCGGGCTGCGCGCGCGGCGCAGCTCCAGGGTGGCGAGGCTGGCGTCGAACCAGGGCCGGAAGCGCGCGAGGTGGAGGCTCGGGCAGTCCCACACCACGACCACGACGCGCCCGTCCCCCGACTCGACGAGCACCAGCCCTTCGCTGCGCCCGTCGGGGCGCTCGAAGACGAAGCGGCGCGCCGGGCGGCCCGCCAGCGGCTCGCTGCCGGACTCGAGAACTCGCCCCGTCGCGAGGTGCCACTCGCCGTGGCGGTCGAGGTAGGCGTCGATGTCGTCGAAGCCGCGCACGATCACCTGGAGCGACGCCTCGTAGTCCCAGGTGACACCGTCGACGGCCACCACGCCGAAGCCGGTGTCGAGGCGGGTCCAGCCGCGCGGGAGCTGGATCTCGTAGCCGAGCCGGGGATCCACGTGGGGCGCGAGCTCGACCTCGGGCGGGCCCTCGGGCAGGGGCGCCGCGGCGATCGGCTCGGGCGCGGCCGGCAGCGCGCGGAACACGGTGCCGTTCGGCAGCGAGTAGAACGACACGAAGGAGTTCACGTCCTCGGTGCCGAGCTCGCCGCGCGGCAGGCGGTCGCGCACCACGGGGTACATGAGGTCCGCGGGGATCGGGCTGTGGGTGCGCATGCCGAGGGCGTGGCCGATCTCGTGGAGCGCGATGCGCTCGACCTGGTCGGGCAGCAGCAGGCCGAACTCGTCGGCCACGTGGACCTCGAGCTGGCCGACCTCGAAGCGCACGTCGACGCGGCCGCTCGACGGGTCTCCGCCGCGCACGCGGCAGGCGCTGCCGAGCGGGGTGGCGCCGAGCACCTGCACGTCGGGGTCGTCGGCGACGAAGGGCGCGGCGGTGAGGTGCAGCACGAGCTCGGCCGCCTGCTCGGAGGGGGCGCGCTCGAAGCGCACCAGGCCCTCGAGGCCCTGCTCCCAGAGCCGCAGGGCGCGCCAGGCGGCGTCCACGTAGTCGGGCGGCTGGCGCCCGGGGTAGTCGAGGGTCAGCTCCTGGGGAATCTCGGGCGCGACGACGTGGACCGCGAGCGGAAGGCGCGCCTCTTCCCAGCGGCAGAACACCAGCAGCTCCGGCGCCGGGCGGAGCGGCAGCCCGAGCCAGCGCGCGAGGCGCGCCGGCGTCGACTCGAGCCGCACGCGCGTCGCCATGAACGGCAGGTAGTTGGGCTCGAGCAGGTCCGGGTGGTCGGCGCGGAAGGTGGCGTAGTCCATCCGGTTCGGCTGGTAGGCGACGCCCGCTCCGCCGCTCGCGACGCATCCCGGTAGGAGCGCCAGCAGCGCGAGCGCCGCCTTCACTCGTCCGCCCCCCGCCGCACCTTGCGCACCGCGCGCTGCACCTCGCGCTGCTCCTCGCGGCGGCGGATCGCCTCGCGCTTGTCGCCCTTCTTGCGCCCGCGCACCAGGCCGAGCTCGACTTTGCAGCGGCCGTCCTTCCAGTAGAGGGAGAGCGGGACGAGGGTGGTGCCGGGGTCGCCGAGCTCCCCCGAGAGGCGCGCGATCTCGCGCCGGTGGAGCAGCAGGCGCCGGTCGCGCCGCGGCTCGGGATTCTCACGCCCGGCCTGGGGATAGGGGCTGATGTGGAGGTGATGGAGGAAGGCCTGGCCCCCGCGCACCGTGGCGTAGGCGTCGACCAGGTTGGCGAGGCCCGCGCGCAGCGACTTCACCTCGGGCCCCAGCAGCGCGATGCCCGCCTCGACGCTGTCGAGCAGCTCGTAGTCGAAGCGCGCGCGCCGATTGCGCACGATCGTCTTGCGGCCCTCGTCCTCGCCCTTCCCCCTCGCCGCCATTGCCGGACTCTAAGGGGGACGGAGTCAACTAATCAACTAACGTCCCCCACGGGTGGACTTAGTTGATTAGTTGACTCCGTCCCCGGGCTCTCCGGGCTCTACCTGCCTACTCGCGGATGCGGTTCTGGGGGTCGACGAAGACGCGGCGGGCGTGGTGGCGGCGGGCTTCGGTTTCGTCCATCTGGGCGAAGGCGGCGATGATGACGACGTCGCCGGGCTTCACCAGGTGGGCGGCGGCGCCGTTCACGCAGACCTCGCCGGAGCCGGCCTCGGCCTCGATCGCGTATGTGCGCAGGCGCGCGCCGTTGGTGCAGTCCCAGACGTCGACGGCCTCGTAGGGCAGGATGTCCGCCGCGCGCAGCAGGTCGGCGTCGATCGAGATGCTGCCCTCGTACTCGACGTTCGCCATCGTCACCGTGGCGCGGTGGATCTTTCCCTTCAGCAGCGTGAGGATCACGGCAGGTCCTCCAGCGGCGCTGCGGGGCGCAGCACCGTGTTGTCGATCAAGCGGACTCCGCGCGGGCCCGAAGGCGCGGGGAAGCGGACGGCCAGCGCGAGCAGCGCGGGGCCGGCGAGGCGGGGCGGAGCGGGCTCGAGGGTGTCGGGATCGCGGAGCTCCGCGTAGTCGAGCTCCGCGAGCGGCGCCTTGTCGAGCTCGCGGCGCACCAGCGCGAGCAGCGCCGCGGTGTCGCGCTCGCCCGCGGCGACGGCGGCCTCGGCGGCCAGCAGGGCGCGGCGCAGCACCACCGCCTGGGGCCGCGTCTCGGGGCCGAGGAAGGCGTTGCGGCTCGAGAGCGCCAGGCCATCCGCCTCGCGGAGGGTCGGCACGCCCACGATCTCGACGCCCAGCAGCAGGTCGCGGGCGAGGCGGCGGATCAGCGCGAGCTGCTGGTAGTCCTTCTCGCCGAACACGGCGACGTCGGGGCGGGCCGCGTTCAGCAGCTTGGTCACCACCGTCGCCACGCCGCGGAAGTGCCCGGGCCGCGAGGCGCCGCAGAGCGGCCGCGCGAGGCGCTCGACCTCGACGTGGGTCTCCGCGCCGGCCGGGTATAGCTCCTCCACGGGCGGCGCGAACACCACGTCGACGCCGGCCTCGCGGCAGCGCGCGAGGTCGTCCTCGAAGGGCCGCGGGTAGGCGGCGAAGTCCTCGCCGGGGCCGAACTGGGTCGGGTTCACGAAGATCGAGACGACGACCGTATCGGCGCGGCGCCGGGCCTCGGCCACCAGCGCCAGGTGGCCGGCGTGGAGGGCGCCCATCGTGGGCACGAGGGCAACGCGCCGCCCGCCGGCGCGCTCGGCGCCGGCGAGCTGCTGGAGCTCGCGCACGCTGCGGACGACGCGCATCGCCATCCCTAGCGGTAGCAGTGCTCGTCGCCCGGGAACTTGCGGTGGGCGACGTCGTCCGCGAAGGCGCGCGCCGCCTGGGAGGCGAGCGCGCCGAGGTTCGCGTACTGCTTCACGAAGCTCGGCGTCCAGTCGTTGAGACCGAGCAGGTCGTGCATCACCAGCACCTGGCCGTCGCACTCCGCGCCGGCGCCGATGCCGATCGTCGGGATGCGCAGCGCCGCGCTGATCTCCCGCGCAAGGTCGCGCGGCATGCCCTCGAGCACTACCGCGAACGCGCCCGCCTCCTCGACGGCACGCGCGTCGGCCAGCACGCGTTCGCGGCCGGCCTCGCCGCGTCCCTGGACGCGGAAGCCGCCCATCGCGTGCACCGACTGCGGCGTCAGCCCGACGTGGCCCATCACCGGCACCTGGGCGGCGACGATCGCCTCGATCGCCGCCCGGGAGGTGGCGCCGCCCTCGAGCTTCACGGCGTGGGCCCCGCCCTCCTTCATCAGCCGGATCGCGCTCCGCACGGCGTCCTCGGGCGACACCTGGTAGGAGCCGAAGGGCATGTCGCCCACCACGAGCGCGCGGCGCGCCGCGCGGGCCACGAGGCGCGTGTGGTAGACGACCTCGTCGAGGGTCACCGGCAGGGTCGTCTCGAGGCCCTGCACCACGTTGCCGAGGGAGTCGCCGACCAGCAGCACCTCGATGCCCGCCTGGTCGAAGATGCGGGCGAAGGCGTGGTCGTAGGCGGTGAGCATCGCGAAGGGGCGCCCTTCGCGCTTCGCGCGCGCCAGGCTGTTCACGGTGATGCGATGCTCGCGGGCCGCGGACTGGGTGACCGTCGACATGGGGGGTCTCCGGCCCCCGGATTCACCTGTCCCGGAAAACGAGAAACGCGCCCGACCGGTCCCCCAATTGGGGTTCCGGAGGCGCGTCGATGCGCGGGGGACGGGGCACTCGCCCGTCGTCCCGTCCGATCGCCTCGTCGGCCTCCGTCTCGGTCCCGGCGGGATCCGAGCGTTGGCTCAGGCGTCGTTCCTGTGTTCCGGGCCGATGCCCGGGGAGTTGGGGGTCGATGAGGATCGCAACTTGCGATTCCCCTCTGCGAACGAGGGTATGGGACCCCGGCGCGGGATGTCAATACGCCGCCGTCCCCCGGAGGCGGACCCGAGTTTCCAAAGTTCCAGGCCAGACCCCTTTCTAAAGCGCCTCGTCGAGGAGGGTGCGGAGGGCGGGGGGGAGCCAGCGGGATTCGAGGAAGGTGGGGGCGTAGGTGCGGAGGGCGTCGGCGACGACGCGGATGCGGTGGTCGAGGGGCTCGGCGGGGACGAGGATCAGCCAGAGCTCGCCGCGCACCCGGCAGACGCCGCTCTCCAGGGTGCCCGCGGGCTGGGCGGCGCGCACGCGGATGCCGGCCTCGGTCGCCAGCTCGACCAGGCGGTCGAGCACCTCAGGCGGCTCCACGGGCGGCCTCCCGCGCGGCCTCGGCGAGGGCCAGCCAGCCCTCCGGCGGCACCGCCTCGGCCCGCGCGCCCGCCTCGATTCCCGCGGCCGCCAGCAGCGCCTCGAGCTCGCCGGGGCCGCCGGCCTCCGGCAGCGCTTCGCGGAGCGAGTTCAGCACCGTCTTGCGGCGGTGGGCGAACCCCGCCCGCGCGAGCCGCTCCACCTCCGCGAGCTGGGCCGCGTCCGGCGAGGCGGCCAGCGGCTCGATGCGCAGGAACGTGGAGGTCACCTGGGGCACGGGCCAGAAGCAGCGCGGGTTCACGTCGAGCACGCGCTCGACGCGCACCGTCAGCTGGTGCAGCACGCCGAGGGAGCTGTAGTCGCGACTGCCGGGAGCGGCGAGCAGCCGCACGGCGACCTCCTTCTGGAGCATCACCGACCAGCCCGCCAGCAGGTCGCGCAGGTCGAGCAGGCGCCGCAGCAGCGGCGACGACACGACGTAGGGAAGATTCGCCACGACGCGACGGGGCGCGGGCTCGGCGGCGAGCAGGCCGCGCAGGTCGGCCTCGAGGGCGTCAGCGTGGAGCAGCCGCACCGAGTCCGGCAGCAGGCCCTCCGCGCGCACGGCGCGCACCAGGCCGGCGTCGACCTCGAGGCCGATCACGAGACGCGCGCGCGCGGCGAGCGCGCGCGTCAGCACGCCGAGGCCGCAGCCGATCTCGAGCACCGTGTCGGCCGGCGAGACGCCCGCGGCCGCGGCGAGCTTCTCCGCCAGGCGCTCGTCGGCGAGGAAGTTCTGGCCGAGCGACTGGCTGGCGCGGAGGCCGTGGCGCGCCAGCACGCCGCGGATCTCCGCCGGCGTCATGCCGGCGAGACCCGCGCCCAGGGCAGCTCCGCGAGCGGGACCCGCGAGAACGCGGTGAGGTCCAGACCGTGGCGCTCGCCGCGCTCCAGCATGCGCGCGCCGGCGGCCGCCACCATCGCGGCGTTGTCGGTGCAGAGCTCGGCCGGCGGGAAGTGCACCGTGAAGCCGTCCTCGCGCCCCGCCCGCTCCATCTCCCGGCGCAGCCGGCGGTTGGCGGCCACGCCGCCCACCACGGCCACGCGGCCGAGCCCTTCGCCCCGGAGCGCGCGGCGGGCGCGCTGCACCAGCGGATCCGTCGCCGCCGCCTGGAACGAGGCGGCGAGGTCCGCGGCCTCGCCCTCGCCGAGGCCGCCGGCGGCGCGGCGGCGCTCGATCTCGAGGGTCACCGCAGTCTTGAGGCCGCTGTAGGAGAAGTCGAGGCCGGGGTCGTCGGCGAGCGGGCGCGGGAGCGCGATCGCGCCTTCGTCGCCCTGCTCGGCGAGCCGCGCGAGCGCGGGGCCGCCGGGATACGGCAGGCCGAGCCGCTTGGCGACCTTGTCGAAGGCCTCGCCGACCGCGTCGTCGAGCGTCGCGCCGAGCAGCGCGGGGGGCGCGGCGTTCTCGATGCGGTAGAGCGCGGTATGGCCGCCGGAGACGACGAGCCCGAGATACGGCGGCCGCAGCGACGGGTCGGCGAGCTCGGCCGCCGCGAGGTGCCCCGCCAGGTGGTGCACGCCCACGCACGGCACGCCCGCGCGGTAGGCCAGCGCCTTCGCGAAGGAGAGGCCGACCAGCAGCGAGCCGAGCAGGCCGGGGCCCGCCGTCACCGCCACGCCGGTCAGCTCCGAGAGCGCGACGCCCGCGCGCTCGAGCGCGGCGGCGACGACGCGTTCCAGAGCACCCAGGTGGTCGCGCGAGGCGAGCTCCGGAACCACGCCGCCGTAGGGCCCGTGCAGCGCGTCCTGGCCGCGCACCACGCTCGCCAGCACCCGGCAGCCGTCCGCCAGCACGGCGGCCGCGGTCTCGTCGCAGGAGGTCTCGATGCCGAGCACGCGCTCGGGGGGCATCATCGGACGGCCCGCGCGCCTGGCGTCATCCGCCCATGCCGCGTTCGAGCTTCTCCTGCTCCGCCTTGCAGTCGATGCAGAGCTCTGCGACGGGCCGCGCCTCGAGGCGCTTCACGTCGATCTCCTCCTCGCACATCTCGCACTGGCCGTAGACGCCGTCCTCGATCTTCTGCAGGGCGCCGTCGATCTTCGCCAGCAGGCCGCGCTCGCGCTCGCGCAAGCGGCCCGTGAACGCGAGGTTCGCCTCGGAGGAGGCGGTGTCGAGCTCGTCGGGAAAGTCGTCGGGATCGAGATGCACGTCACCCGCCAGCGCGCGCTCGGCATTGCGCCGCAACTGGTCGCGCATGTCGGTCAGGATCTTCTTGAATCGCTGCTGGTCGCGCTTGCGCACGTTCTCAACCCTCGTTCCCGGCGCCTCCGCCCTCGGCCGGCCCGAGCAGCTCGAGCTGGCGCTTGGCTTCGGCGACGCGGGGGGAATCGGGATACTCGTTGATGAGCCGCTCGAAGGCCGTCTCGGCGGCGCTGCCGTACTTCGGGCCGAGCCGGAGCAGCGCCTCGCCTTGCCGATACAGGGCGTCCGGCGCCTTGTCGGCCGCCGGGTAGCGTTGCACCACGTCGGCGAATCGCAGCACGGCTGCCTTGTAGTCCCCTTCTCGGTAGTGGCAGTCCGCCATCCAGTAGGCGGCGTCGTCGGCGTGATCCGAAGCCGGGTAAGTTTGGAGGAAACCCCGGAAGCGGTCAATGCAGGCCTCGAGGTCCCCCCCGCGCCAGGCCGCGCGCGCGTCCCGGTAGGCCTGGACCTCCTCGGGGCTGCCCGCGAACTGCTCGTCTCCCTCGCTGCCGCCGCTGCGCGGCGTCGCCCCGCCGCCCGCGCCGCCGCCGGAGCCGGGCGTCGCGCGCGAGGCCTCGAGGGCCTCCGCCGCCTGGTGCTCCACCACCTCGATGCGCCCTTCGAGCCGCGCGAGCTGGTCGCGCAGCTCCTGGAGCTCGGCCGCGGTGTCGGCGAGCTGCGTGCCGCCGCCGGCGCCGCGCCCGCCGCCCTTCAGGCGGTTCACGTCGTACTCGAGCTTGCGGAACTCGGCGGTGGTGACGCACGCCGACGCGAGGCCCGCGCAGAAAAGCGCCGCGGCGATGGCCGGCGCGCGGCGCCAACGGTTCCCGGTGCCCATGCTGCCCTCCTCCCGCGCCGGCTAGCGGCGGCGCGGCCCCCAGGCCGGGTTCGTGTTGTTGCCCGGCCCATGCGTGATCTGCCTCAGGTTCTCGCCGTTCAGGTCGACGATGAAGAGCTCCATGCGGCCGCGCCGGCCCGAGGTGAATGCGAGCATGCGGCTGTCCGGCGACCAGCTCGGCGCCTCGTCGCTGCGCGGATGCTCGATCAGCGGCAGGTTGACGCCGCCCTCCGGGTCGATCAGCCAGATGTCCATCTGGCCGCCCACCCGCGACTCGTAGGCGATCCACTTGCCGTCCGGCGACCAGGCCGGGTTGGCGTTGTAGGAGCCGTTGAAGGTGATGCGCTTCTGGTCGCTCCCGTCGGCGTTCATCAGGTAGATCTGCGGCGCCCCCGCGCGGTCGGAGGTGAAGGCGATGCGGCGCCCGTCGGGCGACCAGCTCGGACCGACGTCGATCGCGCCGTTGCGCGTGAGGCGGGTGTTGCCGCCGCCGCCCTTGCGCACGCTGTAGATCTCCGAGGAGCCCTCTGCGTCGCGCACCACCGCCAGCTTGTCGCCGCTCGGGTCGAAGACGCCGCGGTAGATCTGGGTGCCGTTCAGCTCGCGCAGGATGCGGCCCGGCGAGCGCGTGCCGCGGGTCAGCAGGAAGAGCTGCGGGCGGTTCGCGTAGCGGTAGGACGTGTAGACGATGCTAGTGGCGTCCGGCGACCAGTGCGGGAAGGTGTTGATGGTCTTGTGGGCCGTCGCCTGGCGGACGTTGGCGCCGTCCGCCTCCATCACGAAGATCTCCTTGTTCTTCGTGCGGTCAGAGACGAAGGCGAGCTCGGTGTCGGAGACGCCGGGCACGCCGGTGAAGGCGCCGATCACGTCGTCGGCGATCGCCTTGCCGAGCCGGCGCCGCTCGCGGGCGTCGACGCGATAGGCCTTGCGCAGCATCTTCACGCAGCCGCGCGCGACGTCGAGCACGCGGATCTCGGCGCGCAGCGAGGTGGCCTGCGCGTCCAGCTCGCCCTGCACCAGGGCGTCGGCGCCGATCTGCCGCCAGTTCGGGCAGGTGACGGGCGGCTCGGGATCGAGCCGCGGGCTCGACGGCGAGTCGAGGAACGCCTGCTCGGAGATCGCGGCGAAGATGCCCGAGAACTCGAGACCGCCCTGGATCGTCTCGCGCAGCTCGTCCACGATGCCCTGCGAGGAGGGCGTCACCGGCGCGAAGCGCAGCACCGCGGCGCGGTAGCGCTTGCCGCCGCCTTCGGTGATCTGGATCGGCGCGCGGTCCTGGGCCGCGGTGGGCGCAGGCGCCAGCGCCGCGAGCGCGAGGAGCACGAGGGCCAGGAAGGCCGGGAGATGCATCAGATCTGATCCTGGGGCGAGAAGAGGAAGGGCCAATCGCCGCTCTCGGGCGGCGGCGGCAGCGGGCTGGCCTTCTCGATGGCACGCACCACGCTCTGGTCGTAGAAGGGATTGCCGGAGCCGCGGCTCACGTCGACGCCGAGCACGTTGCCCGTGGCGTCGAGGGTGACCTCGACCTCCGCCTGGATCACCTGGCGCTTGAAGCCCGGCGGCAGCACCCACGCCTTCGTCACGTGGATCTTCACGCGCCGCATCCAGGCGGCGACCTCCGGGTCCACCGGATCGCCGCCGCCTCCGCCGCCGCCCGGCGGGCCGCTGCGCTCGGTCGGCCGCACGCTCGCCATCAGCTCCGGATCGGGCGCCTCGCCCGCCTCTTCGCCGAGCTCGTCGCGCAGCGAGTCGAGGGCGTCGGCGTAGTCGAGGGGCTCCTCCTTCGGCTTCGGCTCCGGGGGCGCCACGGCGGGCTTCGGCTTCGGCTTGGCGGGCTCGGGCTTCCGCATCGCCTCCTTCGGCAGCAGCTTCTTGTCGGCCTTCACCTCGGGTTTCGGCGGCGGCGGCGGCGCCACGGGCTTGGCCTCGGGCGGCTTGGGCTTCGCCGCGGGGGGCTTGGGCTTGGCCGGGGCCGGGCGGCCCGCCGAGGCGGAGGGCACCGCCGCGACCAGGTTCACGCTCATCGGTCCCGGGAGCCGTGCCGAGCGGCTGCGCGGGAACGGCGAGACCACCGCCATCAGCAGCAGCAGGACGTGGGCGGCCGCGGAGATCGCCAGCGCGCGCCGGAACAGGCGCTCGCGCTCCTCGGCCTCTGTGAGCACGGCCTGGGCCACGGGTCCCTCATTCGGGCTCGGTCACGATCCCCACGGTCTTGGCGCCGGCGAGGCGCGCGGCCGCCATCGCCTTCACCACGGTGCCGTAGGGAGCGTCCTTGTCGGCCCGCAGGTAGATCTCCTTCTCGTCGGCGCCCTCGAAGATGGCCTTCAGCTTCGGCTCGAGCTCTGCCAGCGGAACCTCCTGCCGCGCCAGGTGATAGCTGCCGTCCTTCTTCACCGAGAGGACGAGCGGCTCCTCGCGCATCTGGAGCGGCTGGGTGGTGGTCTCGGGCAGGTCGACGTCGATGCCCTGCTCGAGCATCGGCGCCGTCACCATGAAGATGATCAGCAGCACGAGCATGACGTCGACGAAGGGCGTCACGTTGATCTCGGAGAACGCGCGGTGCTCGCGCGAGGTGCGTCCCGCCACCGCTTAGACCCCGGCCGCCCGCACGGCGGGCGCGCTGCGCTCCCCCTCGCGGCGGAGGTCCTCCTCGAGCTCCTGGGAGAAGAGATCGATCGAGGCCTGGGCCTCGCGCAGCTGGTTCACGAAGACGTTGTAGAAGATCGTGGCCGGGATCGCGGCGAACAGGCCGACGGCGGTCGCGATCAGCGCCTCCGCGATGCCGGGCGCCACCACCGCGAGGCTCGCGCTACCCGCGAGCCCGATGTTCGTGAAGGCGTCGATGATGCCGATCACCGTGCCGAACAGGCCGATGAAGGGCGTGGAGCTGCCGGTGGTGGCGAGGAAGCCGAGCCGGCTCTCGAGGCGGCGGGCCTCTTCGGACGCCGCCCAGTGGATGCGCCGCGCCACGCGCTCGAGCGACGGGCCGTCGAGCGGCGCATCGGCCCGCTTGCCGCCGTACTTCGCGATGCGCAGCCGCTCCGCGTGCGCGGCCAGGAAGATCGCGGGCACCGGCCCCTGATCGCACTCGTGGGCGGCCTTGAAGGCCTCCTCGTAGGTGCCCTCGTGATACACGTCGACGAATGCCTCGTCGTCCTCCTCGGCGGCGCGAAGCTCGCGCCACTTGAAGACGATCACGGCCCACGACAAGATCGAGAATCCGGCGAGCAGGAGGAGGACGAGCTGGACGACCCACGACGCCTGCCAGATCAGCGCCAGCGGGTCCAAGCTCGCGAAGCGACCCCCCCAGACCGCCCCGACGACTAGCTGTCCCATGTTCCTTCTTACGAGCCCTCGAGCGGCTCGGCGGGGGAGTCTAGGAAAGCGGCCCCGCCTGGGCAACACACTGCCGACACTGCGAAACTCGCCGCCTCGAGGAGGTTCCGATGCAGCTTCACGTCACCCACCGCCCGGCCGCCGAGCTGCGCGCCGACCTGCTGGCCGTGCCGCTCGGCCTGGTCGATCCGAAGCGCCGCGCCCTGCCGCCGCGCCTCGCCGGCCTCGACGCCCTCCTCGAGGGCCGGCTCGGGGAGCTGATCCGCGCCGGCGACTTCAAGGGCAAGCGGGGGGAGACGCAGCTCCTCTGGGCGGGCGGAGGCGCGCTTTCGCCGCGGATCCTGCTGGTGGGGCTCGGCGACGAGGCGCAGCTCGAGGCCCAGGGGGCGCGCGAGGCCGGCGGCGCCGCCGTCGCGGCCGCGCTCGGCCGCGGGGCGAAGGAGGTGGCGCTGCTCGCCCCGGCTACGCGCCGCCTGCGCCTGCCGGCGCTGGTGCAGGCGCTGGTCGAGGGCGCCGTGCTGGCCGGCTACCGCTTCGACCGCCACCGCACCGCGAACGAGGACGGCCGGCGCCAGGTCGACGCCCTCC
>Ga0209706_10000944_pt1 | contig 16575 bp, 16 predicted proteins | sample PPLLaktember2015_6_FD_187263 | JGI IMG/M metagenome (GOLD analysis project Ga0209706, IMG submission 187263) | Freshwater sediment microbial communities from Prairie Pothole Lake near Jamestown, North Dakota, USA - PPLs Lake P8 Core (1) Depth... | ecosystem: Environmental > Aquatic > Freshwater...
AGGTCGCCGGTGTCGTTGAGCGAGCGGACCTCGATGCCGGCTTCCTTCAGGAGCCGCGTGCTCGCTTCCGAGGAGGAAACCGCGCCGGCGATGCGGTTGCGCCGGTCCTTCAGGGCCGCGATGAAATGATTGACGGTCGATCCGGTACCGACCCCGACGGTCATCCCGTCTTCGAGGTATTCGAGCGCCGCGACTGCGGCAGCTTTCTTCTTCGAGTCCGCGTCCATGTGCTGGCTCCGGAAAAAACTGTGCCCGCTTGCGCGGGCACAGTCTCGTCTCTTCCTGAAGCGATGGTTGGTAGACCTTGCGATCAGCCAACCACCGTTTCATCAGGCAAGGGGCTTACTTCTTCTTGGAAGCCTTCTTCTTTGCCTTTTTCTTGGTCGCCATGATGGATCTCCATGTCAGTGTTAATCCGAGGCCGAGTATATACATGGTTGACTGGAATGCAAGCAAGGGGTAGGCACGTCGAGTGCGTCGTCGATGAACACGATCGTCATTTCACATCCGTCTCGCGCGCGAGATGGTGAATGAATTTCCACTCCGCGGGCGTCACGGGCATCACCGAGAGTCGATTGCCACGACGCAACACGATCAGGTCCTTCAACGCGCCGCCGGCATGCCCGCGCATCATCTCGAGCGTCACCGGCCGCGCGAATTTCTTCAGCAGCCGCACCTCGACCTGGTACCAGCGCGGGTTCGCGGGATCGCTGCCGGCGTCGTAGTACTTGCTCTTGCGGTCGAACTGGGCGGGATCGGGGTGGCCGGCGCGCACGACCTCCATGGTCCCGTAAATGCCGGGAATCTCGCAGCTCGAATGATGGAAAAACGCCCTGTTTCCAGCCTCGAAATCGTCGCGCAGCATGTTGCGCGCCTGGTAGTTGCGCACGCCGTCCCATCCGGATTCCTGCGCGGGCGCCTTCGCCAGGTGATCGATGCCGAACACCTCCGGTTCGGACTTCATCAACCAGTATTTCATCGGCCGGCGATCCTTCCATAGACGCCGCGCTCGGTCACGACGCCGTGCAGCTGCACGTCGTGCTCCGCCTCGGCCAGCCGCTCTACCTTCTGCGTTTCGAAGGCGACGCCGACGAGCAACGGCCGTCGCCAGGCATGTCGATGACGCAGGAACGCGAAGTGCCGGTCGTAGAGTCCCGCACCCATGCCGAGGCGGTGTCCGCGCGGGTCGAAACCGACGAGGGGCACCAGCACGAGGTCGAGCCAGCGCGGACTGATCGTGGCGCCGCCGCCGTCTGCCGGGGCAACGAACCGCATGCGCCTGGCGCGCAAGTTGGTGACGACAGGGAAGTACACGGTGCAGCCGATCGCCCGCGCCCGACGCAGTACGACCCCCGGATCGATTTCGCCGTCAAAGGGCTGGAAGGCGGAGATGCGCGTGCCGGGTTTCGGCAGCCCGAGGCGCGCGAGCGCGCGGTCGATCGCGGCCGCCGCTGCGGCGCGCCCGGCCGCGGGCACCGCCCGACGTGCGGCGCGCAGACGCCGCCGGAGCGCGGCCCGGTCATCAGCCATGAGGAGAAGGGAGAGGCGCCACCCGCCTGTGCCGTCTTGGACCGCTGCTCTCGACACGGAGCAACAGGTGGAGCAGGCCGCGGCATTTAAGGCTTTCCGCTACGAGGCGGACTTGCACAATGCTGCCGTTGAGCCAGGCTCCTGGGTGTTTCACATTAGGGTCGAGAGGTACCCAGGCCCGCATCGAACACCGCAGGTGGCGCCAAACTGTCGGGGCCCGCGCGAATCTCGCGCAGGCCGCCATGATCTCAATTGCCGAGGGGCTGGCTGCGCGTCAGCACGTTCTCGACGCGCTCGCGCATGGCCTTCAGCCGGGCGGCGAGGTCCACCTCGGCAACCTCGTCCTGGCCGCGTGCCTGCAGCAGCTCGTTGACGATGTTGAGGGCCGCCATCACGGCGATCCGGTCGAGGCCGATTACCTTGCCGCTGTCGCGGATCTCGCGCATCTTGCGGTTCAGGTACGCGGCGGAATCGAGCAGCGCCGGCCGCTCGTCGACGGGGCAGGCGACCTGGTACTCCTTCTCGAGGATCTTGACGCTGACCCGGTTCGCCTCGCCGCTCATGCACCGCTCTCCATCGCCTTAAGCCGGCCGATCATCGCTTCGACGCGCGCCCGCACCTGCTCGTTCTTCTGCATCAGGGTCGCCCGCTCCGCGGACAGGGTGTCCTGGCGCTGGCGCAGCGCGCGGTTCTCTTCCTTCAGCTGCGCGACCACGCCGACGAGTTCGTCGAGGCGGCGCTCGAGCCGCTTGAACTCGCGTTCGAGGCCCGGCTTGCTGGAGTCGTCCATGCGGCCATTATGCTGCCATGACCCGGCAATTACTGCTACCGTTCGCGCCGTGACGCACGAGGAATTGCAGGCCGCCCTGTTGCGCTTGGACATCAGTGTGGACGCGGCCGAGGCCCACGGGCTGTTGTGCGGGGCCCTGTGCTCGCGCAAGGGTTACGGCGCGAAGGACTGGCTCGCCGAACTGGCCGCGGACCCGGGTGCGGCGCCGCCCGCTGCCGATCCCGAGCTGACCCGGTTCCCCGGGCAGGTGCTCGAAGCACTCCAGTCGATTGAGTTCGAGTTCGAGCCGCTGCTGCCCGGCGATGACGCCCCGCTCGCAGACCGCGTCGCGGCGCTCGCCGCCTGGTGCGACGGCTACCTGTACGGCATCGGCGCAGGCAGCCCGGACCTCGCGACCGTCCGGTCCGGCGAAGTCGGTGAGTACCTCAGTGACCTCGCGGACATCGCGCGCGCGGAGCTCGAGCCCGGGCGCAGCGGCGAAGCCGGCGAGGGGGATTTCTTCGAGCTGGTCGAGTTCGTGCGGGCGGGCGCGCAGCTCACCTTCGACGCGCTGGCGGGAGCGAGGACGCATGCGGCGTGATGAGTTCGCGAAGCGACGCCGGCTGCTCATGCGGCACATGGGCAAGGACGCGATTGCGATCCTGCCGGCGGCGCCGGTGCGCATCCGCAACAATGACGTCGAGTACCCCTACCGGCCGGACAGCGACTTCTACTACCTGACCTCCTTCGCGGAGCCGGAGTCGGTTGCGGTGCTGATTCCCGGGCGGCCGCAGGGCGAGTACGTGCTGTTCGTGCGCGACCGCGACCCGGCTCGCGAGGCCTGGGACGGCCCCCGCGCGGGCCCCGAGGGCGCGGTCCGGGAATTCGGCGCGGACGACGCATTCCCGATCGGCGACATCGACGAGATCCTGCCGGGCCTGCTCGAGCGCCGCTCCCGGGTCTTCTACACCGTGGGCGCCCACCTGGAGTTCGACACGCGCGTGATCGGCTGGGTCAACCAGCTGCGCTCCCAGGGCCAGCACGGCATGCGGACGCCGCACGAGTTCGTGGCGCTCGACCATCCGCTGCACGAGTTGCGCCTCACCAAGAGCCGCGCGGAGCTCGTGTCCATGCGCCGCTCGGCCGCCATCGCCTGCGCCGCGCACCGCCGGGCACTCGGGATCGCGGGGCCGGGCCGCATGGAGTACGAGGTGATGGCGGAGATCCTTCACGAGTTCCATCGGCGCCGCGCGGACATCTCCTACTACCCGATCGTCGGCAGCGGCCCGAACTCCTGCGTTCTGCACTACCGTGAGAACAGCCGGCAGATGCAGGACGGCGAGCTGCTCCTGATCGACGCCGGCTGCGAATTCGACTATTACGCCTCGGACATCACCCGCACCCTGCCGGTGGGCGGACGCTACAGCCGGCGCCAGCGCGCCGTCTACGAGGTCGTGCTGGAGGCGCAGCGCGCGGCGATCGCCAAGGTGCGCGCGGGTGCGCACTGGAATGAGCCGCACGAGGCGGCCGTGCGTGCCATCACCCAGGGTCTCGTGCGCCTCGGCCTGCTCAAGGGCCGCGTGCCGAAGCTGATCAAGGACGGCGCCTACCGCCAGTTCTTCATGCACCGGGTCGGGCACTGGCTCGGCATGGACGTGCACGACGTCGGCGAATACAAGGTCGGCGACCAATGGCGCCTGCTGGAGCCCGGCATGGTCACGACGGTCGAGCCCGGCATCTACATCGCGCCGGGCAGCAAGGGCGTGCGCCGCGAGTGGTGGGGCATCGGCGTGCGCATCGAGGACGACGTCGCGGTAACCGAGGGCGAACCGGAGGTTCTGACCGCCGCCATGCCCACCGACCCGGATGAGATCGAACGCCTCATGGCGGCCGCATGAACTGCCGTGGCGCAGCCGGTGCGCGCGGGATCCGGCGGGGTTGCTCGCTCGCAAACTCCGCCGGAACTTACGAGTTTGCTCGCGAGCACCCCGCCACCTCGCGCGCACCGGCCGGCGTCGCCGACAGGCGCGCGGCAGCCCGCGAGCGAGCGCGTAAGTTCGGGCGGCGCGAGCGAGCGGGACTGCCGGGCGCCGTCAATCGGCGGCGCCGGCGGTGTGGTCATGGGAGCGACTGCCCGTGAGTGCAAAGTCGGCAGCCTGTGATGTCGCAATTGCCGGCGGCGGCATGGTCGGTCTCTCGCTGGCGGCGGCGCTGGCGGAGCTTCCGCTCGACGTTGTCGTGATCGAGCCGGTCGCGCCGGAATCCGCCGAGCAGCCGAGTTTTGATTCGCGGACCACGGCGCTCTCGAGCGGCAGCCGACGCGTGCTCGAGGGCATCGGCGCCTGGCCTTCACTCGCCTCGCGGGCGACGCCAATCCGGCGGATCCACATTTCCGAGCGCGGTGTCTTCGGCACTGCGACCCTGGAGGCCGGGGAGCAGGGCCTCGCGGCCCTCGGCTACACGATCGAGAACCGCCTGCTCGGGCAGGCACTGCGTGCGCGGGTTGCCGTCTTTCCGCGCATCCGCCTGTGCCCGGCGCGTGTCGCCGGGCTCGAACCCGGCGCGGAAACCGTACGCCTCTCGACCGACACGGGAGAGACCTTCGAGGCGCGACTCCTGGTCGGCGCCGACGGCGCACAGTCGGCCGTGCGGTCCGCACTCGGCATCGGCGCGAGCGTTGCCGAGTACGGCCAGCACGCGGTCATTGCGCACATCGATACCACGCGGTTCCACGACAACACGGCCTTCGAGCGCTTCACGGAGACCGGGCCGCTCGCGATCCTGCCGATCGTCGAGGGGCGCTCGGCCGTCGTGTGGACACTGGCGCCCGAAGCTGCGCGTCGGGCGATGGCGCTCTCCGACGCGGAGTTCCTCACCGAGTTGCAGCAGGCCTTCGGGCTACGGCTCGGCCGATTCACCCGCGTCGGCCGCCGCCAGGCCTACCCGCTTGCTCTGACGCAGGCCGAGCGGCTCACCGCGCCGCGCACGGCCATCCTTGGCAACGCGGCGCAGTCCCTGCACCCGGTCGCGGGTCAGGGCTTCAACCTGGCGTTGCGCGACGTCGCGATGCTCGCGGAACTCGTCGCGGAGGGCGGCGACCCCGGCGCGGCCGCGCTCCTCGCGCGCTATGCCGAGTGGCGTGCGCCGGACCGCGAGGCCGTGGTCCGCTTCACGGATTCGCTGGTGCGCGGCTTTGGCCTGCCGCTCGGCATGCTCCGGCACGCGCGCGGGCAGGGACTCGTGCTGTTCGACTTGCTGCGCCCGGTCAAGCGCGAGTTCGCGCGCCGCACGATGGGGCTTGCCGGCCGCCAGCCGCGGCTCGTGCGCGGCCTTCCACTCGCGGCGGAACGCGCATGAAGCCCGACTTCGACGTCGTCATCGTGGGTGGGGCGATGGCAGGCGCCGGCACGGCCGCGCTGCTCGCGGCGACACCGGCGACCGCGGGGCTGCGAGTCGCGCTCGTCGAGCCACGGCCCGCGACGCCGCCCGCCGCCGACGCGCCGCTGGACCTGCGCGTCTCCGCGCTATCACGCAGCTCGCAGCAGCTCCTGGAACGTACGGGAGCCTGGGCGGCGGTCGCCGCGCGCGCCGCAGCCTATCAGCGCATGATCATCTGGGAGGAGCGGCAGGACCCGTCCGGGCCGGATGCGCTCGTGTTCGATGCGGCCGAGCTCGGCGAGCCCGATCTTGGCCACATCGGCGAGAACCGCTGCATCCAGGCCGCCCTCACCGCGCGCGCCGAGGCGCAGGGCGTCGTGTTGCTGCGCACGGAACTCGCGACGCTCGAGGCGACCCGCGACGCAGTGCGCGTCGCACTGGGTGACGGGCGCGAGTTTCGCGCCGGCCTGGTAGTCGGGGCCGATGGCGCCGAGTCCGCAGTGCGCCGCCTGGCGGGTATCGATACGCGGGGCTGGGACTACGGTCAGCGCGCGGTGGTTGCGCACCTCGCTTCCGAGATGCCGCACGGGGCCACGGCCCGCCAGCGCTTCCTCGACACCGGGCCGCTCGCCCTGCTGCCGCTCGCGGACGGGCGCTCGTCGCTGGTCTGGTCGACGCTGCCGGAGCAGGCGGACGAGTTGACGCGATGCCCGGAGGAAGCGTTCGCGGACCGCGTGACGGCCGCTTCCGCCGGCGTGCTGGGCCGGCTCGTGGCGACCACGGCGCGCGCTTCCTTCCCGCTCCGTCTGCTCCACGCCCGTCGTTATGCCGCCGACCGGATCGCGCTGGTCGGCGATGCCGCACACGCCGTGCACCCGCTGGCGGGGCAGGGGATCAACCTCGCGTTCCTGGATGCGGCCGCGCTGGTCGACGTCCTGGGCGACGCGCTCGCGGCGGGCGATGATCCGGGCGAGCTCCGTGTGCTGCGCCGCTACGAGCGCTGGCGCAAGGCGGAGGCGCTGCCCGCGATCGCGATGCTCGATGGCCTCAAGCGGCTGTTCTTCGGCGGTAATCCGCTACAGTCGCGACTGCGCCAGGGCGCCCTCGGCCTCGCGCAGTCGTCAGTGACCGCAAGGCGCCTGTTCATGCAGCGTGCGCTCGGCGTCGCGGGCGAGCTGCCCGCATCGGTGCGCCCCCCGCCGTCATGACCGCAGGTCGACGTCCTTGGTCTCGCGCAGGCAGAAGAGCCCGACCAGGCCGCTCATCGCGGCGATGAGGATCGGGTACCAGAGCCCGTAGTAGATGTTGCCGGTGAGCACCACGAGTGCGGCAGCGAGGAACGGCAGGAAGCCGCCGAACCAGCCGTTGCCGATGTGGTACGGCAGGCTCATCGACGAGTAGCGGATCTTCGTCGGGAACAGCTCGACGAGGTAGGCGGCGATCGGGCCGTACACCATGGTCACGTACAGCATCAGGACCACGAGCAGGAGCAACGTGACCGGCAGGTTCATGCGCTCCGGGTCCGGGGCCGTCGGGAAGCCGGAGGCCTCGAGCGCAGCCCGGTAGGCGGCCTCGTCGAAGCCGGCCAGGCGCTGGCCGGCGATCGTCGTCACGACTGCCTCGCCGGCCTCAGGCTCAGCCTGTTCGTAGTTCACCCCGGCCTTGGTGAGGAAGTCCCGCGCCTGATCGCAGGGCGTCTCGGGCCTGGCGAAGATCCGGAAGCGGCAGTCGGCGCCCGCGACCGTCACCGCCGCGCGGGCCTGGAATTCTGCGAGCGCCGGGTTCACGGACTGCGTCAGTCCCTTGAAGATCGGGATGAAGGTGAGCGCGGCGAGCAGGCACCCGGCCACCATGATGCGCTTGCGGCCGATGCGGTCCGACAGCCTGCCGAAATAGACGAAGAAGGGCGTGCCGATGACGAGCGCCGCGGCGATCAGGAGGTAGGTCGTCTGGTAGTCAAGCTTGAGCGTGTTCTGCAGGAAGAAGAGCGCGTAGAACTGCCCCGTATACCAGACCACGCCCTGGCCCGCGGTCGCGCCAAACAGCGCCAACAGCACGATGCGTGCGTTCTTCCACTGCCCGAAGCTCTCCTTCAGCGGCGCCTTGGACAGCTTGCCCTCAGCCTTCATCTCGGCGAACACCGGCGACTCCTGCAGGCGCAGGCGGATATATACGGACACGCCGAGCAGCACGACGGAGATCAGGAAGGGCACGCGCCAGCCCCAGGCCTTGAAGGCCAGCTCACCGAAGCCGAGCCGGCAGGCGAGGATCACCGCGAGCGAGAGGAAGAACCCGAGCGTCGCCGTGGTCTGGATCCAGCTCGTGTAGTAGCCGCGCTGGCCGGGCGGCGCGTGCTCGGCGACGTAGGTCGCGGCCCCGCCGTATTCGCCGCCCAGCGCGAGCCCCTGGGCGAGGCGCAGCGTGACCAGCAGGATCGGCGCCCAGATGCCGATCTGCGCATAGGTCGGCAGCACGCCGACCAGCGCCGTGGAGAGGCCCATGACGATGATCGTGATCAGGAAGGTGTACTTGCGCCCGATCAGGTCGCCGATCCGGCCGAAGACCAGCGCGCCGAGCGGGCGCACGGCGAAGCCGGCGCCGAAGGTCGCGAGGCTCGCGAGAAAGGCCGCAGTGTCGTTGCCCGGCGGGAAGAACAGGGCCGAGAAGAACACGGCGAGCGTGCCGTACAGGTAGAAGTCATACCACTCGAAGACGGTGCCGAGCGAGGAGGCGAAGATCACCTTCCGGTGAGCGGCGTCGATGCCGCGAAGGGGACGCACCCCTTCAGGGGAAACCGGCTTGCCAGAGGCAACCATCTTGTCCCCTGAAGGGGTGCGTCCCCTCCGGTTCACAGCAGCGCATCCGCCTTCGCCGCGCAGATGAAGTCGTTGTCGGAAAGCCCGCCGATCGCGTGGGTGGACCAGCGGATGCGGCAGTAGTTGTAGCCGATCTCCAGGTCCGGGTGGTGGTCCTCGACATTGGCGACGTGGGCAAGGGCGTTGACGAAACTCATCGTGCGCCAGAAATCCGGGAATTTGAGTGCGCGGCGGATTGCCTTGCCATCCTCGGCGAGCTGCCAGTCAGCGTGGAGCTGCTTCATGAGGCCGGCCGCCTGCGTGGCGTCGAGCGGCCGCACGCCGCCCTCGCAGGGCACGCACTTGCGTTCCTTGAGCACTTCCATCAGGCCTCCCTGCGCGCGTAGCGGCGCGCGACATAGCTCTCGACCAGTTCCTGGAATTCCTCGGCAATGCGCTCGCCCTTGAGCGTTACCGTCTTCTCGCCGTCCTCGTAGACGGGCGCCACCGGCCGCTCGCCGGTACCCGGCAGGCTGATACCGATGTTCGCGTGCTTGCTTTCGCCGGGGCCGTTGACCACGCAGCCCATGACGGCGACGGTCATGTTCTCGGCCCCCTCGTACTCCAGCCGCCAGGCCGGCATGCGCTCGCGCACGTGATCCTGGATGCGCTGCGCGAGTTCCTGGAAGTAGCTGCTGGTCGTGCGCCCGCAGCCGGGGCAGGCGACGACGCGCGGAAGGAAGGCGCGCAGGCCAAGGCTCTGCAGGATCTCCTGCGCGACGCGCACTTCCTGGCGGCGGTCGCCGCCGGGCTCCGGGGTCAGCGAGACGCGGATCGTGTCGCCGATACCCTCCTGCAGCAGGATCGCGAGCGCCGCGGTGGAGGAGACGACGCCCTTGGCACCCATCCCGGCCTCGGTGAGGCCGAGGTGCAGGGGGTAGTCGCAGCGCGTGGCGAGCGCGCGGTAGATCGCGACCAGGTCCTGCACGCCGCTGACCTTCGCGCTGATGACGATGGCGTCGTGCGGGAGGCCGAGTTCCTCGGCGCGCGCAGCCGAAGTGAGTGCGGAGACGACCGTCGCCTCGCGCAGCACTTCGAGCGCGTCCCGCGGCTCGGGCGCGCGCGAGTTCTCATCCATCATGCGCGTCAGCAGGTCCTGGTCGAGGCTGCCCCAGTTGACGCCGATGCGCACCGGCTTGGCGTGACGGCAGGCGGTCTCGATCATCGACGCGAACTGCGGGTCGCGCTTGCTGCCGCGGCCGACGTTGCCGGGGTTGATGCGGTACTTGGCGAGAGCCTCTGCGCAGGCCGGTTGTGCCGCCAGCAGCTTGTGTCCGTTGAAGTGGAAGTCGCCGATGATCGGCACGTCGCAGCCCTGCGCATGCAGGCGGTCGCGGATGTGCGGGACAGCCGCGGCGGCCTCGTCGGTATTGACGGTCACGCGCACGAGTTCGGAGCCGGCCTCTGCCAGCTCGCGCACCTGGCGGGTCGTCGCCTCGATGTCCGCCGTATCGGTGTTGGTCATCGACTGCACGACGACCGGGGCGCCGCCGCCCACGGTGACGGCGCCGATGCGCACGGGGACCGTGCTGCGGCGAGCCGCGGTCACTGCACCTTCCGGGCCGCGATCCATTCATCCACCGTGCGCTCGAGGATGTCGAGCGGCACGGCGCCGGTCGCGAGGACCGTGTCGTGGAAGGCGCGGATGTCGTAGCGGTCGCCGAGCGCCTGCTCGGCGCGCGCGCGCAGCTCGAGGAACTTCAGCTGGCCGATCTTATAGGCGAGCGCCTGGCCCGGGTCTGAGATGTAGCGGTCGATCTCGTTGACGATGTCAGCCTCGGTCTTGGCCGCGTTCGCCATGAAGTAGTCGATCGCCTGCTGCCGCGTCCAGCCCATGTAGTGCAGGCCGGTGTCGACGACCAGCCGCACGGCGCGCCACTGGTCGTAGGTGAGCTGTCCGAAGCGCGAGTACGGGTCCTGGTAGAGGCCGAGGTCGTAGCCGAGCCGCTCGGAGTAGAGACCCCAGCCCTCGATGTAGGCCGTGTAGCCGCCCGCGCGCCGGAAGATCGGCAGGTCGGTCTGCTCCTGCGCGAGCGCGATCTGCAGGTGATGGCCGGGCGCTGCCTCGTGCACCGACAGCACTTCCATTTCGTACTTCGGCCGGACTTCGGGGCGGTACAGGTTCACGTAGTAGTAGCCGGGGCGCGAGCCGTCGAGTGAGGGGCCGCTGTAGTAGGCGGTCGTCGTGTTCGGGGCGCTGTTGTCCGGGATCGGCCGCAGGCCGAAGGGCGTTCGGTAGAGCTTGCCGAACAGCTTCGGCAGCTCGGGGTCGATCATTTTCACGATATACGCGTAGGCGCGAAACAGCTCCTCCCCGGTCTCGTAATAGAACTTCGGGTCGGTCCTCAGGTGCTGGAAGAAGTCGGTGAGGGAGCCCTTGAAGCCTACCTCGTCCATCACCTGCTGCATCTCGGCGCGGTTGCGCGCGACTTCCTCGAGGCCGATCGCATGGATCTCCTCCGGCGTGAGTCCCGTCGTCGTGTGGTAGCGCGCCAGATACTTGTAGTGCTCGCGCCCGTCCGGCGTGTCCCAGAGGCCGACCGACTCGCGGGTCGCCGGCAGGTACTCGTCGCGGAACACGGTATGGAAGCGGCGATAAGCGGGGATCACGGACTCTGCGATCACCTGCTTTGCCTCTGCGGTGAGCCGTTCGCGCTCAACGACCGGGATCGCGTCGGGATACGCGCGGAAGCGGTCGAAGAAGGGGCTTTCCCCGGGATCGTCGGTGACCTGCTTCGCGAGCGGTTCGAGCACGCGCTCCATGACGGCGCGCGGCTGGGTTCGCTTCTGGGCGGCGCCCCGGCGCAGCCGCTGCCCGTACTCGTCGAGGTAGGCCGGGATCTTGCGCATGCGGCTGAGCCAGGCCTCGTAGTCGGCCACCGACTCGAACGGCATGAGCTCGGCGACTTCGTTCAGTGATTGCGGGCCGCTGCTGGCCTCGATCGAGTAGTACTCCCGGTGAAAGGGCAACGCTGCCCCGCGTATCTCGTACTCGTGGCGGAACAGGTCGTGGTTCAGCTGCTCGGCGGGCGGCAGCGCATCGCGCGGAATCCGGGCCAGGTCCTCGAGTACCCGGGCATCGGCCACCTCGCGCGCCGACTGCGCTGCCGGGGAAATGTCCGGCCAGCGGTCGTTGTAGCGGGTTTCGCCGTAATAGGTGGCATACAGCGGGTTGTCCGCGAGGTCGCGGTGCCATTCGCGATCGAAGAGTGCGTGCAGGTCGGCGACGGCGTCAGCGGATGCCGCCAGCGGCGCAACGAGCAGCACGAAGGCGAGCAGGAACGGCGCGAACGATCGGGGCATGCAAGGAACTATACCCTGTGCATGCCGGCACTTTCCGCTAGAATCCGGCCCCGCCGACATGGGAAAACGCACAGCGCTCTACGACCTGCATCTCGCCGCCGGCGCACGGATGGTCGACTTCGGCGGCTGGGACATGCCTGTCGGATACGGTTCCCAGATCGAGGAACATCACGCGGTGCGCCGCGACGCCGGCATGTTCGACGTTTCGCACATGTGCGCAGTCGACCTGCGCGGCGCCGGGGTGCGTGCGCTCCTGCTGCGGCTGCTCGCGAACGACGTTGGCCGGCTCGCGGCACCGGGCAAGGCGCTGTACAGCTGCATGCTGCGCCCGGACGGCGGCGTGATCGACGACCTGATCGCCTGCTACCTCGACGAGAAGTGGTTCCGCCTGGTGGTCAATGCCGGCACGGCCGACAAGGACCTCGCCTGGATCAAGGAACACGCGAAGCAGATCGGCGTCGCCGTGGTGCCGAGGCGCGACCTCGCGATCATCGCGGTCCAGGGCCCTAATGCGCGTGCCAGGACAATGCCCCTGCTCCCGGAGGGCGCGCGCGAGGCGGCCGGCCAGCTCGGTAGTTTCTTCGGGGCGTCCTGCGACGATTGGTTCGTCTCGCGCACGGGGTACACGGGCGAGGACGGATTCGAGGTTGCGCTGCCCTCGGAGGCCGCAGCCGGGTTCTGGAACGCACTCGCGGCGGCCGGAGTCGCGCGCTGCGGCCTTGGCGCGCGCGATACGCTGCGCCTCGAGGCGGGCCTGAACCTCTACGGCAGCGACATGGACGAGACCACGACGCCGCTCGAGTCCGGCCTCGCCTGGACCGTGGTCCTCGCAGGCAATCGCGACTTCATCGGCAAGGCGGCCCTGGAAAATCAGCGCGCCGCCGGCGAGGCGCAGAAGCTCACGGGACTGTTGCTGCTGGAGCGTGGAGTGCTGCGCTCGCACCAGAAGGTATTCTCGGCCGCCGGAGAGGGCGAGGTCACGAGCGGTACGTACTCGCCGACGCTCGAGCGCTCGATCGGCCTCGTGCGGCTGCCCGCCGCCGCCGACGGCACGGTCGAAGTGGACATCCGCGGCAAGCGCAGTCCCGCCCGCCTCGTGAAGCCGCCGTTCGTGCGCAACGGCAAGCCGAAGATCGAAATCTAGTCACGGAGACCTGCGGCATGAGCCAGATTCCCGCCGACCTGCGTTACACCCGGAGCCATGAGTGGATGCGGACCTTGCCGGATGGCACGGTCGAGATCGGCATCACCGACCACGCGCAGCAGTCACTCGGTGACCTGGTGTTCGTCGAGGTACCCGAGGCGGGCCGCCAGCTCAAGGCCGGCGATGCCTGCGCGGTGGTCGAATCGGTGAAGGCGGCCTCCGACGTGTACAGCCCGCTCACGGGCGAGGTCGTCGCCGGCAACCCCGGGCTCGCGACCGAGCCGGAACTGATCAACAAGGACCCCTTCGGCGAAGGCTGGATCCTGCGCCTGAAGCCTTCCGGCGGCGGCGCCGCGGCCGAAAGCCTCGACGCGGCCGCCTACGAGGCCGTCGTCGCGGCAGGGGGCTGAGTGCCGTATATCCCGCACACGCCGGACGACGTGCACGCCATGCTCGATCGCATCGGCGTGTCATCGATCGACGGCCTGTTCGACGAGATACCGGCGGCGCTTTGCGTCGAGTCGCTGCCCGGCGTCCCCGACGCATTGACGGAGATGGAGGTCTCCCGCCTCGCGGCGCAGCGCGCGGCCGCGGACGGGTCGCCGCTCAACTTCATCGGCGCCGGCGCCTATGAGCACCACATTCCGGCGCCTGTCTGGGCGCTGGTGACGCGCGGCGAGATCTACAGCGCTTACACGCCGTACCAGGCCGAGGCGAGCCAGGGCACGCTGCAGATCATGTACGAGTACCAGTCGATGATCGCGGGCCTCGCGGCGATGGACGTGTCGAACGCCTCGCTGTACGACGGCGCCTCGGCCCTCGCCGAGGCCTGCCTGATGGCGGTGCGCGCGCACCGGCGCTCGAAGTCTGCGCGCATCCTGATGCCCGACACTGTCAATCCCGTATGGCGACGCGTGGCGAGCGCGATCACCGAAGGGCAGGGGCTCCGACTCGAAACCCTCGCCTGCGACCCGGCCGCCGGCCGCATCGACCCGGCCTCGCTCGCCGCCTGGTCGGGCCAGGACATCACGGCGCTCGTGGTCCCGCAGCCGAACTTCTTCGGCCAGCTCGAGGATGCGGACGCGCTGACGCGCTGGGCGCGCACGAACGGCGCGCTGGTGATCGCTGCCGTCAATCCCGTGTCGCTCGCCGTGATGAAGCCGCCTGGAGAGTGGGGCGACGGCGGCGCCGACATCGCCTGCGGCGACGCGCAGCCCTTCGGCGTGCCGCTGTCCTCGGGCGGTCCCTATGTCGGGTTCATGGCCTGCCGCATGGAGCACGTGCGGCAGCTGCCGGGCCGTATCGCCGGCCGCACGGTGGATGCCGAGGGCAAGCCTGGATTCACGCTGACGCTGCAGGCCCGCGAGCAGCACATCCGCCGCGCCAAGGCGACGTCGAATATCTGCACCAACCAGGGCCTGCTGATGAGTGCGGCGACGATTCACCTGGCGCTGCTCGGGCCCGCGGGCCTCGAGCGGGTCGCGCGCGCCTGTATCGCCCGCACGAGCGAACTCGTCGCGTCGCTCACGCAGTTGTCCGGCGTGCGGGCCGCCTTTCCGGGGCCCCGCTTCCACGAGGCCGTGCTGAAGCTCGACCGACCGGTCGCCCCGGTGCTCGAGGCGCTCGCGGCCGACGGCATAATCGGCGGCTTCGATCTCGCGCGCGATTACCCCGGGCTCGGAGATGCGCTGCTGGTCTGCGCGACCGAAACGCGCACGCGGGCCGACATCGAGGCCTACGCGCGCGCGCTCAGGGGCATCCTGGGCCGCCCCGCGGCCGCCTGACCATGATCAACCGCAAGCCCGAACCCCTGATCTTCGAACTCTCGCGCGCCGGCCGCGGCGCCACGGCCCAGTACCCGGCCGCGGAGCCGCCTGGCGAAGTGCCGCAGGGATTCAGGCGGCGCGGGCGGCCGCCGCTGCCCGAGGTTTCGGAGCTGCAGGCCGTGCGGCATTACACGCGGCTCTCGCAGCTCAATTTCGGCATCGACACGCACTTCTATCCGCTCGGTTCCTGCACGATGAAGTACAACCCGCGGGCCTGCAACGCGCTCGCGATGCTGCCGGGCTTCCTCGGCCGGCACCCGCTGGCCGACGTCGCGACGGGGCAGGGTGTCATGGCCTGCCTGTTCGAGCTGCAGGAGATGCTCAAGCACGTCACGAACATGGCGGGCGTCTCGCTCACGCCCATGGCCGGCGCGCAGGGAGAGTTCGCAGGGGTCGCGATGATCCGCGCCTATCACCGCGCGCGCGGAGACCTGGCGCGCGATGAGATCATCGTCCCGGATGCCGCGCACGGCACGAACCCGGCCACGGCGACCATGTGCGGGATGAAGGTACGGGAGATCCCGACGCTGCCGGACGGCGATGTCGATATGGCAGCGCTGGAGGCTGCTCTGTCGCCTGTGACCGCCGGCATCATGCTGACCAACCCCAGCACGCTCGGCGTCTTCGAACGGCGCATCGTCGAGATCGCGCGCAAGGTGCACGAGGCCGGCGGGCTGCTCTACTACGACGGCGCGAACCTGAACGCGATCCTCGGCAAGGTGCGCCCGGGCGACATGGGCTTCGACGTCATTCACATGAACCTGCACAAGACCTTTTCCACGCCGCACGGCGGGGGCGGGCCGGGTTCAGGTGCCGTGGGCGTCGGGCAACGCCTGCTGCCCTACATGCCCGTGCCGGTGGTCGGCCGCGAGGGCGAGCGCTTTCGCTGGCTGGACGAGCGGGACCTGCCCGACTCGATCGGCCGGCTGTCCGGCTTCATGGGCAACACGGGGGTGCTGCTGCGCGCCTGGGTCTACATGCGGATCCTGGGCGCTGCCGGCATGCGCCGGGTCGCGGAGTACTCGACCCTGAACGCCAACTACCTGCTGGCGAGGCTCGCCGAGGCCGGATTCGCGCCGGCTTATCCCGACCGGCGCGCGAGTCACGAGTTCATCATCACGCTGAAGCGCGAGGCCCGCGAGCTGGGCGTCACGGCGATGGATTTCGCCAAGCGGCTCCTCGATCACGGTTACCATGCGCCGACGACTTATTTTCCGCTGCTGGTCCCGGAGTGCCTGCTGATCGAACCGACGGAAACCGAGACGCGCGAGGAACTCGACGGCTTCGTCGAGGCGCTCGTCGCCATCCGCCGCGAGGCCGAGACCGACGCCGCGACGGTCAAGGCCGCCCCGCACACGATGCCGGTGCGCCGCCTGGACGACGTGCGCGCGGCGCGCCAGCTCGACGTCGCCTGGAAGCCGGTCGTAGCGTGACTGCCCGCCCCGACAAGAAAACCACGGGACCCGTGCGCCTGTCGCGCGCGTTCGGCAGCACGTTCCGCGGCTTCGCCGCTGCCTGGCGGGAGGAGGAAGCATTCCGCCAGGAGTGCCTGCTCGCACTCATCGTGGTGCCCCTCGGCCTCTGGCTCGCGGAGTCCGGCGTCGAGCGCGCGTTGCTTGCAGGCCCGATGCTGCTGATCCTGGTCGTCGAGCTCCTGAACAGCGCGATCGAGGCCACCGTGGACCGCATCGGCGTCGAGCGCCATCCGCTTTCAGGCATTGCCAAGGAGCTGGGCTCGGCCGCCGTGTTCGTCGCATTCCTGCTGCTCTT
>Ga0209706_10000946_pt1 | contig 16550 bp, 19 predicted proteins | sample PPLLaktember2015_6_FD_187263 | JGI IMG/M metagenome (GOLD analysis project Ga0209706, IMG submission 187263) | Freshwater sediment microbial communities from Prairie Pothole Lake near Jamestown, North Dakota, USA - PPLs Lake P8 Core (1) Depth... | ecosystem: Environmental > Aquatic > Freshwater...
CGCGCGCGAGGAACGGGTGATGGTCGGGGAAGGGATGGGGGATCGGCTTCGCCCCGAGGCGCGCAAGGTGCAGGAAGAAACGGTTGGGATGGCCTATGCCGGCCACCGCATGGACCTTCTGCCCCGCGAAGGCCTTGACGCTGCGCCGCTCGCGCGCGTCGGTCATGCAGTGGAGCGTGTCGCCTTCGAGGTGCATGGAGAAGCCCTTCACCGGCGCCCCGTGGGAGACGACCGCGTCGACCGTGCGCAGGCGCGATGCCGGCTCGCGCAGCGGGCCCGCGGGAAGCAGCAGGCCGTTGCCGAAGCCCCGCCAGTCGACCACTGCGATCTCCAGGTCGCGGCGCAACCGGTAGTGCTGCAGGCCGTCGTCCAGGATGACGACGTCCACCTCCGGGTGCTGCTCGCGCAGCGCGGCGATCACGTGCACGCGATCCGGCCCCACCCAGACGGGGCAGCCGCTGCGCCGCGCGAGCAGGATCGGCTCGTCGCCCACCTCGCTCGCCTCGGAGGCGATGGTCGCCGCCCGCGGCGCTGCGACCCGCGCCCCGTAGCCGCGCGAGACGATCGCCGGCGACCAGCCCTTCGCGCGAAGGAACTCGGCGATCCAGAGCACGAGTGGCGTCTTGCCGCTTCCGCCGGCGACGAGATTGCCCACCACGATGACCGGTATCCCGGGATGCAGGCTCTTCAGCAGGCGAGCCCGGAACAGGAGTCTTCTGCAGAAGATCAAGAAACCGAAAAGCAGGCTGGCCGGCCACAGCAGCCAGGCGACGGCGCTGCGGCGGTACCAGTGCTCCACTACCGGCTTGACTGCGTGGTGAAGGTGATCTGGGTGAGCCCGGCGACGCGGGCAGCCTCCATCACGCGCACCACCGACTGGTGAGTCGCGGCGGCGTCGGCGCTGATCACGACGACGGGGTCCTTCTGCGCGCCCGCGGCGCGCCGCAGTTCCTCGGCGAGCTGCTCGACCCCGCGAAAGGGGACCGCGGCGCGGTTGACGACGTACTGGCCCTGCGCGTTGACGAGCACGGTGACTTCCTGCGGCCGCTCGGGCTGCCTCGCCGCCTCGGCCGTGGGCAGGCTGATCTGGAGCTCGGTGTACTTGGAATACGTCGTGGTGATCATGAGGAAGATCAGGATCACCAGCATGACGTCGATCATCGGCACGAGGTTGATCTCGAGCGGCTCCTTCTCCTGCCCGCGCTGGAAGTTCAAGCGGCGCGCTCGCCGTGGATCACGTCGACCAGCTTCCCGGCGAGCTGCTCCATCTCCACGACCAGCGTGTCGACCTTGGCCCGGAAGTGGCGGTAGAAGATGAGCGCGGCGATGCCGATGCCGATGCCGAAAGCGGTGTTGTAGAGCGCGACCGAGATGCCGTGCGCGAGCTGCTGCGGGTTGGTGCCGCCGGTCGGCGACTGCGAGCCGAAGATCTCGATCATGCCGATCACCGTGCCGAAGAGGCCGAGCAGCGGCGCGGCGGTGGCGATGGTGCCGAGCGTGGTGAGAAAGCGCCCCAGGTCATGCGCGACAGCCCGGCCCGCCTCTTCGATCGCCTCCTTCATCACGTAGCGCGAGCTCCGGTGATTGCGAAGCCCCGCGGCGAGCACCGCGCCCAGCGGGGAATCGTTGGCGAGCTTGTCGACGACCTCCGGCGACACGCCCTGGCGCTCGTACACCCCGATCACCTGATCGAAAAGGCGCGGCGGGACGATCCGCGCGGCGCGCAGCGTGATCGAGCGCTCGAGGATCAAGGCAACGGCGATGACGGAGGCGACCAGCAGGAACCATATGGGCCACCCGGCGGCCTGGACGATGGCAAACAACGCGTTTCCTTGTATTTTTTCTGTCGCTTCGGCGGCGACTGTACGCATCCGGGCGTGCCGCCGCAAGTTTTCGCGCTGCAGCAAACGCGCGCGTCGAGTCGATGCGCGACGGCAGCCTGTAGTGGATTCCGCGATATCCACAAAAACTTGTGGATAAGTTTGTGGATTATCTCTGAATAGCGTCCGCGCACGTAGCCGCGAAGGCGGCAAAGTCGGTTGCGATCAAAAATTGAGCAATCCTTTTCCTCGCACAAACAGTCGCTTGGCCGAAAGAATCGGCCTCCGCGCGCATTCGCGTCGCCGCAAAGCGCCGCCGCGGCGAGAATGTGGATTAGTGAGAATCCACCGAAGGCCTTGACATCGATGCAGGACGCTTTTCCGCTTGGCGTTTCGGAGTTGCTGCGCAGCGTGCGCGATGTGCTCGAGCGGCGCTTCCCCCTGGTATGGGTGAAGGGCGAGCTGTCCAATCTCTCGCGCGCGTCTTCCGGGCACCTGTACTTCACGCTCAAGGACCGCGGCGCGCAGGTGGAGTGCGTGATGTTCCGCAGCCGGGCGGCGGCGCTCGGCTGGGAGCCGCGCGAGGGTGCCCAGGTCGAGGCCCGCGCCCTCGTCAGCCTCTACGAGCCGCGCGGCCGGTTCCAGCTCAACGTCGAGACGCTGCGCGGCGCCGGCCTCGGGCCGCTTTACGAGCGCTTCCTGCGCCTGAAGGACAAGCTCGAGCGCGAAGGTCTCTTCGACGCCGCCCTCAAGCGCGCGCTTCCCGTCCATCCGCGCGCCATCGGGATCGTGACTTCGCTCGCCGCCGCGGCGCTGCACGACGTGCTTTCCACGCTTGCGCGCCGCAACCCCGCGATTCCGGTCATCGTGTACCCGGCGCCGGTGCAGGGCGAAGGCGCCGCCGGCCGGCTCGCCGCGGCGATCGCGACGGCGGGCGCGCGCGCGGAGTGCGACGTGCTGCTCGTGGTGCGAGGCGGTGGGTCCATCGAGGACTTGTGGCAGTTCAACGAGGAGGCTCTCGCTCGCGCGATCCGCGCATCGCCGATTCCCGTCGTCGTCGGCGTAGGCCATGAGTCCGACGTCACCATCGCCGACCTCGCCGCCGACCGCCGCGCGCCCACGCCCACCGGCGCGGCCGAGCTCGCGAGCCCGCCGCGCGCCGAGCTGGTGGCGCGCGTGGCGGAATGCGCGCGCTCGCTCGCGCGCGAGATGCGACGCCGCCTCGAGTATGCCGCGCAGTCGGTCGACGGATGGGCGCGACGCCTCGTGCATCCCGCGGCGCGGCTGCAGGCCCACGCGCAGCTCCTGTTGCAGCTCCAGGCGCGGCTCGCTTTCGCGTATGGCCACCGTGTGCACCGCTGCGCGGCTCACCTCGAGCGGCTGCAGGCGGCGCTCGCCGGCCTCGATCCGCAGGCGGTGCTCGCGCGCGGCTACAGCATCACGCGCAACGCCTCCGGCGACGTGCTGCGCGATGCCCGCGATGCGCGGCAGGGCGAGCGCATTTCCACCACCCTCGCCCGCGGCGCCCTGGAGAGCCAGGTGCTGCGCAAGACCGACCTATAATCGCCCATGGGCCATCGCCTCTCCAGGATCACCACGCGCACCGGCGATGCGGGCGACACCGGACTGGGCGACGGGAGCCGCGTGGGCAAGGAGAGCGCGCGCATCGCCGCCCTCGGCGACATCGACGAGCTCAACAGCGCAATCGGCCTCGTGCTCGCCGAGGACGTGCCGCAGGAGCTGCGCGAGGCGCTCGCCGAAGTGCAGCAGGATCTCTTCGACCTCGGCGGGGAGATCAGCATCCCGGGCCACGCGATGCTCGGCGAGGAAAAGCTCGCCGCCCTCGAGCGCCGCCTGGAGGTCTGGAACGCGGGCCTCCCTCCGCTCAAGGAGTTCATCCTGCCCGGTGGCACCCGCGCCGCGGCGGCGGCGCACCTCGCCCGCACCGTCTGCCGTCGCGCGGAGCGGAGCGTGGTCGCGCTCGGACGCAGGGAAAGCGTCGGGGCGACGGCGCGGCGCTACCTCAACCGCCTTTCGGACATGCTCTTCGTCGCCGCGCGCGTCCTCAACCGCCACGCAGGACGCGGCGACGTGCAATGGCGCCACGAGCGCCCGAAGGGCTGATCGCTTATCCCGGCGTCCCGGCGCGAGTATCGGGCGCGGGCTCGTATAAAGTAGAGCGAATGGCGCACGAGGCTTCCCCGCGCCCGCGCGTGCTCATCGTCGACGACGAGGAATCCACGCGGCTGTTGCTCGCGCGGCTGCTGTCGAGCGAGCTGGGCGTGGAGGCGCAGCTTGCCGGCACCTGCGAGCAGGCGCTGCGCCTCGCGGAGAGCGGCCCCTACGACGCCATCCTGCTCGACCTGCTCATGCCCGGCATGGGCGGATTCGCCCTGCTTCGCGAGATCCGCGGCTCGACGTCCAACGCCGCCACGCCGGTCGTCATCGTCTCGGCAGAGGGCGAGCAGGAGACCGTCGACCGATGCCTCGCGGCGGGGGCCGATGCCTATCACGTAAAGCCGGTGCGGCGCGCGGAGCTCGTCGCGGCGGTAAGGGCGCAGCTCGCGAGCGCGAAATCTCACTGACAGGGTAGGAGACATGGCGGACATCAAGATCGGCAACGTCGAGGCGCTGGGCAAGCCCCTCGGGCAGTATTCGCACCTCGCGCGCGTCAAGGCGGGCGAGTTCCTTTTCATCGCCGGGATGCTCGCCCCGGGCGAGTCCTTCGATGCGCAGTGCAGCGGGGTATTCGAGCAGATCGAGAAGGCGCTCAGGTCGCAGGGCGCGGGCTGGGGAAACGTGGTGCAATTCACCACGTACCTGGTTCACTCCCAGGACATCCCGCGCTTCATGCAGTGGCGCCTTCGCGAGTTCCCGCGGCTTTTCCCGAACGGCGCCTACCCGCCGAACACGCTGCTCATCATCGACCGGCTCGTCGGCGAGCAGTACCTGATCGAGGTGCAGGCGGTCGCCGCGCTCTAGGCCTGCTCCTCGGCGAAGACTTCCTCGCGCTTCTTGCGCAGTGCGGGGAGCGCCACGATCAGGAGCAGGATCACCGAGGCGATCATGAAGCCGGCGCTGATCGGCTTGGTGAGAAACACCGTGGCGTCGCCGCGCGAGAGCAGCATCGCGCGGCGCAGGTTTTCCTCCATCAGCGGCCCGAGGATGAAGCCGAGGATCATCGGCGCAGGCTCGCATTCCAGCTTCACGCAGATGTAGCCGAGCAGCCCGAACGCCGCCATCACCAGCACGTCCCAGGGATTGTTCGACAGGCTGAACACGCCGATCGCCATGAACACCAGGATCGAGGGGTAGAGGAAGCGGTAGGGCACGGTGAGCAGCTTGATCCAGATGCCGATGAGCGGCAGGTTGAGGATCACCAGCATGGCGTTGCCGATCCACATCGAGGCGATCAGCCCCCAGAAAAGCTCCGGCTTCTCCGTCATCACCTGCGGGCCGGGCGCGATGCCCTGGATCATCAGCGCGCCTATCATGAGCGCCATGACCGCATTGCCGGGAATACCGAGGGTCAGCATCGGGATGAAGGAGGTCTGCGCGCCGGCGTTGTTCGCCGCCTCCGGCCCCGCGACGCCCTCGATCGCGCCCTTGCCGAATTCCTCGGGATGCTTGGAGATCTTCTTCTCCACGGTATAGGCGCCGAAGGAAGACAGCAGCGCGCCGCCGCCGGGGAGGATGCCGAGGAAGGAGCCCAGCGCGGTGCCGCGCAATACGGGCGCCCAGGAGCGCTTGAAGTCCTCGCGCGTCGGGAAGAGGTGGGTCACCTTCTTGGTGAAGACCTCGCGATCGCCTTTCAGCTCCAGGTTGCTGACGATCTCGGCGATGCCGAACATTCCCATCGCCACGATGACGAAGCCGATGCCGTCGGAGAGCTCCGGGATGCCGAAGGTGAAGCGCAGCACGCCGGAGTTGACGTCGGTGCCGATCAGGCCGAGCAGCAGGCCGAACACCACCATCGCGATCGCCTTGATGAGCGAGCCGTGCGCGAGCACCGTGGCGGCGATCAGCCCGAACACCATCAGCGAAAAGTACTCAGAGGGCCCGAACTTGAGGGCGAGCTCGGCGAGCGGCGGCGCGACGGTGGCGATGATCAGCGTCGCCACGCAGCCGGCGAAGAACGAGCCGAGCGCGGCGACGGCGAGCGCCGGCCCGGCGCGTCCCTGCCGCGCCATCTGGTAGCCGTCGAGGCAAGTGACCACCGAGGCGGCCTCCCCCGGGATATTGACGAGGATCGCGGTGGTGGAGCCGCCGTACTGCGAGCCATAGTAGATGCCGGCGAGCATGATGAGCGCGGCCACCGGGCTCAGGTTGAAGGTGATCGGAAGAAGCATGGCGATCGTCGCCACGGGCCCCACGCCCGGCAGCACGCCGATCAGCGTGCCGAGCAGAACGCCGATCCCGGCATAGAGCAGGTGGATCGGCGAGACGGCGACCTCGAAGCCGAGCAGCAGGTTGGCGAAGATGTCCACGGGTCAGCTGAACCGATCGGGCCAGAGCGGAAACGGCAGCGATAGCGCCTTCACGAAGACCAGGACCGAGAACACGACCAGCGCGACGGCGAGCATCAACACTTCCTTCCAGCGGAACTCGTGGCCGCCGAGCGCGGCCACGACCACCATCACCGCGGTCGCGAGCACCATGCCGAGCGGCTTCATCAGGTAGCCGTAGGCGATGCAGGAAGCGAGCACCATGAAGAGCGGACGGAAATGCAGCTGCGGTACCTTGGGCCCCTTGACCGCGAACGAGCCGCCGAGGATCACGAAGCCGAGCACCGCGAGCAGCCCGCCCAGCACCGCGGGGAAATAGGCCGGCCCCATGCGCACCGCGGAGCCCATCTGGTAGTTCACCGCGGCCCAGACAGCGAAGAACAGCCCCACGCCGAGAAACATCATCCCGGCCCAAAAGTCCTTGGGACTCTTGATTTTCAGCATCGGATCTCCTCCCACGCGCAGCCGCGGGCGAGTGTAACATGCGCTCCGCCATGCGCATCCTGCTCGTCCTTGTGCTCGCCTTGTGCGCGTCGTGCGGCAAGCAAGCCGAGCTGCAGCGGCTGTCCGAGGACGCCGTCGTGCTCGCGTTCGGCGACAGCCTGACGCACGGCACCGGCGCGAGCGAAGACGAGAGCTACCCGGTGCAACTCGAGAGCCTGATCGGGCGCCGCGTGGTGCGCGCCGGCGTTCCGGGCGAAGTCACCGCGCAGGCGCTCGCGCGCCTGCCCGGCGCGCTCGAGGAGCACGCGCCGCGGCTGCTCGTCCTGTGCATCGGCGGCAACGACTTCCTGCGGCGCCTGGGCAGCGCGCAGGCCGAGCGCAACGTGCGCGCGATGGTCAAGCTCGCCAAGGACAGCGGCATCGACGTGGTGCTGCTCGGCACGCCCGAGCCCGGGCTCACGGTCTCGCCGCCCGCCTTCTACGAGTCGATTGCAGAGGAGTTCGGCGTGCCCTACGAAGGCGGCGTGATCGGCGAGGTGCTGCGCGACGCGTCGCTCAAGTCCGATCCGATCCATCCCAACGCCCGGGGCTATCGCATCATCGCCGAGCGGATCGTTGAGTCGCTGAAGAGAAGCGGAGCGCTCTGAGCCGCTCGAGGTCCTGCGGCCGGTCGACGTCCCAAAGCGTGCGCAGCGCGCGCCAGCGCCATCCCAGCGCCTCGAGCCGGCGCAGCGTTTCTTCGTAGACTGTCGCGCCGCCCCACGGCACGCCCGCGAAAAGCCGGCGCGAGACCCGCCGCGCTGCGATGAGCGCGTAGCCGCCATCCTCGGCCGGGGCGAGCACCACGTCGCAGCCGCCTTTCAGCAGCCGCTCGGCGCGGCGCAGGTCGCACGCCGTCAGCGCGGGGCAGTCGCTGCCGATGAGGATCACCGTGCGGTGGGTGCGCAAGCCCTCGGCGATGGCGCGCAGCATGCGCTCGCCCAGGTCCGCCCCTTTTTGAACCTTCGCGGCCTTGGTTCCCCGGAACATCGAATGCCTCGTCGCGAGGTGAAGCTCGACCGGGCCGCATCCCGACGCGCGCGCGGTGCGCAGCGCGTGCTTCACCAGCCGCAGGTGCAGTCGCGCCGCACCCCATTCGCCCAGCCGAGGCACGAGGCGCGTCTTTGCGCGCCCGGGAACCGGCGCCCTGGCGAAGACGATGATCATCCCTCGTACAGGCGCGCCAGTTGCTCCGGCGATGCCCCGAGGAAATACAGCAGCCGCAGGCGCCACATCAGCCACACGGTGCGCAGGACGCCGCGGGCCTCCCAACGGCGTCCGGAGGTCACGACGCGAGCGCGCAGGCACGCAGGACGGCCGCGGCGCTTCATCGCCTTGCTGAAAGCGACATCTTCCATGAGCGGGATTTCCGGGAACCCCTCGAACGCCTCGCGGCGCACGAAAATCGCCTGGTCGCCGGTCGCGATGCCCGTGAGCCTCGAGCGCAGGTTCATGGCCCGGGCAATGAGCGGGAGGAGCGGATGCCGGCCCTCGATGTCCACGTCAAAGCGCCCCCAGGCATGGGTCTTCAGTGACGCGAGGATCGCCTCGGCGCCCCCGGGCGGCAGCCGGGTATCGGCGTGCAGGAAGACGAGCGCGTCGCCGCGCGCCGCCCGCGCGCCGGCGTTCATCTGGCGTGCGCGCCCCCGCGGGGCGACGATCGTCGCGTCCGCAAGCGCCGCGGCAATCTCGCGCGTGCCGTCGTCGCTGCCGCCGTCGACCACGATGAGCTCGTGCCCGCGGCTGCGCAGCGGCGCGAGCGCGCGCAGCGCGTCGCCGATGCCGCGCGCCTCGTTCAGCGCCGGGACGATGACCGAGAGTCGTTGAGCGACCAATCGTAGTCGAGGAAGTCGAGCCCCGCACGCCCGCCGCGCACCGCTTCGCGCCCGGCGGCATCGTCCGCGAGCAGCTCGGCGTAAGGCGCGAAGTAGCGCCCGCGCGGCTCGAAGTCTTCCGCGAACCAGTCGAAGATGCGCGAGACCTGTAGCTTGCCGCTGGCGGGGTCATAGCGGTTGCGCGAGCGGTCGGAAAGGAAGCGCCGCGCCTGCTCCTCGAGCTGCTCGTTCAGCCGTCCGGGCACGTAGGCCTCCTCGCGCAGCATCGGGCAGCCTATCGAGGCGCAGTTCACCGCGTAGTGCACGCGCGGCTCGCGGAACATCGGGCGGAGCAAGCCGTGCTCGATGCCGTCGAGGCTGCGCCGGTCTCCGAGGAGCGTGAAGAACTCGTCCTTGAAGGGGTTGCCGAAGATCTTCCCGAAGTCCCAGATCGAGCGGATGCCGGGGTAGCGCGCGAGGATCTTCTCGACCGTGAAGGCGTTGTAGGCGTTGGTCAGGAACGCCATCTGCTCGCTCCGCGACCACGCCTTGAACTCCGCCTCCGGCACCCGGGAAAGATCGGCGAGGTAGTCCTTCAGCGCCTTCCGGTCCTTCGCCATGGCGGCATAGTCGAGCCGCGAGGCCCTGCCGCCGTCGAGCAGCACCACGTGCTTCTTCACGAGCGCATCCCACGCGCCGTGCGAATGGTCGAAGCCGAACGCCGGCGCGGCCGCCAGCGCGAGACCGGCAGCGATCAGCCGCGCGTCCACGCGTGGTACTTCTCGAGCATGCGCAGCACGCGCTGGGGCGCATGCGCTTTCTTCCACGCGCCCGCGGCGTACTTGTTTGCCTCGGCGAGCGTCGGGTAGATGTGGATGGTGCCGAGGATCTTGTTCATCCCGAGCCCGTGGCGCATCGCCGCGACGAACTCGGCGATCAGGTCGCCGGCATGCTCGCCGACGAGGGTCGCGCCCAGGATGCGGTCGCTGCCGGGCACCGTGAGGACCTTCACCATGCCATGCGCCGTGCCGTCCGCGATGGCGCGGTCGAGCTCATCGATGCCGAACACCGTGACCTCGTGCGCCACGCCCTGTTCCTTCGCCTCGCTCTCGCTCAGGCCGACGCGCGCCACCTCCGGATCGGTGAAGGTCGCCCAGGGGATGACGGAGTAATCCGCGCGGAACTTGCGCAGCGGCGCGAAGAGCGCGTTCACGGCCGCGTACCATGCCTGGTGCGAGGCGGTATGCGTGAACTGGTAGGGCCCGGCCACGTCGCCGCACGCATAGATGTTCGGATAGCGCGTCTGCAGGTACTCGTTGGTCTCGATGGTGCGCGTGCGCGTCGTCGGGATGCCGAGCGCCTGGAGGCCGTAGCCCTTCGTGCGCGCCACCCTGCCGACGGCGCACAGCAGCTGGTCGAATTCGACTTGGACTTCCTTGCCGGCGTGGGAGGCGAAGAGGACCTTGCCCTCGAACCGCTCCGCCTTGTGATCCACCAGCACCTGGATTCCCTCCTCCGCGAACCTCCGGCGCAGCATCTCGGAGACCTCGGGGTCCTCGCGGGGCAGCAGCCGCGGCAGCATTTCCACCTGAGTCACCTTGGAGCCGAGGCGCGCGAACGCCTGCGCGAGCTCGCAGCCGATGGGGCCGCCGCCGAGCACCAACAGCCGCCGGGGCAGCTCGCGCAGGCCCCAGAGCGTCTCGGAGGTGAGGCAGCCGGCGCTTTCGATCCCCGGGATGGGGGGCACGAACGGCTCCGCGCCGGCGGCAATCACTATCGCGCGGGTGCTGAGCGTTCTCGTCTCGCCGTCCTTCAGCTTCACCTGGACCTCCCAGGGCGAGACGATGCTCGCTTCGCCCTGCAGGCACTCGACGCCGAGACCCGTATAGCGCTCGACCGAGTCATGCGGCTCGATATCCCTGATCACCCGGCGCACCCGCTCCATCACCGCGGGAAAGTCGACCTCCCCGCGGGCACCCCGAATGCCGTACGAAGCTGCGTTGCGGATCTGGGTGAGCACGCGCGCGGTCTTGATAAGGGCCTTGGAAGGAACGCAGCCGGTGTTCAGGCAGTCCCCGCCCATGCGGTCCTTCTCGATGAGCGTGACCTTGGCTTTCACCGCGGCCGCGATGTAGGCGCTGACCAGTCCCGCCGAGCCAGCGCCGATGACGACCAGGTTGCGATCGAAGCGCGCCGGACGCCGCCAGCGCGCGTATACGCGCCTCGCCTTGACCGCGTCGATCGCCTTCGCCGCGATGAGGGGGAAGAAGCCGAGCAGGAGGAACGCGCCGATGAGGCCCGGGCTGAGGATGCCGCGGGGCGAGTCGATCTGCGCGAGCTGGGTGCCGGCGTTCACGTAGACCACCGTGCCGGCGAGCATGCCGAGCTGGCTCACCCAGTAGAACGTCCAGGCGCGGATCGGCACGAGGCCCATGGCGAGGTTGATGGCGAAGAACGGCACCGCCGGGATGAGCCGCAGGGTGAAGAGGTAGAAGCCGCCCTCTCTTGCGAAGCCCTCGTTGAGGGCGCGCAGCGGCCGGCCGAAGCGCGCCTGCACCCAGTCGCGCAGCAGGAAGCGCGAAGCGAGGAAGGCGAGCGTGGCGCCGATCGAGGAGGCGAAGGAGACGATGACCGTTCCCCACAGGAGGCCGAATACCGCGCCGCCGACGAGCGTCATCACGGCCGCGCCGGGAAGCGACAACCCCGTGACGGCCACGTAGGCGGCGAAGTACGCGAGCGCGGTGCGCCACGGGTGCGCGTCGAAGGTCTGCTGGAGGGCGGCTTGCTGCGCCTTGACGTTCTCGAACGTCAGGTAGCGGTGACCGCCGAAGGCGAAGAACGCGCCGATCGCGACCGCGATGGCGACGAGGACGGCGGCCCTGCGGCCGCTCATGTCATGCGAGCGCGCCCGCGCAGGAAGACCCCTGCCCGGCGGTGCAGCCGTAGCAGTGGTCCCGCACCGCGATGGGGTTCCCGGAGAGGTCGCGCCCGATCAGCTCGGAGAGCTGGCGCTTCCTGCCGTCGACGCGCAAGGGGAGTCCGAGCATCTGGTTGAAGTCGCAGTCGTAGAGCGTGCCCTCCCAGTCCACCGACAGCGTGGCGCGGCACATCACCGCGTCGAGGTTCTCCGGGCGGTGGGAGCGGTGCAGCAGGGCCATGTACTCGTCGAACTGGCCCTTGGAGACGAGCGTGGAGCCGAAGCGCTGGATCGGCATGTTGGCGATGGTCAGCAGCCGGGTGAAGACGATGCCGTGGCGCTCGCCCAGGATGCGCTTGTAGTCGGCCTCGAGCTCGGCCTGGCCCGGCGGCAGCGAGGGCCCCTGCGGGTTGTAGACGAGGTTGAGCGGCAGCACGCCGTCGGGCGCCCCATAGCCGAGGGCGTTCAGCCGCTTCAGCGCCCGGATGCTCTTCCCGTAGACGCCCTTGCCGCGCTGGCGGTCGACCAGCTCCTCCGTGTAGCAGGGGAGCGAGGCGGTGATCTCGACGCCCTGGCCGGCGAGGAACTGCGCCAGGTCCTCCTGGCCGGGCTCCTCGAGGATCGTGAGGTTGCAGCGGTCGATCACCCGTACGCCGAGCTCGCGCGCGCGCACCACGAGCTCGCGGAAGTGCGGATGCAGCTCCGGCGCGCCCCCGGTAAGGTCGAGCGTCCTCACCCCCGACACGCCCAGGAAGGCGAGGGCGTCGCCGATCGTATCGCGCGACATCATCTCGGTGCGGCCGGGGCCGGCGTTGACGTGGCAGTGCAGGCAGCTCTGGTTGCACTTGTAGCCGAGGTTGAGCTGCAGGATCTCCAGCCGCTTCCGCCGCAGCGCGGGGAAGCCGTACTGGCGCATCAGGGGGAGCGTAGCGTGCATGCCTCAATAGTCGGGGCGAGGCCTCAGGGATTACAGCAGGCTCGCCGCCGCATTGGCCGACTTCTCGTCGAGCAGGCCGAGCAGGCGCCCGCTGGTCGCGCGCAGGCGCTGCGAAAGCATCAGCACCAGCTCCATCAGGATCTTGGCGCCGAGCAGCGGCTGCTCGACGATGATCCGCGCCAGGCTCTCGCGGTCGAGCACCGCGATCAGCGTCGGCTCGACCGCGATGCAGGTGGCGAAGCGCGCGCCGCCGTCGATCATCGACATCTCGCCCAGGGTCCGGCCGGACTCCACCACCGCGAGGAGCTGCGGGGTGTTCCAGCGGTCGCGCTTGTGCACCTCCACGCGGCCCTCGATGACCATCAGCATGAAGTCCCCGCCGTCGCCCTCATGGATGATCTCCACGCCCGGCTCGCCGCGGTAGACGTCCATGAAGTGGGCGAAGAGCTTCACCTCGACCGGCGAGAAGTTCTCGAGCAGGGTGCACTTCGGGATGAGCGCGCGGATCTGCTCGGCGAACTTCGTCGCGTCGCCGAGGTACTCGAGGTGCGCGAGCTGGGGCGGGCGGTCGGGCATGGCGCTCGCGCGGGATTATGCCGAATCCCTACCCCAGGCGCTTGCGGCGACTGCGCACCCCCCCGGCAAGCGACTCGAGCAGGCCGGCGGAAGCGTCCCATCCCAGGCAGGCATCGGTGACGCTCTTGCCGAACGCGAGCGTCTCGCCGGGCCGCAGGTCCTGGCGGCCTTCCACGAGGTTGGATTCGACCATTACGCCCATGATGCAGCGCTCGCCGGCGGCGAGCTGGCGCGCGATGTCGGCGATGACTTCGAGCTGCCGCCGATGGTCCTTTGCGGCGTTGGCGTGCGAGCAGTCGATCATCAGCCGGCCCGCGACCTTGGCCCTGCCGAGCTCGGCGCAGGCCTGCTGCACGCTCGCGGAGTCGTAGTTCGGCTGCTTTCCGCCCCGCAGAATGATGTGGCAGTCCTCGTTGCCCCGGGTCTCGACGATGGCCACCTGGCCGCTCTTGTGCACCGACAGGAAATGGTGCTTCTGCCGCGCGGCGAGCAGCGCATCGACCGCGATCTTCACGTTGCCGTCGGTGCCGTTCTTGAAGCCCACCGGCGCCGAGAGCCCCGAGGCGAGCTCGCGGTGCACCTGGCTCTCGGTGGTGCGCGCGCCGATCGCGCCCCAGGACACCAGGTCGCCGATGTACTGCGGCGAGATCACGTCGAGGAACTCGCAGCCGGCGGGCACCCCCGCTTGATTGATGCGCACGAGGAGATCGCGCGCGATGCGCAAGCCCTCGTTGATGCGGAAGCTCCCGTTCATGTAGGGGTCGTTGATCAAGCCCTTCCATCCGACCGTGGTGCGAGGCTTCTCGAAGTACACCCGCATGAGGATCTCCAGGTCGTCGCCGTAGCGCCGCCTTTCCTCCGCGAGCCGCCGGGCGTACTCGAGCGCCGCGGCCGGGTCGTGGATGGAGCACGGCCCCATGACCACCATCAGGCGGTCGGACCGCCCGTGGACGATATCGCGCACGCGGCGGCGCGTTTCGGCGATGAGGCCTTCCACCGGCGTGCCCTGGATCGGGAAGAAGCGGATCAGGTGCTCCGGCGGCGGCAGGGGAACGACGTTCTCGATCCTCTCGTCGTCGGTAAGTGAGGTCTTCTCTTCGGCGGACAGGTTCATGGTGGCCTCGGGCAAAAAAAAACCGCCAGGCTTTCGGGCTGGCGGTTTTTCGGTTTAGGGGTTGAGCTTAGCCGCTTCCGACCGCCAGCAGGCAGGGAAAGTAAAAGAAGCCGAAGAAGAACTGCGCGAAGCGGCGCATCATGGCTTCGGATTCTGCCACAAAACCATCTGGGTGCACCGGAAGAGGGCGATCTTGCGATCCGTGCCCTCCAAGACGACCTCGGCGTCCCACACCTGGGTCGACCGGCCAAGGTGCACCGGGACCGCGCGGCAGGCGATGAAGCCCTCCCGCGCCGTGCCCATGAAGTTGGACTTCAGCTCGATGGTGGTGAAGCCGCTCGCGCCTTCCGGGAGGGCCGCGACGCAACCGTAGCCGCAGCTCGTGTCGGCCAGGGCGACGACCGCCGCGGCATGGAGGAAGCCGTTCGGCGCCATGACCTCCCGGCGCACCGCCAACCGGCTCTCCACCAGCGTGCGCGCCACGCTCAGGATCTCCACGCCGATCAGTCCTGGGAGATAGGCGGCGCCGAAGGAGCGGAAGTCGCCGGCGTCGCGCGTGGTCATTGCGGACTACTGTAGCGCATTGGCACTCGGCCGTGGCGTTTGCCAGGCGCGTGATTTGCTTCGCATCGACCGTCATGCTAATTTTTTCGCCGACATGATTCCGATCGCGGGCTTCAAGGACGTTTACGACGTCCCGGCCGTGGAGAAAGCGCTGCACGAGCTCTCCCCAACGGCGAACGAGGCGCTGCGCTCGGTATACGAGAAGATGCTTCGTCTCGGCGGCCAGCGCTTCACCGTGAAGCCTTCGGCGCTGCCCGAGATGGACGCGCTCTTCGACGAGCTGCCCAACTTCGCCGAAGTGCTCGAGGACATCCGCCGCCAGCTCGCCCTGTGCGTCGATTCCGAGGACTCGGTCGAGCTTCCGCCGATGCTCCTGCTCGGCGACCCGGGCATCGGCAAGACGCATTTCGCGCGCCGCATCTCGGCGCTGCTGGGGACCGGCTTCGGCTTCGTGCCGATGAGCTCGCTCACCGCCGGGTGGGTGCTCTCGGGCGCCTCCTCGCAGTGGAAGAACGCCAAGCCCGGCAAGGTGTTCGACACCTTCCTGAACGGCGACTACGCCAACCCCATGATCGTCGTGGACGAGATCGACAAGGCGAGCGGCGACGGGCAGCACGACCCGCTTGGCGCCCTGTACGAGCTCCTCGAGAGCCAGACGGCGGCACGGTTCGTCGACGAGTTCGTCGAGCTGCCGATCGACGCCTCGGGCGCGGTTTGGCTCGCCACCGCCAACGACGCGGCACGCATCCCGGAGCCCCTCCTCAGCCGCCTCAACATCTACGAGATCGAGCCGCCCGACGCCGAGGGCGCCGCGCGCATCGCGGGCAACATCTACCGGGAAATCCGCAACGCCCACGACTGGGGCCGGCAGTTTCCCGAAGCGCCTTCGCCCGGGACCCTGGAGAAGCTCGCCGCGATGCCGCCGCGCGAGATGCGCCGCGCGCTGCAGTCGGCTTTCGGCACCGCGAAGCTCGCGGGGCGCAGCGAAGTCAGCGCCGACGACGTGCAGGACCCGCGCGCCGGCCGGCGTCAGAGAATCGGCTTCTAGAAGTAAGCCAGTAATCGACCGCAGGCGATCACGGCGATCCACAGGAGCAGCGACGCCGCGCCGGCGAGCCGAGCCGACGGGGGCGGCGGAAGCTTCCGCATCTCCTCCGAATCCCATACGTCGGCAGTGCGGAAAGTCACGGCGTGGAAAAGCGCGGCGTTCAGCCCCGCGGCGAGGATCAGCATGATCTTCAGGACGAACACGTCGCTCTGGATGAACTCCGTCGCGTGCGCGGTGAACATCGCCAGACCGCTCGGAACGATGAGCACGAAGCTCGCCGCCGTCCAGGGCAGCACGTGCCTCGCCAGCGTCCTCACCGGAATGTGCCGCGACAAGCCCAGCAGCCGCAGGTCCAGCACGGCGACCGAGCCAACGAGCAGCGCGATGCCGACGATGTGGACGATCTCGACGCTGGGGTACAGCCACAGCCACTGGCGCATCGCCTCGCCGAGCCCGCTCGCCTCGAGCGCGCCGAGCGGGCCGCCGCCCGGGCTCATCTGAGCTCGATGGTCTTGCCCTCGATCGTGATCCGCTCCGCGCGCATTTCCTCGGGCTTGTCGCGATTGGCGTAGCCCTCTACGGTCGCGGTGGCCCCGGGCTTGAGCATCGCCTTGTCGAGCCCCCGCCGCTCCATCCGCGAGGGCGGCGCCAGGATCACGGTCCAGGTCTTGCCCGGCGCCTGGAAGCGGATGTGGCCGTGCGGGTGCTCGTAGCCGGACGCGAGCACCTTGCCGGTCAGCTTCAGCGACTTCGACGTGTCGTACTCGCTCCA
>Ga0209706_10000947_pt1 | contig 16542 bp, 16 predicted proteins | sample PPLLaktember2015_6_FD_187263 | JGI IMG/M metagenome (GOLD analysis project Ga0209706, IMG submission 187263) | Freshwater sediment microbial communities from Prairie Pothole Lake near Jamestown, North Dakota, USA - PPLs Lake P8 Core (1) Depth... | ecosystem: Environmental > Aquatic > Freshwater...
TCGTCTTCTTTTTTTTTGCGGCTTCGTCTATGGGGCAGGCTGTGCTTTTTCGTCGTCGGGCGTTTTGATCTCTTTCGTCAGGCAGTTTCCCTCGAAAACAACCCCTGCATCCATGACCACAGTCGGAGCTTGGATGTTTCCAAAGATCTTTCCAGGAGGATGAAGTTCAATCTTCTCGACAGCGAAGAGATTGCCGCGAACTTCCCCGCACACGACCAAATGAGACACCCGAACATCGGACTCGATGACGGCGTCGTCTCCCACAATCAGGGTGCCCTCCGACACGATCTCTCCCTTAAAGCGACCGTCGATCCGGACCGTACCGGAAAAAGAGAGCTTTCCCTCAGATTCCGTATCCTTTGCCAGAAAAGCGTTAATTTCATCCCTTCGTTTCACGTATTGATCTCCGCAACCTGAGCCAATTCTCTTAGCACACCCCGGGGCGGCTGGCAAGGAAAAGGACGGGAAAGATCACTGGAACATGAACCGTCTCATGCTGATGTTCATCAGAAGCCCCATACCGGCCATGACCGAGAGAATCGATGATCCTCCGTAGCTGAAAAGCACGAGGGGAATCCCTACCACCGGCAGCAATCCGGTGGTCATGCCCACGTTGATGACCGTTTGCCAGAAAACAATCGCCACAACCCCCAGAGCGATGATGGTCCCGAACTTGTCTTTCGAATTGAGAGCAATGTGGATTCCCCATAAAATAACAAAAAGGTAGAGGAGCAGCAAGCAGACCGCACCCACAAAGCCCCACTCCTCCGCTACGACAGAGAAAGCAAAATCCGTGTGTTGCTCCGGCAGGAACTGCAGCCTTGTCTGGGTTCCGTTCAGGAATCCCTTTCCCCAGGCCATTCCGGACCCAATCGCAATCTTGGACTGGTTGATATGGTAGCCTGCTCCGAGCGGGTCCATCTCCGGGTTAAGAAAGGTTAGGATCCGCCGTTGCTGATACGCTTTGAGGTGCATCCAGAGGAAAGGGGCGGCGCACAGGGCAGAGAGAGTGAGGGCCAAGAGGGATCTCCATTTCATCCTGGCAAAAAGAAGAATGGAAAAAGAAACGCCGAGCACCATCAGGGCGGTGCCCAGATCCGGCTGTTTCACGATGAGCGCAGCAGGGGCCGCGATCAGGAGGAAAGGTTGCCACAAATCCCTTAGCCCGAATTCATTGATGTGGCTCCTGTCATTGAAAAACTTCGCCAGGCTGATGATGATCGTGATCTTAACAAGCTCGGAAGGTTGAAAAGAAAAAATCCCAAAACCCAGCCACCGTTGGGATCCGGATCGAACGTCTCCGATAACGGCGACGAGCAGGAGAAGGCCCAGGGAAAGAAAATACGCCGGATAGGCCAAACGATCGAGCCCGTGATAATCGAAGGTCGTCATGAGGAGCGTGACCCCGATTCCCAGAAGAAACCAGTAGGTCTGTTTCAGGAAAATCTGCGACCCGCCCGCACCTCTAATCGGATAGGTGGCGCTGTAGAGATTGAGCACGCTGGCGATCCCGATCACGATCAGCAGCAGAAGCAGGACCCAGTCAAAATGTTGAAGCAGCCTTCGATCAAACATGCTCTTCGTTCCTAGATGAATGCACTGAAGAAATGGTTGCGGCTCTAAAGAGACCACACCCCCCGGCCCGGCCTCAGCGTTCTGCGTCTTTGCGGTCAATTCTTCACGGAACTTTTCCGTAAAAGGTCTCGAACAGCTCCCTGGCCATGGGCCCTGCCGCACTCCCTCCGTGCCCTCCGTTTTCCACAAGCACTGCAACCGCGATTTCCGGCTTGTCCGCTGACGCGATCGCAACGAACCAGGCATGATCGTTCAAATCCGGAGGTGGATCTTCTCCCTTCTGAACCGGTTTCTCTTTGCCCAACGCTACCACCTGGGCCGTCCCTGTCTTGCCGGCCACAATAGGTCCAGTCTTCAATCTTGATTTGGACCCGGTCCCGCCTGGCTCGTTCACCACGCCGATCAACGCACTCCGGATCAGCGCGATATTCTGTTCTTTCGCCTTTAGGCGGCCATTCACTTCTGGAGTGAACTGGTAAACCTGTTTATCATCCATTCCTACCCACTTCACCACCTTGGGCTGATACAAATACCCGCCGTTGAAAAAAGCCGAGATCAACCTAGCCATCTGCAGAGGGGTGACCAGTACAAAGCTCTGCCCAATGGCGGTTGAAATGGTTTCCCCCGGCTGCCAGGGAACGCCGAACCGCTTCAGCTTCCACTGACTGCTCGGAATCAACCCTTCCTTCTCAAAACCCAGCTCATAGCCAGAAGCGACTCCCAGTCCACACATCCTGGCATAGTGGTGGATCTTGTCCACGCCCAGTCGCTTTCCCAATTTGTAAAAGTAAACGTCACAGGACTCCACGATCGCCCGGTGCAGCGCCACCCGCCCGTGTCCCTGTTTACGCCAGCAACGAAAGGTGTGATCGCCGAAAGGGAATTTCCCGTCACAAAAAGCCTCTTCGCGGGGATCCAGACCTTCCTCCAGGCCTGCGAGAGCCATGACGATCTTAAATGTGGATCCCGGAGCGTATTGCCCTGCAACCGCTCTGTTTTGAAGGGGATGATCTTTGCCCGTAGCGAGCTTCGCCCATTCAGCCCTGTTAAGCCCTTCCAGGAACAGGTTGGGATCGTAGGCGGGATTGCTCGCCATAGCAAGAATCTCACCGCTCATTGGATTGAGCGCGACAATTGACCCTCTTTTGTCTTTCAGGCATTTCTCAGCCGTGAGCTGGAGCTTCTTGTCGATGGTCAAACCCAGGTTTTGGCCCGCGACGGGCGGCCTTTTCGAAACCACGCTCAGACGACGGCCGGCCGCATCCACTTCCACCTGTTCACCGCCCCGAACCCCGTTCAGGTTTTTCTGCCAGACCCGTTCCACCCCGGCCTGTCCGATCAGATCCCCTTGCTTGTTGTCGGGATAGTTGCCGCTCGTCAGTTGCGTTTCGTTGATCTCTCCGAGATACCCGATGAGATGGGCAGCCAATTCGTTGTAAAGGTAATGTCTCTGCGGTTTGATCTCGATCATCACCCCGGGCAGGTCGAAGAGGTTGCCCTCCACAACGGCCAACTCGTCCCGAGAGAGGTTTCTTTTGATGAGCACCGGCCTGAAAGCGTATTTTTGGGATTCCTTGCCCAGTTTTTCTTCAAGGCCTTTGGAATCCAGCCCGATCAGGGCATGAAGGGTCCGGATGAGCTCGTCACGATCTGCCATTTCTTCAGGGATGACATACGCATCGAAGGAAGGACGGTTATCGACCAGCAGCTCCCCGTTTCGGTCGAAAAGCATTCCGCGGAAAGGCGCCACATCTTGAATCCGGATCCGGTTGTTCTCAGACTGGACCCGGTAAGAGGGTCCCTGAAAAATCTGGAGAAACCACAGCCTCAACAAGAGGACCACAAACACGGCGACCACGAGGAAGGGGAGCTTGATCAGCCGCTTTCGTAAAACCTCTACCGATGCCTGCTCAAAAGGTTGGTTCCTCAACGGGGCGGAGCCTCTCTCGAAAAAAATAGGACCGGACGCATGTTACGCAGCCTCTTTGCCTTCTCCTCCGGTCCGGATGTACAGCCTTTTAAGGATACCAAAAATGAGAGGTGCAATCAAGCCTGTTAAGAAAGCGGAGGCTCCGAACCAGAAGAAAAGCGAGGCGGATGCAACTACCTCGAAAGCGAAAGCGTCCAAAAGGCCAACCAGGACAAACTCCTTAATAAAAACAACCAGGCCTACCAGCAGGAACTGTCCCTTCCCCGAGCGCAGATCAAAAAACCGCGCGCCGAGTTCCAGACACAGAAAACTGATGACGTAGAGGAGCGCAAAAAGCCCCAGAAACCCTGCTGAGAAGAGATCGATGAGCATGCCTTGGCCGAAAGCGAATATCGCCGCCCCCACACTTCCTGAACTCATCAGCAGAGACGCGGTAATGACGATCACCAGATCGATATCAAAAAAAAGGGGATCGACATCATTCACCACACTCCCTTTGAGAAGGATGAAGATTAAGGACAGAAACCAGGCGATCCCATGGAGGGCTACTTGGTTCTTTGGGATGGGCTTGATAGGGGATCCTCCTTGAGCAAAACAAGCACTTCTTCCAGCCTTGAAAAATCCGCATTCGGTTTCACTCTCACGTCCTTAAAGAACTCCCAGGGCGTATCCGCGATCTCCGTCACCTCTCCTACCGGCAATCCCTTCGGAAAGATTCGGTCCAAACCGGAGGTGACGATTTTATCTCCCACCGCAACATCCGCGGCCCTTGAAACGTAATGGAGTCTGCACAGCTGGGAAGGCAGCCCCTTCAGGATGCCCTTCTCTCGCGTGCGCTGGATGAGGCAGTCCACGGCGCTGTTCTGGTCAATGATCAGCAGGACTTTGGCGTAGTTCGGGGCAACCGCTACCAAGCGTCCGACAATGCCCCGGGCATCCAGCACAGGCATGTTGAGCCTCAGCCCCACGTTGGTCCCTTTGTCGATAAAGACGGATTCGAACCAGCCGGTAGGATCTCTGCCGATGACTTGTGCAGCCACCATAGGCGAGCGCATGCTTTCCTTGAACTGAAGGAGTTCACGTAGCCGGGCATGGGTGGACACCAGTTCGCGGTAGAGGTCGTTCTGCATTCGGAGATCGTCAACTTCTTTCTTCAGGCGGGTGTTCTCTTCCCGCAGATCTACAAAGCTGAAGTATTTCAGCCAAGCCTTTTCCACGGTCTCCGCGGACTTTCTGATGAACTTCTGCAGGGGAGCAGTGATCTCAATGACCACCTGCTCCACAGGAGTCCATGATCGCCGCTTGCCCACATTGAAGGATATGAGAACAAGAGCAATGAAGACGAAAACGACCCACACCCAGTACGCTCTGATTCGTTTTAGCGGACGCAAGGATGCCTTTGAGCTCCACAGGAATAGGGGTTACTTCACCGCGACCTCTTTCAGAAGTGCCATGTCGTCCAGGGCCTTACCCGAACCGAGCACAACGGCGGCAAGCGGGTCTTGCGCGATGGTGATGGGAAGTTTGGTCTCCTCTCTTACCAAGACGTCCAGGTTTTTCAGAAGAGATCCCCCACCCGTCAACACGATGCCCGTGTCCACGATATCCCCAGCGAGTTCCGGTGGAGTCTGTTCCAAAGCGATGCGAACCGTCTCCACAATGGTCTCCACCTGTTCGGAAATGGCTTTTCGAACCTCGTCCGAATCAATGGTGAGGATTTTCGGAATCCCTGTGACCAGATCTCTTCCTTTCACTTCGATGGTCTCCACCTGGTCTGTGGGATAGGCGTTCCCGATCGTGGTTTTGATGATTTCCGCAGTGGCAATGCCGATAAGGAGGTTATACTTCTTCTTGATGTGCTGCAAGATCGCATCATCCATCTTGTCTCCTGCCATACGAACGGATTTGCTGTATACGATCCCAGCCAGGGAGATCACCGCCACTTCGGTCGTTCCTCCACCGATGTCCACAATCATGTTGGCTTTGGGCTCGGTAATGGGCAGCCCCGCCCCAATGGCGGCGGCCATCGGTTCCTCAATGAGGTAAACTTCTCTGGCTCCAGCCGATTCCGCTGATTCACGCACCGCCCGTTTTTCCACTTGGGTGATCCCTGAAGGGACACAAATAATGATCCGCGGCCTGACCAGGGTCCGCCGGTTGTGCACTTTTTCGATAAAATGTCGCAACATGGCTTCCGTGATCTCAAAATCAGCGATCACGCCGTCCTTCATCGGGCGGATGGCAACGATATTGCCGGGCGTTCGTCCGAGCATCATTTTGGCCTCACGTCCCACCGCAAGCACCTTGCTTAACCCCTTGCCGTCCTTGCGCACAGCCACCACAGAGGGTTCACTGAGAACAATGCCTTTGCCCTTGACGTAGACCAGGGTGTTGGCTGTCCCAAGGTCGATGGCCAGATCGTTAGAAAAAAAACCCAAAAGGGGATCCAGCAACATGGAAACGCTCCTTTTAAGCGGACTGGGACTTTCCTTTTCCAGAACAGAAGAGTTCGACTTGACAAACGCGCAAATTCTGTTTATTAAAGTTCTCTTTTGAATTCAACCAAAAAACGGATACAATGACACCATGAAAAGAACGTATCAACCAAGCAACATCCGAAGGGCGCGGACTCATGGATTCAGGGCAAGGATGAGTACGACCGGGGGCATCAAGGTTCTGAAAAGAAGAAGAGCCAAAGGCCGAAAACGTTTGACCGTGTAACAGTGCCCTAACCTTCTGAAACGATCACCGTTGCGGAATGTCTGCTTCTACCTTTTCGAAGAATGAGAGGGTATTGAACCGAAAGGATTTTGTCAATCTGAATCGGTCGGGGCAGAAACGCCGCTCGGAACACATGACGGTCTTTATCGCAAGAAATGGGCTGGACCGTTCAAGGTTGGGGATCACGGTCAGCAGGAAGGTGGGGGGTGCGGTCGTCAGGAACAGGTTTAAGCGGCTCGTCCGGGAAGTATTCAGGCTCCAAAAGGGATTTTTCCCCGCAGGTTGCGACATCGTGGTTTCCGCAAGAAAGAGCTCCGACGACCTTGATTTCACGAAAGTGAGAAAGGAACTGATTGAGCTTGTCGCTGATTCGACGTTGCATTGACCCTCTTAGGTATGTCCCGATAGGAATGATTGTCCTTTACCAGAAACTCGTTTCCCCTGTGCTTTTGCCTTCCTGCCGCTTTTACCCGTCCTGCTCCACCTATGCCCGCCTTGCCCTCAAAAAACACGGAATGATGAAGGGAGGCATTCTATCCTTGACGAGGATTCTCCGATGCCACCCCTTGCACCCGGGAGGCTATGACCCTGTTCCTTAGCAGGGGTCGGCCTCCGCCACCTATGAGAAAAACAATCTAGGGTCAGGGAGTATCCATGGAAAAGAAAACCATTTTAGCATTTGTGTTGTCTCTCGCCGTTCTGATCGTCTGGTCCATCCTCTTCGCACCCAAACCGGCGCAGAAAACAGATTCACCCACAAAAGAAGGGGCCGCCCCGTCTCAATCCGCTCCGACCGCCTCGCCTCAACCGGCGCCTGGCGTCCAGAAGATGGAAAAGCCTGCGGAGCCAACGACTGTGAAGGCTGAAGCAAAGGAAGTGACGGTGGAAACTCCCCTCTACACCGCTGTGTTTTCGAGCACCGGAGCTTCCATCAAGAGCCTCAAGCTCAAGAAATACCGCTTGAAGGCCGATCCGGAATCGCCTCTGGTGGAACTGGCTCACGGTCAGGCTCCACTGCTCGCCATCCTGTTTGATGCCGGCGGAAAGAACGACCCAAACCTCGTGGTCTATCAAGTGGACGAGAATTCGCTGACTTTGGAGCCGGGAGCTTCTCCCAGGGAACTCACCTTTCGCGCCACCTCGTCAGAGGGGCTTCTGCTCCAGCAGACATTCCGAATCGATCCGGAACAGTATGCCATCGAACACGGTTTCACGGTTTCCAATCCACTCGAAAAACCCGTGGAAGGAAATCTGAAAGCACAAATCGCGAATCTCCCCCCCAAGGAATCGACCAGTTATTATTCGTTCATTGGAGCCTCTCTCCTCCTGAACAACAAGTATGAAGAGTTTGCATCCACAGATCTCAAGGAGGAAAAGAGACTGTCCGGCCTTATCGCCTGGATCTCGTATCAGGAAGATTATTTCATGACCGCCTTTGTGCCTGAGGCCGAGTCTCAAAGCAACTTCTTGGGCCGCACGCTTGCTTCAGGGGTCCTGGAACAGATTTGGAGCACTGCACTCCCGCCCATTTCTCCTGGAAATCAGCTCTCCACCCATTCGACCTTGTACATGGGACCCCGGGACCTGGACATTCTCAAAATCATCGGAAAGAAACTGGATCTCGCCATCGATTTCGGCTGGACCGACATCATCGCCAAGCCGCTGCTCTACCTGCTCAGATTTTTCAACCAGTACATGGGGAATTATGGAATCGCCATCATCCTTCTCACAATCCTTATTAAAATCCTTTTCTGGCCTTTGACCCACAAGAGTTACAAGTCCATGAAGGAGATGCAGAAAATACAGCCCCTCATGGCGAAGATCAGGGAGAAGTACAAGGACAACCGGGAGATGATGAACAAAGAGATGATGTCCCTGTACAAAACCTACAAAGTGAACCCCATGGGAGGGTGCCTCCCTATGGTCATTCAGATTCCGGTTTTCTTCGCCCTATTCAGGATCCTGGGCAACTCGATCGAACTCCGGCACGCTCCGTTCTTGCTGTGGATCAATGATCTTTCCGCGCCGGACCGGCTGTTCCACCTACCCTTCGCAATTCCTCTCATGACACCGCCTTCGGGGATTCCGGTGTTGACTCTGCTCATGGGAGCCTCCATGTTCATTCAGCAGAAAATGACTCCCACTCCCGGCGATCCCACGCAGGCGAAGATCATGCTCCTCATGCCCGTGATTTTCACATTCATGTTCATCAACTTTCCCTCTGGCCTCGTGCTCTACTGGCTGGTTAACAACGTCCTGTCCATTGGCCAGCAATACCGCATTATCAAGCGAGCCGCTTAGCAACTGGAGGACCGTCATGGAAACTTATGAATTCGAAGGAAAAACCACTGAAGACGCCATTCAAAATGCCGCCCGCAAACTCAACCTTCCTGTGGAAGAACTCAGTATCGACGTGATCGAACCTGGATCTGCAGGGATTTTTGGCCTGGTAGGAGGCCGAAAGGCCAAAATTAAGGTTACCCTGAGGACACCCTCCGAACTCGGAGAACAAGAGGAAGAGGAGGAACAAGAACCCGGGCAGAGCAAAGGAGAACCGCAAGAAGACGACGTGAAGTTCGCCAAACGAACCCTTGAGGAGATTCTTGCCCTTGTCCCGGTGGAAGCGACGATTGCCGCCAGCCGGGGGGACGGGAGGATCAACCTGAAGATCCAGGGCGATCGTTCAGGCCTCCTCATCGGCCGAAAAGGGAAAACGCTGGATGCCCTCCAGTTTCTTGTGAATAAGATCGTGAGCAAGGCTCTGGACAAGAAGGTCGATGTGGTGATCGATTCCGAGAATTACCGCCGGAGGAGGGAAGACTCCCTGACGCAGCTGGCGCTGAAAATGGGCGACAAAGTCAAAAGAATCAAGAAGCCACTCACCACCAATCCCATGAACCCTCACGATCGGAGACTCGTGCACCTGGCCCTGAAGGACGACGAGCACCTGGAAACGAGAAGCCGAGGCGAGGGACTGATGAAGAGGGTCGTGATCATCCCCAAAGGCAAGGGTCAGCCTGGGAACAATGAATCCTAGGCGAAAGGGCAGAGGTCTTTGAGCCCGGGCCGGGAGGTGTGGTCTCTGGCGAGCTCGCAACCGGAAACGGACCCTTCCCGTTAATCGCCCACTTGCCTTCGAACCTTCGCCCAATGCGGCGCAGACCTTCAAGTCAATCGGAGGGTCTGTACCAAAGGGCTTTTACCGTAACCCACTGGCTTTTCGGCGCCGCTTTATCGCCGTGAAGAAATGGTTGCGGCTCTAAAGAGACCACACCCCCCGTCCCGGACTCACGCAGACTTTGGTTGCGGCCATAGGTTTTCATTATGTTCCTCAATGCCTCCGACAAAGATACCATTGCTGCCGTAGCAACGCCTGCGGGGCTTGCAGGGATCGGTATCGTCCGCATGAGCGGCCCTGAGGCCCGAAAAATCGCCGACAAGATTTTCAAACCCAGGAACCCGGTGGACTCCTTTCAAAGCCACCGGCTTTATCTGGGTCAACTGATCGATCCCGCCTCAGGCGAAGCCGTCGATGAGGTCCTCTTTTCCTATATGGCGGCGCCTCACACCTACACGCGTGAGGAGGTGGTGGAGATCAACTCCCACAGCGGCCCCCTTCTCCTGAAACAGATTCTCAAAATCCTTCTCCGGGAAGGCGCTCGTCTGGCCAAGCCGGGAGAATTCACTTTCCGCGCCTTCATGAACGGCAGAATGGACCTCACCCAGGCCGAAGCGATCATCGATCTCATCAACGCCCAATCCGAAAGAGGGCTCCAGCTCGCTTCGAACCAGATCCATGGCGGGCTCCGTGCTGAAATCGAGGGGCTGAGGCAAAAGGCCGTGGACCTCCTGGCTCAAATTGAGGTGGGCATTGACTTTCCCGAGGAGGACATCAGCCATCTGAACCGCGAGGAGACCGCACGCCGCGTGCGAGAAGACCTTCTCGATCCCGTGTCCCGAATCCTTGCCGGTTACGGAGAACGGAAATTGTGGCTGGAGGGCCTCAAAACAGTGATTGTCGGCCGCGTCAACGCCGGGAAGTCCAGTCTCCTGAACCGCCTCCTCAACGAGGAGAGAGCCATGGTCACTCCCATCCCCGGCACTACGAGGGATGTCATTGAATCCACGATTCACATGGAGGGTCTCCCCCTTCGGTTGATGGATACCGCAGGGTTCAGGAAAGGGAGGGGCAAGCTGGAGAAGATCGGCATTCATCGGGCCGAGCAGAAGATGGAAGAAGCCGATCTCGTTCTGCTGGTGATCGACCAGAGCCGGCCCCTCCAAAGGTCAGATCTGGACCTCCTCGCAAGAGTTCAAAAGAAGAAAGCCGTGGTGGTGCTCAACAAGATCGACCTCCCGGCCGGAGTGCAAGACGAGGCTCTTGAAACCAGGGCCGGCGGGCTCCCTCTGGTGAGGATCTCGGCTCTAAAGGGAGACGGCATCGAGGACCTGCGGCAAGTGATCCGAGATGTGATCACCGCCGGCATCGACACCTCGGATCTCGGTATCGCCCCGAGCCTCAGGCACAAGGAAGCTCTGGAATGGGCCTCCGCTCACTTCGAAAAAAGCGTTTCCAATCTCAGGGACGGCCTGCCTTTTGAGATCATCGCGGCCGATCTTCAAGAGGGTCTGGAGGCCCTGGGAGAGATCGTGGGAGAAACCACCAGCGATGAGGTCCTTGACCGGATCTTCAGCCGGTTCTGCATCGGGAAATGAAGCCCCCTTTGCGCCGCTTCTTCTTTCTCTGCCGGAAATCCCCTCACACCTCCTCGCAAACACCCCTCAGCGTATTAGAGGGCCTTTTGGCTGTCCAAGAGCAGGGTCACAGGGCCGTCGTTAACCAGATAAACCTCCATCATCTCCTGAAAAACTCCGGTGGCCACCTTTATCCCTTTTTCCCGGATCAGCCCTGCGAAGTGTTCATAGAGTATTCTGGCTTTTTCGGGCGGCGCAGCCCGAGTGAACGAAGGCCTTCGCCCTTTGACGCAGTCTCCCCACAGCGTGAACTGCGATACGACCAGGAGCTCCCCTCCCTCCTCCAGAAGCGAGCGGTTCATGAGTCCCTGTTCATCGGAAAAGATTCTCAGGTGAACGATTTTTCCAGCCAGATACTCGCAGTCTTTCTCAGAGTCATTGTGGCCCACGCCCAGGAAAACAAGGAGCCCCGATCCGATTGCTCCGACCGTTCTTCCCTCCACATCCACCTTCGCCTCCTTGACCCGCTGAACCACCGCTCTCATGACCGGTCCTTCTCTCTTTGAATTTTGAAGGTTGCCATCGTGCGATTCATCGTATACGCTCGAGAGGATTCCTGGCTTCCCGCCTCCGCGGGGATGACGACGCACGAATGGAAATAGCCTTTACTGGATCTCACACGCCTGAAATGACTCAATGGCGCAATCTCTGATCCTTATCAATCCCTGGATCTACGACTTTGCCGCTTTCGACCTCTGGTCAAAGCCGCTCGGTCTTCTCTATCTGGCAGGGTATCTTCACGCTTGCGGATTCAACATCCACATGATCGACTGCCTGGATCTTCATCTTCCCACACTGAAAGACTGTGTGCTGCCGGCCCGGCGTGCTTATGGGACGGGCAAGTTCCTTAGAGAAAGTGCTGTCCGATCACCGGCCCTCAAGCATGTTCCAAGATCTTATAGCCGATACGGAATTCCAAAACAACTTTTTGCGAGCGCCCTGAAGGAAGTCAAGCAGCCCGCAGCCATTCTCGTGACTTCACTGATGACCTACTGGTATCCCGGGGTGATTGAGGCCATCGCCATGGCTCGGGAGGTTCATCCCGGTACTCCGATCCTCCTCGGCGGCATTTACGCACGTCTCTGTGAACAGCACGCGATCGCCACCTCGGGCGCAGACCGGGTCGTCACGGAGATCTCACTTCACACCATGGTGCGACTTCTCGATGACCTTCGTGACTTCGGCGTTGAAGGGGACAAGGTCCCATCGCCAAACGAGCTTCCCATCCCCGCCTTCGACTTGTTCCACGCCCTGGATCACGTTCCACTCCTCACATCGACTGGGTGCCCTTACCGTTGCGAATACTGTGCGAGCCGTTTCTTGAACCCCAAGTTCATTAGACGGGATCCTCACCAGGTTGTCGATGAAATCCTGCACTGGCACCGGGAGCGCGGAGTACGCGATTTTGCCTTTTATGACGACGCCCTGATCTTGGGTTTTGAAAAGCACCTGGGCCTCATTCTCGAGGCGCTGGTGAAACAGGACCTCGGCCTTCGGTTCCACACGCCCAACGCCATTCATGTGAGGGACCTGTCCAGTGAAGCGACGAATCTCCTATGGCGCGCGGGTTTCAAAACCCTACGGCTTGGATTTGAAACATCGGACATGACCATGCATCACTGCCTCGACCGGAAGTTCTCGGAAGGGGATTTTGAAAGCGCGATAACCTCTCTCCTCAAGGCAGGTTTTTCAAAGGCGCAGATCGGCGCCTACATCCTGGCAGGCCTGCCGGGACAGTCGGTAGGGGCCGCGAAGGAAAGCGCGGAATTTGTAAGCAAGACAGGTGCCATGCCTTACCTGGCTGAGTACTCCCCTATCCCCCACACCCCTCTGTGGGACAAAGCAGTTGCCTCTTCCCAGTATGATCTTGTCTCAGAGCCGCTGTTCCACAATAACACGCTTCTTCCCTGCTGGAACGAGGAGCAGAGAAAGGAATTTAGGCAGGTGAAAGCAAGAGTGCTGGAGATCAGGAGAGGGGCCGATTCATCAAGCTTGCAGCGTAGGCCGCCCCGAATCCATTGTCGATGTTGACTACCGTCACACCTGAAGCGCATGAATTCAACATGCCCAGAAGCGCCGCAATGCCCTGGAAACTCGCCCCGTAGCCCACGCTCGAAGGGACCGCGATCACCGGTTTGTCCACAAGCCCGCCCACCACGCTGGGCAAGGCACCCTCCATGCCGGCCACCACGATGATCACCGATGCTTTCTGGAGCTTTACCCTGTGCGCCAGCAACCTGTGCAGGCCCGAGACGCCTAGATCGTAAAGGGTTTCCACCTCGTTTCCCATGAAACGGCCGGTGACGGCCGCTTCTTCCGCCACAGGAATATCCGATGTTCCGGCACTGATGACGAGGATCGTTCCCTTTCCCCTGGGCTCCTGGGCATAGGTGATCAGCGTGAGGGTTCGTGATCTTGGGTAATATTCCGCTTTCCGATATTCCTTCTTGATCTTTTCCGCTTTTTCCGGCGACAGGCGGGTGATGAGAATGTTCTCCTCCTGGGCGATCATTCTGTCCATGATTGCAAGAATATCCTCAACCTCCTTACCTTCTCCGAAGATGACTTCCGAAGCCCCCCTGCGGATGCTCCGATGGTGATCGATGCAAGCCACGTCAATGTCCTGAAAGGGAAGATCGCGGAGCCGGCCGACCGCCTCATCGACCGTCACTTCCCCTGTCTTAACCTTTCTCAACAGGTCTTTGATCCTCTTCTGGTCCAACTTCTTATCCTTTTGTTCTCTTCTCTTGTTGGTGTGACACCGTTGCTAAAGGAATCCCGAATCTTTCAGATAAGACATAGAATGCTGGCCGATATTGGTCACCTGGCTCAGTGCCCTAGCCACATGAATGAGCGCCTCTTCCCCTATCCCGGAATCAAACATCACGAGCGCCTTGTTCAGGAATCGCTCTACTTCGTTCCACTCCTCGTGCCCTGTAACCACCTTGGCCAGACCGACTTCGTGACCGAGCATGCTCAAATCCATATAGATGATTCTCGACGCCCCCCGTTTCTCCTCTTCCGGCAGATTCTTGAGAAGCTCCAAGCTGCCGGCGATCATGATCAGCCCTGCCTTGATCTTCTCGCTCTGGGAAAAAGCCATGATGGCTTCGCTGGATTTCATCCTAACTTTCCGACCCCCTGGTTCTGAGGTTTCCTGCGTGAGGAACTCAAAGTCGATTTTCAGGCGGAAAAGGGCTTACAGCTGGCAAGCTTTCATCATCTCGCACACTTCCTGAAAGACGTCCGTCAGGCGCAGGATGCCGACGATTGCTTTCCCGTCCTTCGTAACCAGCAAAGACTGGTGATGGCCTACGACGAGTTGATGAAGTGCCTGGTCCAGGCTGGCTTCCTGGGGAACGTATTCCCCTTCAGTGGGCGTGTGCATGACGTCTCTCACCTTGATGTGAGGGGATCTCCTGCAAATGTCCTCCAGCGGTTTCTGCCACAGGTCATACTTGTCTACCATGGACTTGATGAATTCCGTGCTGAAACCCGTGTGGGAGATCCCTTTGAAGTCCCCCATCTTTTTGTAGCCTCCTTCAAGGCCCTTGATCACATCAAGCTGACTGAGCTTCCCCACCACATGTTTCCCCTCGTCGAGGACAAGAATCGCACGGTGCTTGTACCGGTCCTGTCGGAATTTCTTCTGCGCTTCTTCAAGGGCCAGCACTGCTGCATACAGGTTGGCGTCTTCTCCCACCGTAGCATATTCCTCAAGGGGCACCATCAGATCTTTCACTTTCCTCGTCTTCATCACTCAGTCCTCCTGTGTGTTTTGTGACCTTTAATCTCTTCTCCCTGAGCCGGGAAGGCACTACAGCCGGTTGCCTTTCGGCTTCCTCAAAGGCCCGTTGATCCCCGGCTGCACTGGAATGCTTCATGAAGGGAGGGAAATGCGTCGTCAAAAGACTATAGGGAAAAGCCCGTCGACTGTCAAGCGCCTGCCCGGCTACTCAGGCCTGAAAGATCTCCCAAGTCCCGCAGGGGATGATCCGCTCAAGATTCGCACCATCCCGCGTAGCCATGGGGAGGCCCTGCTCGATGTCTTTGCAGAGCTCCTTTGTGCCAGGTACATGACGATCAAGGTGAAGATCATGAGCGGGAAAGGAGCGACCTGGAACACCTGGGCAGGTACGGAAGGCCACCACCCCTGAAAATGAATCCCCATGATCTGCAGAAAAGCGAAAAGGTAGGCTCCCAGAGCGGTTTTGACCGGGTGCCAGCCTCCAAAGATGACGATGGCCAGGGCGATCCACCCGGTTCCTTCGGCGCCCTGAGGCCGGCCCCAGCCGGTTTTGGTGCACAGAGAGAAGGTCGCCCCTGCAAGGCCTACCAGGAGGCCTCCCGCCACCGTGTACCAGAACTGGATCGATCGAGTGTTTGTGCCTCTGGCATAAGCCGCTTGCGGGTTCTCCCCGATGGCCCTGACGCGGAGCCCCATGGGTGTTTTGTACAAGTACCACCAGACAAAAGGGATCAGGAGCAGGCTCAGGTACGCGGGAAAGCTTTGATCAAGAAAAATGGGACCCAGAACAGGAATATCCTGAAGCCATGGGATAGGGAGAAGGCCGGTTTGAGGGCCGTAGAGCCTCGCATATGGATTCCCAAGGAAATAGGCAAGGTCCCTGCCCGTCAGGGTGAGAACAAACCCGACAGCCACCTGGGACAGGCCCAGGAACACACTGAAAAACCCAACAACCGCGGCCATCATGGCTCCCACAAGGGCGCCGCCGGCAAATCCAAGAAAAAGGCTGCCGCTTTGATAGGCGATGGCAAACGCGACCATAGCGCTCAGCAGGATGGAGCCGTCCAGGCTCAGATTGATGACCCCTCCTTTTTCCGAGATCGTCTCCCCCAAAACAGCCAGCACAATCGGCGCAGCGCCGGCCACAATGGAAGCGAGGAGAATGGTGAGATCAAAGTCGGTCATGTCCTAGCCCCCTGCCCTCCGGGCCTTGCGCCGTGCACCCGCACTTCTCAGCCCATACACCAGAAGGGTGGTGAGCACCAAGGCTCCCTGGATGATCCCGCTCAATGAAGAATCCAGCTTCAGCACGATGGGAAGTTGAATGCTTCCCACGTTCAGGCACGCAAAAAAGAAGGCAATCCACGGCGACCCCCAGACTCGGTAATTGGCAAGCATCACCACCAGAAGCGCAAGATAGCCGTAGTTGCTGGAGATGACAGGAATGAGGCGATGATAGACTCCGGTCACCTGGAACGCTCCTGCCAAACCCGCGCACCCTCCAGCCATTCCCATCGCAAGGACAAAGTAGGTGTTCGGGTTCAGGCCGTGGAGATACGCCGCCCGTGTATTGCTCCCAATCCCTTTGAGGGCAAGCCCAAGCCTGGTGCGGTTGAGCACCCACGCGGCAACCACAAGTGCCAGCACCGTGACGACCAGGCCGACAGGCGAAAACCTCCCGGACAGAAACGTCGGGAGCCACAAGGATTCAGGGAAGAGCTCTGTCCCGCTCATGGACCCGACGCCGGGTCGCTTCCACGGACCGAAGATGAGCCAGAGGGTAATTCCCTGGGCTACGAAATTAAGACCCAGT
>Ga0209706_10000948_pt1 | contig 16535 bp, 15 predicted proteins | sample PPLLaktember2015_6_FD_187263 | JGI IMG/M metagenome (GOLD analysis project Ga0209706, IMG submission 187263) | Freshwater sediment microbial communities from Prairie Pothole Lake near Jamestown, North Dakota, USA - PPLs Lake P8 Core (1) Depth... | ecosystem: Environmental > Aquatic > Freshwater...
GTCCTCAGAATCCTATACCACGGCACCAGCGAAAACATGTATTCGACGATCTGGTGGTTGGTTAAAGGCGGCCGACTCTTCTTGCCCGATCAGGAAAGCATGTTTTGATATAGTTCTTCGAACTGTTCTATTTGCCGCTCAAGCCCTAGCTTTTCTGATGCCCATTTGACACAGTCCCTGGACATCGCACGGAGCGCGTCTTGTGACTGCCCAAGCTCTCGCACGGCTCTAACTATTTCTCGTGGATCTCTCGGGCTTATCAATATACCGTGTACCCGATCAACGACTACGTCGGGAATACCACCGACGTTAGATGCTATAACGGGCGTGCCGGCCGCAAGACTCTCCAGGATAGAATAGGGTAGCCCCTCCTGGTAGGACGGTAACACAAAAACGTCTGCCGCCCGAAGAAATTCCACTTTGTCAATACCGTACACGGGCCCGACAAGCCTCACGCAACTACCAAGCCTACGGTCGTTTATGCACCTCTCTATCTCCTCCCGTGCTGGCCCAGACCCAGCAATACTTAGCTCAATGTCACTGAATCGCCCTTCAGTGTGCAAAGTCTCGATTGCCTCTATTGCTTCAAAGATCCCCTTCTCACGAACAAGGCGTCCCAGATATACCAATCGCTGCACCTTTCCGCTGTGTACCCTTCCCGCAGAGCCACAATACTGGGACACATCCACTGCGTTCGGTATGACGGCCAAGCCCTTTGTTATACCTCGCAGCTCAAAATCGCGTTTCTCCGAGCTCGCCAATACGACCACTGCATCCGTCATGGAAAAAACGAACCGCACCAGGAACTCCGTCGCTTTCTTGGCACACATTGCGCCTAGCGATCCGCCATGCAACTGAAATACGACCTTGCGCCGTAACAATTTGGATATTACTAGGTACACAGCGTCGCGCCAGAACGCTTTGTTACTCAGTGCGCTGTTCAGGTGGACTATTGCTGGCCGCGCATGAAGGATCTGCATTGTCAATACACAGGGGCTCGTGATGAGTCGAAATAGCTTTGTTAGGATCTTTTCATCCCTTGCTGGACTCTCGGTTCCACGACTCCCAGTTTCAAAATGGATAAGTCTATATCTGTCCTTTAGGGGTGAGGCCAGCAAGTTCCTCAGATGCGTTGGTCCGCCGCCAACTGCCGACAACGGAGGCCCACATAAAAGTATTGTTGGCTTGGTCACGGTGTTTTCCCCATGCTCATTGGAATACTCCCAAGTTTCATTGACACCCAGTAAAGGTGAAAATGATCCTGGTGACAAGCAATGTTGTGGAGACGAACGTTCACGGCCGAGTTCAAACGTGAGGCGGTAAGGTTGGTGCGGGAACGGGGCTGCCCGTCGCCCGGGCGGCCCAGCAGGTCGACGTTCATGAAAATGTGCTGCGCAAGTGGATTAAGGACTGACCTTCCCCCATTCCTCATGCCACCAGCTCTAACCTTCTCAAACTAGGGGGGTTACATGTTGCATCTTATTGAAGCAATGAAACGAAATAACGGTGCTTTCCTGCCGGGGTTGTCTGGACTTGGTCCACGTACTCAAAATGCAGCTCACAAACCACGAACCGCTTTCGTAGATAGTCTTCTAGCCAAGGCCGATATGATTCAATTCTTGCTACCACTTTCACATCCAACTGTCCCGGTTGTTTCTGAATGAACTGAATGGCTAAGATGCGATCCCAGAACTCGTCATGAATACCAAAAAGGTAAGGTCCAAAAGCGCGGCAGTATCCATCACGATCAAGAAAAAATTCCTGCTCTCTGCCTTCAATTGCCTGGACTCTAAGAAATGGTTCAGCACAATTTAAATTTCCTAGCCTTGCGAAGTCACCAGTGTCATACCGCACGAATTTGGTACCAATCATGTTGAACGACGTTGCGACAATCCTAAGCCGGCCGTTCTTTGTTGGTATCAGCTCGGTATATCCATAAGTAGGATAGAAGTGGAACCCACCGCACTGCCGGCAATGCTTCGCTAATGTAGCGTACTCCGAATGTCCATACCAATGCGCAACCTTCAAACCGAACTTGCGCTCGAACGCCTGCAATTGGGACGGCGGAAAAACTTCGGACCCAGCGAGCACACCACGTATCGGTAAATCTTTGAAGGCATTTTCACCGAGAATTTCAATAAACGTAACCAGCGAGCTTGGATAGACGTGAAGAAAAAAGAAAGGTAGCGTTTGTAAGAATGCGAGTACCTCTTTGCTGTTTGCTTGCGTTAACTCGCCCGGAGAGATTACATAGCAGTTCTCTAATAAACTATAAGAGATGAGTTTATTTTTTATGCTACCACGAAATACTACGCGTAAATCAAACGGTCGATAACCGGCGGAAGCCCAAATATCAAACAAGTAAGCGCGCTCTTTCTGCCTCCGAAATAGGGTGTCCCTATAGAACGCAAACGGTGACCCTGTCGAACCACCGGTTCGCACTACTTTTGTTATCCATTTAATGAAAATCCGATCATATATCCCTTGACTGTTACGATAATGGTCTTTGCTGCGAACAACATTCGCATCAAATTCTGAAAATAGCCTTCGCAGCTTTTGCCGTTGATAAATCGTCTGCTGCTCTGGAGTCCAGTTCTTGGATTGGCGGATTAGCCTTCTGTGCCACCAATATGCCGGGCCAAGGAGCAACTCGCGCCATAGCCGCCCTGAAATAGGAACGATCATGTGGTTAGTTCCCTCATGGACACCGTAAGTTAAAAAAACGCGCTATACTGAATAATAAAACACTTGTACTGCGGCTATCCCAATTTTGGATCGCGAATTCAATCACGAAGTGCAACACTTTAACGCCGAACCTAATGTGGTCGCAATGCGGATCTATTTGTTCTACTGTATTAAATAAATCATGTTTGTCTACCCTGCGGCATCTCGCAGCATGGATCTTGAGCGATGGTGCGTGCAAGCTAGTCTCCGAAATCCCCTTTTTTCACTCCGTTGTATCGGCCCCGAGACCTGTGAGTACTCGGTTGACAACCAGAAAAGAAGCCGACCCGTTCACTGAAATAATCCCCGTCTCTCGCATCAGGTTCGGACCACTCGTTGGGCAAGCGAAGCAGTACTACAATAATGTCTCGCGCACCCGCGATAAATTCGTCGTACGTGGCGACAAGCATTAGTCGATGTCGCCTATTACCTTGCTGACACACCACCCCGACCGCGGTCAGCCGCAAGAGTAATTTCCTCAACCCGAGGCTGCAAAGTCTGTCTCAACTCAATGTATGCAAGCATCATAAAATACAATTGACTAACTTGGATTCGCCACACGTAACTGTTGCTCACGAGCATCATAACGTTAACAGAGCAGAACATCGCCAAGAAAATAAACTTTTCGCGACCTTTTATTTTTAAAATGGCTCGAAGCATTAATACCTGCAAAGTCGCAAACAATATAAAACCTACAATCCCCGTATTAGTGAGTATCTCAAGCCAGTCACTGTGGCCCATGAGGTCCAAATCTTGCTGGTGGTACTCTCTACCGATTCCTACGCCAGCGAGCAATTGGTCGAAAGGTAACGCGAAAAACTGCGTTATGTCACTTAGCCAGAAAGTCGGGCGTCCAGATCCCAGCCCCATCAGACTCTGATCACGACCTGTCTCGATCAGCCATACATCCGGAAGCAGGACTGGCATCCAGTACGGGAGTAGTAGTACTGCGACCACTATCAGCGTGGTCGCTCCTACAATCAGGAGCTTCTTATTGAAGAAATACAAGTACAGACTAACAAATACAATTAGTCCAACAATAGCTGTTCGAACCTGGCTTTTGTATAAGCAATAAAGGGCCAAGGCAGCCAGTACGCCGAACGCAATGTGAGTCGCGGTTCTGCCCTTTACGGCGCCTCCGCCTTGATTTTCGGCCGTGAGGTGCAAATAGAGCACTAGCGTAATCAGGAAAAGCGTCATGCTGTGCCCCATACTGTGGGAAGCTGTATATGCGCCTGCCCACCGCGGTATTCCGGTCCAAAAACTTACGTAATCAACTCCTTTCCCTGCCGCTATCAATCCTGCACTTACAACCACCGGGACAGAAAACCCCACAATCATCCACAGTAATAACTTCACATACTGCACACGTTCTTTGACAACATTCTTGACCGCTATGTAGCTGAACAGCGGGATAAGCATTTTTACCACATGTGCTATGTGTGCCTGTTCAAAATAAACTACATAGATCGTTAGGCACCAGATAGCAAACATGCCGATTAACAGATCTACTGCGCTTAGGCTAAGTGTCTTTCGCACTGCACTGTCCAACAAGAGGGCTACGACCAGGAGGGCGAACAGAGCAGCGCCAGCGATATCGAAAAAAGCCTCGGCGTACCCCAGAGACGCCAGCGGTCGAAACATGGAGACAACTTTCAATAACAAGAATTCCATTAGACGGTCAAACTGATATGTTGCACCGAATGCCAACGCCTGATGCCCGCGCAAAACACGGCGCGTGAATCATCCGCCCGGCCCACCGCTTATTTGCTTTCGTCCCCTTTCCCGTATATTTCTTTTCTCTAAAACAATCTCTCTTAAAACAGTCATCATATTTTTCGTCCATGTATCCAGCGAGTAGTTTTCCCGCATCACTTGTAACGCTTTTTCCCCCATCAAAGACCGTTTTGCGCTGTCATCAATTAGCTCCAATAATTGCCGTGAAAACTCGTTCACATCTCCTTCTCTTGCGAGGAAACCAGTCTCTCCATGCCTGATAACCTCCGCTGGCCCTCCACTCGCGAATACCACTTGGGGTAGTGAGTACTTCATTGCTTCCAATATCACCAAGGGGGCCGCATCATTAAATGCTGTAAACATGCAGATATCGGCGGCTTGATAGTATTCGTCCACTTTCGAGACATAGCCGGGTAGGACAAAATGCGCATTCAAATTTAATTCGGCTATTTTCCGAACAATACGTTCCCGTTCTGGCCCTTCGCTTGGAAATACAAATACCACATCCTTTCGTTTCCCTATTACTTTCTCGCAAACCTCCAGAGCGAGTGCGTGTCGTTTTTGTTTCGTGAAATTTGCGACCATCAGAATGATCGTAGAAGAGGGAGGAAGTCCTAGTTTCTCCTTCAACAGGAATCGTTGTTCCTCTTCAAGCCTCCTGTGTTTGCCCTCGAGCCGCATGGAGTTTGGCACAGTATAAACCTTAGCTCCCTTCGGCAAGGTTTCGGCAATAAAACGCGATCCTGAGATAAAATAGTCCACGAAAAGAAGATAGAAAATCCTCTTGGCGACTGCGAAGCGCCTTCCCAGTGAATGCCAATGCTCACTCCAGATAGTGGTTTTACCCCAGAGCTTACCGAACAACGTCGCCCAAAACCGTTCGGGGCCGAAGTGGGTATAAACTGCGTCGATTTGAGTATCTTTGAACAACCTGCGAAATAGTATGAAGTTGGCAACGAAATTATACTTGCGGATATTCCTAACGAGATAAGGGGTGTTGTTCTCCTTCAAGTGGGTGACGTAAACAGGTTCACTCAACACCTTAGGACTATCGGGATGCCAAAACCGTTTGCATTTAAATAGATACGAGGCATCGGGTACCAGCCACAAGAACTGGATATCGCTATATGTTTTGCTACATAGCTCAACAAACCACTCTTCAGAGTCATACGTATCTGCCATGAAGCCTGGAACAAGCAAAATCGTTTTCTTCACTGCCGTAGCGCTATCTAGCATGATGCCTCGTCAGTTGTGATTCTTAGGTTACGACGCCACAGCAATATACCTTGGAGAGCCAATTATTCGGAGAATAGCCCGACGCGACGAGTTAACCGATCTGGCGTTGGGCACGGTTGTCACGAACGCCTCTGTAATGTTGTGCGCTTGCTCCGCCCCTGCGCTAACACGTACACCTAGCCGGCTTTCGTCACAATTTCAATTTCTCTACTATTCATATAGTATTTTGGGCCATCGCTACCGATAGAATCATCGGTGTTTCAGGACCGCCAAGCAGCAAGGGGATTGTCAAGACCGAATGCGGGGCCGCCTGCACAGAATAAGCATCTGTCCAAGGCGTGCTAGCAATTATTGAGCCACTGACTTTTGAACCGCGCCAACTACAATATCTACTTCTTTCTCCGTTAATGTGGGATGCAATGGCAGCGTTATCTCGCGCGAGAAAAACCGTTCCGTTTGAGGAAGCGATATACCGGGTAATTTCTTTTGGTAGTAGCTGAAAAGATGCACCGGCGGATAGTGAATACTGGATTGTATGCCAGCCTGACGTAATCGCTCCATAACCTTGCCACGATCTTCCCCTTCCCGTAACAAGATCGGCAATAGGTGAGCCGCCGTTTCGTGGTCTGGCCGGAAAGGCACGGTCACTTCAGGTAAATTTTCAGCAAAGCGCCGTCTATAATATTCGGTAAGTTCGCGTCTCCGCGCGTTCCATGTTGGAAGATGTGACAATTGAACTAAACCCATAGCTGCACGCAACTCATCCATTCGGTAGTTGTAACCTAACATGGTAACATCGTAGCTAAACGCATGTCCGCGGTCGCGCTGCAGGGTATCCGTCGTCATGCCGTGCGCCCGTAATCGACGGATTTGCTCGATAGTGGACTCCTCCCGCGCGAACACCATCCCGCCCTCTGCGGTGGTCATATTCTTGTTGGTAAAGAAGCTAAAAGCAGTTGCATCACCATAACGCCCTACTGCACCGACGCCTGGAGCATGCGCAGCATCTTCAATAAGCACAATTCCGCGCTCGTCAGCAAACGAACGCCAAGCGGGTAGGTCTACGAGATACCCACCATAATGCATTATGATTACTGCCTTCGTTCGATCCGTACATTTCTGTGTTGCGTCGGCAATGGAAATATGCGGCTGTTCAGGGTTTAATATATCGACGAATACGGGTGTTGCACCCACATAGAGCACAACGTTCACGGACGCAACGAATGTCAGCGACGGAACAAGTACCTCGTCACCGGGTCCGATGCCCAGGGCCAAAAGACTTAGGTGCAAACCCGAGGTACACGAGTTAACGGCAACCGCCGCTTCGACACCGTGAGCCACCGCGAAAGCGTGTTCGAACTCCGCGACGCGTGGGCCCATCGTTAGCCAATTACTGTCTATGACCGATTCGAGCGCGCGTTTTTCCTCCTCGCCTAACACCGGGTCTGCCAGCATCACTGTTTTAGGTTTGGACATTGGTACCTCAGCTAATTGCCCATCAGCCATGACTCGTGCTCAAGCACGAACTCTTGTGCACGAAGAAAATCCTCCTCACGGCCGATGTCCATCCAGTGACCTTCATGCTGAAATGTATTGATGGGCAGATCATTGGCTAGCATGTGATGCACCAGATTATCGAATCCAAAAGGAATGCCCGATGGAACGTGGTCTAGGACGCCAGGTTCCATACAGTAAATACCCATACTGACCGAGTATTTCTTTGTTGGTTTTTCTTGAAATGAATAAATTCGGCTATCTCGACTTTCTATCACTCCCAAATCGATTTTTATGGATTTTTCTACAGTAGCAACTGTAACCAAACCTCCATGCTTATGATGAAACTCGGTAAATGCCCGCAGGTCAAGGTCAGTAATTAAATCGCCGTTCAGCACAAGGAAAGTTTCGTTCAGTTGTTGCTGGAGTAGCTTGAGAGGCCCAATCGTACCGAGTGGCTCAGGTTCTTCGGTGTAGTGAATATCCATATCCCATTGTGCACCATCCTGACAGAGGGCCTTGATGAGATGGCCAAGGTAGCCAGTAGTTATGTATACGTCCCTGATACCACCGTTACGGCGTAGCCACTTTAACAATATCTCGATTACAGGCATATGGCCTACGGGCATTAGTGGCTTAGGTAGCACAAGCGTGTAAGGGCGCAATCGCGTTCCCTTGCCGCCTGCTTGGATTACCGCTTTCATATAGTTATCTCGTAGCCGTTAGACTTGTTTGAAAATTGTTTGCCCTATGTGACCACTAATACAAAGTGCTCACACTAAACAGCGTAACTAGCAACTTTATAATGCTCCAGATTCTCACGAATCCAAGCTACGGTCTTCGTAAGCCCCTCGCGTAACGAGTATTGAGGTCGCCAACCTAGGTTCTGCACCGCCCATGAATTATCGCATATTAGCTGGCGAACCTCGCTGGCTTCTGGACGTACGCGTTGTGTATCAAGAACGATCTCGGATGATGAGTCACAGAGCTCTAATATCAACTTTGATAGATCACCAATGCTTATCCCTTTCCCGCTTCCAATATTCGTGGCACGGCCAATCGCTTTGTCGGAGTTGGCTGCTGCTATGAAACCTAGCACCGTATCCTTCACAAATGTTAAGTCGCGGACTGGACTGAGATCCCCGAGGCGAATGTGTTCCTGCCCACTAAGAGCTTGAGTAGCAATGGTGGGGATGACCGCGCGGTTTGACTGTCGTGGCCCAAACGTATTAAAGGGACGCACCGTGGCGACAGGCAGGCCGAAAGACAAATAGAAAGACTCAGCCAGTTTGTCTGCCGCGATTTTTGAAGCGGAGTATGGCGATTGCCCTACTAGCGGGTGGTGTTCGTCGATTGGTACGTATTGGGCTGTGCCATATGTTTCAGACGTGGAAGTGTGGACAAGCCGCTGTACATCCTCATCCAGACAAGCCTGGAGCACGTTCAGAGTACCCCGTACGTTGGTTTCAAGATAAGACGTTGGGGCTACATAGGAGTACGGAATACTGATCAAAGCGGCTAGGTGATAGACGGTTTTGCATTGAATAACCGCCTTGCGGACGGCAAACGGGTCGCAAATATCGGCCGGGAAAACCTCCACCTCTTTAATAATGTCGGCCGGAAGTGTATCCAACCAACCCCATCGATTCTGGAAGTCATAACGCACAAAAGCGCGTACACGACGGCCCTGTTGCACCAGTTCCTCGACAAGATGGCTGCCGATGAATCCTTCGGCACCTGTTACCAGCGTTAGCTTATCCACTTTCTTTATTGCTCCGTGTCAACATGCTATCTCTTTTTTGCAGCCCATTGAGTGTCGACATCGCCTTAACCTTACGGTACGCAACTAGACGCGGTCGACCGTGTGGGCTCTAACGTAGCGTCCGGCCTTATCTAGCAGAACCGCCATCACTGGTCCAATGCCACAGCGCTTCACCGCATAGACAACCGAAGCCATCTTGTTCCGCCTGCTGCCAAGATGCGAGACTAAAGTTCCCGCTACGTGGTAGTTGAACCATTTCTCACCGAAGAATTGCCGGTGTTTGTGCAAAATCGCAGTTCGATTTTCGAGCTCCGATGGCGTCATTTCTTTTGCTTCATTCGTTATACGCGCATGCCCGCCATCGTTATAGAGAAGGAGCGGTTCTGGATCGAATCCGATCGTGTAGCGTTCGGCGATACGGATAAAGATGTCCCAGTCCTCTCCCTGTCTAAGACCTTCGTCAAGCAAGATTTCCTTCATCACAGCTGCCTTTACCAGCAGACCGGACGGTTCGAAGCTACCGCGTCTTAGGTCCTCCAACGCTATCGTCGGGCGTGGATGTATGCTGAGGCGCCATCCGTCGACGAGCACACCGCAAAGCACCGCATCGTAATTCCTGATTGAGTGAAGCTGCCTCTCTATCTTGTCCGCACGCCATACGTCATCATCATCCAAAAAAGCAATGTACTCGCCTTTTGCCACGCGAATTCCCGTGTTCCGGGCTGGTGAATTTCCCCTGTTCGTTTCGTGACGTATATACTGAATTCTATCGTCTGGGATTGCACGAACGACCGACTCGGTGTTGTCCGGTGACCCATCGTCAACGACAATGATTTCCAAATTTGTGTACGTCTGTTTCCGCACACTTTCAATGGCTCGCGGCACAAGGCCGGCGCGCTTGTATGTCGCAATGATCGCGCTCACGAGTGGTCTGTCATTCATTTCCTCTCCAATGGATCACTGAGACTTAGGGGCGCCTTTCACTCATGGCCCTTGGGTTGCCTTCTGCCAGAATCGTCTCGCAAGAATTTTGAGAACGCTTATAACACCGTAATTCCTCACCATGTACGAAAGGAGAGCACGCTTGTCGGATCGATACTTTATACCGTAAAGCATGAACCGGCAAACGTGCCACCTGAACCATTTCTCGCCGAAAAAAACCCGGTGCTTGCGCAGCATCTGTAGCTCATTCTCGAGCGCGGATGCCGGCATATTGATGATCTTGTTGCTTATGCGTTCGTGGGCACCTTCGTTGTATCGGACGAAAGGCCTGTTGAGATAGCCGATCCGGTATTTTTGCCCGATCCGAATAAAAACGTCCCAGTCCTGGTACCGCGGCAGGCTCTCATCAAACATCGTTTCCTTCACGACGTCGGCCCTTGCCATCAGCACTCCAGTACCGCCAGCCGTGAACCGGCCGCGGCGTAGATCCTCGAGCTCAACTACTTTCTTGCCTTCGAATTCCGATAGTCGCTCGCCGTGCTCGTCAGAAGTACACAGCACCGCATCGCAGCCCTGATCCTCGATCACCTTAAGCTGCTCTTCTGTCTTTATCGGTTCCCACTCATCGTCGTCGTCCAGGAACGCGATATACTCGCCACGCGCCACGTGTATCCCCGTGTTCCGGGCTGCTGAGCCGCCCCTGTTCGCTTCATGGCGGAGATATCGTATTCGATCGTCCTGAATGCCCCTGACAACGTCTGTCGTGCCGTCGCGCGACGCATCGTCTACCACGATGATCTCGATGTTGCCGTATGTCTGGTTGAGCACACTTCGGAGTGCTCGTTCCAGGAGTTTAGCGCGATTAAAAGTCGGCATGACCACGCTGACCAAGGGCATACTCCGGTCTTCGTTCGTATGTTGCCCACTGCCAGGCGTCGTCAAATGCCCGGTGTCTGATTGTTTCACCGCATCAATCATCAGTCAGTTGCTTTCAGGAAGAGCCGTCGTCGGATAACGCTTCGAACTAACGCACAGTAGCCATTTTATGAACTCCCACAATCCGCTAGATTTTACGATCATCTCGTTGAGATCTGCTTTGTCAAACATTGGAATTCGCTTAAGTCTGAACAGATCCGTCTCCACAGTGTTGAATCCCGCGTCTAATGTCAGCGCACATTCGTAACCCGCATCTCTTGCGATCTCGACTTCACGCTGCGAATAATCGCCGTTTGGATAGGCAAGGGCATAGACCCCAAGGCCGAACTTCTGTTCGAGCTCCGTCTTGCAGCCACTGATCTCGTCCTGCACCCGGGCATCCGAACACATCGGCAACACCGGATGCAGCCGCGTATGGGCTTGAAAATCCACCATGGGTTTGAGTACAACGACCTCCTCTGAGGAGAGCGCCTGGCGGTTACCGTGCTCCCGATGTTCGTCGAAACCAAGGGCTGCCAGTCGTGAGCAGCGCTGTTCGTCAGGCAAGCGTTTAAGGGCGCCGATCTCCTCCACAGGCACCGTAGTCCACCAGTAGTGCCTATGCGTTCCCACAATGCCACTGCACAAGAATATCGTAACCGGGACGCGCGCAGAGTGGAAAACCGACCCCAGGGCGAAATTACTTTTGTGGCCGTCGTCGAGCGTAATAATTAAAGCCTTCGGCGGCAACGGTGCCACCGACCGCTCTTGCCTCCATCCGATATACTGTCTCAGCGATATGATGTTGTAGTGGCGCTGCAACCAATGGATGTGCGCGGCCATCGTTTCGGGCATTGGATCGTGCCAGCAGAGAATAGTCACCCGTCTCCGCTGGAGCAATACTCGCAGCAAGAAGGGAATCCCCGTATAACGCAGGGCTAAGAATACCAGTCGCCTCATGCTCGGTAGCTGAATTCGACCTGTCGACGGCCGATAACGCTGTGTTTCATTTTCAATCAAAATACGTCCCATTACCGGGCGCTTCTGCCCTTGCTGCGCGGTAGCAGCGTACGCAGCCTGCGTAATGCCCCATGGTACTTGCCACGTGCAGCGGTATATAGGCTCCTGCGATAGTAGTAGAGGATGCCCGAGAGGCTAAAGCGCCACGGTTCATCATCACGATAAAAGTTCAACTTGCGTGAGTCCCGCATTACGGTACGCCAGTCAGCCGAACCGACAGACTTGACGTGGCGGAAACCCTCGATTGTCTTCAGGCGCAGCCGCAGGCGCTGCTCGATTTGTGTCGGATCGCGAAACTGGTAGTGGCGGTTGAGAATTCGTTGGCTACAGACACGCTTGAGCTTGTCGGGGTTCCACCCACCTGCGGTCCACTCGTGGGACGGCTGGTTACGGAAGAGTCGGAGCTCTTGCCAGTTGATCAGGTAATGCCGTCGCCGCTCAAAGATTGGCCTGTCACGGCAGTCTAGCCCTTCTAACCAGGCATGATAATCAACGTCCGTAAAATAAAATTGGATCTGCCACGCGCGGATTATGTCCGCCCGTTCCTTCATCGCCTGGATAAGTAGCGGTTTCGGGTCTTCCGCCAGAAACTCATCAGAATCGAGAATCAACCACCAGTCCTCGCTGCCTAGTTCGTCGCGTACTGCATTGTACACCTTGGCACGCAAGTTGTTACTGTACGGCTCAGATGTCTGATCAAACGCAATAATCTTCCGATCAGTAGCCGCAAGCGACTGGACAATCTCCCAAGTGCGATCAGTACTGCTGTTGTCGAGTACATAAATCCGATCGCAATACCGCGTCGCATAGTTTAGCGTCTCGGTAATAATGTCATCTTCGTTCTTCACAAGACAAATCGCATAGAGCTTCATGGACGGCGTCCTCGAGGTCAATCTCTGCAGTAGATGGTTTAGGGCGTTGCACCGATCATACTGCGATGTCGTGCCGCTCGAGCCAGAGGCCAAGCGTCAGCAAGTTCCATGTCTCGTAATCCTGCGCATACTGCTGTTCTGGATGCATCCCTGGTAACAGTTCGCGCAGCTTCGAGCCGTCGGCAAAGACCCGCCGCAGCAGCTTCTTGACCTCTGGGAAACCCAGCCACACCTGGAACGGGGCGGCGAAACCCTGCTTGCCGCGCTTATGTAACGAAGGTGGCCAGTATTGCTTGAGCGCGTGCTTGAACAGCACCTTGGTCTCGCCGTTCTTAACCTTAAGCGTCGAAGGCAACGACAACGCAAATTCCACCAGATCCCGATCCAGAAACGGCGCGCGTGTCTCGAGGCCGTGCGCCATCGCGGCGCGATCCACTTTGACCAGGATGTCGCCGGGGAGAAACGAGAGCAGATCGAAGTGTAGTACCTCATTCATCCCGGCTACCTCGGCGGGCGGCCGATAGTATTTCCCCGGGAAGTACAGGCCCGCCTCGGCGCTGCGCCTGCCCCACCAGCGCCGTCGCGTATCACGGCCAATGGTGACCTGCTTCACATAACGCTCCCAGGTTTGCGGGCAACGCAGGGCAAGACCCATGGCGCTGGAATTGCGATGGAGCGCGGCGGCGCGGTTGCCGATCAGCCGGCTCACGCTCCGCAGGATGAACCACTTGAGCCAAGTGGCCGAGACCTCTGTGGACGCGGCCATGACCGGATACCAGGCATACCCCCCGAACAGTTCATCGGCGCCGTCGCCAGTGAGCACCACCTTGACGCTCTGCCGCGCGTATTGAGAGATCAAATAGGTTGGGATGTGGGAAGGATCGCGGAACGGCTCGTCATAAACTCCCACCATACGCTCCAGCAGTTCCGTGACCGGCGGCGCCCCGAGGTCAATTTCATGATGTTCGGTGCGGTAAAGCTCCGCCACAGCGCGGGCGTAGGGCAACTCGTTAATGTACTCGCCAAAGCCGACAGAGAAGGTCTTGACCGGCTGCCGGGTCTCCTGCTGCATCAGCGCGACGATCGTGCTCGAATCATGCCCGCCGCTGAGGAATGCGCCTACTGGCACGTCCGCGACCATCTGGCGGCGCACCGCCTGGTGGAGCAACTCCCGCATACGCTCAGCCGCTACATCGAGCGAGATCGCGTGTGTGTCGAAGCGCGGTTGCCAGTAGCGCGTCACGCTCACACGGCTTCCGTCCCATTCCAAGTAATGCCCCGGTGGCAGCGTTTGGACATTCTTATATATAGTGCGATCGGGCGGAACATAACCGAGCGCCAGGAACGCATCCACTGCCTGAAGATCGAGATTCGGCTTCAACAAGCCCGAGGCCAGCAGCGCCTTGATCTCGGAGGCAATCAGCAGCGAACCTTGGTCTGTGACCGTGTAATACAGCGGCTTTTCGCCGAACAGATCGCGGGCGGCAAACAACCGCCGTTCGCGCTCGTCCCACACGGCAAAGGCATACATGCCACGGAAGCGGTGCAGGCACTCCGTGCCCCACTCGGCAAACGCCCGCATGATCACCTCGGTATCCGAGTGGGTATTGAAGCGATGCCCCAGCTTCACGAGCTCGGCACGGATGTCCTGGTAGTTGTATATCTCGCCGTTGAAGGTGATGCTGTAGCGACCGCTCTCATCCTTCATCGGCTGCGCCCCGGACTCGAGATCGATAATGCTCAACCGGGAGTGTCCCAGCTGGCAACCGGGAAGTCGTAGCACACCGTGGGCATCCGGTCCGCGGTGTGCGAGCGCCGAGACCATTCGGTCGATGGCGCCGTCATGCTTATCCGTTTTAAGACCCGTTACGAGACAAATGCCGCACATGTTCGCTTACACCGCCGTTGAATCTGGGGAGGAATTCATGAGGTTTTGCTCACTTTGACTTTTCGACCAGTGCCACATACAACCGCTCTAGTTCATCGTTGAGCTTTTCGGTATCGAACTCCGCCAATACGCGCATTCGCGCGGCCCGACCCATCGCGGCCCAGGCCTGGGGGCGATCGATCAGTTGCCGCAAGCGATCCGCCATGGCTTCGACATCCCGCTCGGCGACCAGATAGCCCGATACACCATCCTCGACCAACTCCGGGATCCCGCCATGGCTCGTACTAACCACCGGCATCCCCGTGGCCATCGCTTCCTTGACCGAGTTCGGTATGCCCTCTTCATCCCCGTCCGTCCCGGTGACGCTCGGCGCGAGCAGCACATGCGCCGACTCGATCAGGCCGACCACCTCCTCGTGCGTTCGCCAGCCGATCAGCTTTACGGACTCGCTCACGCCGAGCTCCTCGATCAAGCGTTGCAGCTCGGCTCTAAGCGGGCCTTCGCCGACAATGGTGAAGGAAAGGTTCCGTCCTGACGCGATAACCCGGGCGACCGCCTGGATAGCGTAGACGATTCCCTTCTTTTCTGTGAGCCGTCCGATCATGAGAATTCTCACCGGCTCGCCTTCGATCAGACGACGCTCGATGTACCGAAACTTCCCGCATTCAATTCCGGAATGAAGCACCACGATTTTCGCGCGCACGCAGCCGGTCGCGACGAGGCGATCCGCCAGACTCTGGCTCACCGGCAGAAACAGATCACCCGTGCGAAACAGCGCATCGTAGGCATGCGGATTCGTACGCAGGTACTTGGTGGCATCGAAGCCGCGGAACGATGTCACGAGTCGCCCCGTGATGGCGCCAATCTCGCGCAGCCGCAACGCGGCCTCACCGTAAGTACCGAACTGACAGTGGATCACATCGTAGGCGTGCGTTCTCTGTTGCCGAAGCAAGGTAAGACCGGCGATCAGCAGGCCGAGCGATGCCGCCACCCGTCCGTAACGCATCACGTTGAGCGCTCGCAAGACCAGCCGAGGCACGCGCCAGCCCTGACTTATCATCAAGCCGGTTACCTTGATTAGCCGGATGAAGGGATTACGCGGTCCGTACAGACTGTGCGTATGTTCCAGCAACCGGTACCGCTGCACTCCCGTCGGAATACCACCGATCACAGTCGGAACAGTAGTAAAAACGTGGACATCGTGACCGCGGGCGGCCATGCCGACAATCTGATTGACGATGAACGTTTCTGAAACGTGCGGAAAAGAACCGACGATGTAGGCGACATTCATCGGCCCGCTCTCATAATGCCTGACCGGCGTGACATTTGACCTTTCGCCCGTTTGCTCCGCCTGCATCGGTGGGCCTGCACGATGAACAGCGCGACAGCCGTTCAATCGATCCACGCTGGCATCCCCAGCACCTTTCTTTTGATATGGCGCAGACCACGGTAGAGCGCGGTGCTGTGAAACATCATCACAGCAGGTGGAAAGTGCCGCCGCCCAAAGTGCCGATAGACGATCAGGTACGCCTTGAGCCGTTCGCCCGGGGCGCGAACGTCGCTCGCACGGCTGTAATTGACATTGGCGAAGAACTGCATCCCCTGGTGACGAATTTCGGACTGTTTCTCCGGCGCCAACTCGCATAACAAGTCGAGAAGCTCGAACGAATCCTCGCACCACTCCCGTACCCGGGCCACGTGCGTCCACTTGCCCCCATGCTGGCGCGAGCTCGCCATCGGCCGCTCGATGTCCACCCGCCCCATTGCGGCTGCAAGCCTGGCCGTGGCGGCAACGTCCTGAAACAGATTATGTCGGGAGCGAAGTCCGCCAATCGATCGCAACCCTTCTGTATTATATAAGGTACTGCAAACGTAAAGCGGGGTCTTGCCCGTGAACCACCCAAGAATGAAATCGGCAGTGGACATGCCGGCAGTGTGGTTCCGA
>Ga0209706_10000949_pt1 | contig 16529 bp, 9 predicted proteins | sample PPLLaktember2015_6_FD_187263 | JGI IMG/M metagenome (GOLD analysis project Ga0209706, IMG submission 187263) | Freshwater sediment microbial communities from Prairie Pothole Lake near Jamestown, North Dakota, USA - PPLs Lake P8 Core (1) Depth... | ecosystem: Environmental > Aquatic > Freshwater...
TCTTCAATGCATCGAACATTCTGCTGGTTGCCGCGATGGCTATCGCAGGGATGGCAGTTGCATTTCCGGTTGGTGTTGGCATCGCTCTTGCCCTTGGTGTGGTTATCAATTATATATTTGCGCCCAAAGGTGATCCGTTGCTTCTTTTCACCGGTCTTGCCTTTATAGTAGCCGCAATAGTGATTGATGCCGTCGCCTACAGGAAACACAGCGCATCATTGCAAAAAGTATCTGGAAAAGGCATTATGCTGTCAGTCTCGGCAGGGGTGCTTATGGCCTTGTTTTACAGATTTGTTGCCAGTTCCATGGTTACTGATTTTGTCGCTCCCGAACCCGGAAAGCTTACTCCATATTCCGCAGTTTTCTTTTTTGCGATCGGTGTACTTGCAAGTAATTTTCTATTCAACTACATCATCATGAAAAAACCTTTCGAGGGAGAACCACTGTCTTTCAGTGATTATGCGAAAGGCAGTTTTGGAGTCCATCTTACGGGTATACTGGGCGGCGTGATCTGGAATATTGGAATGGCAATGAGCATACTTGCATCAGAAAAAGCAGGATTTGCAATTTCTTACGGATTGGGACAGGGTGCCACCCTGATTGCAGCTTTATGGGGCGTTTTCATATGGAAGGAATTCAAGGGTTCTTCAAAATCAGTCAGTACACTAATTCTGTTAATGTTCCTGGCTTATCTTGCCGGACTGGTGCTTCTGGTATATGCCGGTACATAATACTATGTAATGCATAGCACTGAATTTTTACCTGGTGTCTATCGAAACATACTGTTTTCTGCCGTAAACATTTTTAAACGCAGGACGTATGATCCTTTTTGCTGAAAATGTAAGTTCTTCTATTCTGTGGGCACACCATCCGGAAACCCTTGCGAGCGCGAATAAGGGTGTATATAGTTCCCGGGGGATGCCTATGCATGAGTAAACAAATCCTGAATAGAAGTCAACATTGATGCATACTACTTTGGTAAAGTGTTCGCCCTTGAATTTCCGGAATACATCGGGTGTTGCTTCCTCTACCAGTGAATAGAGTTCAAATTCATCATCCCTGCCGGCTTCCATTGCCAGTTCTTTAGCTTTTTCCTTAAGAAGGATCGCTCTCGGATCAGAGATAGTATATACAGCGTGCCCGATCCCGTAGATTTTCCCCGAACGATCATTTGCCTCTTTGTTCAGGATCCTGAGAAGGTAACCCTCGACCTCTTCCCTGTCTTTCCAGTTCTTTACATTTGATTTCAGGTCCTCCATCATATCCAGGACTTTCAGGTTTGCACCCCCGTGCAAAGGTCCTTTCAGTGAACCGATAGCCGATGTTACGGCCGAGTATATGTCAGTCTCGGTTGAACTTGTGACGCGCATTGTAAATGTTGAATTATTCCCTCCGCCATGTTCCGCATGAAGAACGAGGGCAAGATCAACCAGATCAGCCTGCAGCCTGGTGTATGAACCTTCCCCTTTTATAAGGTGAAGAAAGTTTTCTGCTGTCGTCAGGGAAGGCTGCGGATGACGGATTGACAAAGTTTTTCCTTTGTATGCATGCCTTAAAGCCTGGTAGGAATATGCCACAATCGAAGGGAACTTGGCAATCAGATTCAACGATTGCCTCAACATATTGTCGAGCGTAATTTCATCGGGATGCTGGTCAAGGGTGTACAATCCGAGAACAGACCTTGCAAGCATATTGAGGACATCCTTGCCCTTGAGCGACAGGATCATATCATTTACAAAACTGTCGGGCAATGACCTTAATGAAGCCAGGTAGGCTGAGAATTCTTCCAGCTCCTCTTTCTTTGGCAACCTGCCTGTCAATAGTAAAAACACTGTTTCATCAAAGCCATGCCTTTTCTCATTCTGGAATCCATGCGTTATCTCGGAAATTTCTATACCCCTGTATAGCAATTTGCCGGGAATAGGAACGATCTTCCCGTTCTCCTTTTCATATCCGACAACATCACCAATATTGGTCAGGCCGACCAGGACTCCGGTACGGTCATTGTTCCTTAGTCCGCGCTTCACATCATACCTGTCAAACAATTCGCTGTCAATTATGCAGGAATCTCTAACCATTCCTTCCATCTTCCCAATGAATTTGTTCTCTTCCATTATCCGAACCTGTTTATCTCAGTTTAAAAATCGATCATAATTATAACCGTCTTTATCACTACAGTGTGTTATTCCCTGATGTGACCCTGTCCCTCAATTATCCATTTATAGGTTGTAAGCTCTTCGTGAGCCATGGGCCCGCGGGCATGAAGTTTCTGTGTAGAAATGCCTACTTCCGCTCCCAGGCCGAATTCGCCACCGTCGGTAAAAGCTGTAGAGGCGTTTGAATAAACCGAAGATGCATCAACCATTTTTAAAAACCTCTCGATATTCCCTTTATCTTCAGAAATGATAGCTTCGCTGTGTTTTGAACCATATTTATCAATATGGTCAAGTGCTTCCTTAATTGATGCAACTGTTTTAACAGCCATTTTGTACGACAGAAATTCTGTTCCGAATGAATCTCTGTCCGCCTTAAGAAGCAACTCCTGCGGATATTTGCCCCTGAGAGCATGAAATGCCTTTTCATCTGCAAAGATCTCAACATTCGATCCGGCACACAATTCAGTAAGATATCCAATATCATCGAGCCTGCTTTTATGTATGATCAGGCAATCGAGCGCATTGCAGACGCTTACCCTCCTCGTTTTTGCATTGTTTATTATAATCCTTCCCTTTTCCCTGTTGCCATATTCGTCAAAGTATGTATGGCAGACACCTGCGCCGGTTTCGATCACCGGAACACTTGAGTTGGCTCTGACAAAATCGATAAGTTCGCGGCTCCCCCTCGGAACCAGCAGGTCAACATAGCCGGCAGCATTCAGGAGCTGTGATGTTTCGGAGCGTCCTGCCGGAAGGAGGGTAACCACCTCGGGATCAATCCCTGCGGTTGCAAGCACACCCTTTATTATGGAGACTATAGCCGTGTTTGAATTGATAGCATCGCTTCCTCCCTTAAGAATACATGCATTGCCGGATTTCAGACAGAGGGAAAAAACATCAAACGTGACATTGGGTCTGGATTCATAAATGACTCCGATCACACCAAACGGGACGGATATTTTAGAGATCTTTAATCCGTCAGGCCTCGAATATTCCGAAAGGATCTTTCCCAGCGGATTTGATAAATGGGCGACTTTCCTTAAATCAGAGATGATACCTTTAATTCTTTCAGTAGTGAGCAGCAGGCGGTCATATTTGGGATCGTTCCTGTTCATCCTGTCCAGATCTTTCCTGTTTTCAGAGATTATAAGTCCCGAATTCCTTTCCGTCTCTTCAGCAAGCAGCAGCAAAGCTCTGACAACAGCTTCATGATCAAGCATGCTCAAAGTTCGGCTGGCTTTCAATACCCTTTTAAATACAGATGTCAGATTCATATATACCTGTCAGATCAGAACATTCATATCCGGACATTCTTCTTTAAGTCCTCATTAATTACAAGGTAATCGTACTTGACAATTGGTTTGCTTTGCTTTTCCCCAATATTCTGAATTGCTTTTTCAGAGTCATATTGTGATTTCCCCAGCCCGATGCTTTTGCCATTTTCATCCAGGATACTTACAATATCACCTCTTTTGAAGACACCCTCGATTTTTATGACTCCTATCATAAGCAGACTTGTGACTTTGTCATTCAGCAGAGCTTCCTTTGCACCCCTGTTTATATAAACAGCTCCCCTGGCAAATGTATCGGAGTGACTCAGCCATTTTTTCACGCTGTTCTGCTTATTGTTGCTGGCAATAAAATGGGTAAAAGGAACTTCTTTACCCTTCATGATATCAGTTACAATCGAATCGCGGGTTCCGTTGGCTATAAAAACCTCAATCCCCAGCAATGCTATTTTACGTGCTGTAGTGTATTTTGTCTGCATGCCTCCCCTTCCAAATCCTGATCTGTCAGGCAGGATAAATTTCCCGACATCTCCTGATTCACAGCCTATTTCCCTTATTATTTCTGCGCCCTCGCTTCCTGGAAGGCCATTATATATTCCATCCACATTCGAAAGGATGAAAAGTGCTTCGCAATCCATCAATGACGAGATCAGACCTGACAGCTCATCATTGTCGGTAAACATAAGCTCATTGATTGAGATTGTGTCATTCTCATTTACAATCGGCAGCACTTTGTTTTCGATCATCGCTGAAATGCAGTTCTTCATGTTAAGATAATGCCTCCTGTCGCCAAAGCTCTCCTTTGTAGCAAGCAATTGACCTGTATGAATGCCGTATTTTCCAAATAAGAACTGATAGGTCGACATCAGGTTTACCTGGCCTATGGCAGCCCATACCTGCTTAGCTGCCACAATATTCGTTTTTTTTGAAGGCGAGATCACATTTCTTCCGGCAGCAACAGCGCCCGATGAAATTAGTATCACTTCTATCCCCTGCTTAAGAAGCACGGCAACATCCTCAACAATCCTTAGCATCCTGCCTACATTCAAAGTTCCGTCACTCTGAGTGATAACATTGCTTCCGACTTTGATTGCGATCTTACCATATTTCCATTCCGACTTTTTCAATTTTTAACTAATTATGCCCAAAAAAAATTAAATTGTCGCAAAATTAATAGATTATGCGAATACTTTATAGTCCAATATTATTTTTATGAATAAAACCTGCCTGAAAAGTCATAATATTAACCAAATGCGGCATGGTTTGAATTTATCATGCCGGTTCGGGCAGCTTATCTGATGGCAATTTCTCCCTGCAGCTTAACATCATCAGATGATGATCCGATGAAAAACTTCACTATTCCGGGTTCCAGTACGAATGCATTTTTATCAGGACTCCAGTAGGTCAGGTCTGATGCTTTTAAAGGCAGGGTCACCGAAACGGTCTCTCCTTTTGGGACAAATACACGCTTAAATCCTTTTAGTGCCAAAGGCGGACGTTTTATATCCGATCCCGGGAAACTGACGTAAAGCTGGGGTATTTCATCACTGCCAAAGTCACCCGTGTTGTGGAGATTAAAGGTAAGGTTAACAGTTTCATCAGCCTCCACAATTTTCTTGTCGGATTTCAGTCCCGAATATCTGAAAGTTGTATATGACAATCCAAATCCAAATGGGAAGAGGGGAACATCTTTGGTATACATATAAGTTCTTCCGTTCCGGATGTTGTAGTCAAGTATGAGAGGCAGCTGATCAATTGAAGTCAACCAGGTCTGGACAAGCCTGCCGGCGGGGCTTATTTCCCCGAAAATCACATTTGCGAGAGCGTTCCCCGTTTCCTGGCTTGACTGGCTGATATGCAATATTGCAGGAACATTTTCCTTCGACCAGTTTATTGAATAGGGAAAGCTGGAAACCAAAACAAGCACAGTTCTGGGATTTGCTGCCATGACAAGTCTGACAAGATCTTCCTGCTCCAGAGAGATGGCCTGACGGTCAACATCCTCCCTCCCATCACTTGCTACATGGTTCTGGCCCCACCCCAGACCATAGCTTAGGGGATGGTTGCCAATACATACAATTGCCACATCGCATTCCTTTGCTGCCAAAACTGCGGAGTCGGCTTTGTTGCTTGCCGCAAATCTGACAGACACATTGCTGCCCAGAGCATTTTTGATCCCTTTAAGAATGGTTACCCTGTATGGAGGAGTACCTGAATACCAGTCAGAGATTACTGCGTTTGCCGATGGTCCGATGATTGCAATTGATTTTATTTTGTCTTTTTGAAGCGGAAGAAATTTGTCATCATTCTTTAAAAGGACTATTGACTTTTCAGTAGCCTTCCGGGCCAGGTCATGAACCTTCTTCCTGGTCCATGGTGCAATCGTATCGGTTATCCCTATTTCAGAATACGGATTCTCCCGGGAGCTGTCAAGCAACCCCAGTTTCAGGGCTACTCTAAGGTTTCCGTATATGGCATCTTCGATCTCTTTTTCAGAGACTAATCCTTTTTCCAGAGCTTCAATTACTGCTGCCCTGTAATCGTCGAGGAACATGGTGATGCCGGCTTTAATGCATTCGGCAGCTGCAACCGGCAATGAACTGAAATAAGCGTGGGTTGTCAGAAGTTGCTTAAAAGCGCCACCGTCTGTACTTATAATCCCTCTTAATCCCCAATCGTTCATTGTTACGTTTCGCAATACCGGGTGAACCGTACAGGGAATTCCGTTGTATTTATTGTAAGCCGCCATATATGCCTGTGATCCGCCTTCGGTCACCCCTTTGTAAAAGGCATAAGAATAGTACTCACGGAATAGCCTGTCATCAAAATCAGAACTGTTGTAGGTCCTGTTGTTCTCATTGCTGTTTGCCAGAAAATGTTTCATGAGCGAAGCTGTTTTCCAGTATACCGGGTCGCTTCCCTGCAAACCCCTGACAAAAGCTGTCACAAGAGTCCCGTTAAGAAAGGGATCCTCGCCAAAGCACTCTTCAGTCCTTCCCCATCGAATGTCGCGGCCCATATCGGCATTAGGAGCAAAAACGATCAGCCCTGCGGTTCCGAATCTGCTGTTCTGAGCCAGGTAACGGGCTTCCGTTGCTTCCTGGTCGGCAATCTGTTGCAGCAGTTCCGGATCCCATGTCTGCGCAAGACCTATTGCCTGGGGAAAAGTTGTTGTCGGTGATGCCTTCGGTCCTCTGACTGCCCAGTTAGCCGGTCCGCTATAGGCCAGCCCGTGAAGTCCTTCAACGGTCCGTGTACCCTTTACACCTAATCGAGGGACTGCAATTCGCGGTGATAGACAGCTAATCTTCTCATCCGTTGTCATCATTGAGATAAGATTTTTTATCCTTTCATCCTCGGGCAGGAGTGTATTCTGAAATGGGTACTGCTGGGCAGAAGAATACAGGATAAAGAAATTTACGGATATGATCAGGGCGAGCTTTTTCATTTTCTGGTTGTGGTATTCGTGCATTAAAGGTGAAACAGCAAAATGGGTTACTATTTGTTTTCAAGTTCTTTAACATAAGTGTCAAATCGTGCTGATAACTCAGGATCAAACCGGGCAAGTTGCTTCCAGTCATCAAAACCATAAACTCCCGCTTCTGAATAGTCGAAAGGAATGAACCTGATTTTTCTTGCCACCGACATTTTCTTAAAATTGAAGTCAAAAGCGGACGGATCAACAAAAAGCGGATCTGCCACGATGGAATGAAGATCCTTCCCCTCCGCTTTCCACTCGGAGAATGATTTTTCATTGAATCTGATATCTTTTGTCCGTGTATCCCAGTAGCAGTTGTAGTCCGTGAAAAGATTAAACTTATGCCAGTTGCTTGTCAACAGGGTTCCCCTGTCAAACAGGATTATATTATTCGTGAATGAAAGCGACCTGTGTTCCTCGATCCTTGTCGCCTGAAGCTGGCCCCTTATATTAAATGCAAGAATATTGTTCCTGATAATATTTTCCTTACCATAATGCTGATGAAAACCTGAGTTCTTGCATTCATATACCAGGTTGTTTTCCATTGTAATCCCATATGATCCCTCATCGGTATAAAGTCCCCATCCTCCATAGTCGAAGGAATGGACATGATGTATGTGGTTATTGGCGACAACCGTTCCTTCCGAAGCTCCCAGCGTATAAACACCTCCCATATCGCACAGCTCAGCCCAGCCCAGGTGATGAATATGATTGTATTTTATCTCATTGCGCTTTGTGGGGCTGAATGCATATCCCCAAACCCAGCCGGCGGATACACCGGAATATCTGAGATCAGCAATCTCATTATGAGTAAGCTTGTTATCGCTGGCATTGAAGATTATGATCCCAACAGCACAAGGGAAAACATGTCCTCCATCCCTGATAATATTGTTGTTGATTATAATATGGTTCGTTATCTCCTCCGGTTTCTGCCTTATCACAGTTTCACCTATTTTAACTCCTCCTGCTCCAAGATCGTGGATATAACACTGATCCACAACGCAATTGCTGCATGCCTGCCTGAACCAGAAGGCATAAGTCCCTGTATGTGCTATTTCGCAATTCCTGAACTCAATGTTGTCTGCAAAATCAAGGGTAATAACTGCTTCGACAGGGGCAGCTGCCTGGGCAGGCTCATTTCCACTAGAGGGAGTATGGTATGCGGCTACTTCAAACCCAAGGTTCTCAAAACGGATATTTTCAACACGTTTTCCTGAAGCCAGGTCGCCTTTCAAAACAGCAAACTCCTCGAGAACGGGAACTACAGCCCGTGTATTTTCAGGAGTTTCACCTTCCAGGGGTATATAAAAAAGATACCCGGAACGGTCGAGGAACCATTCACCGGGGGCATCGAGTGCTGCCCTGTAGTTTTCGACAAGGTACCTCGATTTATTGTTGATCGGGTTCCAGGGTTTCATCCCTTCACCGGCAGTATAAACGGATGGGATCTGTTTGCTGAATCCTAAAACCCGTTTCCTCGTATTATCCCAGTTATGATAAAAGATCATCAGGGCATCCTGAAAGTCCTGTTCGGAAAATTGCTCAAAACCTGAAGTATCTGTACTGTCCAACTCAATTTTCTGCACAGCCAGTTCAGGCGATCTCCCTTCTCCTTTTTCCAGTATCGTTTCCGTAACATTTTTCACCCTGAAGAATCCGTCATTCGGAGTTTTGGCACGCACAGCCCTGCGTCCATTCACGTATAGCTGTTCAAAATAATAGTCATAGTAGGCAACCTGGGGGATAAAGGTTCTCCACAGTTTTTCGTTAACTTTTTCAAAACGGGCAAGCTCCGAACCTCCGCTGAAAATAACCTTTTTACCTTCTTCAGCTTTTAAAACCAGCGGATTAGCTTTGGTTCCCCCATCGATGGCTGCCAGAATTAAAGGTTGAAACATAAAGTATTCACCCTCAAGTGCTATTATTTCATGAGGTTGGTCTGCCATATTTGATTTCCGGTATTCCCTTATTTTATCGCGGGCTCCGTTAAGTGTGGCAAGTGGCTTTTCCCTGGTACCTGGATTTGAGTCATTTCCTGCCGGGGAAAGATATACTACCTGGCCTGAGACAATTCCAAAGCCGGAGGCTAATAAGCAAAAAATCAGAGTGAAGAGGTGTTTCTGTTTCATAGTCAGTCATTACATTAAGAACAGCTTTAGAATCCAATTCTGATGCCAATCACCTTCCAGTCAGGCATTTCAGAAGGCAGGATAATTACCAGGGCATCTTGTTCCTGCCTCCATTTGATTTTTCCGCCGGCTCCCAGAATGGAAACAGATCTTATTTTTTTATTTATCAGTTCAGAGGTTTTCCCAAGAGAAGAGATCCTTATGTCTCCGGCAGGCTTATCCATGCAGAAAGCATAAAGTGTGTCGCCTCTTGTCGTGAAACGTATATCGGCCGCCTCATATGCCCTGACATCTTTTACACCGCCGAATGTTCCTTTTTCCTGCTTTTCCATTGATGGTCCCTCTCCGTATACCTTCCATGGGCGCGATCCGTATATTCCTTCACCATTGACAGGAGTCCATGCTGCAATCTCTTCAAGGATATCCAAAACATCCTGTTCGAGGTCTCCTTCCGGGGTCTGGACTACATTCAGCAAAAGGTTCCCGTTTTTACTAACTATGTCAACCAGCATCTGGATCACTTCCGTTCCGGTCATATATTTCTGGCCGGTACGGTAATACCAGTCACCTATCGAGGTATCAGTCTGCCAGGGGTCAACACTTATCGAATCCATTGCTCCACGTTCAATATCCCTGACCCATCGGCCCTGTGATTCAAGGTGTTTGCAGGTGTAGATGGCTTCCAGGCTGCCATTGTTTTTAACAATATCCTGATTATAGAAATGTGAAAGCATTTCCCTTCCAACTTCACCGAAAGGCAATTCTCCATCGGAATAAAGAAGGTCAGGTTTATACATGTCGAGAAGTTCAGTGATGCTTGCAAGCCAGTTCTGCTGGTTGATGGAATCTTTGGTCAGCCATGCAAAATCATCAGGGGCTGTTTTCGGATGGTAAAGGTCCTGATACTCAGGATTGGCCCCATCGTAGGGTATGCCTTTCATCGGTCCGCTCTTATCGGCTCCGTGGCTTGGCTGAAACCATGTATAGCTTGCACCGAGGTGTTCAGAGACGCCAAATCTGAGACCTTCACTTTTTGCAGCCTGCTGCCATAAACCTACAACATCCTTCATGGGTCCCATTTTTACTGAATTCCATTTGTGGATCTTTGAATCCCAGAGGAAAAAATTATCATGATGGGTGGCCATGCTTACAAAATACCTGGCACCAACCCTTTTATAAAGGGCCATTAATTGACCTGGATCCCATCTTTCCGCTTTCCAGAGAGGTATAATATCCTTATAGCCGAATTTGGAAGGATGTCCATAATGTTCAAGGTGGTAAAGGTACTCCCTGCCCTGTTTACCCGTTGGCATCTGGGTCCGACGGTCAACAATGTCAGATTCATACATTTTTCTGGCATACCAGTCTCCCTGCCTCGGAACTGCCTGTGGACCCCAGTGTGACCAGATTCCGAATTTGGCATCACGAAACCACACAGGGTACTGATACTGGTTAAAGGATCCAATCTCCGAAGTAAAGGAAGCTGAAAAAACTTTTGGCTCCGGCTTCGACTGTCTGCTTGTACAGGCAATTGCCAGAAATACCAATCCTATTCCGTTGAGAATAATAAAAGCGGCTCGTTTAGTTTTCATAGGTCTATATTAATTAATACTCTGTTAAATGATAATTTTATATCTCAAACAATTGGGTTACAAATACTGGTCAAGATAACGCTTGCACAGTGTGAGTGAATATTTTCGGTCCTCCAGGGATCCTTCAAAAGCTTTGTCTTCAACTTCGACGCAAATAGCACCCCTGTAACGGATATCGTTCAGTGATGAGATGAATTTCCACCAGTTGATATCACCCAACCCGGGTAGCTTGGGAGTATGAAACTCAAGCGGAGCAGCCATGATCCCTACCTCGTTCAGCCTTTCGTGGTTAATAGTTGCATCCTTTAGATGAATATGGAAAAGCTTGTCTTTGAATTCATACAATGGCTTCAGATAATCCATTTGCATCCATAGCAGATGGGAAGGATCATAATTGAGTCCGAAATAATCGCCGGGGATCTCGCTGAACATCCTTCGCCACATGACCGGGGTGGTAGCCAGGTTATTGCCTCCGGGCCATTCATCGGATGTGAAGATCATCGGACAATTCTCGATCCCGACTTTTACCTTTTTTGATTCAGCGTACTGAATCAGGGGCTTCCAAACAGTTTTGAAAGTTTCAAAGTTCTCTTCCACCGGCTTGTTTTTATCGCGGCCGATAAATGTATTGATCCTGTTGACTCCAAGAAGAGCTGAAGCGTCAATAACTTTTTTAATATGCGAAATATAAAACCTGCTTTTTTCCGGATCAGGATCCAGGGCATTCGGATAATAACCGAGGGCTGAAATCTCTATTCCTTTGTCTTCAAGATATTTGTTAATAGCGACTGCCCGCTTTCCATCAAGGGTTTCTACATCTATATGAGTCACTCCTGCATATCGCCTTTCTGCTTTCCCAAGAGGCCAGCAGCAGACTTCAACACATTTATATCCGTTCTCGCCGGCAAGGTCAATTAATTCTTCAAATGTCAGTTCCGGCACAATCGCGCTTACAAATCCTAATTTCATAATTTGGTATTTATCTATCTAAATTAATAATTAAACTTGAAACCCTGCAAGATTAATACTGATGAAACAGACACATTAATGTCATTAATCAATAAGCGCTGATAGTGCGGCACCGATCAGGCTCGACTGCTCAACTTCGGCGAATTCAAAATAGCGCTTTCGATCACCGCTCAGATAATCAGTGAAATATCTTTCAAACTGGCTTTTAAGGTTATGAAGTTTATAAAATGTTGTGCCTTCAATGGTCATCAATACAGGCCTTTCCGGAGATTTTCCCTTTCCGGTTTTGAGAACCACGGCAGCCAGGTTTGCAGCAACAAGTTTCGCTGCCCGGTCTATCAGGGTATTTATGACCTCTTTACAGATTCTTTCATCCTCTTCATTGCTTTTGCAGCCATCAAAAAGATTATCAAATGAGAGTTCATTGCTTGCCAGGTTGCTTGCATCATTTGATGAAATCCCGGATATGGCTCTCAGGCACCCGTTAAACTGTTCCGAAAAAATGCCCTCCAATGCAGCTGCTCTCAGTACTGTAAGACACAACCCTCCAAAATATCCTCCCGAGAACATCTTTTCAAAGGTATAATTGCCGGGGTTCATGGTTGAATTGTCAAAAGCCGAATCAAGGCGGCTCCCGGGAGCTTTACCGAAATTGCCTGATTCGATATTTATGATCTGGCTTTTCCCCTGGTCAAGATCCTTGTTTTTAAGGATATTGCGATTTTGCTCAATATAGCATGTATTTGTACCTGTACCCAGGATATATCCGATAAAAGAGTCGTATGATTTATCCATCGATGCCGATTTACCAGCGAGAAGGGTAGCAACAGTATCATTCAGCAGGACAAGGTGTTTCCGTGGAGTACCGAGTGTTTCAAGAAGGTTCTTCCCGACCAGTTGTCCGATAACTTCCGGCGCCTGAACCTCCTTGCAGAATTGAATCAGTCTGCCGTCCCTGTTGGGTAGAATTTCTGTAGGATAGGAAAAGCAAAATCCTATCCTATCAGTCCTCTCTGCAAGATCGCTTACGTAGCCGGCCATAGTGGCAAAGAATTCCCCTGAGGAGACTTCCTTTTCAAGTCCCGGCATTTTACGGTTAATGATATTATCATATTCAATCCTGCCTGCTGACGTGAACCTTATAAGTGCCGCCCTGAAGTTTGTCCCGCCGGCATCGATAGCCAGCACGGGGACATCAGTAAGAAAATCATTTTCAGCTTCAATATACGTCGGGATCATACGCAGGGAACTCCCCTGTCCTTCCAGCCCCTTTATCATCTCATCGGTAAAGGTCCCGACCAGCTTCTCCATGTCAATATCAGCGGCCCTCAGCCCCTGTTCCCTTAGAAATCTCTTTACATTGTCCATATTCTTTTCAGGTGGTTAGTTTTATAAGCGCCCTCAAAACTATTTGAAGATAAGTTTTTAAAAGCAGCTCTGATTTATTTTACCAAAGTATAAAATAAAATTATCTTAACTTTATACTTAAACTGCTAGCTTTTATAAAATATCAGGAAATCAAATATCCATTATCACTTCTAACCTCATAAACAGAACCTGAATGAATAAAAAAATTACTGAAATAGCAAAAATGATCGACCATTCCATTCTACATCCGACTCTCACAGATGACGATCTGAGGAGGGAGTGCGGAGTGGCCAGAAAGTACAATGTGGCATCCGTATGCGTTAAGCCGTATGCTGTGAAACTGGCCGTCGAAGAACTTAAGGGAAGTGATGTTCTGGTCGGTTGCGTAATTGGCTTTCCGGCAGGAAATTCCTCAATCAAAGTCAAGGCATTTGAGACTGAAGCTGCCTGCAAGGATGGCGCTGCCGAAATTGATATGGTCATTAACATCGGCAAAGCTCTTCAGGAAGACTGGTCCTATGTGGAAGAGGAGATAAAAACTGTTGTGGATATTTCACACAGATTCGGGGCAATAACGAAAGTAATTTTTGAAACTGACTTTGTTACCAGTGATGAGCACAAGATCAGGCTTTGCGAGATATGCTCGAAAGTTGGTGCTGATTATGTTAAAACATCGACCGGTTTTGGATTTGTCAAAGGCATCGATGGAAAGTACTCATATACAGGCGCCACGGCCCACGACCTGACTCTTATGAGAGAACACACGGCACCTGCCGTAAAGATTAAGGCTGCGGGAGGAGTACGTACACTTTCGGACCTTCTGCGATATAAAGAAATTGGCATCTCAAGATGCGGCGCAACTGCAACAGCTGCAATGCTTGAGGAAGCCGGAAAACTATTCGGTGATCAGTAGAATCATTCGATTTCCATAAATCTGAGATATTAATATTTATAAACAGAACATCGATATGAAAATATTCCGATTGGACACCAGTTTAAAGAAATCCGGATCCGGTTTCCGGAAAATATTTTTAATTCTGTTTCTGGCCATCTATTTCATTCAGTGGAACAACAGGGTTGCCGCTCAGGGTGAACGTGACCTGCTTATATTAAAGGAATCGGAAACCGTGATGCCTCTTGAAGAGGTCCTGGTTTATTCAGGGCAAACCGGTATTATATCGGTAAAAGATGGAATTGACCGTGAATATGCAAGGATCCCGGCAGCAGGAACGATACGGTTTAAAGCAGGAGGATCGCCCGGCAAACATACAGTCACCCTTTTTGATAAAAAAGGACGGATAAAAGATTTTACATCCTTTAAAATGGAAGCAAAAACCTCAATTGATGATGGAGGAAAATTCGGGGAACTTTTCAACCTCCTGTACAACGGAATGCTTGTTTATTCACCGGCAGGGTACGAAGAGGTTACCTGGAAAGGCAAGCCCTACAGGTATTTCGTCAACTGGGTCCTTGATAATAATAATACAATGAAAGGGATGCAATATTTCAGTCCCTACAGCCGCGACCTTGTTGACCTTCTTCGTGAAAACCAGAAACCTGACGGAATGATCTGGAGCTTCGTTCAGCCGGACAGGCAGGACTTTCATTATTACGAAACCGCTTACTCCTATCTTGGTTATTTTGACCGGAATAACGGTGCATGGTTTGTCCGCCAGCCTGCGGAGAATCATGTTGAATATAATTATATTGGTATGATCTGGCAGCATTGGAAAGCCAGCGGCGACAATGACTGGATGAAGGCAAACCTTGATTGTGCAATGAGGGCTCTCGATTATTGCGTAACAGATACGCTTAAATGGTCAAAACGGTTCCGCCTTCTGAAACGCCCCTATTGCATCGATTCGTGGGATTTCCAGGTGGATGATGAATATACTCCGGAAGCGCCGCTGAGTCCGACCATGGTTGTAATCCCGGGCAAGACAAAATTCGGTATCTTCTTCGGCGATAACACAGGTTATTTTGAATCGTGCAACCAGCTCGCCGAAATGCTCAGTCATGCAGGCATGATGCAGGAAGCAGAAAAGTACAGAACCAGGGGAAAAGAGATACTTGAAAGACTGATATCACTATCCTGGAACGGAAAATATTTTACCCATTTTATTGATGAGGATCCGGCAGTTAAACGCGACCTCGGGGTTGATGAAAAGAGCCAGATCGCACAGGGAAACATGTATTCTCTCAACCGGGGTCTTCCCGCTGAAATGAACAGGGCAATAATCAACACCTATCTCGACCTTGCAAAAAGGCTTCCGGCCGGCTCACCAGGTGAATGGTATGCCATTTATCCTCCTTTTGAAAAGGGTTTCACAAGCCATGACGCAAAATGGCAATATATGAACGGAGGTGTGGCAGGACATGCAATTGGCGAGATTGCCAGGGGAGCCTATGAGAACGGATATGAGGAATATGCTTCGGACGTCATGATCCGCATGCTCGATCTTATAAAAAAAGCAGGCAACCGGCTCTGGTTTGCATATACAGGATCAATTCCGGCACCTCCACCACCACCGGAATATAAAATTATTGATATCTCCCAACAGGCAAATATGGACCTCTGGGATAAAGGCGGAACAGGTGCATTCAAATGGATGAATGCAACAAGGGAAGGCAATGATATGAGAGGATTGCCAACCGGGGAACAGGTGTTTAACAACATCAGTTTCAAGGTCATCGATCCTGAAATGAATGGAAGAAGGTCAGCTATAGGGTTATCATATGAGAAAGGATTTCCTGTTAATGCTGAAGTGCCTGTAAATGATATGGCCGGTTGTATCTGCCTTCTTCATTCTTCTTCCGACAATATTCCAGGCACCTTTGCCGGAGCTGTTACATTACGGTATGCCGACGGAACGGAAATATCGAGGAATATCGTGAAATTCAGGGATGTTACAAACTGGTGGTTCTCTTCCCTGAAAAATGAAAGAGCAGGCGTCGCATGGGCCGGACCAAATCCGGTCAGCACAAGAGTCGGGGTATGCTGGGCAGCAATTGACAATCCTGAACCTGCAAAAAAGATTGAGAAGATTGTCTTCCATGCTCCCATTGAAGGAGGAATCTATGCAATACTCGGAGTAACACTGGCTGACCGGGAATACTACATTAAACCAAAAGTTGAATCATTCGGGGGACCTGACAACTGGGCAGCTGCAAACGGAATGGCGGCACTTGTCGAGGGTCTTGCGGGTGTAAAGAATGCGGGACTTGCATTTGATAAAGTGGTTCTCTCGCCCAGATGGTCCTCAACAAGAACAGATTCAGTGGATGTTTGTGTATCTTTCCCGGCATCCGGAGGTTATGTAAGCTATCGCTATTTAAATGATCCTGATGAAAAGGAAATAAATTTACTGGTAACCGGTAGCGGTGAAGATTTGAACGGACATGTCCTTCTTCCGGAATTATCAGAAAAAATAATATCAGTGACATGCGACGGAAAATCCATTCCTTCTGAAATAACCACGGTTGAAAATTCAAGGTATGTAGATTTTAAAATTCCGCTGAACAAATTACTAAGATTTAAAATTAAATAT
>Ga0209706_10000950_pt1 | contig 16519 bp, 15 predicted proteins | sample PPLLaktember2015_6_FD_187263 | JGI IMG/M metagenome (GOLD analysis project Ga0209706, IMG submission 187263) | Freshwater sediment microbial communities from Prairie Pothole Lake near Jamestown, North Dakota, USA - PPLs Lake P8 Core (1) Depth... | ecosystem: Environmental > Aquatic > Freshwater...
AAGTACATGAGGCCCGATTTCGCCATCTTCCGGGTCCTCCAGCTGGCCGAGGGTCCGCTCCACCGCGAGTCGGCCGTGTCATTCTTCAACGGCTACGGCTCGGAGATCAACACCATGCGGCCGGGCCGTCCCGATTGGATCGCGGAGGAGCTCCGCTATCTCGGCCGGACGACCAAGCTCCTGCGCGAGAATTCGACGGCCTTCCTCGACCCTGGCTGGGAGCCGCTCGTCCCGACCGTCGAGGACGGCCTCTGGGCCAACCGCTGGCGCGACGGGGCTAAGACGGTCTGGACGGTCTTCAGCCTTCGGCCCGAGGGGTACAAGGGCCCGCTTGTCGAGGTGGACGTCCCTAAGGGCGCGCATCTCGTCAGCCTCTGGAACCACGAGGAGCTCGAGCCCGTCGCGTGGGACGGGAAGTCCTACGCGCCCGTGGACGTCGCCGCCTTCGACGCGGCCCGGCTGGGGACGCGGATGGAGGGGAACGTCGACGGCCTCGCCCTTCTGCCCGAGCTGCTCAAAGTCGAGGCCGACGGCGAGCGGGTGACGTTCGAGGCGCCCGGCGCGCCCGCCGGCAGCCGGATCGCCGTCTCGGCCGGCAATCCCTCCTACGCGGAAGCGCCGGCTTCGTTCGGGACGGCGCGGCAGACGATCGCCCTCCACGAGCACTTCGGCTTCCGCGAGGAGAAGTTCGTCGTCCAGCTCTTCGACGGGCGGGGCGAGATCCTCGACGAGCGCGTCGTCCGGCTGCCGCTGGCCTTACCCCGGCTTGTGACGCGCGTCGAGCGGACGGCCCCGGTATCGAAGGCCCCAGCCGGCATGGTCGAGGTCCCGGCCGGAACGTTCGTCTTCAAGACGGCCGGCAACCCCGACGACGCCAACCCGGTCATCCCTTATCCTGATACGAAGACGCCCCGGACGCTCGAAATGGGCCGGTTCTTCATGGACCGCACGCCGGTGACCAACGCCGCCTTCGCCGGTTTTCTCGCCGCGACCGGCTATGCGCCGGCCGACGTGTCGAACTTCCTGAAGCACTGGGTCGACGGCAAACCGCCGGCCGGCCAGGGCGACCATCCGGTCACCTGGGTGTCCCTCGAAGATGCCCGGGCTTACGCGAAATGGGCAGGCAAGCGCCTGCCGACCGAGGCTGAATGGCAGTACGCCGCACAGGGCACGGACGGACGGCCCTTTCCGTGGGGAAAAAAGATGGAGCCCGGCCGGTCGAACAACAAGCTCAACCGGACGACATCCGTCACGGCCTATCCGAGGGGCGCCAGCCCCTTTGGCGTCCTCGACATGGTGGGCAACGTTTGGCAGGTCATGGACGACGTCTATGATAACGGCGTCTACCGCTATGGCATCATCCGCGGCGGGAGCTTCTACGCGCCGGAGAAGAGCGTCTGGTACGTCAAGAGCGGGCCGCTCGCCGTCGACCGGGTCCAGATCCACCTGCTCATCGCGCCCGGGCTCGATCGCGCGGCGACCGTGGGCTTCCGCTGCGTCAAGGACTCTGAATAGGTCCGCGCTCGCGATGTAACGCGAGAGCGTAACAGATTCCGGGCGGGCGCTATCGGAGATAGTCCCGGGCTCCGGCGTAGTGCGACTTGAAATAGGCGCTCCCGAGGGATTCCCGCCGGACGTTCTTGCCGCTCCCGGGGGCATGGATGAAGGCGCCGTCGCCGATGTAGATCCCGACGTGGCTGAGCGCTCCGCCCGGCGAAGCGGAGAAGAAGACGAGGTCGCCCTTCATCAGCCGGTCCCCGACGACAGCCGTTCCCGTCCGGTATTGGTCCCGGACGGACCGGGGCATGGCCAGGCCGTTCAACTGATAGACCGCCTGGACGAGCCCGCTGCAGTCGAAGCCCGAACGCGTCGACGTCCCCCCCCACGCGTAGTCCACTCCGATGAAGCCCTCGGCCGTGACCGTGAGTCTCTCGCGAATATCCGCGGCTAACGGGGCGGGCCGGCCCCTTGCGGGGGCGGAAGGACCGGGCTTGGCGACAGCGTACTCGTCGGGACCGACGATCATGTATTCTACAATGCGTCCTGCGGCTTTCAGCTTCCGCGCCTCCGCGAGGGCGGCGTCCCGTGTGGGGTAGTTCCCGAAGCGGACCTTGAAGAGCCCGGACCCTGAAGGGAAATAGAACGCGTCGAGGCCGACGGCGGCGAGGTCCCCGGCCAAAGCCCGGGCGTTGTCCAGGACCGCGAAGGCGCCCACCTGAATGGTGTAACCCATGCGGGCCAACGGCGCATCGGTCGAGGCCGAGGAAGTTGGACGCTCCAGGGTCTCGCCGGCGAGGCCCGCGGCAGGCGCGGCCGGGGGCGGGACGGTCCGGACGGCGGTGCGGCAGCCGGTGAACAGGGCCGAAGCGACCGCAACCGCCATGACAACGGCCTTGACCCGGAAGGAGCTCATTTGTCTTATCCTACACGAATTTGGTCGGATGAAAGCCGGGAAAGCGGAACTTTCCCTCGGCGCTGGGCCTCTAGCGGATCGTCTTCAGGATCTCGATCTCCTGGATGGCCAAGCTCACCTGGGCTTGAGCGGCGTCCAAGCCCATTTGCGTCCCTCTGAGCTCCTCTTCCGAGATCAAGCCAGCGGCTTCCTTGGCCCGGAGTTCGTTCAAACGCGCTTGTATGGTATCCACCTTCGACCGGGCTTCTCGCAGATCCTTCTCGGCTGCGGTCATCCGGTCCTGGATCTCCATCTCCTCGGCCGAGATCTTTCCCGAGAGAAAGCCTCGGCGCAGGGCCAGCTGTTTTTCGATGTCCCCGGCCCTCCCTTCCTGGATCGCCAGCGCCGCCTGGAACACCTCCAGCGCATTCTTGGGGATGAGGCCCAGGTCAACCCTCGCCTTGAGCTGGCGTTCGATCCGTGCCCGTTTCAGACCGATGTCGGCTTCAAGCGCTTTCTTTTCGATCTCGAGCCGCTCGCTGACAAAGTCGCGGCCGCCAACGAGAGGAGCGTAGAGCTCGTTGCGCGGGGCTTCCCCTGAGGCCTTGGCTTCCTCGAGATCGAGGAGAGACATCTCCAGACCGAATGCCGCCGCTCCGGCCACCAACTTATATCCGTGAACCCCATCCTCATCGATCAGTCCCATCGAGAACTTCTCTTCGGCTTGGCTGGCTCTCTGCTGATGGAATTCCAGGAACGTCTTTTTGATCTTGACCTCAGTCTCCAGTCTGGCGACCTCGATCTTCTTCCGCCAGGAGTCCTTGATGAGGTCGGCCGCTTTCGTCGCGGCCACGCCCGCGAGCAGAACGCCGGCCGCCAGGCTGAGGGCGACCACGTAGCGGGGGACGGCGACCTTCCCCGCGGCCGGTTTCAGGCGGTCGATCCTCCGGAATTCCGAGGCCAATTGCCATTCCAATCTGTCGACGAACTGACGGTCGGGTTCAAAGTTCTTAGGCATCTTTCCCTCCATCGGGCCGGGGATCGGGGAGCAAGGATCTCAGCGAACCGCGGGCCCGTCGCAGCAGGCCCTCGACGGCGCGCTCCGACACGGCCATCTCGCCGGCGATCTCCCGGACGCTCATCCCGTCGTAGTAGAACGCCTCGAGGGCCCTGGCCTTCTTCCGTCCGAGGGCCGAGATAGCCCGGAAGATCTCCAGGGACTCGAACTCATCCGCGGGCGTGCGCGGATCGATGCCGGCCGGCTCGGTCCTAGCGTCCCATTTCTTGCGCCTAAGGTAATCGATCAGGATGTTCCGGGCCACCTGTTTCAGCCAGGCCAGGGGGGCGTCGGGAACGGGCCTGGTTTTCCAGTTGTCGAGCGCCCTCAAGAAGGATTCCTGGACGATGTCCTCCGTCAGCGCTTTGTCCCCGCCTGTGCGCCTGGCCAGGTAGCCGTACAGGGGATGGACCGTTTCCCGATATATCCGCAGCCACTCTTCTTCTAGCACGGCTTCCGGTTCCTTTTTCGGGGCATCATACCCTTATGACGAACGATCCGGCGGAAATCCCACGGAAATAAACGGAAGATTCTTAAGCTTTCTCGAGCCGGCGCAGGGATTAATGAGCGCTTTCCCGAACCTAAAGCCGGATCCGGATGCCGACCTGCAGACTGATGCCGCTGAAATCTATTGCCGCTTGGCGGGGCTCGCCTCCGGGCCCGTCGGGCGGAGATTCCTGGACCATGAGCAATCGCGGTGTGTTGATCATCGTCGGTACGACTTCATAGTATAGGATCCCTTGCTCGGATAATGGAATCTCGAAGTCGCTCTCGAGAACGCTCGTGCCCTTCCAGCCGCGGAACCTGGCATATCGTACTCGAGCTTCAAGATAGGGGAAGAAGTTCCGTCCCATTTCATACTCGAGGCTGATCCCTCCTTGGAAGCCGATGGGAGCCCTCTTGTATTCGGCCCGCGTGGTAATTAAGACATAACTCGGACCGGGAAAATATACGGCCTCAGATTCGTCACTATAACGTGATCTGAAGTAATAGGACAGTCCAGCATTCACAAGAAAATGGAATTTCTTCTTCCAAGGCACGGTCAGGTATGCGCCCGCTCGGATAGGGATGGCGCTCAGCCTCGGCCTGGCAGAGGCGGACGCAGAATTGAGGGACGGCGCTGCTGCATGAAGACCTATCTGGGAATAGCGAGAGATCCGGACATACCCGCCGCCGATGCCTATGCCGAGCCGCGGACTGAGCTCAAAGATGACGTCGCCGCCAAACTCATAGCCGTTATGAAGGGCCAGATATCGGCCTGTCTGCATGTCCCATCCTGTGTTGTGGTAATCGAAGAAGGCCTTGGTCCCGGGATTCGCATCGCCGCCCAAGACATAGGACCATCCTCCTTGGAGCCTGAGGCTGATCTTGCCGTCAGCGAAAACGAGCCCAGGCAGCAGGATTAACGCTATTGCCGATATGACAATTCTAGGATTCAATTTGCTCATGGCCAAACCCATTTTTTTGCTAGCGTCCGTCACCATTGAATAACCTCGATGGAAGGGATGTCGGAATAGGACGAATAGCCCATGGGATTACCCGCCCTCAAGAATATGGCCCGCCGCAGGCCGATGTCAACACGAAGGCCATCAACTTTCGTGCCCGCCCGTTCGTAGATATGGTAATATCCCCGAAAAGGGTGTGCCGCAAATGCTCGAGATCAAGAACCTGACCAAGTCCTACGGCGACGTCCTGGCCCTCGACCGGTTCTCTCTCGGCCTCAAGAAGGGCGAGGTCCTGGGCCTGCTCGGCCCGAACGGCGCGGGCAAGACGACGCTCATCTCGATCCTGGCCGGAACGCTCCGGGACTTCACCGGGACGGTGAGCTTCGACGGCCGCAACCTCTTTGCCGACCGCAGCCTCAAGAACCGCATCGGCATCGTGCCCCAGGACATGGCCTTCTACGACGAGCTCAACGCCATGGACAACCTGCTCTTCTGGGGCGGCCTCTACGACGTGCCGCGAGCCGACCTGAAGCGCCGGGCCGCCGAGATCCTCGAGCTCGTGGAGCTCGCCGGGCGGGCCAAGGAGCCGGTCAAGAACTTCTCCGGCGGCATGAAGCGCCGCCTCAACACGGCCATCGGCCTGCTTCACAAGCCCGACCTGCTGCTTCTCGACGAGCCGACGGTCGGCATCGACGTCCAGGCCAAGGTCAGCATCCTTGAGATCATCCGCGGCGTCGGCGCGGCCGGCACCGCGGTCATCTTCACGACCCATCAGCTCGCCGAAGTGGAGACGACCTGCTCCCGCATCGCCATCATGGACCACGGCCGCATCCTGGCCCAGGGGACCCTCGACGAGCTCGTCCGCATCGTCGGCGAGCGGGACATCGTCGAGATAACGGGGGAATTCCCCGCGGCGTCGTTCTCCGAGGCCCTCCGGGCCATCGCCGGCGAGCGCATCGAGCTTCTCTCCGTGGCGGACAACCTGGCCTCGCTGGCCGTCGGCGCGACCGAGGAGATCCCGCGCATCATGGACCGCCTCTTCCAACGAAAGCTGGCCGTGACCGACCTGAAGATCAAGACGCCCGGTCTCGAGACCGTGTTCCTGAAGCTGACCGGTCGCAGCCTGAGGGACTGAGCCGTGCGGCGTCTGCTCCTCATCCTCGGGAACGACGTGCGCCGCCACCTCAAGGCGCCGTGGGCCATCGTCATCTTCATGATCATCCCCATCGCGATGACCGGCCTCATCGGCATTATCTTCGCCCCCCGGACCGAGGGGAACGAGCTCCCGCCCATCCCGGTCCTGCTCGTCGACAACGACAAAGGGCTGGCCTCGAAGCTCCTCGTGAGCTCGTTCGATGTCGACCAGATGAAGAAGATGTTCCAGGTGACCGTGACCGACGAGGCCGACGGCCGCGCCCGCATGGGGAAGGGCAAGGCTTCGGCCATGGTCGTCATTCCCAACGGCTTCACCCTCGACCTCCTGGACGCCAAGCCGGTGACGCTCCTCGTCGTCAAGAACCCGTCGGAGCAGTTCCTGCCGGATGTCGTCGAGGAGTTCATGAACACCATGGCCGTCATGCTGTCAGGCGCCGTCCAGGCGTTCTCCGACGAGGTCAAGGGCATCCGGGCCATGCTCGACCTCGAGCTCGACACCATCCCCTGGGAGACCCTGGGCCCGGAGTTCGGCAAGGCCCAGAAAAAAGTGGTCGCCGCCTCGAAGTATCTGAACCCCCTGCTCATCGGCCTGAAGGAAGAGGAGACGAAGGCCGCCGGGGCCCGGCCGCAGGTCACCGCGGCCCATCTCTTCGCCGCTGTCCTTCCCGGCATGGCCGTCATGTTCCTGCTGTTCATCGTCCAGACCCTGATGCGCGATCTTCTCTCCGACCGAGAAGACGGCAAGCTCCGGCGCATGATGACGACCCCGCTGCGGCCGCTCGAGCTCATCGGCGCGCGGATCGCCGGCGGCTGGGTCATGGGCCTGGCCGTTCTCCTGGTCATGGTCGCCTTCGGCACCCTGGTCTTCCGCGTCGGCTGGGGCCCGTTCGGCTATTTCCTGCTGCTCGCCGTCGTGGCCGCCTTCTGGACGGCGGCGTTCTTCGCCCTCTTCCACGCTCTCGTCCGCAACCGCAACCAGGCCGGGGCCCTCGGCGCGCCCATCATCCTGGCCTTCAGCCTGTTCGGCGGATCCATGCTGGCCCCGGAGATGATGCCGAAGGCGTTCAGGGCAGTCGGCGTGGTAACGCCCAACCGCTGGTTCATCGACGGCGCGGCCCTTATCAGGGACGGCCGCTTCCCCCTGGCCAGCCTGATCGTGCTCCTTGTGAGCGGCCTCATCCTCCTGGCCCTGGCCGTCCCGGCGCTCCGCCGCCGGGTCTCGGTGTGAACCATGAGAGGCACCAAGCGCATCCTCCACGTGGCCGCGGTCGACCTGCGGCTCATGGTCGGCGACAAGATCTTCTTCTTCTGGACGCTGGCCTTCCCGATCATGTTCATCGTCCTCTTCGGGTTCCTCTATAAGTCGAGCGACAATGCCCCGAACGTCGCCGAGCTCGCGGTCGTCAACCTCGACCAGGGACGTTGGGGCGCCTATTTCATCGGCCAGATCGAGACCCCGGGCCTTGCCGTCACCGTGACCGACAAGGAGCCGGCCGGGTACAGCCGCCTGATCGTCCTCCCGCCGGATTTCTCGGCCAAGATCGAAGCGCGCCTCGGTCAGAACCTGGCCTTCAAGAAGCGCGAGGGCGCGTCATCGCAGGCGGCAGCGCGCGTCGAGACCCGGCTCTATCAGGCCATCGCCCGGACGATCAGCGAGCTCATCCTCTACGGCACAGGCGACCTCGCCAAGTTCCTGGACGGCCACGCGGAGCTCCGCGATCTCGTCGTCGTGAAGGGCGAGTTCCCTGCGAACACCGTCACCGTCGTGCCGAGCGGCTTCGATCACTCCATCCCCGGCACGACCATCCAGTTCATCATGATGATGGTCCTGATCTACGGCGGCGTCTCCATCATGGAGGACCGGAAGAAGGGGATCCTGGGGCGGATGCTCTTCTCGCCGCTCTCGACGGGCGAGCTCTTCCGGGCCAAGCTCCTCGCGCGCTGGCTCATCGGCCTCCTGCAGGCGCTCATGCTCTTCGTGGTCGGCAAGATCTTCTTCAAGCTCAACCTGGGCAGCGTCCCCCTCGCCCTGCTCGTCATCGCCGTCTTCGCCCTGGCCATGGCCGCGCTCAGTCTCTTCGTCGGCTCGCTCATCAGCAAGGAGGACACGATCATCGGGCTGTCCGTCCTCCTAGCCAACATGTTCGCGGCGCTCGGCGGCTGTTGGTGGCCGAACGAGATCGTGCCTCCGGCCGTCCGGACGGTGGCCAGGATCTCCCCGGCCTACTGGGCCATGGACGCCCTGCACCGGTTGACGTTCTTCCAGGGAGGGTTCGCCGATATCGCCCTGCAGGTGGGGGTCCTCGCCGGGCTGGCGGCCGTGCTCACGGTCGTCGCCGGAAAGGTTTTTCGGATCAGGGATTAGGCGGAGGCGGAAGGGTCGTCGTCGGGGGCTTCGACGGAGGGCCCGCCAGCGGCAGGACGACCCTGAAGGTCGAGCCCGCCCCGACGCGGCTTTCTACCTCGATCGACCCGCCGTGCATCCGGGCGATGGACGTGGCGATGGACAGGCCGAGCCCCGTGCCGCCTTCGCCGTCCGTCCGGACCTTGTCCACGCGGTAGAACCTGTCGAAGATGAACGGCAGGTGTTCCTCAGGGATGCCGATGCCCGTGTCCCCGACGGTCACGACGGCCTGATCCTCCTGTCGCACGACCGAGCCCGTGATCGTGCCCCCGCCCGGCGTGTAGCGGAGCGCGTTGTCCAGGATGTTCAGGAAGAGCTGCCGCAGCCTGACCCGGTCGCCCCTGACCGTCACTCCGTCCATGGGGTCGAAGCTCAGCCGCAGGCCCTTTTCCTGGGCCAGGGCTTCGATGTCCTGGGTGAGCTCGGAGAGGAGATCCGCGACGTTGACCTCCTGGATGCTGACCGGCTCCGAGCCGGCGTCGCTCCGGGCCAGGACGAGAAGCTTGCCGACGATTGCGGACATGTAGTTCACCTCCTGGGACACGAGCTCGAGCGACCTCCGGTAGTCCTCCTGGCTCCGCTGCTTCTCCAGGACAAGGGAGGATTCGGCCTGGATGACCGCGAGGGGAGTCCGCAGCTCGTGGGAGGCATCGGCCACGAATTGCCGCTGCTTCATGAAGGCCTCTTCGAGGCGGGCGATCATCCCGTTCAGCGTCGTGGCCAGCCGGCCCAGCTCGTCGTCGGACTCGACGTCGATGCGGCGGCTCAGGTCGCTCTCGCCGATGCCCCGGGCGATCTCCGCCATCCGCTCGACGGGCTTGAGGGTGCGGCCGGCCAGGAACCAGCCGCCGACGCCGGCGAGGACGAGGAGGAGGACCGACGAATTCAGCATGACCATGCGGAAGATGGCCAGCACGCTCAGGATGTCGTTCGGCAGCCGGCCGACGACGAGGGCCATGCGCTCGGAACCGACGTTGACGGGTGCCGCGTACAGGCGGAGGTAGGTCCCCTCCTTCGTCTCGGCCGAGACGAAGGACTTGTTGCCGAACAGGGCCTGCTTGACGGTCTCGCCGATGTCCGCGAACTCGGTATTGGGGCCGAGCCGCTGGAAAAGATCGCCGTTGGCGTTGTAGATCAAGACGATCTCGTCGACTTTCCGGTCGAAGAGGACCCGGTCGCCCTCGATCTTGATGGACCCCTGGAGCTCGTTGACCCGGGTCTTGAGCGTATCGTCCAGGTTGCGGTAGAGGTTCTTCGACAGCAGGTAATAGGCGACCGTCCCGAAGACGACGAGCAGGACCGTGATGGCCACGAGGTACCAGACGGTCAGGCGGAACTTGATGCTCTTGTGGGCGATCATGGCACGCGCAAGCGGTAGCCGGCTCCTCTCACCGTCTGGATGAGGCTGGTCTGCCCCTCCCGGTCGATCTTCTGTCGGATGCGCCGCACGTAGACGTCGATGATGTTGGAGAGGCCGTCGAACTCGTAATCCCAGACGCTCTCCCCGAGCATGGTCCGCGTGACCACGGCGTTCGGGCGGCGCATGAAGTATTCGAGGATGGAGTACTCCTTCGCGGTCAGCTCCAGCTGGGCGCCGTTGCGCCAAACCTCCCGGCTTTGGGGATCGAGGGACAGGTCGCCGATCTGGTACTTCTGGACTTTGGGCAGGACCTCGCGGCGGAGCAGGGCCCGGATCCGGGCCAGCAGCTCCGAGAAGGCGAACGGCTTGACGACATAATCGTCGGCGCCGCAATCGAGGCCGGCGACCTTGTCTTCGACACTGTCCTTTGCGGTGAGCATGAGGATCGGCGTGTTCACGTTCTTGGCCCGGAGGTCGCGGCAGACCGCCAGGCCGTCCTTCTTGGGCAGCATGATGTCCAGGATGATCACGTCGAACGGGGTCGTTTCAGCCATGTATTCCGCTTCTTCTCCGTCGTAAGCGTTGTCGACGGCGTAACCTTCCTCGAGAAGGCCTCTCTTGACGATGCCCGCAAGGCGCCTCGAATCTTCCACGATCAGAACTCGCATTTGGTCCCCTCCTGATGAATCTAGAGAGGCTTAAGCATACGCCTTTATTCATGAATATATTATGAAAATAAAATGAATTTTGCAATATATATTTTAATCTATAATTAATCTTTGGTTAATAGCAGGTTCATCTGTGGCTGGTACTTTGGCCTGCGAGGGCAACGATCCCGGCTTCCTGATCGAGGCCCGGCCGCAAGAAAACGATTGGAGGATGGCATGACCGACGTCCTGACAAAGCACAACTCCCTGATGGAGCGGATCGTCAAGGAATACGGCACCATGATCCGGAGTTCCGTCGACAAGGCCTTGGGCGGATTGCCGTGCGCCGAGGAAGTCCTGTCGGAGGTCTTCTTCGCGGTCTTCATGACTTTGCGGAAGCTAGGCGAGGGCTGGGCGCCGCCGCGGTCCTTCGTCTCGACCGTCGTCAAGAACAAGGTCAACGATTTCGTGTGGCAGCATCACTGGGACAGCAACGACATCGAAGAGCTCAAGAAGCGCAAGGCCGAGCAGACCTATCAACGCGAAGAGGTCATGGCCCAGGTCCATACGCTCACCCAGTCCGAATTCAAGGTCTTCCGCCTGCTGGGCCTTGGCCTGACGAACGAGGAGATCGCCCAGAGCCTGTTCATCTCGCCTCTCACGGTCCGGACGCACGTGAAGAGGATCCACGCCAAGTGCGATATCAAGGGCCGGGCCAAGCTGGCCCTGGCCGCCTATCAGACCTGCTATCACGAAGCCCCGGAAGGCCGGGAAGCCGATCCGGCGCTGGCCTGTCACGACCCGGCCAAGTTCCTCAGGCCGGGGCTGCTGTCGCAGCAAGCTTCCTGATCCCGCAGCTCGTCTGATCGATCTTCCTCCGCCGGGATCCGGGCCTCGTCTTTGGATCCCTCGATATAAGCCTTTTCCCATCCCCCCTGGATTGGCACAGCCTGTCATGGGGCATTACCGCGGCCTGCATCCCCAGCCATGGGGGTCGTCCCGGACCTGGGCCCCTATGAATGGGCGCCTTGATGACAGGCACGAATCTTGCTAAAGGATCTGTGGATCATGGTTTTTCGCGCAATCCTACAAATTTTTCGGGGGAGGTTGTCATGATGCAACGGCGTGCGGCCGGATTCATGCTGATAGCTCTGGCGGGGCTCATGTGGGCGGCAAGCCCGGGCCTCGCCGCAGATAGCGCCCAGCTCCGGGGCCGCGTCTGCAGCCCGGACGGCTGCGGTATCCAGGGGGTGACGCTGACGATCCGGGAGACGGCCACGGGACATGAGACGCGGGTCGTCACCGGGCTCTCCGGGACCTATAGCGGGGGAGGGCTTCCCGCGGGTACTTATGACATCACGGCCGAAGCGCCCGGCTTTTCGGCCGGCACCGTGTCCGGCATCCGGCTCGCGGCCGGCGAGAGCCGCACGGTCGAGGTCAGCCTGGCTTTCGATGTGGTCCGGAAAGTCGTCACGGTCATCGGGACGGCGCCGCGGGGCGCCCTGCAGGCCGCGGAAGCGCGCGAAAGCTCGGGGCGGGACCTGGGCGAAGCCCTGACCCGCATCAACGGGATCTGGAAGATCCGCAAGGGCGGCATCGCCAACGACGTTGTCCTTCGCGGCTTCGCCGGCAAGGACATCAACGTCCTCATCGACGGCCAGCGCCTCTACGGGGCCTGTCCCAACCACATGGACCCGTCGGCCTTCCACATCGATTTCTCCGAGGTCGACCGCGTCGAGGCGGCCAAGGGACCCTTCGACATCCGGAACCAGGGCAGCCTCGGCGGCGTCCTTAACGTCATCACCCGGAGCGCGGGGACCGGAGTCCACGGCTCCCTCATCCTCGCCTCCGGCGCCTACGGTTTCTACAATCCTTCGGCCACGTTCTCCCTGGGCAAGGGCCGTTTCTCCGCCCTCGGCGGTTTTTCGTATCGACGCTCGAAGCCCTATTCAGACCCGTCGGGCCAGCCGTTCACCGCCTACGCCAATTACCTGCCGGGCGTCGGGGACACGGCGGCCTTCAAGGCGGGCTCCGGCTGGGCCAAGGTGAGCTTCACGCCCAAGGCCGGCCAGCTGATCCAGCTGTCGTACACGCGCCAGGAAGCCGACCACCTCCTCTACCCGTACCTGCAGATGGATGCCGCTTACGACAACACCGACCGCGTCAATATCACATATGAGATCTCTCCCGAAAGAGGCGCCATCAAAGCGCTCCGGCTCCAGACCTACTTCAGCCAGGTCCGGCACTGGATGACCGACGCCTTCCGTCTGACCTCGCTCGACAAGCCCCGGGAGTACAGCATGGGGACTCTGGCCGGAACGAGCGTCCAGGGGGCCAAGGTCGAAGCCGATACCGTCCATTGGACGTTCGGCGTTGAAGCCTACGAGAGGGGCTGGGAGGCCCGGACCGAGCTGGCCGGCATGGCCTATGCCCCCCAGTACTCGATCCCGGACGTGGTCACCGATTCGCTGGGCGGATTCATCGACTTCCGGACCGAGCCAGCCTCGGGCCTTAGCCTTGCCGCCGGCGCCCGTTTCGACGTCGCCAAGAGCAGGGCCGATGCCCTTCAGGCCAATACCGATCTCTATTACGCCTACCATTCGACTCGGTCCCTGTCCAAGAGCGACGTCTTCCCCTCCGGGCACCTCCAGCTCACCTATGCGATCGCCGCGGGGCTCGACCTCGGGCTCGGGATCGGCCACACGGTCCGCATCCCCGACGCCCGCGAACGCTACTTCGCCCTGAAGCGGGCCGGAACGGATTGGGTCGGGAACCCGGACCTCGATGTCAGCCGCAATTCCGGCGTCAACGCGTCGCTGTCGTTCCGGACGGGGGACCTCCTCTTGAAGGGCGACGCGTTCTACAACGACATCCGCGATTTCATCACGGTCGTCGACCAGGACAAGGTCAATGCGCTCCCCGGGATCATGAACGCCCGCGCCCGCACCTATGAGAACGTCGACGCCAAGATGGCCGGCGCCGAGTTCCAGGGCTCGTTGACCCTGGCCCGGTCATGGTCTTATTCGACGAGCATCGCCTTCGTCCGCGGCACGCGCCCGATCGCGACCGGGACGGGGACCGTAACCGGCAACCTGCCGGAGATCCCCCCGCTTTCCTGGCGGTCCGTCCTGCGCTTCGACAATGGCCGGGTGTGGGGCGAGATCGAGGGTGTCGTCGCGGCCAGGCAATCCAAGGTCGACACGCTTCTCCTGGAAGAAGCCACGCCGGGCCACGAGCTCGCCAACGCCCGGCTGGGCGTGACGCTGAAGACCGTGAGGCTCTGGGTCGGCTTGAACAACATCTTCAACGCCCGGTTCGTCGAGCATCTCTCCTATTTCAGGGACCCCTTCAGGTCGGGCGCCCGTGTCTTCGAGCCCGGCCGCAACCTCTTCATCAACCTCGATTACCGGTTCTAGAGGCCGGGGATGGGGGAGAGGGCAGGGGGTGCGCCGGGGCTATCGGGCGTCGATCTGGAAACGCGCCGAGGTCGTCTTGTCGCCGACCGTGATCTTGACCACGATGACCCACGGGCCGGCCATGATCAGGTGCATGCTCACCATGTAGGAGTCTTTCTTGAGCTTGGCCGGGGTCTTGTAGTTCATGGGCGCCATGCGGGGCATGGGCGGCATGTAATAGTTCACCAGGACCTTGGCGTCCTTGAGGACCGCGCCGTCTCCGTCCGTGATCTTGAGCGAGAGGCCGTTGTCCCCGACGACGGGAGGATTGCGGTCGATCCGCAGCTCGACGTCGTAGGGACCGGCCTTTTTCTTGAGCTCGAGGGTGGCGGCGCCGGCCGCCCCGATGAGAAACGCGCAGACGGCCAGGCAGACGAGCACGCGACGGGTGATTCCTCGCTCTTCCCTGCCGGCCATGCTTCATTTTACTCTGCGGCGGCGACAGCCGTCAAATCGGCGGCGGCGCGAAAAGCGGCTCCGGACTTGGCCGATAAGCGACATCCAAGGTATAATCCTGGTCGAAGGAGGCCCTGAACATGGCGAAAAAGATCGGCATCGCGCTCATTCTGGCCGCCGCCGGCTTCCTAGCCGCCCAGGCCGTTCCCGATCGGGCCCTGCCGCCCGCCAAGCCGGCCCCGGCGAACAAATGCCCCGTCTGTGGCATGTTCGTGGCAGGCTACCCCGACTTCCTGGCCGCCGTCGTCTTCCGGGACGGGGCGACGGCTTATTTCGACGGCTGCAAGGACATGTTCCGCTTCCTCTTCGATATGGAAAGGTACGCGCCCGGGCGCACGCGCTCCGATGTCGCCTCGGTCTGGGCGACCGACTATTACAGCCTCGGCTGGATCGACGGCGCCAAGGCCCTCTACATCCGGGGGAGCGACATCCTCGGCCCGATGGGCCGGGAGCTCATCCCGTTCGGGAAGGAGTCCGAGGCGAAAGAGTTCATGAAGGACCACAAAGGCGAATCGCTCTTCCGTTTCGACGAGATCACGCCCGACGTCCTCAAGGACATCGATTGACATGATGCGAAGGACGAGGAGCTTCGGGCTGTTCATGCTCGGCCTCCTCGTCCTTTTCGTCCTGATGGCGGCCCACGCCGCGCTGTCCGTCAGGGGGGCCGGGCCCGTCCTCCGCGAGGAGGCCCGCCTCGTCCGCCGCTTCGAGCTGACGGACCTGTGCCTGTCGACGGAGGCGAACTACACCCGCCATCTCTCGCTCGCGGACTTCCACACGGCGTTCCAGGACCACCCGCTCGCCTTGGAGCATTTTCCCTCGGGGGCCCTCCTCGGACCCCCCCCGCACCTGAGAAGGAGCCATGGCCAGCTGGATTGACCGTCAGAAGAACGTCCTCGACTTCACCCTGTCCTCGCTCCTGAGGCGGAAGGGCAAGAACCTGGCCCTGCTCGCCGTCTACACCCTTCTCGTCTTCCTGATGGCCTCGGTCATGCTGGCCACGTCCGCCATCAGGAAGGAGGCGTCCACCGTGCTCCGGGAAGCGCCCGAGATGGTCGTCCAGCGGACGGTCGCCGGGCGGCAGGACCCCATCCCCCTGGCTTATCTCGAAAAGATCCGCGACATCGCCGGGGTCGTTTCGAGCGACGGCCGGCTCTGGGGCTACTACTACGATCCCGTCGTCGGCGCCAACTACACGCTGCTCGTGCCGCGGGAGGACGGGCCGGACCCGGGGACCGTCACGATCGGTCCCGGGGTCGCCCGGGCCCGGATGGCCTCGACGGGCGACACGCTGGAGTTCAAGGGCGCCTCGGGCGCGCTCATCGAGCTCGTCGTCGGCGACATCCTGTCGACCGATTCGGAGCTCGTCGCCTCGGACCTGGTGCTCCTCTCGGCCGCGGATTACGGGGCCATCTTCGGCCCGGCCGACGGACTGGCCACAGACCTCGTCGTCCGCGTGGCCAATCCGCGCGAGCTCCAGACGATCGCCCTGAAGATCGCCGAGCGCTTTCCGGATACCCGCATCATCCTCAGGGACGAGATGCTCAGGACCTACGACGCCGTGTTCAGCTGGCGGGGCGGCATCCTGGCCATCCTCCTGTTCGGCGTCGTGCTCGCCTTCGTCATCGTCTCCTGGGACAAGGCCTCCGGCCTCAGCCAGGAGGAGCGCCGCGAGATCGGCATCCTCAAGGCGGTCGGCTGGGAAACCTCGGACGTCATCCTGATGAAATTCTGGGAGGGCGCCGTCGTCTCGCTGTCCGCGTACTTTATCGGCGTCCTGCTGGCCTACATCCACGTCTTTTTCTTTTCGGCGCGGCTCTTCGCGCCCGTGCTTAAAGGCTGGGCCGTCCTTTACCCCCAGTTCCGGCTCATTCCGTTCATCGACGCCTCGCAGCTCACGGCCCTCTTTTTCCTGACGGTCGTTCCCTATGCCGTGGCCACGATCATCCCCTCATGGCGGGCTTCCGTCACCGATCCCGACGCGGTCATGAAGGGGATCCGATGATCACGCTCGACAAGGCCCGCAAGGTCTTCAGTCAGGGCAAGCCCAACGAGTTCGTCGCCCTTCATGAGACGAGCCTGGTCATCGAGGCCGACCGGCTGACCGTCATCCGCGGGCCCAGCGGCTCCGGCAAGACGACCCTGCTC
>Ga0209706_10000951_pt1 | contig 16481 bp, 13 predicted proteins | sample PPLLaktember2015_6_FD_187263 | JGI IMG/M metagenome (GOLD analysis project Ga0209706, IMG submission 187263) | Freshwater sediment microbial communities from Prairie Pothole Lake near Jamestown, North Dakota, USA - PPLs Lake P8 Core (1) Depth... | ecosystem: Environmental > Aquatic > Freshwater...
TTCTGGATGGGTAAGGCTGAAGTGACCTGGGATGAGTACATGACATTCTTCAGGGCAACCGGCTCCCCGCCGGGAACCAGGGTAACACAGATTATTAACCGGAGTAATGTTGATGCCATAAGCGGACCCACGCCGCCCTGGGGCGCTCCCGATCAGGGCTGGGGTAAAGGTATACGGCCTGCAATAACAATGACGTGGCATGCCGCAGATATATATTGCACCTGGTTGTCTGAGGTAACAGGGAAGAAATATCGTTTACCTACTGAAGCCGAGTGGGAATATGCCTGCAGGGGAGGAACGGAAACACCATATTTCTTTGAAGGAGATCCGAAAAAGTTTTCTTCTGAAGGATTCCTGAAGAAGCTGATCAAGCCGGATACAGCAATTATTGCTTCATATGTTGTTTATAACAGGAACAGCGCCGCGAAAACTGAGGAACCATCATTTGTAAAGAACAATCCTTTCGGACTGAAGAACATGTCGGGAAATGTTGCAGAGTTTTGCTCCGATTTCTATTCAGCCGAATTCTATAGCACCGATTCCACCCGATTGAATCCCACAGGCCCGGAAAGGGCACCGGAACATATCATCAGGGGAGGATCATTTAAAAGCGATGCAAAGGATCTGCGAAGTGCAGCCCGTGATTTTACCAGGACAAAAGCATGGCTGGTGACTGACCCGCAGATGCCAAAAAGTATATGGTGGTATTCAGATTGTATTGATGTGGGTTTCAGGGTGGTATGTGAACCGGACACTTCAATGCTGAAGTAAGTTGAAGATAGTTGAAGGGAGTTGAAGAAAGTTGAATCAATTAGAATCCCCTCCTGGCTTTGCTTCGCTGAAGCTACGCGAAAGCGAAAGATGGGTGGAGGTGGGTTATTTAAGGGTTAAAAAAGATAATTTCAAATAATAATATGAAGAATATTAACAGGAGAAATTTTATTGGAAAGACTGCACTTGCAGGAATCGGACTCGCTGGTGCCGGGGCAATTATTTCATCTTGCAAAAGAAAAACCGATAACCTGGATCTGGGCATTGCACCAATACTCAGGGGAGCGCCAGCCGGCAAAAAGCTCAGAGCCGGTCTCGTGGGAGCAGGAGCAAGGGGAACAGGAGCTGCTATCAACTTTATCAGTTCCGGACCCGACCTTGAGATTATAGGTCTTGCAGATCTGTTTCAGGATAAGATCGATGAATGCCGTGAAAGATTTGCTTCGTTCAATCTGCCTATTCCTGCCGAAAACTGTTTTACCGGATTTGATGGTTATAAAAAACTCATGGCGCTTCCCGATCTGGATGTTGTGTTGCTGGCCACTCCGCCCCAGTTCCGCCCTGATCATTTCCTGGAGGCTGTGACAAAGAATAAACATGCATTTCTGGAAAAACCCGTTGCGGTTGATCCTGTGGGAATAAGATCGATCATCACATCCGGGAAAAAAGCCGAAGCAATCGGGCTGAATGTGGTCACAGGAACACAACGACGGCATCAGGAAGATTATATAGAGTGCTACAAACAGGTGATGAACGGAGCAATTGGTACGATAACCTCGGCAAAGGCATACTGGAACCAGGATCATGTTTGGTTCAGGGAGCGTGAACCGGGATGGAATGATATGGAATATATGATCCGCAATTGGAATAATTTCTGCTGGCTCTGTGGTGATCATATCCTTGATACTCATGTACATAATATTGATGTAATTAACTGGTTCTTAGGTAAGAATCCGGAAAGGGCAATAGGTTATGGCGGACGTCACAGAAGAGTGACCGGCGACCAATATGACTTTTTCAGCATCGATTTTGATTATGGCAACGGTGTGAGTTCCCATAGTATGTGCCGTCAGATAGACAGTTGCACAAACGGTACAGGAGAGATAATCAACGGTACTGAAGGGTATACAAATTGTCAGGATACAATATGGGACCTGAAAGGGAATATCAAGTGGCAGTTTGAATATCCTGAAGATGAGAATGGAAATCCTATGAACCAGACTGTCATACCTCCCTACGTCCAGGAACATATGCACCTTGTATATGCAATACGAACGGGGAACTATGTAAATGAAGCTGAACAGACTGCCCTGTCAACCCTCACAGCAATTATGGGCAGGACTGCAGCATATACCGGACGTGCCATTACATGGGATGAAATATTTAAATCTGATATGGACCTTGGTCCCGCAAAGATTGAATTCGGACCGGTGGATATGAAATTTGTAACTCCGGTTCCCGGAACACCCGTGATCACAAAGGTTAAATCAGCATTTGAAGGTCAAATAATTTAGAAATATATGTTGAAGAAAACATCAAGAAGAGAATTTGTCAGACACTCAGCAACTGTTGCTGCAGGAGTGTTTGTGATACCTGAGATCATTCCCTCCTCAGCCCTGGGAATGGGCGGCAAAACTGCTCCATCAAACCGTGTTGTCATGGGAGCTATTGGTACGGGATCCCAGGGAATGGCCAATATGCGGGATTTTCTGCGTCTTAAGGATGCGGTTCAGTTCGTGGCTGTCTGCGACGTGGATTCACTACGACTGGAAAGGGCAAAAAATACTGTCGATGCAGCCAATAAGAACACTGATTGCCGTACATATTGGGATTTCAGGGAGTTCCTTGAAAAGGAAACGCCCGACGCTGTATCCATTGCATTGCCTGACCACTGGCACGGTATAATCTATACCGAAGCAGTGAATAAAAAGCTGAATGTTTACGGCGAAAAACCGATTTGCCGGACCATACATGACGGGCAGACCATAGTGGCAGCTGTTAAGAAAAATAATATAATATGGCAGACAGGCAGCTGGCAAAGATCATTACCTAATTTCCGCCGGGGCTGCGAGCTTGCCATAAATGGCAGAGCGGGTAAGATAAGCCGCATCGAAGTGGGATTGCCTGATGGCGGAAGAACAATCGGAACTCCTCCGGTGAAAGAAGTACCTCCTGAGCTGAACTGGGAAATGTGGCTCGGTCCTGCTCCGAAAGTACCGTACCGTGGAGTATCGCATTGGGACTGGCGCTGGATACTTGATTATTCCGGTGGCCAGCTGACCGATTGGGCAGGTCATCATATTGATATTGCAAACTGGGGTGCCGGCCTTGAGCACACAGGACCGGTTGAAATTTATGGCACCGGTGTCTATCCGCCTGAAGGAATATACAATGCTCCTGTGGAATATGATTTTATCTGTAAATATGCCAACGGGATCGAAATGAGAGTGGCAAACGCCTCCAGACTGGAGCATGGAATGGGAACAACATGGTTTGGAGATAAAGGTTGGGTGCATACTGACAGGGGAAACAGACTTACTGCTTCTCAGCCTGCCATACTTGAAGAGGTTATCGGTGAAAATGAAATTCATCTGTATAACAGCGAAAACCACTGGCAGAATTTCATCGATTGTGTTCATTCCGGAAAGCCGGCAATAGCTCCGATAGAAGTGGCTTACAGGGCTATCTCTGTCGCACTTCTTGGAGAAATAGCCATGACGACAGGTGAAGCCATAAAGTGGGATCCTGAAAAGGAAGAAATAGTCGGGAATCCGAGAGCCGGCAGACTCCTTGGCAGACCATACCGTCAGCCATGGACATTACCAAACGTTTAATCGCGCAAACAAATGAAAAAGCAACATCTGATCCTTATTCTTACAGCCTTTCTGCTTGCAACTCTACCTTCATGCAGGAAATCGGCTGAATATAAAGCACTTATAATCACTGGTCAAAGCCAGCACAACTGGAAAACCAGCTCCCAGGCTGTGAAACAGATACTTGATGAAACAGGTCTTTTCTCCTCTAAAATAATGATCTCTCCTGCAAAAGGAGAAGATATGTCGGGATTCAGCCCGGATTTTTCGAAGTACGACCTGGTAGTCATGGATTATGAGGGTGACGCGTGGACCGAAGAAGCACACAATTCACTGATAGATTATTTAAATAACGGGGGAGGAGTTGTCATTTACAATTCGAAGAGTTTCCCCGGTGCAAAGGCGCCTGAAAATGTTTCAGTATCAAAGCGGCACGAATTTGAGATCCGTACAGCTATTTCGGATCACCCGGTTACAAAGGGTTTACCGGTAAGATGGCTACATCCGGATGATGAGATTGTTCAGGGAATAGAACTTGCCGGTGAGAATTTACAGGTTCTTGCCACTGCCTTCTCTGATACTTCTTTTTCAGGGAGCGGCAGACGCGAGCCTGTACTGGTAGCCAGAAATTACGGTCAGGGAAGGATATTTGCTACTCTGATCGGATTACCTGATGAGAAAGATAATAAAGCTTTGCATTGCGCAGGCTCGATTGTCGCACTTCAAAGGGGCGCAGAATGGGCAGCAACAGGTGATGTTACGCAAACAGTGCCTGGTGATTTCCCGACCGCTGCCGCGGTGGTTCTCAGACCAGATTTCAAAGGAATGACTCTGGATGAAGCTTTTGAATTGATTGCCGGCTACGATATTCAGAAGAGTACCAGACACTACACTTTTATTCAGAATGAAATCCGTAGGGCAGGTGGTGATACAGAAAAACTGCTGGATATTGAAAAACGGATGGTAAGAGTGCTGACTGGCAGTGAAGCGACTGAAGAATCAAAAAAACTGATGCTCCGCGAGTTAAGCTGGATGGGATCGGATTATTGCATTTCCGCTGTACGGGATCTGGCTGCTGTGCCGGGTTTACAGGATGAAGTTAAATATACACTGGATAGGTTGAATCCTGAATAGAGTCTTTCTATGTTCTCCCTGGTTATACCGGTATTCAACGAAGAGAAGCTGATCGATGAACTTGTAAAACGCACAATTACAGCCATCGGATCCTTCAGCTCCAATTATGAAGTGATCTTCGTTGACGATGGTAGCACCGACCAGAGCCTGTCTGCGATCCTGGCCTGGAGGAATAAAAATCAGAAAATAAAGGTTCTTTCACTTTCAAAAAATTTCGGGCACCAGGCGGCCTTCACTGCCGGACTCGAATATGCCACAGGCAGGATTGTCGGCATGATGGACGGCGATTTGCAGGATCCACCCGAACTGTTACCCGAAATGTACGCCAAAATAATGGAGGAGGATCTGGATATTGTCAGCGGGAAGAGAACAGGCAGGAAAGGAAGTCTGAAACGCAACATTTCATCAACTCTCTTCCATTTGATCTTCAGACATATTGGTGATATTAAGAACATTCAGAACTATGGCAATTATGCTCTGATGAAGAGGATTGCAGTAGATGCCCTTCTTTCAATGAAAGAAAAAGTGAGATATCTTCCTGGTCTCAGGACTTTTATCGGCTTTAAACAGGGACATGTTGAATTCATCAGGGATGATCGTTTCTCAGGGATACCTAAAATGACCCTGAAGAAACTCCTTCGCCTTGCCGGAGATGCAGTATTCTCCTTTTCCCGATTCCCAATAAGGGTTTGTCTCATTTTAGGAACAGCAGGTACTCTTATATTTTTGGGGGCCGGAATTTATGTTTTAATTGCCAGTACAACCGCCGTCGGCGCACCCGGATGGTCATCCACACTTCTTAGCCTCTATTTTCTCGGGTCTATCCAGCTTGTTTTCCTTGGGATTCTGGGTGAATATATATACAGAAATTATAAGGAATCACAAAACCGCCCAATCTATTTCGTAAGGAAATTCTATGATGGCGCTCATGAATAATAATGAAAAAGACAGGATTGAAATACATCTTTTATACCTGTTCGGCATTTCTTCTCGTTCTGATGGTTTTTCTGAGCCGGGATGCTGGTATTTCGTGCGATGACACACTTCATTATGATCACTCACTTGTAGTTTATAATTATTTTGCCTCACACGGTGAGGATAAATCTGCTCTTGAAACACCGGTTACCCATCTGAGATACTATGGTCAGTCGTATGATAATATAGTTACCATCCTTATTAAATGGTTTGGAATCGAAGATGTTTACAGATTCCGGCATTTAATGAGTGCCCTGGCCGGATGGTTAACAATATTCATTACTGCTCTTTTCGGCGTTTGGCTGTCAGGTTACAGAGCTGGAATTCTTGTTCTTTCTCTGTTTGCAGTATCGCCACCCTTTACAGGACATTCCCTGAATAATCTGAAAGATATTCCATTTGCCCTCACCTATATCGCCGGATTGTTCTTTATGCTGAAAATGCTATATTCGGGAAAGAGTATCAGATGGAAAGATGTTCTGTTAATCGTGGTCAGTATAGCCTTCTCGATAAGCATAAGAGCCGGAGGATTGCTATTGATTTGTTATCTGTTCCTTTTCTTCTTCATTGTACTGATTTACAGATATATTACTGAAGGTGTACTAGATCCGGAAGAAAACGGTAAAAAACTAATAATTCTTTTTCTGATTTCCGGAGCGGCATTTTTTCTGGGGATTCTTTTATGGCCATATGCATTACAGTCTCCTCTCCGTCATGTTCTTGAATCCTACCGGGTGATGGCTCATTTTCCTGATTCATTCAGACAGATCTTTGAAGGAATGAATGAATGGTCCGATTTTATGCCGTGGTACTACCTGCCGAAATCGATAGCGATTACAATACCTGTAATTGTACTTGCAGGATTGGTTTGCTTTTTTATTTTCTTCAGAAAGCTTAAACTCTCAGGTAAAATCCCCGAATATGGTATGATATTGTTTGCCATACTGTTCCCCATGATTTTTGTTATTCTGGAGAAATCAAATCTTTACAGTTCATGGAGACAGTTTCTCTTCCTGTACCCGCCGATAATACTGCTGGCTGCCACCGGATTCATGCATCTGATGGATCTATTTGATAACAGATTTTACAGGTGGGGGATGATAGCATTACTGGTATTGCTCTCCATCCATCCTGTCAGATTTATGATAAAAAATCACCCGTACCATTATATATATTATAACCAGATTGTTGGTGGGCTGAGAGGTGCATATGGTAATTACGAAACCGATTATTATTATATAAGCCAGACAGAAGCCTCCGAATGGCTGATAGAATACCTGAAGGAAAAAGGTATCGATTCGGCAGTTGTAAAAGCGACGTATCCCGTAAGATGGTCATTCAGAAATCAGCCGGGGATCAGAACGTCCTATTTCAGGCATGAGGAACGAAGCCAGTACGATTGGGATTATGCTATTATTGCAAACAGGTATATCCATCCGTTTCAGTTGAAAAATAAGATCTGGCCGCCTGAAAATGCCATACATACTATATATGCCGATGGAGTTCCCATCGGAATTGTGACGGAAAGAAAAAACAAGGCTGATTTTTACGGATACAGAGCCCTTGAGGAGGGTAATTCCGGCGAAGCGATAAAGCATTTTGAAGAGGCATTGAAATATAATGACAGAGATGAACTGATTTTTTATAATTTTGCGAGAGCTTTGTATAATGAAGGGCGTTACGGGGAGGCCGATTATGCATTAAAGAAGGGGCTGGAAATCAATCCATGGTGTGAGCCGATACTTATGTATCTTGGCAATATTGCAAAAGCCGGGAATAATACAGAAGCTGCTGTTAAGTTCTATGAAAAGCTGATAAGTGTGAACCGGAAATATTTTGGGGCATATGTGGAGCTTTCCGGATTACTTGTTAAAAAGGACCTTCAGAAGGCCAGGGCGCTTCTGAGGACCTGTCTGACACTTAATCCCCGGTATAAACCTGCAGTTATTGCCCTTGGGGATACATACAGGGAGAGTGCCCCCGAAATTGCTGAAAAGTATTATAAACTTGCTGATTCTATTAAATGATTTTAAATAAAAACAAAATGAAAAAAGCGATCTTAATTATTTCATTATCTGTAGTTTTTGCAATAAGCGGATTAATTCCTGCATTTGCCCAGGATCAACCCAAACCACAAAAGGATACGGTTAATATCGATACCGATGCAAAGCCAACCCTTTATTATGATATAGAGGATGATGCAACTGCAGCCGGAGGGAATGGCAAGAGTTCAACCGGGACTATTGCAATAATTGCAGGAATTGCAATAATTATTGGCGGTGTTACATATTACCTTCTCAGGAAAAAGAAATAACAGTAGATCTGGCTCCCAAATATAATCAAAAAGGGCATGAAGTAACCAGCTCCATGCCCTGAAGATTACTTACGCAAGAATATTCCTGCAGTATTCAACACACTTTTTTACTTCTGCAACTGCATCTGATCCCTGAGGAACATTATATTCCAGTTCTATGTCAACATTAATGGGCCACTTATTCTTCTTTAGAAGGAGAAGAATATCAGCAATTGGTGTTTCTCCCTTGCCCCATTCCATATTCGTATTGGGCGGAGTGCCTTTCGGTCCGGTTTTGTCCTTGAGGTGAATGCTCATTATCCTGTCGTGATATTTTTCAATGATGCCGTTGGGATGCAGTCCTGTTGCTCCGAAATAGTGACCGGCATCAAAATTAAGGACATTGGTTGGATCCATTTCAAGGAATTTATCAAATGTCCAGCCGGGTTGTCCGGGCTGTAAATGCTGATGAAGAACTACCTTGAGTCCGTATTTCCGGGCGAAAGATCCCAGTTTTTTTGCCGAGAGATCTCCAATTTCTGTGCTTACACCTTTGGCGCCCATAGCTTTAGCGGCTCTGAAGGCATAATCGATCTCTTCGTCCGACCAGTTTTCAGGCGAGAATTTGGCAATATGGATCTTAACACCGGCTTTCTTATACATTTTGCGCAACTCAATAAATTTGGTCATGGGAACGGTGCTCCGCCATTTTCTCTGAGCTTCACCGATTTCCTTCATTGCTTTCTGAAAGGCGGTTCTCTGTTCTTCAGTGGCCTCACGTGCCGGTCTGGCAGGACTCTGCGGCATGCCGGCATAAAGCTCGGCAGTATTGCTCATAAGCTCGATCGAGCATATTCCGCAATCCAGACAATACTTCAGAGTATCTTCAGCAGTCGGTGACATACTGCGCCAGCTATAGGTAATTGCACCTATCTGGACACCTCCGAATTTTGAATTAGGTTTCTTACCCTTTGCCTTCTTTGGTGCAGCGCCAAAAGCAAAATCAGACGGTATCAATGCAAAGGTTGCAACCGCTGATGTAAGTTTTAAAAATCTGCGTCTTGAATATTTATTCATTTGTTTAAATTTTAGTGGTTAAACTTATATTTTTTCATTTCATTCCTCCGGCCGTTGCGCCATTGCACCGTTACGCCGTTGCGCCTATACCTTCATCCATACATTTCCCTTAGTATTGGAATTCACAACCGCGTGAATGAATTTCATTCCTCTTACTCCGTCATGAACTGTAGGGAACTCGCCCGGAATAAATTTTTGTTTGCGAATTGATTTGGCTGTGCCTTTGTAGATGTTGGCAAGGGCTTCATAGATGCCTTCCGGATGCCCTGCAGGCATGGTATGTCCTTCTTCTGCAAGCTTATAGTTGTACCCGTGAGCAGGTTTGAAGACTTTTGTCGGTTCCGTATCACTGAACATATACAGGTAATTTGGATTTTCCTGCCCCCATCTCAGACTTCCTTTAGAACCGTAAACCGAAATTGTAATATCATTCTCAAGTCCGCCACAAACCTGGCTGGCACGTATTACTCCCTTAAGCTTTTTGTCGAACCTGATCAGAACTGTTCCGTCAAGATCCAGTTTAATTCCATCCTTTACCTGGCTAAGATCAGATAGTACCTCCTTAATTTCCAGTCCGGTTGTATATTCAATCAGGTTAAATGCATGAACACCGATATCTCCCATGCAACTGCTGACACCGGCATGCTTCGGATCGAGCCGCCAGACACCTGTGATCCTGCTGTTTGTGCCATAGATGATCGAGTTGATCCATCCCTGATAGTACTGGGCATCAATTCGCTGGATGGTACCGAGAACTCCTTTCGCAATCAGATCCCTCATCTGTCGAACCATCGGGTAACCTGTATAAGTGTGCGTCAGCGCAAATGTAAGTTTTGTCTTCGCGACAAGACTCTCAAGGTCCAGTGCCTCCCTGACTGTCATTGTCATCGGTTTTTCACAAACCAGATGAAATCCTTTGTTCAGCAATTTCTTCGCCTGCGGATAATGTAAAGCATTCGGCGTAACTATTGAGACAACCTCCATTTTTTCTCCTGCCGGTCTGGCCAGTTCGCCTTTGATCAAAGCATCGACACTGTTATAGCAACGGTCAAGGCTTATGCCTTCTTTGAGTGCAAATTCCTTGCTCCTTGCGTATTCAATGTCGAATACTCCACCTACAAGTTCATAATCGTTACAGATCCTCGAAGCACGACGGTGTGCATCGCCAATGAACGCACCAATGCCGCCTCCGATCATTCCCATTTTAATTTTTTTCATACGTATATAATTTTTGTTTTTATGTGCTCCATATATCATAGTTTATTTTGATTTTTCGTCCGGATTATTAAGACTCAGGCTTGCCGATCCGGCCTATGAAAAACGAAATAACAAGGAGAGCTATGGCAATTATCAATGCAATCAGCAAACTCTTCTGGACGGTTGAATCGACGCTGAGATTGCCTATTAATTTGGGTACAAAGGTACCGCCAAGCAAACCAAGTGAGAAAATTATTCCAAAAATCGTCCCATACAGGCTGGGGTTAAATTTCGAAAATGTAACCCCCACAATCGTAGGAAAGATAGGGGCAAATGCAAGGCCAGCAAGGAGAACTGCAATGATAGCAAGAACAGGTCCTTTGGCAATTATCATGAGGAGTATGGCTGCAACAGACAGAGCCGCTGTGAGGGTAATCAGTTTTGGCCCCATGGCAGTCAGATTCCTGACTGATGCTGAAAGAAATCTTCCTGTCATCAGTGTTACTCCGAAGAGACTGAGCACTAATCCTGCCTGAGCTGAAGCATTTGTATTGGTACTTCCTCCAAAAAGCTCTTCCATGAGCTTCTTTATCCAGGTTCCCATGGATGTTTCGAGCGACATATAGCAAATTAATGCCAGTGCTGAAATCAGAACAGCAGGTTTGACAATGACTTTGAGAACCATTCCGAATTTGAATCCGGTTGAAACCTTCGGGAATGTTGTGAAAAGCACAAAAACCAGAAAGATCAGGGAAAGGATCCCGATTACAATAAGTGCGGTACTGTAACCCAGGTTCAATGTTTTAATTATAAATACAACCAGTAGCGGAGTGACGACATAACCCAATCCGAAAAAGCCATTTCCAAAATTACTGGCCCTCGCAGGATCTTTTCCCTCAAAAAGAACTATCGGGATGAGAGTATTGGCAACAGTATTGACTGATATGGCACCAACACCCAATAAAATACAGGCAATGAGTGCAAGTGAAAAGCTTGTCGAAAAAGCAAGCATGAACATGCTAAGGCTGACGATCACAAAACCAAGTATTGCAACAGGTTTATAACCGATCTTATCGACCAGTGGTCCTATAAAAAGCTGAACAATACAACTTGTAAGAAATAGCCCCATGACCAATGTTCCGAATTGTCCGGCATTTATTCCAAGGGCAGCCATCAGCTCAACTGATATGGATCCAAGTATAATGAAACAGATTGCCAATGTAAATAAAGCCATAAGAGCTACGACTGCTGTCATTTTTTTCATGAAACAGGCCTTTCTTTTTAGTTTAGATATATAAAAAATATATGAGTATACGAAGTTTTTACGTTGTCCGGGAACCAAATGGAAATCATGACAGAATTATTTTTCAAATGCAGCATCGAATGCTATGTTCGATGGAGCAAAATCGACAGCCTTTACAAAATCACACGCCTCCCTTGCGCCATGTTCACGATCCATTCCGCTGTCTTCCCATTCCACTGACAGGGGGCCTTTGTAACCGGTACGGTTAAGGGCTCTGATTATCTCTTCAAAATTAATATTACCACGGCCCGGACTTCTAAAATCCCAGTAACGGCCTTTAGCGCCGAAATCAGTATGCCCTCCGAAAACACCTGCTTCAGCAGGAACATCAGACCAGCCGACATCTTTCATATGAACATGGAAGATCCTGTCGCTGAAGGCATAAATAAAACCTACATAATCAACACCCTGGTAACCAAAATGGGAGGGATCATAATTAAATCCGAACATTGGATGGTTATTAATAGCCTGCAATGCTCTTCTGGCAGAGGCAATATCAAATGCAATTTCAGTGGGATGTACTTCAAGTGCGAACCTTATACCAAGCTTTTTATATGCATCAAGTATCGGTTTCCAGCGCTTTGCGAATTCTTTAAAGCCATCCTCAATCATTTTGGGAGTGTTTGGCGGGAAGGAATACGCCAGATGCCATATCGGACTGCCTGTAAATCCATTGACAATTGAAACACCAAGTCGTTTAGCTGCTTCGGCGGTCCTTATCATCTCCTCTGCAGCACGTTTTCTTACACCTTCAGGTTTACCGTCTCCCCAGACATAAGCCGGAACAATGCTTTTGTGGCGCTCATCAATACAGTCTGTAACAGCCTGACCTACAAGATGATTCGAAATTGAAAAAACCTTCAGCCCATATTTGTCAAGGAGCTTACGTTTTGCCTTGCAATAGGCATCATTTGCTTTGTTTATTTCAAAATGATCTCCCCAGCATGCCAGTTCCAAACCATCATAACCGAATGATTTGGCTTTCTGACAAACCTTTTCAAGTGGAAGATCGGCCCACTGGCCTGTGAATAGTGTTACTGGTCTGCTCATTTCTTTGATAGTTAATTAAATATTTAATGTCAATAGTCTTTAACTGCCAATTGCCAACTGCCTCATAATTCCCTTATCCATATATTCCTGTACGATACCGGATTACCATGATCCTGCAATCCCAACGGGAGCTTTGCCTCATGTGCCTTATAAACAGGTATTCCGATATATTCTGTTGGTCCCCGGAGTCCGACATTGTTCTGGATCAGCACTCCGTTATGAAATACGGTTATAAAAGCAGGTCGGACCAGGTTGCCTTGTTCATTGAACCTCGGGGCAGTGAATACAACATCATAGGTCTGCCATTGTCCCGGACCCAGCGATGCATTTACCATTGGTATATGCTGTTTATAGATTGAGCCTGCCTGACCATTATAATATGTTTCGTTTTCATATGAGTCGAGTACCTGCAATTCATATTTACCCATAAAGAAAATCCCGCTGTTACCTCTTCCCTGACCAGTACCGGTAACAACAACCGGCGTTCTCCATTCGATATGCAGTTGGCAGTCGCCAAACGGTCTGACAGTCCTTATGCTACCGGCGCCTTTCTGTGCTGTCAGGACTGAATCAGCGATCCATCTGACAGGTTCTCCATTATCACGAACCCAGTTTACCACATCCTGTGGGCTGCGATACAGCACAATTGCATCGGAAGGAGGGCTGTTGAATTTGCCGGGACTTACAACTGCCGGTTTTCTTGACCAGTCCTCGGTCTCTTCCGGCTTCATCTGTGCTTCGGCACTAAATGCAAAAAAGGCAATAGATATAAGGCAAAGGATTTTTTTCATCGGAGGTTCATTTAATGATTCATTTGAACTAGCTAATATAAGAAAATCCTTTTCAACCTCTCCTCAGCATTGAGAAGAAATTATTTTCTTTGTGTTAATTCTTTAAAATTATAAAATGAACTCATTGTCAGATATACTTCTAAATCGCAGAACAATCCGGAAATATTCGGATAGACCAGTTGACGATACGCTTCTCAATGATCTTCTGTTAAAAGGCTGTCGGGCTTCCACAACTGGTAATATGCAGGTATACAGCATTATAATCACCAGAGACTCCATCAGGAAGAAGGAGCTTGCACCATTCCATTTCAATCAGCCTATGGTGACTCAGGCTCCGGTTATGCTAACCTTCTGTGCCGATTTCAACAGGTTTAACAGGTGGTGCAGGTTAAATAAAGCAGAACCCGGATACGATAACTTCCTCTCATTCCTCACAGCTGCCATTGATGCGATCCTGGTTGCCCAGACCGTATGTATTGCAGCTGAATCGCAAGGGCTGGGCATCTGTTATCTGGGTACAACAACCTATATGGCGCATAAGATTGTTGAAGCGCTCAAACTTCCGAAAGGTGTTGTCCCGGTTGCGGCAGTAACATTAGGATGGCCGGCTGAAAATCCCGACCAGCCTGACAGGCTGCCACTGAAAGCAGTGATTCACGATGAGATGTATTCCGATTACACAGATTCGGATATTGAAGAATTTTACCTTCAGAAGGAACAGAGGGAAGATATGAAGCAGTTTACGAAGGATAATAACAAAGAGACTCTGGCGCAGGTGTTTACCGATATCAGGTACAAGAAAGATGATAATATTCATTTCTCGAAAATATTGCTACAGGTTTTACAGGACCAGGGATTTATAAATCACTGATGAATAAGTATGACGCACCGGCTAAAATGTGCAACGATTCAATGGTATAATAATATAAAGATCAGTTAAATCATCACAAAATATGATTACCACTCCTACACTTCTTCTCAACGAAAAGATCTGCCGGCAGAATATTAAGAATATGGCCGAAAAGGCGAGGACAAACAACGTTGTTCTGCGGCCTCATTTTAAAACCCATCAATCTCATGAAATTGGGAACTGGTTCAGGCAGGAGGGTACTGAAAAGATCACGGTATCATCCCTGAGGATGGCCCGGTATTTTGCCAGTGACGGATGGAAAGATATCCTGGTGGCATTCCCTGTCAACATCCTGGAAATAGAAACGATAAATCAACTTGCTGCCGGGATACATTTGTCTTTACTTGTTGAATCTGTTGAAACAGTGGAGTTCCTTCAGCAAAACCTGAAATCAGCAGTCAGTATTTATATTAAGGTGGATACCGGACTTCACAGGACAGGAGTTAACTGGGATGATCGGAATACATTATCTGAAATACTTGAAGCTGTTAATAAATCAGGTAAAACCTCATTCACCGGTTTTCTTACTCACGCGGGTAATAGTTACATGTCAAGGAATATCAGCGAGATACAGGCAGTTTATTTAGAAAGTACATCCAGAATGCTAAGCCTGAAGGAGCGTTTTATAACTGAGTATCCCAGACTGAAGATCTCCGTTGGTGATACTCCATCATGCAGCACCGTAGAGGATTTCAGCATGGTCGATGAGATCAGACCCGGGAACTATGTATTTTATGATGTTTCGCAAACCATCATCGGATCATGTACACCCGGCCAGGTTGCTGTTGCCATGGCTTGTCCGGTTGTTGCTGTTCATAAGGAAAGAAATGAGCTTGTTATCTATGGCGGGAGTGTTCATTTTGCAAAAGATAATATTACTGACCGGAGCGGGATTACAATTTATGGCAGAGTGGTCCGGGATAATGGCAATGGCTGGGGAGAGATGATCGAGGGATCATATCTGAAAAGTATTTCCCAGGAACATGGAGTTGTCAAAGTTCCTGCTGTTGACTTCAACGATTATAAAGTGGGTGATATAATTAAAATTTTGCCCGTTCATTCCTGTACAACCGCAAACCTTATGAAGGAATATTTAACAGTCTCAGGCCGGAAAATCAGTATGATGTAATATTGGAAATGCGTTGCAATTTGCAGATGCGTCGCAAGCAACACATCTACGAGGTTATTCGAAATCTATTTTCAGTTCCTTCGCTATTGCCACCAGATCATCTTTTATTGCGGGAACCAGTTTAATCCCATCCTTCATTATCCTTGCTTCAGCTTCCCTTTCCGGATCGCCGGGTATAAGGACACGTTCCTGACCTTCAGCCGGTTTTGCTGACCGGAAGGTGGTGATCCATTCATCCATTTTTGCCTTGAATTCATGAGCCGGCTGAAAACTGTCAATCCTCATTGCTCCGAAGAAATGTCCTGTGCCTTCACCAACTTTTTTATCGAGAACAGGAAGATAGGCAACGCTCGGGGGGACATACGGTCCGAAGTTGGCGCCGCTGAAAACAGCGGAAAAAATATCAACGATAGCCGAAAGGCAGTATCCTTTATGGCTTCCGTGAAGACGATCGCCGCCAAGGGTAAGCATTGAACCTCCAGACTTCAGGATTGAGGGATCATCCGAAGGTTTTCCGTTTTTATCCTGCACCAGTCCAAAAGCTACTTTTTCTCCTTTCTTTTCGGCTACTGCAAGCTTGCCCCGGGCAATGGGAGTGGTGGCAAAATCGGCTATGAAGGGAGGCTGGTTTAGCGAAGGTATCGCAACTGCAATAGGGTTGGTTCCCATCATCCTGCTGATTGAGAACGTCGGTGCGACGAGCGGATTGGCATTGGTCAGGCAGATCCCTATCATATCGTGCTTCAGTGCCATCATCGAATAATATCCTGCGATACCGAAATGGTTTGAATTCCGGGTTGCAACCCATCCTGTTCCGGCTTTTTCGGCTTTCCCGATTGCTATTTCCATTGATCTCCTGGCGGCTACCATACCAACGGCATTGTCACCATCCACTACGGCAGTGCTGGGAGATTCATGTATTATCCTCACATTTGGATTTACATTGATCCTGCCAGCTTTCCATAGCTCGAAATAGTCCTTTATCCTTATCATCCCGTGGGATGCATGATCATGCAACTCCGCAGCAAGAAAAACATC
>Ga0209706_10000952_pt1 | contig 16468 bp, 20 predicted proteins | sample PPLLaktember2015_6_FD_187263 | JGI IMG/M metagenome (GOLD analysis project Ga0209706, IMG submission 187263) | Freshwater sediment microbial communities from Prairie Pothole Lake near Jamestown, North Dakota, USA - PPLs Lake P8 Core (1) Depth... | ecosystem: Environmental > Aquatic > Freshwater...
TTGTGGCGCCTGCCATGCCGGCGCGCCCGTATTCGAGTACGCGCCGCGGGCGGTCAAGCAGACTGTCACGGGGACCGGCGCCGCCGAAAAGGCCCAGGTCCTGCACATGATCAAGTCGCTGCTCACGCTGCAGGGCCGCCTGAGCGCTGACGCCGCCGATGCGCTGGCAATCGCCGTCTGCCATGCACAGCATCGCGGTGCAATCGTGAACGGGCGAATGAGGCTCGGCCGGTGATCGGCCACCTGCGGGGACGGCTGGTCCGCAAGTCGCCTCCGGCGCTCATACTCGACGTCAACGGCGTGGGCTACGAGCTCGAGGCGCCGATGTCGACCTTTTACCGCCTGCCTGAGGTTGGCAGCGAGATTGAGTTGCACACTCATCTGGTCGTGCGCGAGGACGCGCACCTCTTGTACGGGTTCGCGACCGAGGACGAGCGGAGGCTGTTCCGCGACCTGCTGCGCGTGACCGGCATCGGCCCCAAGATCGGACTCGCACTCCTGTCCGGCATCGACGTCGATACCTTCATGCGCTGTGTCGAGGCACAGGACGTTGATGCGCTGACCCGCATTCCCGGGATCGGCCGCAAGACGGCGGAGCGTCTCCTCATCGAGATGCGCGATCGAATCCGCGCGCTCGGGCAATTGCCGTCAACGTCGCGGCCGGTTGATGCGGCAGCCGGTGCCCGGGCCGAGGCCTACGCCGCCCTGGTCGCACTTGGCTACCGGCCGGTCGAAGTGACGAGGCTCCTCAAGAGCGTCGAAGTCGAAGACGCAGGCACCGAGGAACTGATTCGCCGCGCATTACAGGCAGCGGCCCGGTAGGATTCTGCGGAACCTCTGATTGGCCCCCCGCATGGGCGCGACCGTGTGCGATATTCGTCCCTGGCAAGAAACGAGGAGCGATGTGTATCAAGTGATACATGAGCGACGAGTGACGCCGCCAGGGACGAATATCGCCCGGTCCCTGTGGGTTACGCGCGGGCCTTGGCGGGACTTCGTTGCTCGCCTCGCCCATAGTCCCTGCTATGGGGTTTCGGCTCGCGCCTTGTCCCGCCAAGGCGCGCGCGTAACGCGCCTCATGCGGGGGCCAATCAGGGGTTCCAGATGATCGAACAGGACCGCGTCACTGCAGCCGCCGCCACGCGCGAAGACGAGGATCTCGCGCGAAGCGTCCGGCCACAGCGGCTCGACGAGTACATCGGCCAGACGGCCGTCAAGCAGCAGATGAGCATCTTCATCGAGGCCGCCCGGCGGCGCGGCGAGGCGCTCGATCACGTGCTGATCTTCGGTCCGCCGGGCCTTGGCAAGACGACGCTGGCCCACATCGTCGCCCACGAGCTCGGGGTCAACCTGCGGCAGACGTCGGGCCCGGTGCTCGAGCGCCCGGGCGATCTTGCCGCGATCCTGACGAACCTCCAGCCGCGCGACGTGCTGTTCGTCGACGAGATCCACCGCCTGAGTCCCGTGGTCGAGGAAATCCTCTATCCGGCGCTCGAGGACTTCCAGCTCGACATCATGATCGGGGAAGGGCCCGCCGCGCGCTCGATCAAGCTCGACCTGCCGCCGTTCACGCTGGTCGGTGCGACGACACGCGCCGGTCTTCTCACATCGCCGCTCCGCGACCGCTTCGGGATCGTGCAGCGGCTCGATTTCTATGACCGCGAGGAACTCCGCCAGATCGTGCTGCGCGCCGCCGGCATCCTGGGACTTCGAATCGACGATGCGGGCGCCGTCGGGCTCGCCCAGCGGTCGCGCGGAACGCCGCGCATCGCCAACCGTCTGTTGCGGCGCGTCCGCGACTTCGCCGAAGTCCGCGCCGCCGGCCACATCGATGCCGCGGTTGCGAAGGAAGCGCTTGACCTGCTCGAGGTCGACCTCGAAGGCTTCGACATTCTGGACCGGCGACTGCTGCTGACCGTCATCGAGAAATTCGCAGGCGGGCCGGTCGGAATCGACAGCCTCGCGGCGACCCTCGGCGAGGAACGCGATACGCTCGAGGATGTCGTGGAGCCGTTCCTGATCCAGCAGGGATTTCTCATTCGTTCGGCACGTGGCCGCCTTGCGACGCCCGCAGCGTGGCGTCATTTCGGGCGCGAGCCGCCGCAGCCGGATGCGACGGGCGGAAGCCTGCCGCTCTTTCGCGGCTAAGGCACGGGACCGTGGAAGCTTTCACGTTCCCGGTGCGGGTCTACTGGGAAGACACGGACGCCGGCGGCGTCGTCTATTACGCAAATTACCTGCGTTTTCTGGAGCGCGCGCGCAGCGAATGGCTGCGCTCGCTCGGCATCGACCAGGCGTCGATGCTGCGCGACGAACGCCTTCAATTCGTCGTGGTCGAAGCGAACATCCGTTACCATCGGCCGGCAAAGTTCGACGATGAGCTAGTCGTGTCCGTTCGACTCGACGAGCTCCGGAGCGCCTCAGTCGTGTTTCAGCAGGAGATACGCCGGGGTTCGCAGCTTGGCGAACTCCTGGTGAGCGCGTCGGTACGAGCCGCGTGCCTGGCGTCCGACAGTCTGCGGCCCCGGCCGTTGCCAGCGGCCTTAACCGGGCAACTTTGAAGGAAACGCATTGAATTCATCGCACTCGGTACTTGAGCTCATCCTGCAGGCCGGCCCGGTCGTGCAGGCCATTATCGGGATTCTGCTTGGAGCGTCACTGGTCTCCTGGTCGATCATCTTCCGCAAGCGCCGGCTGATTCGCCAGGCGGAGACCGAGGCCAATCGATTCGAGAGCACATTCTGGTCCGGTGGCGACCTCGGCAAGCTCTATCGCGAAATCGGGACACGCGGCAAGGCGACGGTCGGGCTGGAAAGCATATTCGAGGCGGGGTTCGGCGAATTTTCGCGCTTGCGCACGCAGGCCGGTGTTCCCGCACCGGAACTGCTGGAGGGCGTGCGCCGCGCGATGCGCGTCGCGCAGCTGCGCGAGATCGACCGGCTCGAGGCGAACCTTGCGACGCTCGCGACCATCGGCTCGACAAGCCCTTACGTCGGCCTGTTCGGGACCGTCTGGGGCATCATGGGTGCGTTCCAGGGGCTCGGCAACGTCCAGCAGGCGACCCTCGCCATGGTGGCGCCGGGCATCGCCGAGGCGCTGATCGCGACCGCAGCCGGGCTCTTTGCCGCGATTCCCGCGGTCGTGGCCTACAACCGCTACGCGGACAAGGTCAATCGTCTCGAACTGCGTTACGACGCGTTCATGGACGAGTTCTCGACCTTGTTGCAGCGTCACGCGGCATCGAGGGGCTGAGGTGCCGGCGAACCCGCGCCGCAGGCGACTGATGGGCGAGATCAACGTCGTTCCGTACATCGACGTGATGCTGGTGCTCCTGATCATCTTCATGATCACGGCACCGCTCTTGACCCAGGGCGTGCAGGTCGAGCTGCCGGACGCCGATGCGCTGCCGATCGATCCGGAATTGCTGAAGGACCGCGAGCCGCTGGTGCTGTCGGTGGATCGCGACGGCCGGTACTACCTCAATGTCGGCGGGGACGAGGATGCTCCCATCCTCGAGGCCGAAGTCGCGCGCCGCGCGTCGGCTGTCCTCGGGCGTGATGCCGCAACGCCGGTGCTGGTCAAGGCGGACGAGCGCGTGCCTTACGGAAGCGTGGTGCGAGGCATGGTGCTGTTGCAGCAGTCGGGCGCCAAGAAAATCGGCTTCCTGACGGACCCGAAGGCGGCGCGCGCGCTCGAGGAGCTTGAGCGAAAGCGATGAAGGAGGGAATGCGTGCTCCCATCGCGCCAGTCGGCTGGTCGATCGCGCTGCATGCGGTGCTCGCGGGGCTGCTGTATCTCGGCCTGACGCTGCCGACCCAGGAGCCGCAGGCGATCCTGCTGCCGATTGACGCGGTCGTCGTCGACGATGCGGTTCTCCAGGCAGCAGGAATGAAGCGGCGCGACATTGAGAAAGTCGAGGCCGAGGAAAAGAAGCGGGAGGAAGCCCTGGCCGAGGAGCGCCGGCTCGAAGAAGAGCAGGTTCAGAAGCAGGAAGAAGAGATACGTCAGGCGGAGCAACAGCGCGTCGAGGCGGAGCAGGCGGCCGAAAAGAAGGCCCGGGCTGAGGCCGAGGCCAAACTGAAGGCGGAAGCCGACGCCAAGCGCAAGGCCGAGCAGGACGCAAAGAACAAGGCCGTCGCGGAAAAGAAGCGCGCGGACCAGGAGGCTCGCCTGCGGCAGGAGCGCGAAGCAGATCTGCGTGCCCGTCTCGCGGACGAAGAGACGCAAACCAGCGCCGGATTCCAGGGTCTGAAGGCGAGTTATGTGCGGGCAATCCAGCTGCATGTCGAGCAACGCTGGTTTGAACCACCCGGCATCGCGCAGGGGCTAAGCTGTACGATCTACGTGATGCAGATTCCAGGAGGCGAGGTGGTCGGCATGCGATTCGGGTCCTGCAACGGCGGCGCGGCGGTGCGCCAGTCGATCGAAACGGCGGTGCGCAATGCCTCACCCTTGCCCGCGCCGCCGGAACCGGCGCTGTTCGAGCGCGAAGTCGAACTCGTATTCACGCCCAAGGAGTCACGTCGCTGATGATCCGCCGTGCACTTCTCGTACTGGCTGCCCTGGCCCTGCCCGTGGGCCAGGCCGGCGCACAATTAACCGTCCAGATCCTTCGTGGCATGGCCGAGTCCGTGCCGATTGCCATCGTGCCGCTCGCGTGGGACACGGCGACAGGCGTGGCGCCCTGGGATGTCGCCGCGACGGTCCACGCGGACCTTGAGCGCAGTGGCCGGTTCAAGCCGCTGCCGCGCGCGCAAATGCTCGAGTTGCCGCACACGGCGAGCGACGTGGATGCCGCAGACTGGCGGATGCTCAAGGTCGACTACGTGCTCGTCGGCCGCCTGTCGCCATTGCCTGACGGACGCTACGAAGTGCGATATGAACTCGTATCGGTCGCGAATGGCCAGCGCCTCCTCGGCACGGCGATGCCCGCTGACCGCAATGCACTGAAGCTCGCGAGCCACCGGATTTCTGACGCCATCTATGAAAAGATCCTCGGCGTCCGCGGCGCGTTCGCGACGCGCATCGCCTATGTCGCGGCCGATGGCCCGACGACGAAGCGCAGCTATCGCCTCATCGTCACCGATGCCGACGGCGCCAATGAACGCGTGGTCTTCGCATCGCCGGAGCCGATCATGTCGCCCGCGTGGTCCCCGGACGGGCGGTCGCTCGCCTACGTGTCGTTTCACACCGGCCTGGCGTCGATTTACGTTCAGACTCTCAGGACCGGGGAGCAGGTGCGCGTTTCGGCAAAGTCGGGAATCAACGGCGCGCCGAGCTTCTCGCCCGACGGAAGTCAGCTGGCTCTGACCCTGTCGCGCAAGGACGGGAATGTCGACATCTATGTGCTGACGCTCGCGACACAGGAGCTCCGGCGCCTGACGGAAGACGATGCCATCGACACCGAGCCGGCCTGGGCGCCGGACGGGCGGTCGATCTACTTCACCTCGGACCGGGCCGGCGCACCCCAGATCTACAACGTCGGCCTCGCCGCCGGCGACCGGGCGAGGCGGATCACCTTCGAGGGCAGTTACAACGCGCGGCCGCGGGTCTCACCCGACGGCCGCCAGCTCGCAGTCGTCACGCTTGATCATGGCGCGTTCCGGATCGGGTCCGTCGATACCAATGGCGGCGCCCTGCGTGTGTTGAGCGGCGGCCAGCTCGATGAATCGCCTTCGATCGCGCCCAACGGCGCGGACATCATCTACACGACGCGTGAGCGCGGGCGCGACGCGCTCGCCATTGTCTCCAGTGACGGCCGAATCCAGCAACGGATCTCCGCGAGTGGCGGCGAAGTCCGGGAGCCAGCCTGGTCACCGTTTCTCAATTGATCCCGCGTGACGCGCCGCAGCCCCATGTGTTAGAAGGGCGCGGCACGTGACCAAAGGCCAGTCGAACCTAGGAGTCCGAAAGATGCGATCGTTGCCTGTCCTGTTGATGATCCTGTGCACCTTGATCTTGGGCGGCTGTGGGAAGAAGTCGACCACGGTCCCGGATGGTCCCGGCTCGACGGTCGAAGAGGGCGCCGCAGGGAGCGGGCAAGGTGAGGGCCAGGTTGGGGACGGCCGCGATCTCCAGGGCGGATTAGCGGGTGCCGCTGGCCCCGGCCCGGCGGGCGTCGCCAACATCATCTACTTCGACTTCGATCGGAGCGATATCCGGCCCGAGTACGCCACGCTGATCAACACGCATGCCAAACACCTGGCATCGGCGGGCGGCGTGAAGGTCCGCGTTGAGGGCCACACCGACGAGCGCGGGTCCCGCGAATACAACATCGCACTGGCCGAACGCCGGGCGCAGGCCGTACGCCGCGCCTTGATGTTGCAGGGCGCAGGCGATGCCCAGTTGACCACGGTCAGTTACGGCGAGGAACGGCCGGCGGCTCCGGGAAGCGATGAGTCGGCGTATGAGAAGAATCGGCGCGTCGAACTGGTCTACGGCCGCTGACGACTTGACGATGACCGTATTGCGGTCCTTTGTCGCGGTGGTACTCGCGGGTGTCGTCACGACGCCCACGCTCGCACAATCCAAGAACGAACGCCTGGACATGCTGGAATCGCGCATGAGCGCGGTCGAACGTCAGTTCGAGAATCAGGGTTTGCTCGAGATGGCGCGCCAGATCGAAACATTGACCGCGGAGCTTCGGAAACTGCGTGGCGAGGTCGAACAGGTCCAGCACGAGCTCGAGCGCTCGCGCGCGCAACAACGCGACCAATACGTCGATCTCGATACGCGCTTGCGCGCCGCGGAAACGGCGCTGACGGCGGCCCAGGCCAGCGTCGCACCCGGGGGACCCGAGGCGGAGTACCAGGCGGCCTTCAACCTGCTCAAGGAAGGCAAATACGACCAGGCGGCGGCCGCGCTCCGCGATTTCCTGGCGCGTCACCCGCAGCATGAACTCGCCTCCAATGCGATGTACTGGCTCGGCGAAGCGCATTACGTCAGGCGCGATTACCCTGCGGCGCTTGCGGCATTCGAGGGGATGCTCCGGGACTATCCTGGCGCGAGAAAGTCGCCGGATGCCTTGTTGAAGATCGGCTATTGCCAGTACGAGCTGCAGCGCTATGGACCGGCCCGCGCGTCGCTCGCCCGGCTCGTTCAGGATTTCCCGGACTCGCCAGCCGCCGCCGAGGGCAAGGTGCGACTCGAGCGCCTGGACGCCGAAAGACGCTAGGAGAGGGGATGTCTGCCGAAATCGCCGCCGTCCCCGCGGCGGCACGATTGCGCATCACCGAGACCTTCCTGTCGCTTCAGGGCGAAGCGGATACGGTCGGGTGGCCGACGTTTTTCATCCGCCTGACGGGATGCCCCCTGCGCTGCCGCTATTGCGATACTGCCTACGCGTTTCACGGCGGCGAATGGCAAACGATCGCGCGGCTCGTCGACGAAGCGCGACAGTCGGGTGCGCGCCACGTCTGCGTGACCGGCGGCGAGCCGCTTGCACAGAGACAGTGCCTCACCCTCCTGACCGTGCTTTGCGAAGGGGGATTCCAGGTATCGCTCGAAACCAGTGGCGCAATCGACGCGAGCATGGTTGACGAGCGCGTCGCTCGCGTCATCGACGTCAAGACGCCCGGCTCCGGCGAATCGCAGCGCAACCTGGATCTTGCGCTCCAGAATCTCCGGCCGCGCGACCAGCTGAAATTCGTGATCTGCGACCGCGCCGACTATGAGTGGTGCCGCGAACGGGTCAGGACGGAGCGGCTCGAGGCGCGTTGCCAGGTGCTTTTCTCGCCGAGTTACCAGCAACTCCCCGCTGGCCAGCTCGCGAACTGGATCCTTGCGGATCGACTTCCGGTCCGGTTCCAGATCCAACTCCACAAGATCCTCTGGGGAGACGCCCCTGGTCGCTGAGGCCGCAGGGCGCGCGGGAACGCCTGCGGTTGTGCTGGTCTCCGGCGGACTCGATTCGGCCACGGTCCTCGCGATCGCGCGCGAGTGCGGGCATACCTGCCACGCCCTCACTTTCGACTACGGCCAACGGCATCGCATCGAGCTCGAGGCTGCCCGCCGGGTCGCGAAGGCGCTGGGTGCGGTCGAGCACCGCGTGCTCGCGATGCCCATCGGGGAGTGGGGGCATTCGGCCCTGACCGACCCGGCGATTGCGGTGCCGGAGGAACCGACACCCGGCATTCCCGTCACCTACGTACCCGCGCGCAACACCGTGTTTCTGGCCTGCGCCCTGGGGCTCGCAGAAGTCCTGGGCGCGGAGGACATCTACATCGGCGTGAACTCCGTTGACTATTCGGGTTACCCCGACTGCCGCCCGGAATTCATCCGTGCATTCGAGCAGGTGGCCAATCTGGCGACGAAGTCGGCGATCGAGGGCCGCCCCATGCGGATCCACGCGCCGCTGGCAGAGCTGTCGAAAGCGGAAATCATCCGGAAGGGCATCGCGCTCGGTGTCGATTACGCGATCACGGTGTCCTGCTATCAGCCGGACCCGGCGGGACGCGCCTGTGGGCGCTGCGACAGCTGCCGCTTGCGCCGCGCCGGTTTCAACGCGGCGGGGATCCCGGACCCCACCCACTACCAGTAATGCGGGAGCAGGCCGAGTGGATGGTGGGTTCGCGCGATGGAAAAGATGCAGCCATAAGCGAGCAGGGCGCCCGCGAACAGGGCCGGTTGCCTTCCGGAAGTGCTGTGGAGTGCAAGAATCCCGAGGCCGATATACACGGGCAGCAGCGCAATTTTTGCGACGAGCCAGCCATTGGAAAAAACGGCGGAAGGGAGGATCGTCAACAGCGTGATGGCCGCTGCCAGAAGCGTTGTATCGATCAGATAGCTCAGGTAACGCGGCAACGGAGCCAGCGCCCAGGCCTGGCGCCCCGCCCAGACAGAAACTCCGCGCAGGAGGAAAAGCGTGCCGCTTGAAATGACAGCGGTGACGTGAACCAACCTGATTTCGGCGTAGAACTCGATCACGGCCGGAGCATGGCCTCCGAGAGGGCCTCCAGCCCAGCGTGGTCGATCAATTCCACCTCGCGCCTGCGCACCCGGATCCTGCCCTCGTCCTGAAACTTCCGGAGCACGCGGCTCACGGTTTCTGGCGCAAGTCGAAGGTAGTTGGCGATGTCGGTGCGCGGCATCGACAGCTGGAAACGGGTGTCCGAGTAGCCACGTGCGGCGAGCCGGCGTGACATGCCGATCAGGAACGCGGCAATCCGCTCGTCAGCCGAATGATCTCCCGACAATCGCTCGGCGTTGCCGATGTCGCGGCTCAACAACCGGAACAGCTGCTTCTGCAGGCCCGGCAATCGCGTCGCGAGCATTGCGATCTTCGGGAACGAGAACCGGCACAATTGCACGCTGTCGAGGGCTACGCCACTGCAAGGGAAGCGCTCGCCGTCGATGGCGCTCAGGCCGATGATTTCACCCGGGAGATGGAAGCCCAGGACTTGTTCGCGCCCTTCGCGGTCCACCCGGCTCGTCTTGACCGTGCCGGACCGCACGGCGGCGATCGCATCGAAGTGATCACCCTCGCGAAACACAAATGTGCCGGGTCGCAGCGGGCCGACGTGCTCGATGAGCAAATGCAGCTCGCGCAACGCGCTCTTGTCCATTCCTTCGTCAAGACATGCCTGCGAGAAAACACAGGTTGAACAGAAGCGGGCTATGTCGCCATCGTCGGCGAGCACATTCTTGGCGACCGTGGGGAATACCGTGCGGCTCACGTGGCCGTCGACCGCCGGGTCAATGTCGTTGCCAGGCCTCCTGCCGCGGCCTTTCGTTGTGCGCATATGCGTTGAAGCATCGGGCAATCCTGCGGAGCGACGTCCATCCCTGTGAGCATACCTCGATCCGGTCGCCGAAATCCTGAAGCAGGCCCAGCCGGAAGCAGGGGGTGAGCCGCGCCAGCTCGGCCGCGAAATAGCTTCGAAATTCGATGCCGTGGCTGCGTTCGAGTTCGCCGATCGTGATGCTTCGGCGACAAAGCAAGTGGCGTATTACGTCACCCCGAATTTCGTCATCCGCCGAAAGGCGCAAACCGCGCAGCACGGGCAAGCGGCCGGCATCGATCGCGCGTCGCCACGTCTCGACGGCTACCGCATTCTGGCTCAGACACCCGCGGACCTGGCTGATGGAGCCGACTCCGAATCCAAGCAGATCGCAGTCCGTGCACGTCGTGAATCGGGGGCGGCCGCGTTGCAGCGGGCCCTGCCGGTCCGCCGCGACATTCTGCGGGTCGACGGCGACCGGCAATTCGCTGAATGCCTCCGGCGAAAAATGGAATTGGTGCCGCAGGACATCGAGTAAGTCGCGCACTGCCGCAAGGGGCAGCGATCGATCGCTTACGCCAGCCGTAACCCGTAATTCCATGACCTCCCGGTCGCGATCCACCAGCCGGGAGACGAGGTCGATCTCGCGCTCGAGGCGTGCGATGTCGCATTCGAACTCCGGGCCCTGCCCGGCCGGTACACGCACACAAAGGGAAAGCTGACGCGGGATCGGATCGTCATTGCTCAGCCTGATCGCATCGCGAAACTCGGCCTCGCCGATGCCCCGATGAAACCGTGATACCGGTGGGTAGGAACCGGCGGACAAAGAAGGCATGACTCGAGGGTAGGCGAGGTCGCCGGCCTGGCGCATTGACTCAGATCAATCAGGTATCATTCGCGCCGCTGTTGCGGGCCGTTAGCTCAGTGGTAGAGCATCTGGCTTTTAACCAGTTGGTCGGTGGTTCGATCCCACCACGGCCCACCACCTCCAAGGACGGAGACCCCGGCAGGATCGAGAATCGCACTGTCATTGCGCAGTTTTGCGACGACTTTCGGCAGGAGATCGGGAACAAGTTCGCGTTGATGGGATGCTATGGCACGGACCTCTTTGTGCCGCAGTTTCCGATTACCCTCCCGAAGTTATGCGTGTTCGTTTACGTCCGGACTCCGAAGGATCGGCCATTCGGGACGCTGACCCTCAGAGTCATGCGGGCCGAACAGGTGCTTGCCACCCTTGGCGCGAACCCGGATCGTCTGGATGCAACCGAGGAAATGCCCAGCTGGACACGCTGGCTGTCCATGACCGGCGTTCTCGTGATGGCGCCATTTCACGCAGTCGAACCCTGCGACCTGCGTGTTCAAGCCGAGACGGAATCCGAAGTCATCGAAAGCGGACGGTTCCTGATCCGGAAAATGGCCTGAGGTCCGGTGCCTAGCAACAGCGATTTACCTGCGACCAGCGGCGCTCGGCCTCCGCTGCATGAAACTCCGCCCGTTCGAGCGGCACGGCATCGAGGTGCCGGCGGCGGTGATGCTCGAGATAGCGCTCGTACGCGTCGTCGCCCGAAAACGCGCGCAGACCGCTCCAGAGGCGCCGGATGATCGTCGTAAGTGCGCTCATGCGAGTTGCGTCGCCACGTACGGCGTCTCCGTATTCGGGGCCACCCGCCGTCCCGACAGGTGCAGGTAGCAACCGCGCGCCATGTCGATGACGATCGTCCAGACGACCAGCAGGAAGAACACCGTCAGCCAGCCATCGAGTTGCTGGTTGAAAATGAGCTCCGGCGCAACGGCCGCGCGCTCCGGCGGCAGCATGCCGGCGGCCAGCTTGTCAGCCATGTCCCGGGCCGCGGCGAAGAAGCCGATTCGCGCATCGTCACTGAAGATCTTCTGCCAGGCCGCCGTCGTCGTGACGGTCACGAGCCAGGCGAGCGGCAGGCCGGGGACCCAGGCATGGCGCTGGCGGCCTGACTTGACGAAGATCGCAGTCACGACCGCCAGTGCGATCGCAGCCAGCATCTGGTTCGCCATGCCGAAGAGCGGCCAGAGAATGTTGATTCCGCCATTCGGGTCGATGACGCCGATGTAGAGGAAGTAACCCCAGCCGGCCGCCACGAGCACGCTCGCGAGCCAGACGGAGGGATACCAGGACGTGCGTCCAAGCGGCGCCCACACCGCGCCGAGCGCGTCCTGCATGATGAACCGGCCAACCCGTGTGCCCGCATCGAGCACCGTCAGGATGAACACGGCCTCGAACATGATCGCGAAGTGGTACCAGAGGGCGAAGAGCCCCTCGCCGAATGCGCTCCCGAAGATATGCGCCATGCCGACCGCGAGCGACGGCGCGCCGCCGGTCCGGCCGAAGAGCGTCTGTTCCCCCATGCTCCGGGCGAGTTCCTGCATCTGCGCCGCGTCGACCGGGAAACCCCAGGCCGTGATCGTCGCCGTGGCCGTCACCGGATCGGCGCCCACGACACCGGCGGCCGTGTTGATCGCGAAGAAAACGCCGGGGTCCAGCACGCAGGCTGCGATGAGCGCCATGATGGCCACGAATGATTCGAGCGCCATCGAGCCGTAGCCGACCATCCGCACGTCGGTTTCCTTCGAGATCAGCTTCGGGGTGGTCCCCGACGATACGAGCGCGTGGAACCCGGAGATGGCGCCGCAGGCGAGCGTGATGAACAGGAAGGGAAACAGCTTGCCGCTGAAGATCGGTCCCGTGCCGTCGATGAACCGGGTCAGCGCCGGCATCCGGACCTCAGGCTGCAGGACGCAGATCGCGATCGCCAGCAGGAAGACGACGCCGAGCTTCACGAACGTGGAGAGATAATCGCGCGGGGCGAGCAGGAGCCACACCGGCAGGATCGCCGCCACCAATCCGTACCCGATCACGAACCAGGCGAGCGTGCGCTCGTCGAGATCGAACCAGCGATGAAGCAGGGGATTCTGATCGACCCAGCCGCCCGCCGCCACGGAAAGCATCAGTAAAACGACGCCGATGACCGTCGCCTCGAGCACCTTGCCGGGTCGCAGCACGCGTAGATACACGCCGACGAATAGCGCGATCGGAATGGTCGCGAAGACCGTCGCGGTAGACCAGGGGCTGTGTGCCATCGCCTTGACCACGACGAGCGCGAGCACTGCCATCAGGATGATCATGATGAACAGCGTGCCGATCATGGCCGCCGAAGCGCCGAAGCGGCCGAGCTCATCGCGCGCGAGATGCGCGAGGCTCCGGCCGTCGCGCCGCGTCGAACAGAAGAGGACCAGCATGTCCTGCACGCAGCCCGCAAGCACGGCGCCGACGAGCAGCCAGAGCGTGGCGGGCAGGTAGCCGAATTGCGCGGCGAGCGTCGGTCCGACGAGCGGCCCGGCACCGGCGATGGCAGCGAAATGGTGCCCGAAGACGATCGAGCGGTGCGTCGGCATGAAGTCGCGGCCGTTTTCCAGTCTTTCCGCGGGCGTTGCACGCGTTCCATCGAGCGCGAGCACCCGGGTCGCAATCCAGCCGCTGTAGAAGCGGTAACCGATCAGATAAACGCAGATGGCCGCGACCACAAACCACATGGCGTTGATGGATTCGCCACGATGAAGCGCGATGCCGCCCAGCGCGGCCGCGCCAGCGATGGCGATCGCACTCCATGTCCCGACTTCGACCAGCTTCTTCGCTGCCATGGACAATCGCCTCAGTGATCCGGGCGCGCCACGATAAGCGGACGCGCAGGCCCCGGACAAGAGCGCCGGATCAGAACTGGGGTCGGCGGTCGGGATCCTCGAGCGCTCGCGCCAGGAACCGCCGTATCGCAGGCTCAGCGTCTTCCGCCGTCATGAGCTTCTGCTGTTCCATCAGGCGGGCCATGTCGCGGATCGTGCGCTCGCCGTCGATCATTGCGAGCAGGAAGGCGTAGACACGCATCGACAGGGCCTGAGCCCGGAACTGCGGCAGCAGGGGAACCGGCCGGTCCACGCGCGCAAGCCACTCCGGGACCGGGCGCCCGGGCGCGAGTTGCGGCAGGTCGCGCTCCTTGCGCGCACTGAATGTGATCACCGTCTCAGCGCGCGCATGCCGGCTGGCCGGCGACGAGAGGTAGGGTTGTTGAGACTCGCGCGTCTCTGCCCGCGCGAAACCGCTCGTTGGAAGCTGCCCTAACAATTCCTCGAGACTCAGGGCGTCGGCCGGTCCGGCCTCCGCAAATGCCAGCGACCCATGGTTCACCCACAGGCCGCCTGGTACAAGCAGCGAGTTGATGCGCGCAAGGACACGGGACACCGGTTCGCCCGCAACATCGATGAACCAAGGCGTCAGGACCAGGTCGAAGGCGGCTGGCCGGAAAGGTGGGGCGCTCGCATCGGCAAGCACGAACTCAAATCCCGGCGCAACCGGCCCCGGGGCAGCCAGGCGTCTCAGCACGGCATGATCGTCGATCGTGCGCGGCGCGATCGGGAACTCATGCAGCGCGAGCGGCTGGCCAGCCAGGATCCGCGAGGCCGCCAGCAGAAACAGCGGATTGAAATCAAGCGCGACCGTCAGGCCCGGCCGCAGTGCCTGGTGGAGGTCGTAAGCGAGGCGGCAGGCGCCGGCTCCGAGCACGAGGACCCGCGAGATAGACGCCCCTGCCGGCAGGCTCGAGCGCACCGCGTCGAGACTCGCCCGGTTCTCGGCTTCGCCCCAGCACCAGTCGCGATGGAGGTTCGGATAGTACGAGGACAGGCCCTGATTGACCGGCAGTTCCGTTCCGAGCGCGACATGAACCGCGTGCGCCTCATTGCGCCGGTCGATGCCGAGCGGCTGCATCAGTTCGCGCACGCGCATCGCCTGGTCGTCGAGCGCCGCGGCAACATGCTCGAGTCTCCTGCGTGTCAGGCCGACGCCGGCATCGGTAAGCGCGGAACGCTGGCGTGCTGCCTCCGCCGCGTAATGTGTCAGCAGGTGATGCAATCGGCCGCGCCATTCAGCAAGCGCGAGTCTCGGTTCCCGCATCAACCACGGGATGCCGCCGATCGACGGAAAATCAATGCGGCAGGCGAGGCAGCCTGCGCCCGTGAGCCGCGTACCACAGGAGGGGCAGGCGATCAATTCGGCAAGCGGCGTGCGGAAACTCATCTGCGCATCATGCCGTATCGTTGCCGCGGTGGTTACTGCGACCGCCGCCGATTATCATTTGCGGATGCCCGCCACGAACGACTTGCAAGTTTCCCGCTTCTTTCAGCGCGCTGGTCCGGAGAATCGCATCTGGCTCAGGAGCAATGGAGGTGGTCGCATCCAGCATCTGGCGGTCGCCGGCTTCAGCGGTCCTGCAATGCCGGACGAGATTACACATCCGGCGCTTGAACGCCGGGAAGAGGCCGGCAGCGACTCCTGGCAGCTCACCAGCGACCAGGGTGTTTTCGACTTCGAAGCGCAGGCCGTCGAGCGGATCGAAACCCGACCGGAGTTGTATGCCAGCCTTCACCGTCCTTTCTCCCTGAGCACGACCGACCGGATGGCCGTCCGCTGTCTGCTCGCGCTCCTGAGGTTGCCCGGGGGCGCGAAATTGCTTCGCCTCTGGCACGCGCGGAGAAGCGCATGAGCACCGAGAACCTCATCGTCCAGGTCGTTGTCGGCGTCATGCTGCTCGCGCTCATCGCGGCGGGCTGCCTTGCCCTTCACCGGCGCTGGCGCCGCTACCGGGCCCGGCGCCAGCTCATCAAGTCCTTCGAGGCGGTGTCCGCCGGGCTGCTGACGGACGTGCTGATTCCGGACGGCAGCGATGGACAACTGCACATCGATTTCCTGCTGCTGACCGGCCGCGGGCTACTCGTCGTCGACTATCGGGACGTCGAAGGCGTCGTGTTCGGTGGCGAGCACATGCGCGAGTGGGCGGTCATGAACGGCAGCGCCCGATCGACCTTCCTCAATCCGCTGGAAGCGCTGTACGACCGGGTCGCCGCCGTACGCATGCTCGCCGGGGAGGTGCCTGCTGAAGGCCGGATCGTGTTTACCGATCGCGCAAAGTTCCCGAAGGGTCGTCCGCCCCGCGTGATGCGCCTCGACCTGCTCGAGCAGGAATACCCGCCGCCGGCACCGGGCACGGCCCATCCGGCTGAGCGCTACCGGTCAGACTGGGACCAGTTGAAGGCCCAGGTTGAGCCAAGTCCGCTGGCGCGCCGCTAGGCTGCCTTACGCCCGTGGTGATCCGCGATCACCGTGGCCACGCAGACTGTCAGGTTCTTCGCACAAGCGAGGTGCAGGAACTCGTTCGGTCCATGCGCATTCGCCTGAGGCCCGAGGACGCCGGTCACCAGGAACTGGGTCTCCGGGAAGCGCTCGCCCAGCATGCCGATGAACGGAATGCTGCCGCCGGTGCCGAGGTACATCGCATCCCTGCCGAAGGTCGCGCGCGAAGCATCCCGCATCGAATTCTCGAGCCACGAGGCGACGGGCGGTGCATCCCAGCCAGCCAGTGATGAACCCACCTCGAATCGCACCTTGACGCCATAGGGCGGATTGGCCTCGAGACGCGACTTTACCGCCACGGCCGCCGCCGCAGCGTCCGCCGTGGGCGGCAAACGGAAAGAGAGCTTGAACTCGATGCGCGGCAACAGGACATTGCCGGCATTTTCCATGGCCGGCAGGCCCGCCGCACCGGTCACCGCGAGCGTCGGCCGCCAGGTGTTGTTGATCACGAGTTCGACCGGCGAATCGGAAAGGGCGCGTGCGCCGGGAACGAATGGCAGCTTGCCGGCGATCTGGTCCCCGAGCACCTTCG
>Ga0209706_10000954_pt1 | contig 16441 bp, 11 predicted proteins | sample PPLLaktember2015_6_FD_187263 | JGI IMG/M metagenome (GOLD analysis project Ga0209706, IMG submission 187263) | Freshwater sediment microbial communities from Prairie Pothole Lake near Jamestown, North Dakota, USA - PPLs Lake P8 Core (1) Depth... | ecosystem: Environmental > Aquatic > Freshwater...
TCATAGTACTTCCTTCGATTACCAATAACGTCATAACCCCCGACAGAGCTGAAGTTTGTTTCAACACTGTCCCGGGTCAGATTTCCGGAACACCGCTTTCAGGAGGCACAGGCAATTCACAGTCATGGCTCTGGCAGAACAGTACAAATGCCGGCGTCTCCTGGGCTGATATTGCTGGCGGCAACCAGCAAAGTTATACTCCCGATGGAGAACTTGCACAGCAAACATGGTACAGGCGTATTATAAGATCTGGTCCGGCAGATTGCTGTATAGATACATCTGCTGTAATTTCTATCGATACTCTCAGTCTGCCGACGGGACAAATAACCACAATAACTGACACATCTCTCTGCAGCGGTACACAACTAAGACTGAAGGTTCATCTTACAGGTGCCAAAAACTGGGATCTTACTTATCTGGAAGGTTCAACACCCGTAACAGTAAATGATATAACTACCAGTGATCATACAATTTACCGTACAACAACAGCCGGAAATACGATGGAAATTGTCAGTTATTCCCTGTCATCACTTGTTGATAATAATGGTTGTGCTGCAACATTGCTTACCGGAGGAAGAATAGCAAATGTTTACAGAGTTCCGACAGCTAATGCCGGTCCTGATGATGCAATCTGTGGCCCTCGTTATACACTCGCGGCCGTACCAAGTGACGGAACAGGATTGTGGTATTTCCCGGCAGAAGTGGTTCAATCGGTTCCCACTGCTTATAATACGGCAATTAATATTGATTCTTCGTTTACTGCAGCGAGTGTTTCTTATAAATTCTACTGGGAGGAGACAAATTGGCAATGTGTTAAAAAAGACTCAGTTACGATTACTTTTTACAACCGTATCGATGGGATTGATGCCGGTCGCGATACATCGATGATGTCATTCGATTACCTGATCAGGCTGAAGGCCGCACCGGTCAAGTCCTTTGAAACCGGTACCTGGAGTATAGTTAAAGGGGCCGGCGATTTTATCAGTCTTAATGACAATGAGACAGATGTGGAGAATATCGGCCCGGGATTGAATACATATAAATGGACTGTGACAAACGGAGAGTGTATGCTTGAGGACCTGGTCAGTATAAATATTCTGTCGCTTGTAATTCCGGAGGGAATCTCACCAAACGGGGATCTGGTTAATGATTCGCTGATCATTAACGGGCTTGATCTTGTCAACCAGGTTGTGGAGCTGACAATTGTTAACGGAGCAGGCTCTCAGGTCTTCACTACATCAAACCGGAACGGCAATATCTGGCAGAACTGGGATGGAAGGAATTCACAGGATGCAGAGCTGCCGGAAGGTACATATTATTACATGCTTAAGGTGATATCTCCTAAAGTAACCATTTCCAAAAGCGGATTCATAGTTCTCAGGAGAAAATAAGGAAGAAGTGGCACAGGAAATTGTATAGCAAAAAATGCGCAAAGTAAGAGTAGGTTTATTGTTTTTGATATTCCTGTTTCATTGCAGGTCGTTCGGGCAGGGAGATCCGGACTCTGCAAGGGTCATTCTTGGCTATCCGGTCTACAGCCAGTACCTTCATAACGGCCTTATGATCAATCCTGCCTATGCAGGTTCAAGGGAAGCCCTGAGCGCGGTACTATCATACAGGATGCAATGGATGGGAATATCTGATGCTCCAAAAATAGAGTCAATTTCGATCCATACCCCAATGAAAAATGACAAAGTAGCCCTGGGATTTAAAGCTCAGTTCATGCAATTCGGGGTAACAAAATCACAGAGTATTTATGCCGTTTATGCTTATCATATCAGGTTAGCCAAAGGGAAAATTTCATTCGGACTGAAAGCAGGAGCGGACCTGTCGAATACCGATTACACGGGATTACTGGGGATATCAAGACCTGATCCCGCTTTCCCGGATAATGATAAGTCCTATGTGTTTCCGAATGCGGGTGCAGGCGTTTATTATTTCAGCAACAGGTTTTTTGCAGGTTTCTCAGTCCCTTCATTTCTGTTCTACAGGAATCTGGGTAACGGTACTACCCAGGCATATCATGCATTCAATGAATATGACTTTGTAATATCAGCAGGTGGACTTATTACTTTCTCGCAGGCTTTCAAATTTAAACCTTCTGTTCTTATCGATTATTCATTGCACGATTCAAAACATCTCAACCAGTTTGATATAAACGGTAATTTTATTTTCGGAGATCTGATATGGGCAGGAGCATCATGGAGAACAACAGAACAGGTAGCTGTAGGACATCTTCAGATTCAGATAAATCAGCAGCTGATGCTGGGTTTATCATATGATTATCCGGTCGGGAGAATGAACTCTTACTCAAAGGGATCAAGTGAGTTTATGTTAAGGTATGAATTCGGTTCACGGGTAAGCGCCGCTAATCCGAGGTATTTTTAAGGTATGTTGAACAGACTCAGATATATATTCTTCATAGTAGCTATAGTTCTGGCAATCAATTCAGTATTGGCGCAACAGCCATCTGTATATACTGTTACAAGGATGTCATTCAACGACGGGATATTCAGCGAAATTTCTCCGGTTATAGTTAAAGATGGTATTATTTTTTGTTCCGACAGGCGATTCAGTGCGGTAAGGGATCGCAAATCATTTGACGGGAACCGGCTATACAATATTTATATGGCTGTACGGAAGGATACATCCGACTGGAAAAAACCTGTGCCGGTAAAGAGTGAACGAAGCATGCTGTTCAACAACGGACCTATGTGCGTCGCTCCTGATGGTAAAAGTGTCTATTTTACAAGTGAGGTCGAAACCGGGCCGGCAACAAGAAAAAGAACCTTCAGGAACCACAGCGGAATATTCGCCGGTGAACTTTCCGGTACAGAGCTTATCTCGATCCGTCAATTGCCATTCAACAGTTCAAGGTATAATGTGGCGCAGCCATCGGTAAGCAGCGACGGTAAATACCTGTTTTTTTCATCGGATATGCCTGGCGGACAGGGAGGGTCGGATATTTACTATTGTGAATTTATTAACAATCAATGGGGGACACCGGTTAACCTGGGATCTGCTGTCAATTCACGGGGAGCAGATAACTATCCTTATATGCACCCGACCGGAAGGCTCTATTTTTCATCAAACCGTGACGGGGGATTAGGACAGATGGATGTCTATTATACCATGATGAGCTCTGGCAAATGGGATGAACCTGTACTTTTACCCGAACCGATCAATTCATCTTCAGACGATTTTGCATTTGTAGCGGATGATAACCTTCAGACCGGCTATTTCTCTTCGAACCGGCGCAGGAGTGACGACATTTATCTGTTTGCTTCCACTATTATAAGGAAAGCCGAATGCGACACTCTTATTGAAAACAGTTACTGCTACGAGCTTATTGAGGAGAATGCAATTAAATTTGACACGATGCCGTTTCGCTATGAGTGGGACCTGGGTGATGGCAACAGAGGTGCAGGTTCTTCAATTGTCCACTGTTATCCCGGCGCAGGAATATACCTTGTTAAACTTGATGTGGTAAATCTGATCACCGGCGAGATTTTATATAATGAGAAGACGTATAACCTTGAAATAATTGATGTTGAACAGCCCTACATTTCTGCCCCTGATATGGGAAATGCAGGGCAAAACGTGAGGTTCAGTGCCGACAGTACAAATCTTCCGGGATGGAAGATTGAAAGGTACTATTGGAATTTCGGTGATGAAACAGTGGCAATTGGCAAGGAAGTTGATAAGACATTCCTGAAGCCCGGAACTTATAACATTCAGCTTATAGTAACAACTGAACCGGAACCGGGTGGTGTGGTAAGGGAAGCATGCGTTAATAAAAATATTGTTATCAACCGCTGACCCCCATTATGAATTTAGTTATTTTTGGATAAATGAAATTGAATAAAACAATATATACTCTGATATTTTCCGCATTTATTCTTGGAATAAATGGCGGTATGAAACTCACAGGTCAGGCTGTCCCGGGTAAGGATGAAAATATCACATTCCTTGTGACTTTCGGAAAGCAGGGAGAAACATCATGGGGAGACGATGATTTCTATCAGGTATTCTTCTTTTCGATTCCGAGGGATTTTAAGGAACAGTTTTATATCCGGGTGTTTGATCCCGACACCGGAGGCGAGCATGATGAGATCCAGGGCGAATTCAATACACGAACCTTCTTTGGAGTGTATGGTGGCAAAGGAGTCAATCCGGATGTAAATGAGGATTCAAAAGGATTGTACAACGGGATGAATTATAAGGGCGGCACATTGCTGACCTCAAGGGTTTTTGGCGGTGAAGCAAGGTTTGATAACAGGTACTTTACATTCGGACCTTTCAATCCCACGGCAGGAGATTACAGTTCAAAATGGAATTCGTACATCTTCAAGGTAGTGGTCGAAGGGGTCACTGGTGATGATGGCAACCTTTACAGGTTTTTTATGAGCCGTGATCCTGAAAATAATCTTCCTGTAGAAGGAGGGAATGCCTTTACATATGAATATACATTCAGGATGTGGAATGATTTTAAAAGCGTGGCTCACATCTACCCTTTTGTGGATACCGGTGTTATCTGGATCCGTCAGCGGAATTTTGACTGGGACGGCGACGGGAATATCCTTGTAGTTTCAAGATATAAACAGGGGATTGAAGCAGCTATATCAAATGAAAATGACTGGATGGAGGGTCGGATATCCATCGATCCGGATGAAATAGGCTCATCCCTTGACTTTCAGTTCCATAAAGCACAGCGTGAACTGGTAAAGAACAATAATGTGGTGGTTACCCTTGAAAGCCAGAGAGGCGACGCGCTTCCGTTCTTCAGCTCTCCGATCGGAGGAGTGCCGGTTTATATACCAAAAATATCTGTCACAAAAACCAATAAGACTAAATAAATAATGATGCTGATATGAGATTTGAATCAAAAAGAAAAATTCTTATCAGCGCCATACTGTGGTCTATTCTCTTTTCATCATTACTAAATGGTCAGACCTACCGGTTCAGGAATTACGGGAATTTAAGCGATATTCCCAATAATTTCATCTATGCTCTTGCACAGGATAATAACGGCTATCTATGGGTTGGCAACGAAAGCGGACTTTCGAAATTTGACGGTTTCAAATTTCACCAGATCGCATTTCCCGATTCGGTGACCGGACGATTTCCCACTTCATGCATCAAGGATAAATTTGGTATACTCTGGTTCGGCTGCAACGACGGGTCAGTTTTTTTTACAGAAGAATATAGTCTGAAACAGCTCCAATTACAGAATACAAATTCCATTACCGATCTTATCCTAAAACCGGATGGATCTGTCTGGATATTACCCCAGAGCGGATCCATTTTCAGGATCAATCCTTCTGATCATAGTGATATTCAGAAATATACACTCCCGGAAGATTTTGTTATAATGTCGGCAGCATTCACTCTTTCAGGTGATATTATGCTTGGTACCCAGGAGAAAATTCAGTTATTCAGTACCGAAGGCAATACTCTGGTTGCGGGTATTGCCATCGATGGATTTGAATACTCAGGTGTTACTGCTATTAAAAACCTGAAGGGTAGTAACACATACTTAACCGGCACAAATGGAAGCGGACTGTTTAAGATTGACCTGTCAGCAAATGATAATAAACCTGAACGGCTGAGCGATAACGCGGATCTTGAATACCTGGATATCCGGTCAATTTATGAAGATTCAGAAAAGAATTACTGGATTGCCACAAATGATGCGGGAGTTATGCGGTTACACTTTTCTGAAGCTGACGAATCCATTGAATCACTCCGGTCTTTCAATGAAGCATCAGGACTTCCCGGTAATAATGCCAAAGTAATATTCCAGGATGTCGAAGGAAATTACTGGATAGGGCTTTTTGGTGACGGGCTTTCAATGCTGCCTTCCCTTGCTTTTACATTTTATTCTCCCGGTTCAACATCCGAGGCTAATAATATTATTTATGTAAATCAGATTGCCGGTGATTATTTCCTCGGAACACCGGCCGGATATTATCTTTTTAATCCTGAAAAGAACAGAGTCAGCCTGGTTACGGACCTGAAGCAGAGTATCGGGAGGAGTGTGATTGCATCATACTGTGTCGACGAAGACAAAACGATCTGGGTAGGAACGAGGGGAGGAGGACTTTACAGGAAGAGCCTGACAGGACCATTAAGTCTTTTTTACAGATCAGGCGACTCCGGTGAAGATAATATAAATGATATTGAGGTTGATAATGGTCGTATATGGATCGGGACCCTTAACGGGGTAGTTATCCTTGACAAAGCAACCGGTCGTTTCATAGAACGGTACAACATAAATAACGGATTACCGCATAACAGCATTTATCAGATCTTCCTGACCTCAAACGGCACCGCTGCAATTGCAACGAATGCCGACCGGATGTACCTGATCGATCCTGAAGAAGGTGTTTCCTCCGGAAATGCGATCATGAGTGTAAACACCAGGAATGTTATTTCTGCTTTTAGCCAGAGCAGGGACGGAAATCTGTGGGCAGCAACAATAGGTAACGGAGTATTCGAAATTAAAGGCGATTCACTGACATCATATACACGGGCAGATATGATGATGGCAGATTATTGTTACAGCATTCTTGCAGATTCCATAAACAGGATATGGATAGGGCATGAAAGAGGATTTTCACGGTACGACAGAAACACGGGAGTGATGAGAAGCTTCGCAACTGATTTTGCAAGCGATGGTATGTGCAACAGCGATGGAATGTTTGAATCATCTGACGGGAAAGTACTTATCGGAACAACGAAGGGATTGATATTGTATGACAGGTTAATTGACCTGAGAATGCAGGCAGCTCCGTATAATAATATCAATTATGTAATAATTAATGATATAAAGTATCCATATAGACCATCTTTCACGCTTCCTTATAATAAAAAGTATAATATAGTTGTTGATTTCATCGGGATCAATTTCAGTGAACCGGAAAAGGTTTATTACCAGACAAAGCTGGACAACTGGGATGATGAATGGTCGGACTGGAAGATTGAAAGAGAGGTTACAACATCTCCACGGGATGGAAGGTACAAATTCAATATGTTATCAGTGAATGAGGATGGATTATCAAGGGATCCTGTTTCTTTTGACCTGATCATCAAGAAACCCTTCTGGAGGACATGGTGGTTCATCCTTTTGTCAGTTGGAGCTCTGACGGGAATTGTGATCCTGATAATAAGGGAAAGGGAAAAAGCACAGAAGAGGATTGAACTCTATCTGAAGACCGAACTTGATACACGAACGCAGGAAGTAGTCAGACAGAAAGGGGAGATAGAGCTTCAGAATATCGAAATAACTGACAGCATCAACTATGCAAAGAGGATCCAGACAAGTATCCTTCCCGACCTGAACAAGCTGAGGGATAAATTCGGCGATGCCTTTATATTTTTCCGTCCGCGCGACATAGTAAGCGGCGATTTCTACTGGTTCGAAAAGTTCAGCGATGAAAAATTCATGCTGGTGTGTGCAGATTCAACCGGACATGGTGTACCGGGAGCATTCATGTCGATGATCGGATCCACTCTTCTGCAGGATATTGTTTCGCGGCAGCGTATTTCAAGACCTTCGCGCATTCTTAAAATGCTCGACACACAGATCTTTTCGACACTTAACCAGAACCTTGAACTTGGCGTTTCCAACGACGGGATGGATATGGTGATATGTGAAATCAATCTCTCTGCACGGCATGTGATATTTGCATCCGCAATGCGTCCCGTTATAATAGTAATCGGAGGAGAACCAATTTACGTAAAAGGGAACAGGTCGTCGGTCGGCGGCGAATCGGTAATTGAGAAATTCTTCGACGACCAGGAATATTTTCTGAATGAGGGCGACACTATGTATCTGTTCTCAGACGGACTGCCTGATCAGTTTGGCGGACAGGATGGGAAGAAGATGAAAATAGCAAGGCTTAAAAAACTTATCGAGGAAGTTTCAAAATTGCCAATGTCGGAACAAAAGGAAAGAATCACAAAGTTTTTCGATGAGTGGAAAGGCAGTTATGAACAGGTTGATGATGTGCTTATGATGGGCATCAGGTTTTGACCTGTTCACTCCGTATACACATTATTTACAGATAATTCGATTTCACTTGTCGACACCGTATTGCTGCTATTATCATCCCTGTCCTTAAGGTAAAAGTCGTATCTTAGTGTATCGGTATCTTCCGGTAAATAGAAAAGGTAAAGGAATGTGACCGATATAGTCCCTTTCAGAATTTTATTCTGACCTGTTCTTTCCATGTAGGGGATCCTGTAATTGGAAGGCTTCATCGGGTCATCAGAAGGAACCTCAACCATAATACCGTTGGTTTTCCTGAAAAGAGTCAGGAATAAATTGGTGGTATCAGTTTCTCCCGTCTCCGGTGTTCTTAATCCCAGGTCACCGTCACCATCCTCAAAATAAAAATTCAGTCTCCCCCCCTTGCAGTCATTGCCAAGGATATCAGTGGTATCAAAAACCATAAAACTCAGATATTTTATACTGGGTTCAGGCGGTAACTTTTGGATCTCATGGCACGATCCGGCAAAAATGGCGAAAATTAAAATCAATAACAGAAACTTAATCTTTTTCATAGTCTCCGGTATAATATTCACAATATAAACAAAAACCACACCAAATCTGGTCATTTTTTTCTGAAAAATATTCTTATAGGAACGCCGGTGAACTCAAAACGCTCCCGTATCCTGTTTTCAATATACCTTTTATAAGGTTCCTTAATATATTGCGGGAGGTTACAGAATAATGCAAATGACGGTGAGTAAGTCGGCAACTGTGTCACATATTTGATCTTTATGTCTTTACCCTTCACAGCCGGCGGCGGACTCTTTTTTACAATTTCAAGCAATACCGAATTTAGCTCGGAAGTACTTACCTTTCTTATTCTGTTGGTATTGACTATCTCGATAAGTTCAAGCACCTTATGGATCCTTTGTTTATTGACTGCTGAAATAAAAACTATCGGGTAATCTGTAAAGGGAGCGGTTTTACCTCTTATCTCCTGTTCAATGAACTTTGTCGTATTGGTTTCTTTTTCAATAAGATCCCATTTATTAACAAGGATAATCATGCCTTTGTTGTTCTTCCGGATAAGAGATAAAATGTTGAGATCCTGGGATTCAATTCCTCTTGTTCCGTCAATCATCAGAAGGCAGATATCGGAATTCTCTATCGTTCTGACAGCTCTCATAACCGAATAGAATTCAATATCCTCAAATACTTTGCTTTTTTTTCTTAAACCGGCAGTGTCAACAAGCAGGAAGTCATGATTGAATTTATTGAATCTTGTAAAGATCGAATCACGGGTTGTCCCGGGGAGTGGTGTTACAATATGCCTTTCTTCACCAAGCAGTGAATTGATAAGTGACGATTTGCCGACATTCGGACGTCCGACAATTGCAATGCGGGGAACATCAGGAATACTTTCCGGTTCCTCTGATGGAAGGTTCTTTACTATTTCATCAAGCAGGTCACCGGTACCGCTGCCACTGATTGAACTTACAGTAAAATAGTCTCCGAGTCCGAGGCTGAAAAATTCTCCGGCCTCAAGAAGCCTGGGGTGATTATCGACCTTATTGACAACAGGAATGACCTTTTTATTAGATTTTCTCAGGAGCTGCGTAATGGATTTATCAAGCTCATGAACACCTGTTGTGACATCCACCATGAAAATAATCAGATCGGATTCCTCTATTGCCAGAATAACCTGTTTGTTTATTTCTTCTTCGAATATATCATCGGAATTTTCAACATAACCACCGGTATCAATTACCGAAAATTCGATCCCGTTCCATATGCATGTGCCATAATTACGGTCGCGGGTAACTCCGCTCACTTCATCAACGATTGCATCCCTTGACTCTGTTAATCTGTTAAACAGGGTCGATTTCCCTACATTCGGTCTCCCTACTATAGCAACAATTCTGCTCATAACCTTCCCGTAATCAATTAGCGGTATCCAAACCGTTTAAGCATCTCCGTCTTATCACGCCAGTCCTTTGTCACCTTCACGTACAATTCAAGAAACACCTTCCTGCCAAAGAAATCTTCCATGTCCAGCCTTGCTTCAGTGCCTACTTTTTTAAGCATTGCACCTTTATGGCCTATAATTATTCCTTTCTGGCTTTCGCGGGCAACATGTATCAGTCCTCGGATTTTTATAATTTCCGGTTCATCCCTGAAGCTCTCTATTTCTGTTTCAACGGAATAAGGGACCTCTTTCTGATAATTTTTCAGGATTTTTTCGCGCAGGATCTCTGAAGCAAAGAATCTTTCATGTTTATCCGTCAGCTGGTCTTTCGGAAAGAACGGCTGCCCTTCGGGAAGTTTTGACAATATCGCATTCAACAACGTATCAAGGTTGAATTTTTTCAGGGCTGAAAGCGGAATTACAGGTGAATCCGGGAAGTAGGTCTGCCATGCTCCGGCAATTTTTTCGAGAACTGCCTGGTTTGACAGATCGATCTTATTTATGGCAATAATTACCGGGATCCCCGACGATTTCATTCTCTCCGGGAAGCCACTGGTGGTAAGAGGTTTTTCATTTACATCCGTTACATATAGGATTACATCCGCGTCAGTCAGAGCTATTTTCACAAAGCTCATCATTGCCTCCTGCAGCTTGTATTTTGGATTCAGTATCCCGGGTGTATCGGAATAGACTATCTGAAAATCTTCACTGTTTACAATCCCCATGATGCGGTGCCTTGTGGTCTGAGCCTTTGAGGTGATTATAGAGAGCTTCTCACCTACAAGGGCATTCATTATGGTTGATTTGCCTGTATTGGGATTTCCAAGGATATTAACAAAACCTGACCTGTGCTTCATCTGAAACTTTAATAAATGCCACGTTTGAGCATATTGATCTCTTTCGGGGAAAGAAATCTCCATTTTCCCCTGGCAACATTCTTTTTTGTGAGTCCTGCAAAGTAAACCCTGTCAAGCTTCTTAACTTTATACCCAAGAGATTCGAACATCCTTTTTATAATCCGGTTCTTTCCTGAATGAAGTTCAATACCTACCTGTGTTTTATCATCAGAATCAGCATATGAGACCGCATCAGCAGTCACCACTCCGTCTTCAAGGGTAACTCCTTCGGCCAGCCGGGTAAGGTCATTTTTTGTTATGACTTTATCCAGAAAAACGTGATATATCTTCTTCCTTTCATACTTAGGATGTGTAAGCTTCCCTGTCAATTCACCGTCGTTAGTAAGAAGCAGAACACCCGTAGTATCCTTGTCCAGCCGCCCTACCGGGTATACCCTTTCAGGGCAGGCATCTTTGAGAAGATCAATAACCGTCTTCTCTGCATGAGGATCATCGACTGTTGTAATAAAGCCTTTTGGCTTATTCATAAGGATATAAACTTTCCTTTCAGCTGAAAGTTTTTTCCCTTTATACCTGACATCATCACTGTACGTAACTTTAGTGCCCAGATCCCTGATCTGTTTGCCGTTAACGGAAATAAATCCTTTAAAGATGAGCTCATCCGCTTCTCTCCTTGAGCAGACACCACTGTTGGCAATGAACCTGTTTAGCCTTATTTCCACCTTCTTACTGCCTGAAGGATTCCGTTTTTGCATACTTTTATTTATCAGGCTGCAAAGGTACAATTATTTGACAATTTACTATTTGATGATTTTTTCGCACCTTTGAGAGCCAAAATAATAAAGAGTATGACACTGATAAAATCCATCTCCGGAATAAGGGGTACGATAGGCGGAAAACCCGGCGAAAGCCTGACTCCCGTTGATATTGTAAAATTCAGTGCCGCCTTCGGAACATGGGTAAAAAGCAAGAGTAAAAATACCCGGAATATTGTTGTCGGCCGCGATGGCAGAAAATCAGGGCCCATGGTCAGCAATCTGATTATAAGCACATTGCGGAGTATGGGGATAGATGTGGCAGACCTTGGATTGGCTACGACTCCCACAGTGGAACTGGCAGTTCCGGGAACCGGAGCAGGAGGAGGGGTAATTGTAACAGCAAGCCATAATCCAGCACAATGGAATGCACTTAAGCTGCTTAATGAAAATGGTGAATTCCTCTCGGCACTTAATGGTGAAGAAGTACTTTCGCTGGCTTCATCCGAAAATTTTGATTTTGCTCCAAACGGATCTGAAGGATCACTGATCAGGGATGATTCATGGGGGAAGAAGCATATCGATCTGATCCTGAATCTCGATCTTGTTGATAAAGAGATAATTAAAAATGCAGGTTTTGGAGTTGCAGCAGACACTATCAATTCAGTTGGAGGTATAATTGTCCCCCAACTGCTCGAAGCGCTGGGCGTGAAAAGAGTGATCACTCTGAATAATATCCCTGACGGGAATTTTGCCCACAATCCGGAGCCCCTGCCTGAAAATCTGACAGGAATAGCTGACCTTGTTGTAAAAGAAAAGGTTGATCTTGGTTTTGTTGTAGACCCCGATGTTGACCGGCTTGCAATTATTTGCGAGGATGGTACGATGTTCGGTGAAGAATATACCCTTGTATCTGTTTCCGATTACATCCTGAAGCATACTCCCGGGAATACTGTATCCAATATGTCTTCTACAAGGGCATTGAAGGATATAACGGAAAAATACGGATTTAAATATTTTTCTTCCGCGGTTGGTGAGGTGAATGTTGTTGAGGAGATGAAAAGAAGAAATGCCGTCATCGGGGGTGAAGGAAACGGGGGTGTTATTTATCCTGAACTGCATTATGGACGTGATGCTCTTGCGGGTATTGCCCTGTTCCTTACGCACCTGGCAAAAAGCCGGATGAAATGCTCATTGCTGCGCAGGCAATATCCTGATTATATCATTGCCAAGAAAAAGCTGACACTTCAACCGGAGGCCGATTTCGCTAAAATTACAGAAGCTGTAAGAATGGAATTTCATGATCGGGATATCGATGTAAGGGATGGTATGAGAATCGATTTTCCCGTAGGCTGGGTACAGATCCGCAAGTCGAATACCGAGCCCGTCATTAGGATCTATGCCGAAAGCAGCACACTAAAGGAAGCCGAATCCCTGGCTGAGAGAATCATCTCAATTGTTAAAAAACAATAATTTTCCCCGGCCTGAGGAATAAATTCATACATAAAAGTGTCTTAAGTGCAGAAAGGGAAAAAACTTCTGATGTTAAATATTGTTAATTAAAACATTAAAGAGATGCCTTTTAAATACTTTTGCAACTGTTTTTGAAAAAAATAAAATATGAAAAAAGCAACCATTATTACGGCTATTGTAGCAGTTGTGGCAATCATACTCCTGATTGTGATCAACAGGGTAAGTTCAAAGAAGGATCTGGAGAATCTCTATGTCCAGGCTATGAGGGGGCAGTTCGATATTGTTGTTACTACAACGGGTGAACTGCAGGCAGAGAACTCAACCGATATCAGAGGTCCTGAATTTACTCAGAGCAGGAACATCAGGGCAATGGAAATAAAAATCACTGATCTGGTTCCAGAGGGTACTGAGGTTAAGGCAGGCGATTATGTCGCAACCCTTGACAGAACTTCATTTGATAATAGTCTGAAGGATGAACTGGAAAATCTTATTACTTCGGAAACAAACCTGGAGGTCAGGATGCTTGATACGGCTGTTACACTCAGCAACCTGAGGGATCAGATAAAAAACCTGCGGTTCAATGTTGAAGAGGCAGAAATCACTCTTCAGGAATCGAAATATGAACCACCGACAACGATCCGTCAGGCTGAAATAGCCCTTGATAAGTCAAAAAGATCGCTCGAACAGTCAATAAGGGGTTACGAGCTGAAAGTCGAACAGGCAAGGTCTGATATGAGAACAATCAAGAACAGGCTGGCTGAACAGCGGCAGAGAGTTGCCGACCTGCAGACGGTCCTCTCCAAGTTCGTTATTTATGCTCCTTCACCGGGCATGGTAATTTACAAGCGTGACCGTTCAGGATCCAAAAGAAAAGTTGGCTCTTCAATAAGTCCATGGGATAATGTAGTTGCCACCTTGCCGGATATGTCAACCATGATCTCCAAAACTTATGTCAACGAGATCGATGTCAGCAAAGTAAAGATGGGACAGCAGGTCGATATACTGGTAGATGCTTTTCCTGAGAAAAAATATACAGGTTCTGTGACAAGTGTAGCAAATATAGGAGAGCAGCTTCCAAATGCAGATGCCAAAGTGTTTGAGGTTGTAGTAAAAGTCAATGGGTCAGATCCTATCCTGCGACCTTCAATGACAACAGGGAACCAAATTGTTACGAAAACCATTAATGATGTTATATATGTTCCCCTTGAAAGCGTACAGACAGGTGCCGACAGTATTCCTTTCGTATATCTTAAAAATGGCGACAGACAGGTCGTAGTGCTAGGGGAATCGAATGAAAATCACGTAGTTATCGAGCAGGGGCTTGAAGAAGGCACCCAGATCTACCTGAATACACCCGAGAAACCTGACGAGTTCACAAAACTGCTGGGCGAAAATCTGATTACCATAATAAAGGAAAAGGAACGGATCAGGAAGGAAGAAGAACGCAAGTTAAACGACCAGCAGTTCCAGGGAAGCCCTTTTGGCGGAAGGGAAGATTTTATGAGGAATATGACTCCGGAGATGAGGCAGCAATTCCAGAATATGAGAAACGCGATGCAGTCGGGAGACACCGCAGCAATACGTCAGTTCAGACAAATGCGTGGCAACGTGCCTCAGGGAGGTATGAGGGACAGTACAGGCAGACGCCGGACTTTCACCCAGGAAACCCAGCAGGGTCAGAGGCCTGCCGGACGGGAAGGACAACCCACCAGACAAACGCAGGAACCTAACAATTAACAGGTTACATTAAACAGGGAATTATATGTTCAAGTTTATTCTAAGGTATTTCCACGATATCGAAATAGCTGTTGAATCGATTATCTCCAACAAGCTGAAATCGATGCTGACAGCTCTGGGAATCATTTTCGGGGAAGCCGCAGTTATAGCTATGCTGGCAATAGGTAAAGGAGCCAAGCAGGAGATAATGGAGCAGATGAAAATGGTCGGCGTCAATAATATTCTGATAAATCCGATCGTGCAGGATCAGTCATCTTCGAGTGAGGAAGGTGAAAAACAGACGAAGAAATTTTCCAGAGGATTGAGCATGCTCGATGTTGATGCAATACGGGAGACACTTCCGTCAGTAAAGCGGATAAGCCCCGAAATAGCATTCAACTCAACTGCTATGATGAGCGGCGTTAAATATACAGCAAAGCTGGTTGGCGTTTCAAATGACTATTTTTATCTTTATAACCTGCCTCTTGTTGCAGGTACATTTTTTAATGCCTACCAGGAAGAGAACGGTATACAGGTGTGTATTATAGGTGCCAACATAAGGGCAAAATTCTTCAGTAAAGTTGATCCGATCGGGCAGTATATAAAGTTTAACGGTATCTGGCTCAAGGTGATAGGAGTACTTCAAAAAACAACTGTCAGCCTGACCGGTTTTGAGGAAAAGGGTGTTAATGTTTATAATGACAATATCTACATTCCTATTCAGACAATGCTTCTGAGGTATCAGAACAGGGCGCTGGTTAACACTAAACTGGCATCGGAAGCTTCATCAAACGTAATGATTATGGGTGGTCCGGGCGGAGGCATGGGAAGAGTGATCATGAGCAGTTCGGATGCAAATTCCAATGTTGAAACCAACTATAACCAGCTTGACAGGATCGTTGTCCAGGTAAATGAAACCGAACAGATTAATCCATCGACGGAGATCCTGAGCAGGATGATGACCAGACGCCATACAAATGTCAAGGATTTTGAGATAACAGTCCCGGAATTGCTTCTTAAGCAGCAGCAAAGGACGAAAGATATTTTCAACATTGTTCTCGGAGCTATTGCAAGTATTTCACTGATAGTAGGTGGCATCGGAATTATGAATATCATGTTCGCTTCAGTAATGGAGAGAATAAAGGAGATCGGTACAAGAATGGCAATCGGGGCAAAGAAAATGGATATTGTAGTGCAATTCCTTTCCGAAGCAGTCCTGATAAGTGTTTCCGGGGGTTTTATAGGAATATTCCTTGGAGTTGTCATGGCAAAACTGATTGAGCAGATAGCCGGAATTATGACTATTGTATCCTTTTTCTCAATATTTATTGCTTTCGGTGTATCCGCGGCAGTGGGCGTAATATTCGGCTATTCACCGGCCAAACGGGCATCGGAAAAAGACCCGATAGAATCATTAAGGTATGAATAAAATATTAAAAATGAAGAAATTACTACTATCCGTACTTTCAGCTATCTTTCTGGTATCGATTCAGAATACTACAGCTCAGGAAATCAAAAAGCTTACCTTCGATGAAGTGATCAGATTGTCAGAGACACAATCACCCAATGCACTCATAGCACAGCACAGGTTCCGCAACAGTTACTGGCAGTACCGGACATTTACTGCACAGTACAGGCCATATCTGACGCTCACAGGTTCAACACCCGAATACAGCACGGC
>Ga0209706_10000955_pt1 | contig 16439 bp, 18 predicted proteins | sample PPLLaktember2015_6_FD_187263 | JGI IMG/M metagenome (GOLD analysis project Ga0209706, IMG submission 187263) | Freshwater sediment microbial communities from Prairie Pothole Lake near Jamestown, North Dakota, USA - PPLs Lake P8 Core (1) Depth... | ecosystem: Environmental > Aquatic > Freshwater...
AAGACCTCGATGATGGGCACCCGGAGAATGATCATGCCCACGGCGGCGGGAGTGGTGATAAAGAAAACGAGTCGGAGGGCATGCCCTAGGGTCTCTCTGAAATCCGAGAGATCTTTCCCCGCCACCTGTTTTGCAAGGGAGGGAAGAGCCGCGGTGCTAATGGCAATGGCAAACACCCCAAGAGGAAACTCCACGATCCGGTCCGCGTAGTAGAGCCACGAGATACTCCCCTGGGGAAGAAAAGAGGCAAGGAGCGTTCCAATGAACTGGTTCAGCTGATAGACGGCGGAGCCGAAGATCGCGGGCAGCATGAGGAGACCGATCTTTTTCACGGCCGGATGTTCCGGCATCCAGAGCGGCTTGAGGGAAAGCCCTTTTTTCAGGACCGAGGGAATCTGAAGCAGAACCTGCAGGATGCCGCCGATAAGGACGCCGACGGCCACTCCCACAATGGGCTCGGAGAGCAAGGGTGAAATACACAGGGCGCCTGCAATAATGCCCACGTTGAGGAAGATCGGCGCTGCAGCCGGAGCGGCAAAGTGTCTGAGAGAATTCAGGACACCCATGAAAAAGGCCACCAGGCTAACGAGGAAAATATAGGGAAAGGTGATGCGGGTCAGGAGCACGGTGAGTTCGTATTTGGCCCCAGAGGCGCCAAAACCGTAAGCCTGGATTCTCACGAGCCATGGCGACAGCAAAACCCCGAGAACGGTCAGCGCAACGAGCAGGAGGGAAAGAAGGGTGAGCACCGCCCTTGCCAGTTCAAAGGCGTCCTGCTTTGATTTTCGTGTCAACATCTCTGTGAAGACAGGAATAAAGGCTATGGTCAGCGAGCCCTCGGCAAAAAAGCGTCTCAGGAGATTAGGAATACGGAAGGCCACGAAAAAAGCATCCGCCGCCATCTTCGACCCGAAGAAATAGGCCAGCACCATGTCTCGAACCAGTCCAAGGATACGGCTCAGAAGCGTGTAGAACCCTACGGTCCCCGCCGCACGGCTGACATTTTCCTTTTCCGTTCGATGCAAGTTCACCTCAACAAAATTTGTTGACAACCTGATCTATTTGGATATATTTATAATTTTTTTAAGATCGTACTTAACCATCCCAAAAGGAGATCAGCATTTGGCAAACCATCCTTCTGCCCTCAAAAGGGCAAGACAGAGCAAGACCCGGAAGCTCAGAAACCTCGCCCATAAGACCAGGGCGAAGTCCGTGGTCAAAGAAGTACGAGCGCTTGTCCAAGGCAGCGACCCCGTCCAGATCCAGGAAAAGTTCAAGAAAGCAGTTTCCACTCTCCACCGGAGTGCCTCCAAAGGAGTCATCCACAGGAAAAAGGCTTCCAGGAGAATCTCTCGCCTCGCCCGTGCGGTAAACCGGGCCGCCTCGGCCAAGCCCGCTTAACGGCAAAGCGAAAAAATAAGAGTTTCCAGAATCACTCCGGGGCTGGACCCCGATTTGAGCCGGTCGTCGGACTCGCGAAGGCGCTCCAAAGCGTTCTTGAGTTGCTTTTCGGTCCATCGCGGCGCCTGCTCCACAAGCTTTTTTGCCGGGAAGCCGGAAAGCCCCGTCTTTTTCTGCACCTCCTGCGTCCCGCCCCTCTTCAACAAAACCGCCTTCGCCTGCCACAGGAGCCTGACCTGCCTGTTCAGCATGCTGATGAGTCCCAGGGGGGCATCCCTCGCATCCTCCTCTTCCAGGTATCTTTTCAGTATGCGCAGAGAGGAAGCGCCGTCCTTTGTGGACACGGCATCCATGAGTTCAAAAACCGTATAGACTCGGCTGTGGGTCACCGCGTCCTTCACCTCCTCAAGGCGTAGGTGTTTTCCGTATCGCAGGTAGAGTTTCTCGAGTTCGGAATAGAGTTCTCTCGGTCTGTTCCCCACCACTGCATGGAGATAGGCACAAGCCTCATTGTCCAGGGTCATCCCAAAATCCTCGGAAGCCGTCCGCTTGATCCAAGGCTCAATCTGGCCTCCTTTCAATTCATCAAAGAGCACAGCCACCCCTTCCGTTCTGAATTTCTTGTAGAACTTCGTACTGAAGTTGGTCCTTGAAGAGATGAAAATCAGGCAGGTCGATGACGAGGGGTTGTCCAGGTACGGAAGGAATCGCTCCAGCCGGTCGGCGGTAAAGGATTCCGTCCTTCGCAGGATAATCAGGCGGCGCTGTGCGAGGAAAGGGATGGAACTGGCCTTGTTGATGATCTGCTCCGGCTCGATGGGTTCATCCCCATACAGGATTTCGAGGTTGAAATCCCTCGCTGCCTCGGGCACAAGCAGCGTCCTCAGAGCACTCAACACCCTTTCCATGCGGAACTCGCCGGGACCATAAAAAAGATAAAAGGGGGCAACCTGCCCTTTCTTCGCCGCTTTCAGAACATCGTCTGGCTGCCGATCATCGGACATCAAAATCGTTCCATGGTTCTCAAATAGATTCTTTTCGCCAGGCGGTCGGCAAGTCTCTCAAGGGCCTGTCGTTCGCTGTGGCGCGTTTCCAGCGGGTCGCCGCTGACAGAGTAGCTGGCCTGATCTTCCATGCCTGCTTCGCGCCAGATCACCTTGCCCGATCGCCTATCCATCAACTGAACCTCCAGTCTCACCCTGAGTTTCCGGGACTTGGTGACCGTGTAGGTCGACGTGTACCCACCGACCGCGAAGTCCTGCGACCTGTAGGTCAGCGGATCAGCCCGGATCTCCTGGATCTTGCCTATGAGAACGGCTTGCGCCTTCTCCTCGGGCACAAGAGGGACTCTTCCGTGGCTGATGAACTCCTGCCGGATCACCTTGGTGAAATCCGCTTCGAATCCTACTTCGGAAGACGTGCTGGAGAACAAGGGGATAGCGAGGCTCTCGAGCTGTATTCCCACGGGCTCGCCATCGGCCCTGAAGTGATACCCGCAGCCCACCAACAACAAGGTCAAGAGGAGGAGCAAAGCAAACCGCTTCATTCGGTCTCACTTCCTAAACGACCACGTTGACAAGTTTTTGTCCAACCACTATGACTTTCTTCACCGACTTCCGACCGATAAAGCTAATGACTCTCTCGTTAGCGAGAGCCTCCGTTTCGATCTCTTTCTCAGTGAAAGAGGCGGGAATCTCAATCCGGTCGCGCACCTTGCCGTTGACCTGCAGCACAATAAGTCTCTTGGCCACTTCGAGCGCGTCGGCCCGGTAGCTGGGCCATGGCACCTTCAAGAGCAGTTCCTCGTGACCCAGCATTGTCCAGAGTTCCTCCGTAATATGAGGCACCACCGGGCTGAGAAGAAGAACCGTTGCCTCCACGGCTTCTTTGATGACCGCCCACGAAAGGGTGGACCGCTGTTCCGCCCCGGCCAGGACCTTGTGGATGTCGTTGACCAACTCCATCACCGCGCTGATGGCGGTGTTAAAATGAAAACGGTCTTCGATATCATGGGACACTTTTTTGATGGTCTGATGAGTCTTGCGGTGCAGGTCTTTCAACCCCTCTGAAAGCGCTTCATCCCCAGCAGCAAAAACCGCGCTTTTCAAAGACTCGAGGTTCTCGTCCACCAATCGCCACACGCGGTGGAGAAACCGGAACGACCCGTCCACGCCTTGGTCACTCCACTCCAAGTCTCTTTCAGGAGGAGACGCAAAGAGACAGAACATCCGGACCGTGTCCGCGCCATAACGTTTGATCAGGTCTTCAGGGTCCACCACGTTCTTCTTGGACTTGGACATCTTGAGCGTGGGACCCACAATCACCGGAGATTGGCAGCGGGTGCAGCGCCCCCCCTCCACTTCCACGGGGAAGAGATACCCGTGATTCGGGCACTCCTGCGTTTCCTTGCACACCATTCCTTGAGTCAGCAGATTCGTAAAAGGTTCGCTGAATTCCAGCTCTTTAAAGTCCCGCAACACCCGGGTGTAGAAGCGGGAGTAAAGGAGATGGAGGATGGCGTGCTCAATGCCCCCGATGTACTGGTCTACGGGCAGCCAGTACCCTACCCGTTTGGCGTCGATCGGGCCTTTGTCATAGTCCGCACAGGCGAAGCGATCGAAGTACCATGAAGACTCCACAAAGGTGTCCATGGTGTCGGTCTCTCTCCTGGCCTTCCCTCCGCATTTCGGACAGGAGACCTCGTAGAAGGAGGACTCAAAGGGGAGGGGAGACCCTCCGTTCGGTCTCAGTTCCAGTTTCAGGGGAAGCACCACGGGTAGATCCTTTTCAGGCACCGGAAGGGCTCCACACCGGTCACAGTGGATGATGGGGATCGGGGCTCCCCAGTATCTCTGCCTTGAAATGTTCCAGTCTCTCAACCGGAAGTTCACCGTTTTGTGCCCTATCCCTTCAGATTCCAGGTATTGGGCGATGCGATCCAAGGCTTCCAGGTTCCGCAGACCGTTGAAAGGCCCTGAGTTGACGAGAGTCCCTTCTTCCACATACGCCTCGGTCATGGTCTTCTCGGACAGGTCCCGGTCAAAGGGCTTGATGACCACCCGGAGACGGAGATCATATTTCTTGGCGAACTCGAAGTCCCTCTGATCATGAGTAGGGACGGCCATAATCGCTCCGGTCCCGTAATCAAAGAGAACAAAGTTCGCCACATAAATGGGTATCTCCTCCTTGGTCACGGGATTGATGCAGTATCGGCCCGTGAATACCCCTTCCTTCACGGTCAGATCCGCTGTCCGGAGGTAGCTGTCCACCTTCAGCGTCTTCTCAATGAAGGAAAGAACTTCTTGCTCCTGAGGCTGCCCTCTGACCAAGCGTTTCAGCGTGGGGTGCTCCGGCGCAAAGCAGAGGAAGGTCGCGCCAAAGAGCGTATCCTGCCTCGTGGTGTACACCTCGATCACATCCTCGGAACCTTTCACAGGGAAGCGGATGATCGCGCCATAGCTCTTGCCGATCCAGTTCTTCTGCATGGTAAGAACCCGCTCCGGCCATCCCGGCAGTTGATCGCAATGTTCCAGCATCTCCTCCGCATAATCGGTGATTTTGAAAAACCAGCTGTCCATCTCCTTGAGCGTCACTTCCCGGTCCGAGTGCCTCCAGCACCGGCCGTTCTCGACCTGCTCTTTGGCCAGCACGGTCTGGCAGCTTTCGCACCAGTTCACAAAGGTCCTCTTCTTGTAGGCCAGCCCTTTTTCGAACATCCTGGTGAACACGAGCTGCTCCCAGCGGTAGTATTCGGGATTGCACGTCGTCACCTCGCGGTCCCAGTCGTAGCTGAAGCCCATGCGCTTGAGCTGGGCTTTCATGTAATCGATGTTGTTGTAGGTCCATCGCGCCGGATGAGTCTTGTTCTCGATGGCGGCGTTTTCCGCGGGCAAGCCGAAGGCGTCCCAGCCCATGGGGTGAAGCACGTTCTTGCCCTTCATTCTCTTGTAACGAGCCACCACGTCGCCGATGGTGTAGTTGCGCACATGCCCCATGTGGATTTTCCCCGAAGGATAGGGGAACATCTCCAGGAGGTAGTATTTTTCCTTGGCCGGGTCCTCGCACACCTTGAAAAGCTTTTCCTTATCCCAGTGCTCCTGCCATTTCTTTTCGATTTCTTGAGGGTTGTACTTCATACGATTCCGTCACTTTCCGTCATAATTCTTGTCTCTGGCCGCGATCAAAGCTTGCCTGAGCCCAGAGATATTCTTTTTAAGACATGAGGCATGGGAGAAAGAAGGGATTCTTTCAGCCATGCCTCTTGTGATCCTTTTTGCCTCACCGGGTCTGGTTATCCCCCTTGCCGCCCGACTTCCTCCGTCTTCAGCTCATTGTAGATGTGATCCAGAATCCCGTTGATGAAGGCGCCCGACTCCTCGGTTCCGTATCGTTTTCCCAGTTCGACCGCTTCATCAATGGAGACTTTCGGCGGCACATCCTTCCTGTACAGAACTTCAAAAATCGCAAGTCTCAGGATGTTCCGATCCACGTGGGACATTCTTTCCACGCGCCAGTTCTTTGAAGACCGGCGCATCAGGCGATCCAGGTCCGCTCTGTTTTCCCAGACGCCGAGCACCACTTCCCTGGAGTAGACCCTGACTTCCTTGGGCGGCCCGAAGCTCTCGCAAACACGATCAAAGCATTCGCCTGGATCGCCTGGATTGTATTCCATATGAAAAAGAACCTGGATGGCGAGTTCCCTCGCCCGACGCCTTTTTCCCATGATGTTTCGTTCTCGGGTGTCTGCCTTCTTCCGACACGAACCGCGCCGGCCTACGCCCGGGACCCATAGGGCTACAGTTGTTTGAAGAGGTTCACCATCTCCATGGCGGCAAGAGCGGCATCCCATCCCTTGTTTCCCGATTTCGTGCCTGCCCTTTCAATGGCCTGCTCCAGGTTGTCCGTCGTCAGCACTCCAAAGGCGACAGGAACCTTGGTGTCCAGAGACACCAGGGCGATTCCCTTGGACACCTCTGCAGCCACGTAGTCGAAGTGCGGCGTGGACCCCCGAATCACGGCCCCGAGACAAATCACCGCATCCACTTTGCCGCTCTCAGCAAGTTTCTTGGCGGCCAAGGGGATCTCAAAAGCGCCGGGCACCTTGACCAGCAGGAGATCGTCGTCGGCTGCCCCGTGGCGCTTCAGTGCGTCCACCGCTCCTTCGACCAGCTTTGAGCTGATGAAATCATTGAACCGGCTGACGATCAGCCCGAAACGATACCCTTCTGCAGAAATCTTTCCTTCCAGCGTCCTAGGCATGTGAGTGTCCTCTCCTTTGTGTGTTGATGTTCGATGTTCTTCGAGGGTTCTTCGTGCCCTAGCTCAATTCCCGGGAATCCTTTCCCTTCAAGTTCAGAAGGTGACCCAGTTTCTGGCACTTGGTCACCAGATACCTCAGGTTTTCAGGCCTTGGTTCGGTTTCAACCGGGATCCTCCCCACGACCTGAATCCCGTATCCTTCGAGACCGACAATCTTCTTGGGATTGTTGGTCATGAGCCTCATCTTCCTTACGCCCAGGGCGGCGAGAATCTGCGCTCCCACGCCGTAGTCCCTCATGTCCGCATCAAACCCCAGTTCCTTGTTTGCCTCAACCGTGTCCCTTCCTTTCTCCTGCAGCGCATAGGCCTTGATTTTGTTGGCCAACCCGATCCCACGGCCTTCCTGCTGCATGTAGAGGATCACCCCCAGGCCCTCCTCCTCTACCATCTCCATGGCTCTCTGGAGCTGGGGCCCGCAGTCACAGCGAAAGGAGCCGAACACATCCCCAGTGAGGCACTGGGAGTGAACCCTGACGAGAATCTCTTTTTCAGGATGGATTTCTCCTTTGACCAGAGCCAGGTGCTCGTACTGGTCAATGTCATTCAAGAAAGCAACGGCTTTGAATTCCCCGTAGGCCGTGGGCAGAGTCGTTTCCGCGACCCTGTGCACGAACGATTCCGTTCTCATCCGATGGGCGATGATGTCTGCAATGGAGACGATCTTGAGGCCGTGCTTCGCAGAGAACTTCTCCAGGTCAGGCATTCGGGCCATGGTGCCGTCATCATTCATCACCTCACAGATGACGCCCGCGGGCTTGAGCCTGGCCAGCCTTGCCAAGTCCACGGAGCCTTCGGTCTGGCCGGTCCTGAACAGAACCCCTCCGCGCCGGGCTCGAATGGGAAACACATGGCCCGGCTGAACCAGATCCTCCGGTCGCGAATCGTCCGCAACAGCGGTGAGGATGGTCCGCGCCCGGTCCGCCGCCGAGATCCCCGTGGTGACCCCCTCCCGAGCTTCAATGGAGACCGTGAAGGCGGTCTTGAATGCGGATCGGTTGTCGAGAGCCATCAAGGGGAGTTTCAATCGATCCACGATTTCCGGAGCCATGGAAAGGCAGATCAACCCTCGGCCATATTTGGCCATAAAATTGATCGCATCGGGAGTGACCTTTTCGGCGGCCATAGTCAGATCTCCCTCGTTTTCCCGGTTTTCATCATCCACGAGAATAATCATCCTGCCCTGTTTCAGATCTTCCAAAGCTTCCGGAATCGTTGCGAGCGGCATCTTAGTTAAACCCCAAACCCATGTTCCCTGAGCAGTTTTTCATCTATGGCAGAAGCCTTCTTCGGGTGAGGCTCCTTGGCCTTGAGGACAAGCTTCTCCACGTACTTGCCGATAAGATCCGTTTCGACGTTGACCGGGTCTCCCACTTTTTTTTTGAGGATTCTCGTCTCTTTTCCGGTCTGTGGGATGATATTGACATCAAAGCTCTGATCGTCGCACCGGTTGACGGTGAGACTGACACCATCCACGGCTACAGATCCTTTTTCAATAACATACCTCAGGAGATTCTCTTCAATCCCAAACCGGAGCATCCATGAGCGCTGCCTCTGCTCTTTCTTAAGAATCCTTCCAATCCCGTCCACGTGACCGGAGACCAGATGTCCTCCAAGGCGGTCGGTGACGCGCAGCGCCCTTTCGAGATTCACCTCATCGCCGACCTTCATTCCGGTGAGGGTGCTCCTGGAAAGAGTCTCCGAGGAAACATCCAGAATAAAAGAGCCCTGATCCACACGAGTGACCGTCAGGCACACCCCATCGACGGATAGGCTATCTCCTGTCCGGATGTCGGGCAGGTCAGAAAGAGGTGAAATCGTGATGCTCAGGTCCTCTCCAAATCGACTGAGCTCTTTGACTTTTCCGATTCCCTCTACCAACCCGGTGAACATCTCTCTCCCTAGTACTCTGGATATCCTGTGATCAGAAAGTCATCGCCGAAGCGCCTGATCTGGATATCCTTCAGCGTAATGCTTTGATCCATCCTGCTGGGCCCCTGTCCCAATGCCATGGGCTTGCCGTCACTTCCACCGAGGATCTTGGGAGCCTTGAAAATACAAAATCTATCCACGAGCCTATCCCGGATCATGCCCCCCATGAGGGTTGCCCCGCCTTCGAGGAGGACGGAAACGATCGACCTTGCGCCTAACTTATCCATCAACGCCTTCAGGTCAATTCTCCCGTTCTTCTTCGGGCACATGAGGAAGGATACTCCTTTTCTCTCGATCCTTCTGAAACGCCGGCTCGGAACATCCTCACTCACGGCGATAAGGGTCTCGGAACCGTGGGCATGGCCAAGCACTCGGGCGTTCGCCGGGATGTTCAGATCCGTGTCCACAATGATGCGCACTGGATCTCTCCCCATCCCCTTCTTGAGCCGGGTGGTCAGGAGAGGATCATCGGCCATCACGGTTCCAACCCCTACCAGGATACCGTCCACTTGATTTCTGAGCCGGTGAACCCATTCTCTGGAGCGCTCATTCGTGACCCACCGGGAGTGTCCGGTGGAAGTCGCTGTCCAACCGTCAAGGGTCATCGCGGTCTTGGCGATCACAAAGGGACGCCCCTTGGTGACAAAGGTCACGAACCATTCGTTGAGGCGCCGGCATTCCGCTTCTAGAACGCCCGTCACCACGTCCACTCCCTGCCCGGAAAGATACTCGCACCCTCCGCCCTTCACACGGGGGTTCGGATCCTTCATCCCCACCACGACTTTTCGAACACCCTTCTCAAGAATCGCTTGGGTGCAAGGAGGAGTTCTTCCATGGTGGTTGCAGGGCTCAAGGGTCACGTACAGCGTGTCGCCTTGCCTGGCTTTGCTCCCAAGTCGGGCCAGAGCTTCCACTTCGGCATGCGGGGCTCCTGCCTCCCGGTGAAAACCCAAAGCAACAATCTGATCCTCTCTGACAATCACCGCTCCCACAGCAGGGTTCGGCGAGGTTTTTCCCAGACCCTTTTTGGCAAGGCCAAGGGCCGCTTTCATGAACGTCTCATGTCTGTCCTTCAACGTCTGATCGCCCAACCCATTCTCTCAAGACCCAGCACTCAAGCCACCGGAACCGTTATCTTGGTTCCCTCCTTCTCCTTGCGCGCCTTGAGGATTCCTTCCAACTCGGACATGAACTCGTTGATGTCCCTGAACTGCCTGTAGACCGAGGCAAAGCGCACGTAGGCCACTTCATCCCACTCCTTCAGGCGATTGATGACTCTTTCTCCAATTTCCTTGCTATCGATCTCTTTCTTGCCGAGTTCCTGGAAATAGAGTTCCACAGAATCCACGAATTCCTCGATCTTCGTGACGCTCACCGGCCGCTTCTGGCATGCTTTCTTGATGCCTCCGATGATCTTATCCCTGCTGAAAGGCTCCCGCCTCCCATCCTTCTTGACCACCATGGGAAGGACTTCTTCGAGTTTTTCATAGGTGGTGAACCTTCTGTTGCATTCAATACATTCCCGTCGGCGCCGGATGGTTCGGCCGTCCTTGCTCAGCCGAGAATCAATGACCTTGTTGTCCAGTTTACTACAGTAGGGACATCTCATAGGTGCAACCTCACTGCTTCTATTCGGGCTTCTGCGAGCATTTGATCTGAAAGAGGATCCTCATAACCCTCTTCATAATAGACCTTCATAATCCCGGCGTTGATGATCATCTTGGAGCATATCACGCAGGGCTTGTTCGTACAATAGAGGGTTGCGCCCCGAATCGAGATGCCATGATAGGCCGCCTGGATAATCACGTTCTGTTCCGCGTGAAGCCCCCGGCACAATTCGTGGCGCATGCCCGAGGGAACGGCCGAATCGGCTCTCAGACAACCCACCTCTTCACAATGTCTCAGACCCGCAGGAGCCCCGTTGTATCCTGTGGCAAGAATTCTCTTGTCTTTCACGAGCACGGCTCCCACGCTGCGCCTCAGACACGTGGATCTCCTGGAAACCAGTTTTGTGATGGCCATGAAGTATTCCGGCCAAGAGGGTCGAGCCACGCCTGTTATTCCTCTCTCTGATCCAGATATCGATAGATAGGGAAACTCCGGCAAACCTCGGCCACTTCCAGCCGAACCTGCCGGTGCACTGCGTCCTCTTTGAGATGATCGAGCACCCTCCGGATCAATCGGCAGATGCGTTTCATCTCCTCCTCGCCCATCCCTCTGGTCGTCACGGCAGGGGTCCCGATTCTCAACCCGCTCGTCACTCTAGGGCCTCTCGGGTCAGAGGGAATGACATTCTTGTTCACGATCAGACCGGCTGCCCCCAAGGCTCTCTCAGCGTCCAGCCCGCTTAATCCTCTTGCGCTAAGATCAATCAGGATCAGGTGATTGTCCGTGCCTCCGGAGATTAGGTCAAAGCCGGCAGAGGCCAGTTCTTCAGCGAGCGTCCGGGCGTTGCGCACCACCTGCTGCTGATACCGTCTGAATGCCGGCTGGAGAGCCTCGCCAAAGCAAACCGCCTTCGCTGCGATGATGTGCATGAGCGGCCCGCCCTGAATTCCTGGAAACAATCCTTTGTCCAGAGAGGGACCGTGTTTTTCCTCTGAAAGGATCAGCCCTCCTCTGGGACCCCGAAGCGTCTTGTGCGTCGTAGACGTGATGAAATCCGCTTCGTTCACGGGCGATGGATGGAGCTCGGTAACCACTAACCCGGCGATGTGTGCAATGTCCGCCATGAAATACGCGCCGACTCTGGTAGCGATTTCACGGAATTTGTGAAAGTCGATCACCCGGGGATAGGCGCTCGCGCCGGCAACAATCATCTTAGGCTTGTGTTTCTTTGCCAGAGCTTCCACCTGATCATAATCAATGAGCTGGGTTTTTTCCTGAAGCCCGTAAGGAACCACTCTGAAAAAGTTTCCGGAGAAATTCGCAGGGCTACCATGGGTCAGGTGGCCTCCGTGGGAAAGATCCATGCCCAAAATCGTCTCGCCGGGCCTGAGAAAAGAGAAATACACCGCCATGTTCGCCTGGGAACCGGAATGCGGCTGTACATTCGCATACTCGGATCCAAAGAGCTTCCTGGCCCTCTCGATCGCGAGCCGTTCCACAATATCCACATAATCACATCCGCCATAGTATCTTTTCTTGGGATACCCCTCGGCGTATTTGTTGGTCATCACACTGGCCGTCGCTTCCATGACCGCCCGGGAGGCATAGTTCTCGGACGCGATCAGCACGAGCGTGCTTTTTTCCCTTTCGATCTCCGCTTCAATGGCCCGCGCCACCTCCGGATCCGTGCTCTTCAAGGCTTTTTCCTGCACTCCAACTTCCTCAGCCATCAATAAGATCCAGCCTTTTCTTGTGCCGGCCACCCTCGAATTCGGTTGTCAGAAACACGTCCAGGATTTCCAAGGCAACGCCCGGGCCCACAATTCTCCCGCCCATTGCCAGAACATTGGCGTCATTGTGGCGCCTGCTCATCTTCGCGGAATAGACATCCTGACACAATGCAGCCCTCACGCGCTTGAACCGGTTCGCCGTGATAGACATTCCGATTCCTGAACCGCAAATAAGCACCCCGCGGTCGTACTCCCCACGGCTGACCGCTCCTGCCACCGCCTTCGCGATTTGAGGGTAGTCGGAGGAGTCGCGGCTGAAAACCCCCACATCCTTTACCTGATTCTCACCGGATTGCAGCAGATGATCCTTACACACCTCTTTGAGGTCATAGCCGGCGTGATCGGATCCAATAATGATGTTCATAATCGGTTTACGCCCCCGCCAAGAAATGCTTGAGATCAGTAGGGAATATAGTCAAAGCTCCTTTCCTCTGTCAATTCTTAATTCTAGCCAAGAACACTTGCCCCCCATCGCCACTTCGCCTTCAGCATCCCAGAACTCTTCAGGCTTTACTTCCTTTATGATCTTCGCCATTGGCACCCAACGGCGAATTTCTCGACAGGAGCACAAAGTCGTCGCAGTATCTGAGGTAGTAGCGGCATTTCAGCCGGTGTTTGACGAACTGGTCCAGGCTGTTCAAGTATACATCGGCGAAGAACTGGCTGTTGAGGTGGCCGATAGGCAGACCCTTGTTTTTCGGCGCATGGAACAGGGTCTTCCGGGGATCGCCCTTGAAGACATAATGCTCTGTGCAATCATGAAAGGGACGTGTCTCAGACGGCTCTTGCCTAGAAATTGGAGATGAGTTTCGCCAACGTCGGGTTTTCAGTGGAGAGGGGAGAATCAATCGCAAAAGAAGGCCATTGAGCGTGCCTCTTCCAAGCGTCACGCGGAACGCCGCACAAGCTCTATGAACTCTCTGGGACTGAGGACGGTGACTCCGACCCGTGAGCGTTTTGGATAGTGGCGCGTGTTGCCGGTGACCAAGATGGCACCTGCTGAAGCCGCGACTTCCAGGAAAGGCATATCCCCAGGATCAGGAAGTTCGACGGAAAGCGGAACCGCGCCAACTGGTTCTGAGACCGAACGAATCCATTCCAACACTTCAGCGGCATCGTCGGGCATAAGGTGGAGCTGCGGGCGACGCAGCACACTGTCGTATTCCTCAAGAATCCGGTCGTCCACATAGATTCCGAACACACCGTCCGTGAGCATATCGAGGATCTGTGCACAGACCCCGTGGGCCGTCAGAACAGCGGACACGATCGCATTCGTGTCAAGGACAACCTTCATTTGTTGAACCTTTTGCGCCGGGCTTCCGCAATGATGGCATCGATCTGCTCCATCGTCAGACGGTCCAGCCCTTCCGCCTTAGCCTTCACCCGAATACGACTGAGTGCTGAGGCCGCACGGGCGCGCCGAATGGCAAGGATCTCCTCTTCCAGCTTGTCCGGTTTCACCCGCGTCATGACTGCAAACGGGCGACCGTTCACAGTGATCACAATTTCCCCCTCCGCTTCGAGATCCTTGCGAATGCGCGCCGTATTGCCCCGTAGATCCCGGATCGTAACAAATTTCATCTTTATTCCTCCTAGCATCGTGCTCATAAAAAGTATCATTAATGTACACGGTTTTGCCTGCAATGTCAACCATCGCGGACAAAAAGGTAAAGGAGAGAGCTGGTTAATGCAGGCCTTTGGCCGCAATCAAAGACTGTTTGGCCCCACAAAATATATCCTTGACTTCAAAAGCCGAGGGATCTAATTGCACTGTGTTCTACAGGGAGCGCGACCATGAAAGCAAATTCAAGAGTCATTTTCGCCTTGTCTCTGGTTCACTTCACCGGCGACTTTTATGCTGCTTTCCTGACCCCCTTGCTCCCTCTTTTTGTGGATAAGTTAGGGCTCACCCTAACCCAGGTAGGTTTGCTTGCGGGCATCAGCCGCTTCTTAGCCTTTGTGGTTCAACCCTCGGCCGGCTACATCGCCGACCATTATCACACCCGGTTCTTTATTCTGGGTGGCCCGCTTCTGGCTACGATCTTTATGCCCCTCATTGGGGTAGCGCCCTCCTATATGGTTTTGCTCCTCTTCGTCTCTATGGGGTCCATCGGAGTCTCCATGTTCCACCCTACGGCTGCAGGCATGGTTTCCCAATACGCAGGGTCTCATCTCGGCCTTTCCATGGCCCTTTTCAACCTGGGCGGAACCCTCTCCTTCGGGTTGGGCCCCATCTTCATCGCCTTTTTCGTTCACTTCTGGGGACTGGAATCCTCTCCGATGACCATGGTGTTCGGCCTTGTGCTTGTGGCTTTCCTCTATAAGATCGTACCTCTTCCCACAACGGAAGGCCTGGCAAACCTGGGTTTTATGGGTTCCATCAAGGAAGCTTTTGGCGGGGTGTGGAAACCCATCGCCCTCATCTGGGCGATCATGGTCCTGCGTTCCTTTGCCGGACAGGTCTTCATGACCTTTATTCCTATTTACTACAGCCAGCAGGGCTTCTCCCTGCTCTCCATCGGCACCATTGTTTCCCTATTCACTGTCGCTGGGGCCCTGAGCGGGGTAGTTGCCGGTCACTCCTCGGACCGGTTCGGGTTCAAGCCTGTCTTTTATGTGAGCCATGGCCTCTCAACGCCCAGCCTCTACCTTCTTCTCCTCCTTCCCGGGGACTGGGCTTACGTTAGCGCTTTTCTTGCCGGGTTTTTCGTCATGGCTTCTCTGCCCCTGGGCGTGACCATGGCTCAAGAAATTGCGCCCAAAGGCAAGTCCATGGTTTCGAGCCTCATGATGGGATTGGCTTGGGGAACGGGAGGAATGATGACACCCCTTGCGGGAAAGATGGCTGACCTGTTTTCGATACGCCCTGTGCTCGCTGTAATGGCCGTCATTCCTTTGCTAACCCTGGGACTCATCGCCTTACTCCCTGAAAGGGACGCCAAGAAGGGATGATGGACGTTGAGGCTCATCAGGACGGATGTCTTTTCTGAGAACCTCTCACCACTCTGTAACCCAGAATTGTGAGATATCCGGCTCCCAGCGCAAACCACAACACTCTGGCAGGGCCTTTTTGGAGGGTTGTTCCGATGATCAGACTGTGGAGCAAGCCAAGGGGGAATACAACGTACGTTGCCTTGTGGATCCTCTTCCAGGTCTTAATCTTGAGGTGAAGCCTTCGTGAAAACAGAGCGGCAAGCACCGCCGCAAAGAGGGTAGCCAGCGTCAGCGCGCCAAGAACCTTGACCACGGACATGGCCGAGGCATATCCCTGGAGCCGCTCAGAAAGAAGAAGGAGTGCAGGGTGGCTCAGGATGAGCACGAAAGCGATCAAACCCCACCTTCTGTGAATCTTGAAAAGAGCTGACGGCCCCATTCCCCTCTCCACCCAGGGGATTTTCGAACTGAGGACGAACTGGAAAAACATGAGCACAAAAGCGAAGAGGGCCAGCAGGCGACCACCCTCGTAAAGATAGACACCCCACGGTAAACCAGGCGTCAGGGACTTGGCCCATGAAAGACCAGGCAAACCAAGGCAAAAGAGCACCGTTGCCAAAAGCAATGGCTTCTTCATGGCATCGAAACCCTTCCCGTCAGTAGGATATTCTCAGCGAGCGGGCTTCGAGGCAGGATCTCCGGGATGCGTGCCAGAGCTAAACTCCTGATCATTGGTGGCGCCATCCTTGTCGGAATCCGTAGTGCCCAGGTTTTGAGTGTACTTCTCTCCTGCTTTGATGCCAACCTTTTCATAATCCTGCCCAAAAGGGTTTCTCGGCCCTCCGCCGGCCGGATTCACATGGCAGGTCCCGCACCCGAACTTCGCGCCCTTGTCAGGGAGCAAACCCATGCGGAAAGGTTTTGCCTGCGCCGGCCTTTGGTCCGCCAAGGTGACGAGCGCCACGAAGAAACCCAACATGACGCACGCTGTGAATCCTATTTTGAATTTCTCCCGCATAGCTTTTCCTGAACCTCCTACAAGAAGAGATCTTCATAGGGTGAAACGATTACACGTCAAACGTAAAGGAGGGGTGAGCCGGAGAGAGCATGTCGGTAATCGTTCGGGCCGCACAGTACTTGTCTAGCATCTCCGCCACACGGTCCCTGGTTCTTGCCGCCCTGGATTCGCTCTCCTCGCCCAGCCCGTCGATGTTCATGACCATGGCGCGCGTTTCCTCGGTGATGCGGGTGTCATAGCCGTTTCGCCAGTTCCACCGGCGGCACATGACCCTTCCTGAATCCGCCGCCGCATAGATGATCTCGCCGGCCACCGGATTTTCCGAGGTCTGGGGCGCATCCAGAGGGACAAAGGTCTCCTGGCCGGAAGCATAGCGCAGTTCAAGGCACAGGCCGGCGTGGTCCAGATCATCTCCTCCTACGGGGATCACGTCCGCAATG
>Ga0209706_10000956_pt1 | contig 16435 bp, 14 predicted proteins | sample PPLLaktember2015_6_FD_187263 | JGI IMG/M metagenome (GOLD analysis project Ga0209706, IMG submission 187263) | Freshwater sediment microbial communities from Prairie Pothole Lake near Jamestown, North Dakota, USA - PPLs Lake P8 Core (1) Depth... | ecosystem: Environmental > Aquatic > Freshwater...
CGCGCCGTGCGGTCTCCAGCGCCTGGTCGAGATCGCCGGCATTCGCCAGCGGAAGTTCGCCCAGGGTCACGCCGGTCGCTGGATTGAGGACAGGATGGACGCGCCGACCGCCTGCTGCGACGCGCTCGCCGTCGATCACCATTGCAAGTTTCGGATAGGCCTGCATCGGACAAGTCCTCGTTATCGGGGGCGTTTCTGGAGCGCGATCGGCTTGCCGGTCACGGGATACACATTGTGGAAGGGCAACACCTCGTGCTGCGGCCAGAGCCACACCGTCTTGTCGATCTCGTCAGGTCCGCCCGGCTCGCCATCCGACACGGTCTTCTCGAAGAAGGGCAGGTAGTTGGGCTTGGTGTGGGCCCAGCCGCTCTCGTAATCCGCATGCCATTGCGGATGGTAGTTGAGCAGGCTGATCTTCCAGACGCCGTCCTCGCGGACATACTCGTTCTCGTAGAGACCGCCCTCCCACCACTGACGCGGCCCGCCATGGTCGGCATGGCGCCCCGCCGCCATGAAAACGCGAAAACGCGCCTTCGCCGTCACCCGGTCGTCTGCGACGTCGATGACGTCCTGCATCTGCATATGATCGAGCAGGAAGCCCTCAACCGGGCCGTTGTAGTCACCCGTGAAGTTCTTGCGGAAGCGGCCGATATAGAGGCGGCGGACGCTCTCTTTGCCTTTCCAGATTCCGCCGAAGAAGCGCACGACGCCATCATCGCCGAACAGATCGACCGTCTCCTCGTAAAGGCATTTGTCGATGAAATAGCCATAGAGATGATGGAGTTTCCGGATGGCAGCCGCGTCTTCCAGCAGCGCAAGCTGATGCGACAGGCCGGCGACCTGGCGTTCGAGGCCTGCAATCCGGGGATCGTCAGTCATGGTGGGTTGGCGCTTCCTCAGAGCATGTAGAAATCGACGACGGTGGGAATGTAGTCGTTGAGAAGCAGGATCTTCTTGGATGCGATGCGCCAGGCGTCGCCTTCACGACGAAGCCCGTGTTCATAGCGGCCAAAGAAGACGTGCTGCGCTTTCCTTCGCGGGTTGAATGTGTTGACGGTCCAGGACGATTTGACGGTTGCGGCGCTGTCGGCCGCCGGTCCCGCCATCTGCACATTGGTGATCGCATGCGCGGTGCGATGAAGCGGGATCGAGGCGACCGACAGCCCAGAGCGTAACCGCCACACCCGGTCGGCCAGATTGGACCGGCCCTGGAGGTAGATCAGCGATAGTTCAGTATCGGGCGAGGAGGTCGGCTCATCCTCGTTCTTCCAGGCCGGCGCCCAGAAAACGGCATCCTCCGTGAAAAGATCCAGCCAGTCGTCCCAGCGGCGCTCGTCGAGCAACTGGGCTTCGAGAAAAAGCAGATCCGCAGCGTCGGTGCTCGTCAGCGCGCTCATACCGCCGAGCTCCGCTCGAGTCCCCGAACGAGCCGGTCTCGCCACGTACGATAGTATGTGTGGAACACCGTCTCGTCGCACAGCTCCGGCCCGCCCAGAACCGAACTCGAGGGGGTGATCCCCAGCTCTTCGGTGAGGACGTTCGGCGCGTCGGACCGGGCCGTCTCGCCCCGCACATAGCCCTGCAGCCACTCCCCGACAGGCGCCTGGTGGGCGGCCTGGCAATTCTCGTAGAGGACTGTGTCGTCAGGCGTCGCAAGGCCGCTGGGGTTGAAGAAGTCCTCATACTGGCGGATGCGGCGGCGGCGTGCGTCTGCGCTTTCGCCGATCGGCGCCATGCAATAGGTCAGCATTTCGGTGCGATCCGGCGCAAGCGGGCGGATGATTCGCAGCTGTGACGATGCGTTCTCCGCGAGCTGCACGTTCGGAAACAGCGTCAGGTTGCGGGTGTTGAACATCCAGTCGCGCCGCGCTTCGCCGACGCGAGCGGTCAGCGCATCCAGTTTCTCGAACAAGGGGTGCGCATCCGACGGTGGCGAGATGTACCAGTTGAGCACATGGCCGTTGGCGAAGCTGAACGTCCCGTTGGTGACGCCATCAGCCCCGGGGGCGAAGGGACGGTTGCTTTCCCAGACCGAACGGATTGCGCCGGATGACTGTTCGCTCTGGACACGTCGGTCGAGCACGCGAAGATAGGACGGATGCGTCGAGGTGAAGTGATAGGCGTCCGAGCAGTTCTCGAGCTGAAGCTTCCAATTCGCCTCGAAGGTGTAGCTCACCGAGCCTGGCACCAGTTCCAGCCCTTCCTCACTCTGGTCGACGGCGAGATCAATCAGCTTGCGCGCGTCCCCGAGATGATCGTCAAGCGAGCCGGCATCGGCGCTGAGGCTTCCAAACAGCAGGCCGCGATAGTCGGCGAAGAGCGGCAGCGCGGCGAGGTCGTGGCTGTCCTTGTCGAAGGCCGGCGGATAGGCGCCCTCCGCGCGGCCCTTGATCGCCCGGTTGCGTCCTGCGCTGTCATACGACCAGCCGTGGTAATGGCAGACATGCAGTTTGCGGTTTCCACTCACCAGCGGGCAGATGATCGCGCCCTTGTGGCGGCAACTGTTGAGGAATGCATTGAGACGCCCTTCGCCGTCGCGCATCACCACGACAGGCTGGCGCCCGACTGTCGTGGTCAGGTAGTCGTGCGGATTGGGCAGTTGCGAGGCGAGGCCCAGGAACACCCATCCGCTCTCGAAAATGTGCCTCATCTCCAGTTCGAACACGCGTGGATCGCTGAAAGCTGCGCGGTGAACTCTGAAGGCGCCATCGTGCGGACGATCGTCGACCAGCGCGCTCACCTCCGCCGGCGTCAGCGGTTCGGCCGCCGGCGATGACGCCCCCTTCGAGATCAGCGTGCGCGAGCCACTCATGCGCTCTCTCCCACGCGCCGCCACTCGCGTTTGAATGGCGCCGAACGGATGCGCTGGTAACGGCCTTGTCCGTCCAGTTCGTAGATCACGAACGTATTGATATAGAGCCGGTCGCCCTTGCGCATCGGGCCCGAGGCAAACTCGGGATAGTCTTCCAACGCGAGGAATTCCGATGCCAGCTCCGCCGCCAATCGATCCCCGCTTGCGAAAGCCTGCAGGATCTTGATCGTGCGGCGGGTCTTGGAGGTGACTTGTCTGTAAAAATCGACGATTGCCGCCCGGCTTTCGAGCTTCGCGCCTCCGGCGTTCACGAGCACCACGTCCTCGCAGTAGAATTCGGTCAGCGCGTCATAGTCGCCGCGGTTGAACGCGTCCATGTAGCGATGCAGGGAAGCGACTGTAACGCTGTCCGACGACATATTCGACTCTCCCCGGCGAGCAGGAACTACGGCAGCGTCGGCGATCACATGATGATCGTTGAGGACGGGTTCGCCAAGCTTCGCGCGACGGGAGACCGTCTCATTTCACAGACGCACAAGGGAGCCCCAGGCGGCAGGGAGGCCACCGCCTGGGGTTGTCAGCAAGACTAGAAGTTGCGCCTCACCGTAATAGCCCATTCCTGCGGCCGTCCGGGGCGCCCCGAGATCGTGCGGGTCGACCCGCGGTTGTCGAAATAGCTGACATAGTAAAGCTCGTCCGTGACGTTGGTGACCTCAAGCGCCGCCTGCCAGTCGGCGTCCGCAGTCTTGTAGGTGAGGCGGAAGTTGAGCAGGTCTCGCCCGTCAACCTGGTTGAACGGCGGGCGGTTCACCGCCGTCACGAAGAACGGATCCTGGTGGTTAAGGTCGATCCGCGGCGTCAGGGCGCCGTGATCTCCGAGATCGAACTCGTACTGTGCGCCAATGCTGTACTGCAGTTCCTGCACATAGGGCCCGATCATGCCGAGCGTGATGCCGGAGGCGGCGCCGGTCGTCGAAATCGACTGGTACTCGAAGTCGAGATAGCCGACCGTCGCATCGATCGTCAGCCCGTCAATCGGCCGCAACGTGGCTTCCAGTTCGGCGCCCTGAACGTCGGCGGCGCCGGCGTTGATCGGTAGGGCGCACGGAACCGTTTGACCTGCCAGTACGCCGGGAACAGGACATGGGTTGATCGTGACGATGATGTCTTCGTACTGGTTCAGGAAGACCGATGCGTTGAGCCGCAGCATGTCGTCGAAAAGATCGCTCTTTATACCAGCTTCATAAGCGTTGAGCGTTTCGGGGCCGAAAGTGAGAGCCTGCGACGGGAAGAACGGGCGCGGGTTGACGCCTCCGGCCTTGAAGCCGGTGGAATATTGCGCATAGGTCATGAAATCCGGCGTCCAGCGGTACTGCACAGCCGCGCGATAATCGATCTGCTCGTCCGCATAGGTTCGCGTCAGACCGTTCAGCGGGGCGACAGCGGGCGGCGCCGCGCCGCCGAGGTTGCTGCCGGGAATACCCAGACGCCCGTAGGTGAACGACTTCTCGATGTCGGTGTAACGAACGCCGCCGATGACGTGAAGCGCGTCTGTGATCCCCCAATCCGCGTTGGCGAACAGCGCCTGGGTCTTCGACGGCACCAGGTCATCCTCTAGGAAATCAAGACCCGCCGGCGGAGAAGGCAGATAGATGCGGGCGTCGTAGTCGCTGCGCGAGTCGAAATAGTATCCGCCGACGGTGAGATCGACCGCGTCCCACAGATTGGCGTTGAGCCGCAGCTCCTCGCTGACTTGCCAGTGATAGATGCGGTTGGTCTGCAATGTGATGTTCGCCGGCGAGCCTTCCGCGGTCGAGTAGTTGCTCTCGAACACGCGATAGCCGGTGATCGACGTCAGGCTCAGATTGTCGTTGAACTCGTAGGTGGCGTTGGCGTTGACGCCCCACGCATCGACCGCGCTTTGCGGCTCCCCGGCATAGGGCGAGGTTCCGTCGAGCGTCGATGTGATCGCGTAGTTCTCGTAGCTGACATAGGGGCTGTTGCTGAACGTGTCCTGCGCCCAGCCGCCGGGGAAGGGCGAATAGCTGATGAAGGGCGACCCGGTCGCCGTTCCGGCCGAGACGCCACCGATAGAGTAGGCCGGCGCCGCGCCCGGCGGCGCCGCGCCTACGCCCGGACCCGCTGTTGTGCCGACATAGAGCAGCGTATTGGGACCGACCTCGCTGTCGTCGTTCACATAGTCGGCGGCGACGTTGAGTTCGAAACGGTCGGTCGGCGTCCACCGCAGCGCAGCGCGGGCGCCGACATACGACCGGCCGCCCTCCGTTCCCAGCTTGCAGCCTGGGCCGATCTGGAAGGACGGGACTGTCGTCCCCGGGTGGGTGCAGGCGTAGTCGTACCGGGTCACATACCCGTCCCGGCTGACGCCCGTGCCGGACACACGCGCCGACAACTGACCGGGAATGATGCTGAAATTGGCCGCGCCCCGGACTTCCGCCCGGTTGAAGTCGCCGTACGTGACCTGAACGTACCCGCCTTCTTCCGAGGGCTTCTGCGAGTAAAGCTTGACGGCGCCGCCGATCGAGTTCTGTCCCGCCAACGTGCCTTGCGGTCCGCGCAGAACCTCGACGCGCTCAAGATCGAGCAAGTCGAGCAGGGATCCGTGCAGCGTCGAGAAATAGACGTCGTCGATATAAAGACCCACGCCCGGTTCAAAGGCGAGATTGGTGTCATACGCGCCGACGCCGCGGATGAAGGCCGCGGTCGCCGGGCCGAACGTCGCGGCCGGCTCGTTGAGGTTCACGTTCGGGGCGATCGAGGATAGGCCGGACAGCGAGACGACGCTGCGGTCCTCAAGCATGTCTGTATTGAACGCCGAGATGGCGAGCGGCGTGTCCTGAATATCCTGCTCGCGGAACTGGGCCGTCACGATGATGACATCGCGAGAGCCGTCGGGTCCGGCCTGCTCGCCTTGAGCCTCTTGAGCCGGCGCTGCTGGCGTCTGCGCCAGGGCCGTTCCGCCGCAGAGCCAGGCGCTCGCCGCCAAAGCCGCAAACGATGTCGTTCCCCACATCCGCAGCCGGTTGGAGCGGAGCGATCCAAATGTCGAAAACATGCACGCCTCCCATAGACGAAATCGGCGTGTTCTCCGCCACCCGGTTCCGGGTTCGTCTTTGCAAGGCAGCCTAAGACCGACATTCCATATGTCAAATAACAAATTCCACCTGGCGGAAAGTCGATCCCGCAAAATGGAAAGTACGATGCCGTGACGTCAGCCGGCGCCCGTGGCCAGTTTTCCGATCTGGTTCGCCGCCCTGCGCACGGCCTTCATCATGGCGGCGGACTTCCGCAGCTGAAATCGGCGCGCAGGCAGGATTATTCCGACCGATCCGACCACGGTTCCGTCCGCTCGCAGCACAGGCGCCGCAACGCCCGCCAGATCGACGCGATCGTTGCGGTAGACAGCCACGCCCCGTGTGCGGATCTCTGCGAGATCGCGCTCCAGCTCGCGTTGCGCCGGCAGTCGCGATCCGCTGAATGGTCCCACAGCCGGGCTCGCCTGCAAGGCGTGCTTCTGATCCTGGACAGAAAGATGGGCCAGGATGGCGCGCCCTAGCGAGCCCCAGGGCAGGGGGATTTCCGACATCGGCTCGAGCACGAAGCGCAGCGGATGCGGCGCCGGAACGGTCTCGACGATCAGGCCTTTGTGCGCCTGCGCCCGATAGAGGCAGAGCACCGTCGTCTCCTGCCATTCATCCCACAATTCCCGCAGGAATGGCCGGGAAAGCCGGCCCACATCCATGTTCCGAAGCAAAATCCGGGCGAGGCGGAGGAACTCGCCGCCGGGCCGATAGCGCTGGCCGCCCGCGCGTTCGACGAGACCAGCCGAGATCAGAGGCTGCATCAGGCGATGCACACTGCTGACCGGAAGGTCCGCGCGCTCGGCGATCTCGGTGAGCGAGAAGTCGCTGAGTTCAGCGACCAGCTTGAGGAGCGCGATGCTGCGTTCTCCCGATCCGCGAGCGGATTGTCCTGCGGCCATGGCGCCCCTCTCCGGCAAGTCCGCGTTGCTCATCACCTGCGCTTGAAAGAATCAAGCGGCTTCGTCTCCGCCTTCCATAAGCCGGTCTGGTGAGTTATCACACATAACGAACGCTGCAGAAGACGGCTGGCCAGGGAGATGAGCATCCTCGATGACTGCCGACCACCCCTTCTTTCCTTCGCTGGAGCATGTCTTCACCATCGCCATCGACCTCGTGCCGGTCCGTTGGGTGTCGCCCACGGCGATGGGAGACACGCGCGGCGCGGTCCTCGCCGCCGCAGGCGTAATCGAAGGGCCGCGATTGAACGGCCGCCTCATCCCGATGTCGGGAGGCGACTACGCCTTGCAGCGGCCCAACGGCGTGATCGATTTCGACGCGCGCTATCTCCTGGAGGCGGACGACGGCGCGGTCATCTATCTGCAGAATCGCGGTTATCGCTGGGGTCGGACGCCCGAGATTTCCGAAAAGATGAGGCGCCGCGAGCATGTCGAGCACGGCGACTACTACATGCGCGTAACACCAAAATTCGACGCACCCGCCGGCCCGCACGAATGGCTGTCCAGGCATGTCTTCGTGGGGGTTGCGGAAAAGCTGCCGACCTCGAACCGCATCCACTATTTCGTGGTGCTCTAGCGTGGCCGCGCCGGACTTCCAGTTGATCATGCGGCCGGGCGTCGATCCGGCCAGCGCCCCCAACAAGCCGCCGCTTCCGCCGCGCAACTTTATCCGCTGCCAGGAACACGGCCTTTTGATCGAGCGGAACGTCGCCGTGCGGCTGCGCGACGGCGTGCATGTACTGATCGATCTCTACCGCCCCGAGGGCAAGCGAGGCGAGGCCGACCTTCCGGTGCTTCTGTCCTGGAGCCCCTATGGCAAGCATGCTCGCTCGAACCAGGTCTTCTGGCCGGCCTCCGGCGTCGACCCGAGCTGGCTGTCGCCGCTGACACCGTTCGAAGGGCCCGATCCGGTCGCCTGGGGCGCGCTCGGATATGCAGTTGCAGTCGTCGATCCCCGCGGCGCGTGGCTGTCGGAAGGGGACTTCCACCACAACGGCCGGATCGAGGGTGAGGACTGCTGCGACGTGATCGGCTGGCTCGCCGACCAGACATGGTCGAACGGCAAGGTGGGCATGACCGGCGTGTCGTATCTCGCCGCAATCCAGTATCTCGCCGCTTCGCTCCGGCCCCCGGCTCTGGCCGCGATCAATCCGTGGGAGGGTTTCTCGGACTGGTATCGCGAGTTCGCCTGCCATGGCGGGATTCCCGAAACGGGTTTCGCCCCCCGCGCGTCCGACAACATCCAGTATTCTCTCAACCGCACCGAGGATACCTGGGCCAATGTCCAGGCGCATCCGCTGCATGACGCCTACTGGCGATCGAAGGAGGTCGATCTCGAGGCGATCGAAACGCCGGCCTTCGTGGTCGCGAGCTGGGCCGACCAGGGGCTGCACACACGCGGCACGCTGGAAGTCTACAAGCGTATCAGCAGCCCGCAAAAGTGGCTGGAGGTGCACGGCCGCAAGAAGTGGGCGCACTACTACCTGCCCGAGAGCCAGGAAAAGCGCATCGCCTTTTTCGATCACTTCCTGAAGGAAAAGAAAACGTCGCTCGGCGCCTGGCCGAAGGTGCGCCTAGAGGTGCGCGAGGCGGCCGGACAATCGAAGGTCAGAGACGAACGCGAATGGCCGCTTGCGCGCACGCAGTTCGTGCCGCTCTGGCTCGACGCGGCCGGCGGGCTCGGGCGCGAGCCTGTCGCGGCGCCGGGCTCGGTCCGTTACGACGCTCTGGAAGGGCGCGCCGTGTTCGATCATCGTTTCAACTCCGACAGGGAGCTGACCGGCCACGCCAAGCTCAAGCTCTGGGTCGAGGCCGAAGGCGCGGACGATATGGACCTGTTCGTCGCGTTGCAGAAGCTGGACACCGCGGGCGCAGTGGTCGGTTTCGTGTTCTACGCTTTTTTCGAGAATGGGCCGGTCGCGCTGGGCTGGCTGCGCGCCAGCCACCGGGCGTTGGACCCCGCACGATCGCGGCCCGAACAGCCCGTCCACCCTCACGACCGCGAGGAGCCGCTGCCCGCAAGGGCGCCGGTTCCCGTGGAGATCGAGATCTGGCCGTCATCTACATTGTTCCGGGCGGGGGAGACGCTGCGCGTGGTCGTTCAGGGCTCCGATATCTTCAAGGAAGGCCTGCCCCGCCTGCCGTTCGCGCGCCACGAAGCCACCCGCAATCGCGGCGTCCACGTCATCCATGCCGGCGGGCGCTACGACTCGCACCTGCTTGCGCCCGTCATCCCTCCGGGGAGCATCGCATGAACCGCTTCCTTGATGCCGAACTCGAACACGTCTTCGACATTACCGTCTTCTTCGGCGCCGACAGGACGAAGATCGGTCCGCTGCCCGGCGCCGGCTATCAGGGCTACACACCGCCGGTTGGCGGTCGCATAGAGGGACCGCGGCTCAGGGGGCAGGTCGTCCCGCATTCCGGGGCGGACTACGCCAATGTCCGCACTGACGGAGTGGTGGAGCTGAACGCCCACTACCTGCTGCAGGCGGACGACGACACGCTGATCTACATCATGAACAAGGGCTATCTCGTTCCGGCGCCGGGCAAGGGCGCAGAGGTGAACGACCAGGGTCATCCTCAGCCGCGATATTTCCGCTGCACGCCATACTTCAGAGCGCCGAGGGGGACGCATGACTGGTTGAACCGGGTGTGCATCGTCGGCGCGGGCGAGCGCCGAACTGATCCCGACCATTCCATCTTTCGCTACTACGCCGTGCGCTGAAGGAGCGATCGTCTTGATCCAGCACTCTCCAGACACGGCGGCCGCCGCGACACAGAGACCCGCGGCGCAGGAACGGCTGCTGACCACGAGCTATCGAAGCACATTCATCGCGATGATGTTCCTCGTCTGTCTGTTCAATTTCGGTGACCGATCCGTGTTCGCCGTGTTGGGACAGACGCTGAAACAGGAGTTCCAGCTAACCGACTTCCAGTGGGGACTGCTCTCCGGACCAGCCTTCGGCGCCCTTTATGCGATAGCGGGCATCCCGCTCGGACGGCTCGCGGAGTATACCTCACGCGTGCGAATCGTTGCGGCTTGTACAGCTGCTTGGTCGTTGATGACGGTAGCTTGCGGACTCGCGACCGGCTTTTTCACCCTGATGCTGGCGCGTTTCGGCGTCGGTATCGGCGAGGCTGGCTTTACTGCGCCGACAAATTCGCTCGTGGGCGACAAATTCCCGAGGCAGAGGCGCGCCTCTACCGTGTCGCTCATCATGCTTGGCACGCCGGCCGGCCTTCTCACCGGTTCTCTGGTCGGCGGCTGGGTGGCGGCCGAATGGGGCTGGCAGGCGGCCTTTTTTGCGATGGGCCTGCCTGGGCTCATCGTCGCGCTGCTGGTGGTTGTCCTGCTGCGCGAACCCGATCGCGGCCTGGTCGACGGCGCCCCCAAGCCAACGACGCCTCCGCCGAACTTCGCTGCGTTCCTGCGCGAGGCGAGAGGCAAGAAGGCGCTCCTTTTTGTGATCCTGGGCGGCGGCATGGTCGGCTTCGCCTCTACGTCGATCTCCACCTACATGCCGATATTCCTTCAGCGTGTGCACGAGATGGACGTTCGCGAGGCCGGCACGTTCTACGGGCCGATCTCGGCCGGTTCGCTGGCTATCGCGCTGATCGTTGGTTCCTTCGGCGCCGATTGGCTCGCCAATCGGGGCGATGTGCGCTGGCCGGCCTGGGTTGCTTCTTTCGGTCTTGCGCTTGCCCCTCTCATCTACTGGTTCGCGCTGACTACGCCGAGCATCGCTGTCGCCTCGATACTGCTCGTGTCGGCGGGAGCGATGCTGATGCTGTTCTACGGTCCCACTTCCGGCATGATTCAGAACATGTTGGAGCCGCGCATGCGGGCGACTGGCGCCGCCATCTTCACCATGCTCAACACATTCTTCGGATCGGTGCTGGCGCCGCCGTTTGTCGGCTTCGTCAGCGACCTCCTGGCTTCGCGCGCATTTGCCGGCAACTTCGCGCAGCAATGTCCAAACAGCCTGCCGCCCAAAGGCGCTGGACCTGACATCGTGCAGCTCTGCTCGGCTGCGTCCGCTACTGGCGTCCAGCAGGCGCTGCTCATCGCTGTCTGCGCAAGTTTCCTGGCTTGCGGTGCTTTCCTGCTCGCCTCTCGCACGCTGCGCCAGTCGATGTACGAGGCGCCAGGACCAGTCTGACTACAGGATCGGGCAAGCCAGGGAGGCTGACATGACCAAGTTTCCGAACACCCCGAGCTTTACGGGAACCAACCGGCCGGAACGCTTCGAAGCGGACATCGCCGACCTCGAAGTGGAGGGCGACATCCCGACCGAGATCAACGGCGCCTTCTACCGCGTGCAGCCGGACCCGCAGTTCCCGCCGCGATTGGGAGACGACATCGCCTTCAACGGCGACGGCCAGGTCTCGATGTTCACATTCCGCAATGGACGCGTCGACTTCAGGCATCGCTGGGTCCGCACCGACAAATGGAAGCTGGAGAACGAGGCGGGCCACGCCCTGTTCGGCGCCTACCGCAATCCGCTGACCGACGATCCCAGCGTGAAGGGGCGCTATCGCGGCACCGCCAACACCAACGTCTTGACCTTTGCAGGCAAGCTGCTCGCCCTCAAGGAAGACAGTCCGCCCGTCGCCATGGATCCGAAAACGCTCGAGACATTCGGCTACGACGATTTCGGCGGCACGCTGCAAACGCCGACCTTCACCGCCCATCCCAAGATCGATCCTGAGACCGGCGAGATGATCGCCTTCTGCTACGCCGCCAAGGGCCTGCTGACGCGTGACATGGCGTATTTCGTCATCAGCCCTGAAGGGAAAGTCACACGCGAAGTGCGGTTCGAGGTTCCCTACTACTGCATGATGCACGATTTCGGCGTCACGCGCGATTACGCCGTTTTCCATGTCGTACCCATCGTCAGCTCCTGGGATCGGCTCGAAAAGGGCATGCCGCATTTCGGGTTCGACACCACGCGCGAAATCCATCTCGGCGTCCTGCCGCGCGACGGCGAGGCCAAGGACATGCGCTGGTTCAAGGCGCCTAATTGTTTCGCTTCCCACGTCATGAATGCATTCAACGACGGGACCAGGATCTACTTCGATGCGCCGGTCGCCGAGAACAACATGTTCCCGTTCTTCCCGGACGTGCATGGCAAACCGTTCAATCCCATGCAGACTCAGTCGCGCCTCACGCGGTGGAGCGTCGACATGAGTTCCAAGGGCGAAAGCTTCAGGTCGGCGGAGCGCATGACCGAACTCTCCGGCGAATTCCCCCGAATCGACGAGCGCTATGCGATGACCGGCTATCGGCATGGCTATCTGGCGGGGATGGACGAAACCAAGCCGTTCGACATGCCGGGCGGACGCAGCGCCGCCGGGCTTCTGATAAACACGCTCGTTCATATCGATCACGCAACCGGGAAGACTCAAAGCTGGTTCTGCGGTCCCACGTCTTCCCTGCAGGAGACATGCTTCATTCCAAAATCAGACCGGGCTGCTGAAGGGGAGGGCTATCTCACCCTGGTCTGCAACCGGCTGGACGAGCGCCGCAGCGATCTTCTGGTGTTCGACGCCCAGCGCGTCGACGAAGGGCCGATCGCGATCGCAAGACTGCCGCTGCGCCTGCGTATGGGGCTGCACGGCAACTGGACCCCGGCGGCTGCGTGAGCCGCTGGAGCCTCGTGGTGCGACGGGTGCGTGTTCCAGGCGCTGCTCACCATCGGGCGCCTCTCTCGTACACTCGGAATGTCGATGGAGCGCTCTTCGTGAGCAGGCCGCGCGGGGGGCGTCCGTCGAAGGACGAGGGCGGCGCGGGGTTTCGTTCAGCGGCCTAATCCAGAAATACCACCGTCTTCGCGCCGTTGATCAGCACGCGGTCCTCGATGTGGTAATGCACCGCCCGCGCCAGCACCCGCCGCTCGATGTCGCGGCCCTTGCGCACCAGGCTTGTCGGCGTGTCGGAATGGCCGACGGCCTCGACGTCCTGGGCGATGATCGGGCCTTCATCGAGGTCGGCCGTCACATAGTGCGCCGTCGCCCCGATCAGTTTCACGCCGCGGCGGTGCGCCTGATGATAGGGGCTCGCGCCTTTGAAGGCCGGCAGGAAGCTGTGGTGGATGTTGATGCACTTTCCGCGCAGCTCGGCCGCCAGCTCGGTCGACAGGATCTGCATATAGCGCGCAAGCACGACGAGTTCGGCTTTGCTGTCGTGGATGACCTTCCTGATGTTCGCTTCCTGCTCGGCCCTGGTTTCCGCCGTCACAGGCAAATGGTGGTAAGGAATGTTGCCGATGAGGCTGATGTTGAGCGCCTCCCGCGGGTGGTTGGATATGATGCCGACCGGCTCCATGTTGAGTTCGCCGATGCGGTACCGATAGAGCAGGTCGCCAAGGCAGTGATCCAGCTTGGACACCATGAGAAGCACGCGCCGCCGCTCATTGTGCGGCCGCACCTGCCATTCCATCCGATGGTCGTGCGCAAGCGCAGCAAAAGTCGCGCGAAACTGCTCCAGATCGCGCCCCGCCGCGAGGTCGAACACGACCCGCATGAAGAATTTGCCGGTTTCGCGGTCGTCGAACTGCTGCGCCTCAAGGATATTGCCGCCGCCTTTGAACAGGAGGCCGGTCACGCCTGCCACGATGCCGGGACGGTCCGGGCAGGACAGGGTGAGGGTATTTCCCCCATTCGCCTTTCCATTCATCGGGGTCTCCTGATTTCTGCAGCCGGTTTGATGGCTCCGCCGTCCCTTTGCACCAGCTTTCCGGCGCCAGCAATCCGCGACAACCGATGCCTACCGTGTTGCACTTTTCAATTCAATATGTGTTATAACGATCTCGCGTCCGGGTCCCGGAGGGCCCGCTGAAATTGTGACGCTAAAGCATGGGAGAGGTGCAGATGAGCGCCAAGAATCTGGAAGAGGTCCTCAGGGCTGCAGGAAATCCGGTCACCATGCTGCGGAACTCGCAGATCGGAGCATACGTCTATCCGGTCGTGCCGACGGAATTCTCCAACTGGCGGGACGAGCAGCGCGCCTGGCGCGACAAGGCTGTGCTGTTCGATCAGACCCACCACATGGTCGATCTCTTCATCAAGGGTCCGGACGCGGTCAAGCTGGTGTCCGATCTCGCAATCAACACGTTCAAGAATTTCCCGGTCGAACGCGCCAAGCAGTTCGTGCCGTGCTCCTACGACGGCCATGTGATCGGCGACGGCATCCTCTTTCACCTGGCGCAGAACGAGCTTGTCTTCGTCGGCCGTGCGCCGTCGGCGAACTGGATCATGTTCCACGCCGAGACCGGCGGCTACGATGTTGAGATCGTGAAAGACGATCGCTCGCCCTCGATGCCGATGGGCAAGCCGGTGACGCGCAAGCACTACCGCTTCCAGATCCAGGGGCCGGACGCGCAGAAGGTCATCGAGAAGCTGAACGGCGGCCCCTTCCCCGACATCAAGTTCTTCCACATGGGTTACATCAACATTGCCGGCAAAAAGGTGCGCGCACTGCGCCATGGCATGGCCGGTGCGCCGGGTCTGGAGATCTGGGGACCCTACGAGGAATATCTCGACATGCGCGCCAAGATCATGGAGGGCGGCAAGGATCTGGGCCTCACGCTCATCGGCTCGCGCACCTACGCCACCAACACGCTGGAGTCAGGCTGGATCCCGTCGCCCCTGCCGGCGGTCTATACCGGCGAGAAGATGAAGACGTATCGCGAATGGCTGCCAGCCAACGGCTATGAAGCCACGGGCTCGATCGGCGGCAGCTTCGTTTCCAGCAATATCGAGGATTACTATCTGACGCCGTACGAACTCGGCTACGGCCCGTTCGTGAAGTTCGACCACGATTTCATCGGTCGCGAAGCCCTTGAGAAGGTGGCCGGCAAGCCGCATCGCACGAAGGTCACGCTGGCCTGGAATGGCGAGGACCTGGCGAAGATCTTCGCGTCCTATCTTACCGGCGCCGAGAGCTACAAATACTTCGACCTTCCGCTCGCGAACTACGCCTCGTCGAATTACGACGCGGTGAAGCTCGGCGGCAAGACGGTCGGCGTCTCGATGTTCACCGGCTACAGCGCAAACGAGCGTTCGGCGCTGTCTCTCGCGACGATTGATCCGAACATCAAGATCGGAACCGAGGTCAAGGTTCTGTGGGGCGAAGAGAACGGCGGCACCATGAAGTCCACCGTCGAGCGCCACAAGCAGATCGAAGTGCGCGCCATCGTGAGTCCCGTGCCCTATTCGGCCGTCGCGCGTGAAACCTACGCCGAAGGCTGGAGGACGGGCAAAGCGGAACTTTAGGCGCCGCCTCGAGCATCCCGCGCAATACGAGTCGAACCCTCATGAACACCCACGCGCCCGATCGGCCCGCCACGCAGACGACGCTCGCAACCCTGCTTGGCAGCTGGTCGGTCGAAGTCACGACACGCGACCAGGATTCGCTTTCCTTCGCTGAGGCGTCGTTGCCGCGCGGCACGCCCGTATTCGTCGCTTCGCTGATCAGGGATCCGGCGGATCGCCTGGTGGCGGCAGCCGTCCGGCTACGCCGAGCAGGGCTGGAGCCCGTGCCGCACGTCGTGGCGCGCAATATTGAGAACCGACCTGCGCTGGAGGATCTGATTGCGCGTCTGGCGGGGGAGGCAGGGGTGCGCCGGGCGCTGGTGCTCGGCGGCGACCGCGACAAGTCGGCTGGCGAGTTCGACACCAGCCAGCAGCTTGTCGAGACCGGTGTATTTGCCCGGCGCAACTTCCAGCAGCTTTTCTTCGCGTGCTATCCGGAGGGGCATCGCCGAATCCCCGATGCGGTGCTCGATGAAGCGCGCTCATCAAAGATCGGTGCGGCAAGAGCGCAGGGTTTGGGCGTTGGCCTTGTCAGCCAGTTCTGCTTCGATGCGGCGCCGGTCATCGCGCTGGCCCACCGCATCCAGTCGCAAGGCGAGACAGTGCCGCTATATGTCGGCGTGGCGGGTCCGACCGAGCATGCGCGGCTGGTGAAGTATGCGCTCATCTGCGGCGTCGGGCCGTCCCTGCGCGCGCTCACACAGCGTCAGGGGCTCGCCAAGAACATGCTCGCTGGCGAAACACCCGAGGGGATACTGGCCGGGATCGCAGCCGCAGTGTCCCCCAATCCGTCGCTCGGCATCGCAGGCGTCCATTTCTTCACGTTCGGTTCGTTGGCCGCGACGTACAAGTGGATCGAAATGCACAACAGCCAGAGAGGCTGAAGTCAGGCCCTCGCGCGCGCCAGCTGCTGGTCGAGATCGTGCAGCACCTTGTAGCACGGCAGAACCTGCGCCACCGACGCGTTGGGCTCGCGCTTCTCGCGGATGGCGGCGAAGAACTCCCGGTCCTGCAGCTCGATGCCGTTCATCGAGACGTCGACTTTCGAGACGTCCACCTTCTCGTCCTTGCCATTCACCAGGTCGTCATATCGCGCGACCCAGGTGCCGTTGTCGCAGATATAACGGAAGAAAGTTCCCAGTGGCCCGTCATTGTTGAACGACAGCGACAGCGTGCAGATCGCCCCGTTCGCCGTCTTGAGCTGGATCGACATGTCCATGGCGATGCCTAGCTCGGGATTATGCGGG
>Ga0209706_10000957_pt1 | contig 16428 bp, 18 predicted proteins | sample PPLLaktember2015_6_FD_187263 | JGI IMG/M metagenome (GOLD analysis project Ga0209706, IMG submission 187263) | Freshwater sediment microbial communities from Prairie Pothole Lake near Jamestown, North Dakota, USA - PPLs Lake P8 Core (1) Depth... | ecosystem: Environmental > Aquatic > Freshwater...
CGCTGCGCGCCGGCGCGTTCACGTTCGAGCCACGCGCGCGTCCGGCGGGCGGCGAGCTGCGCGCCGACGTCGGCACCGCGGGCAGCGTCACGCTGGTGCTGCAGGCGCTGCTGCCGGTGCTGCTCGCGGCGCGCGCGCCCTCGCGCGTGGTGGTGACGGGCGGCACCGACGTGCGCCAGGCCCCGACCTGGGACTATTTCTGCGAAGTGCTGTTGCGCGTCCTGGCACGCATGGGCCTGCGCGTGCGCGCCACGCTCGAGCGGCGCGGCTACTACCCGCGCGGCGGCGGCGAGGTGGTGCTGGAGGTCGAGCCCGGTGTGCCGGCGCCGCTCGAAATGCGCGAGCGGCCGGCTTCGTGGCGCATCGCGGGCGAGGCGCACGTCGCCCACCTGCCGCTTTCCATCGCCGAGCGCATGCGCGACGCGGCGCTCGAGCACGTCGGCAGCGCGCAGCTCGTCGCGCGCGTCCTCGGTCCTGGGGAGGCGCTCGGCACCGGCGGCGCGGTGACGCTGTGGGCCGAGGGCGATGCGGGCGTGCTCGGCGCGGCGCGCGTCGCCGAGCGCGGCGTGCGCGCCGAGACGCTCGGCGCGGCCGCGGGGCGGGAGCTCGCCGCGGAGCTCGCGAGCGGCGCCAACCTCGACGTGCATGCGGCCGACCAGGTGCTCGTCTACCTCGCGCTGGCGCCGACGGGCTCGAGCTTCGCCGTGCGCGAAGTCTCCAGCCACGCGCGCACCACGATCTGGCTGCTCGAGCAGTTCCTCGATGCGCGCATCGGCGTCGCGCCCGAGGGCGCGCTGTGGCGCGTGCGCCGCGACTGAGTCGGCTCAGTCCGGCGGCAGCTCGTCGGGCTCGACGCTGTCGGCCTTCGGCTCGTCGCGCTGCGGGTGCTGCTTCGCCGCGTGCTTCACGCGCTCGTCGCGCGAGATGCTGCGCCCGGCGCCTTCCTGGACGTCGCGCGGGCCCGGCCCGGCGAGCGGCGGGCGCTGGCGGTGCCAGCGGTCGTAGCAGTTCGCACCGCAGAAGTAGGCGACGTAGTCGCGCCCTTCCGCGGACAGCGCGTCCGCCCGCGGCACGGACTTCAGGCAGACTTCGCAGAACACCTTCTGGGGGTCGGTCGGCTGGGTCGTCTTGGCCATGGTTGCCTCGCTGGAATCGATTCACCTTCTCTTGCGGTAGGTGCCCACGAGCGCGGCCTCGGCGATGACGTGACGCTGCATCGCCGTGGCGAGCTTCGCGCGCGTCGGCCGGTGCAGATCGGACAGCGCCGCGTCGAGCGCGTACAGGCGGTGGAAGTAGCGATGGCGCCCGACCGGCGGGCAGGGCCCGCGGTAGCCGGTGCGCTTCCAGTCGTTGAGGGCTTCGAGCGTGCCCGCGGGCAGCGCGCGCACCGCCTCCGGCAGCCCGCCGCAGTCGGGCGGGAGGTTGTAGAGCACCCAGTGCACCCAGGTCATCTTCGGCGCCTCGGGGTCGGGAGCGTCCGGATCTTCGACCACCAGCGCCAGGGTTCTCGCGCCCGGCGGCAGGTCGGACCAGGAAAGCGGCGGCGACACGTCGGCGCCGTCGCAGGTGTACTTCGGCGGGATGGCGCCGTCGTGCGCGAACGCGGAGGAAACGAGCTTCATGTCAGTGCAGCGGCTTCGCGCCGGCGGCGGCCGGGCGCGCCGCGCCTACGAGCCCCGCGAGCTCCCAGTCGCCCGAGGCCGTGTCCTGGCGCAGCACGAGCACCCGGCCGTCGCTCGCCTTCACCTTGAAGTAGCGGTGGTCGGGGGCGATCCAGCGGTCCACGATGTCGCGCACCTCGTAGCGGTGCGCGCCAAGCGTGAAGGCGCGCGGCTCCTCTTCGCCCCGGTGGCCGGCGTAGCACTCGACGGCTATCTTCATGGGGCGATGATGCGCCGCCCGCGCGCGGCGGCTTTGCGCGAGATCAAACCCCATGCCGACCGCAGCGCTCAAAGTGGGCCCGATGGACCGATCCCGCGTCGCGATCGTCGGCTACGGCAGGCTGGGGCGTGCGTGCGCGCAGGCGCTGCAGGATAGTGCCGACCTCGAGCTCGCGGGCATCGTGCGGCGCGGCGATCACGTGCGCGATCTGCGCGCGGTGAACGTCGCGCTGGTGTGCGTGCCCGCCGGCGACGTGCTCGACGTCGCGAGCGCGCTGCTGCAGCAGCGCATCGCCGTTGTGGAGTGCGCGTCGCTGGAGGGCAGGGCGCTGGAAACGCACCACGCCGAGCTGATGCACCGTGCGCAGCGCCATCGCGCGCGCGCGATGGCGGGTGCCGGCTGGGATCCGGGCGTGCTCACCTTGCTGCGGCGCGGCTTCGAGATGCTCGTGCCGCATGGCAACGAGGAGATGACGCGGCGGCCCGCGCTGCCGCTGCACCACACCGCGGAGGCGATTCCCGGCGTGCGCGCGGCGCTCGCTGCCGAGCGGCACGCCGGCAGCGAACGCCAGCGCTACCTGTACGTGGAGCTGGCGCCCGGCGCGCAGCTCGACGCGGTGCGCGAGGCGGTCGCCGCCGATGGGGCGTTCGCCGGCGAGCCGACGCAGGTGTTCGCCGTGGACAGCGTCGCCGCGCTCGAATCCGAGGGCCACGGACTGCTGCTGGAGCGGCGCGGCGACGCGCGCAGCGGCAGCCATGCGGCGCTGGTGCTGGAGGCGCGCTTCGACCCGATGCTGTTTGCCGCGCGCGCGATGCTCGACGCCGCCCGGTGCCTGCCGCGGCTCGGCGTCGGCGGGCACCGCTACTGCCTGTCGTATGCGCCCTTGCCTTGAGCGCGAGCGGCCCGCTTCGTGAGCGCATGCCCGGGCGCGCCTTCATCGGCACGAGCGGCTGGAACTACGCCGCCTGGCGCGAGGAATTCTACGGCGGCCGGCCGGCGAGGGACTGGCTCGCGTACTGCGGTACGCACTTCAGCGCCATCGAGATCAACGCCACGCACTACCGCCTGCAGAGCGTCGAGACCTTCCGGCGCTGGCGTGACGAGACGCCGCCCGGCTTTCGCTTCGCGCTGAAAGCGCATCGCTATCTCACCCACAACCGCAAGCTGAAGGATCCCCTCGGCCCGATCCGGGTGGAGCGCGAGCGCGCCGCCGCGCTCGGCGGCAAGCTCGCCGTGGTCCTGTGGCAGCTGCCGCGCAATTTCGGCCGCAACCTGGAGCGGCTGGACGCTTTCGCGCGCGCGCTGCGCGCCTGGCGCAAGCCGCGCCACGCAATCGAATTCCGCCATCCGAGCTGGTTTACCGAGGAAGTCGCGAGCTGCCTGCGGCGCCACCGCATCGCCGTGTGCCAGTCGGACGCCGCCGACTGGCCGCTGTGGGACGCGCTCACCACCGATCTCGTCTATGTGCGCCTGCACGGGCACGCGGTGACCTACGCTTCCGGCTACGCGGAAAGCGAGCTGCGTGCCTGGGCGCGCAAGGTGCGGCGCTGGAGGCGCGAAGGGCGCGAGGTGCACGTGTATTTCGACAACGATGCCCGGGGCGAGGCGCCGCGCAATGCGCTGCGCCTGCTCGCGCTGCTCGAACCGCGTGGCGGCTAGGCCGCGCGGTTGCGCGGCGGCATGGCGTACTTCTCCGCCGGCAGGTTGGTGCGATCGGCGGTGACGGCGCAGTGCGCCCGGCCGGTGGCGACGTCGTAGCCGTTGCCGCGGTGGAACGGCCGCAGGTTCTCGGCGGTATCCGGGCCGCCGGCGGAGGCGTTCACCAGCTTCCAGGCGAACTCGGCGTCTTCGTGGCCGAACTGCTCGCGGCGCATCCACGCGCCGCAGGCGTCCTGGCGCCAGTGCGCGGGATCGGCGAGCGGCACGGCGCGGCCGTGCTGCCACACGGCCTCGATGAGCTTCAGGTTGTCGGAGGTCATGCCTCGATTGAGCCAGCGCTGCGGCGGCGGGTGTTGATCTGCGTCAAGCCGGCCGGCTGCGCCCGTGCCAGCATGCGGCGCATGCGCTGCGTCATCGCCGCGTCGCTCGCCGCGGTGCTCGCCGTGCCGGCGCTCGCCGCCGCGCCGCCCGTCGAAAACGAGCTTGCGCTCATTACGCCGGTCGGGAAGAGCTTCTCCGACCCGGCTCTTGCGGAATTCAGAAAGTACGCGAAGCGACGATGGAACGTCGACGTCAGCACGAGCGCGCTGTCCGCCGGCACGCCGCTCGCCTACGGCCGCATCGTAGAGTGGAACGGGCGGCCGCAGGCGGATCTTTTCTGGGGCGGCGAGAGCGCGCTCTATGACCGGCTCGCGGCGCAGAACCTGCTTGCACCGCTCGAGCTGCCCGGGGCGGTGACGGCGGCGATCCCGGAGAAGCTCGGCAGGCCCAAGCCGATCCTGCTCAAGGACCCCGAGGGCTTCTGGGTCGGCACGGTGCTCGAATCGACCGGGATCGTCTATCACCCGCGGCAGCTGCAGCGTCTCGGCGTGCCGCCGCCGAAGGACTGGGACGATCTGCTGGATCCGCGGCTGAAGGGCCAGATCGTGCAGGTGCCGCCGACTCGCTCCTCGAGCAGCCACGCGGCGTACGAAGTCATCCTGCAGCGCGACGGCGAGGACAAGGGCTGGGAATGGGCGCGGCGCCTGGCCGCGAACACCGGCTTCTTCGCTCCTCGCAGCCGCGACGTGCCGGCGGTCGTGGCGCGGGGCGAATTCGCCGTGGGCTTCGCCGTGCCGAGCTATTTCGCTTTCGAGGATCGCCTGGCGGGCTTCGACATCAGGTACGTCGCCCCGAAGACCGCATGGATCACCGCGGGGCCGGCGGCGATCCTCAGGGGCGCCCGGCACCCCAGGGCCGCGCGCGCCTTCGTCGAGTTCCTGCTCTCCGAGCGCGGCCAGCGCATCGCCGTAGAGCGCGGCCTGTTCCCGATCATCCCCAGCTACCGGATCGAGGGCCCGCCCGGGTCCACTGCCGAGATGGCGGTCGAGTTCAACGGCGGGCTGCGCTCCTACTACGACGTCGAGGTGATCAGCGTGTACGACGACGCGCTCGCGCAGAGGCGCTACGAGCAGGTGAACGCCACGTTCCGCCGCGAAATCGAGTCGGTCGCGGAACAGCTCAAGAGGAAGTACTGACCGGGCTCCGGCGAAACACCGCGCGGCAGCCCGGCCACGGCTCGAAACCCGCGGCCGGCGCCGGCAGATTCTCGTGCAGGCCGATCACCAGCGCGCCGCCCGGCCGCAGGCGGCTGGCGATGCGCTCGAGCGCGCGCCGCGCGCCCGCGGCGTCGAAATAGGTGAAGGCGAGGTTGCGGCACAGCACCAGGTCGAACTCGCGTTCGGGCAGCGCCGCGAGCAGGTCTTGGCGCGCGAACTCGACCTCGCGGCGCAAGGGCGCGCGCAGGCAGCGGAGCCGGCCGCGCTGCTCGAACGCCTGCTCGCGCCACGCGGCCGGCAGCGCCTCGAGGCTGCCCGCGCCGTAGCAGCCGGCGCGCGCGCGCTCCAAGAGCCGCGCGTCGATGTCGGTGCCGAGCACGCGAAAGGCGACACCCGGGAAGCGCGCGGCAAGCTGCAGCCGCCATTGCACGGCGAGCGTGTACGGCTCCTCGCCGGAGGCGCAGCCGGCGCTCCAGCATTCCAAACGCTGCGCGCGCCGCGCGAGCGCGGGCAGCACCTCGGCGCCGAGGCCGTCGAACACCTCGCGGTCGCGATAGAAGCGCGAGATCGGGATCGGGCAGAGCGCGGCGAGAGCTCGCCATTCGGCCGGGTCGGCCTCCAGCCGCGCGCGATAGCCCGCCGCGTCCGCGATGCCGAGCTCGCGCATGCGCCGCGCCATGCGCTTGCACGCCCGGCGCCGCACCTGGCGGTAGCCCGCCCAGCGCAGGCCGAGCCGCGGCAGCGCCCATTGCAGGAACGCGACGCAGTCGGCGTCCTTCACGTGCTACACGCTACCCCGCCGCCGCACATGCCGTTTGATCCGCGTCAAAGGGCCGCATGCCGGTTTGGGGCGTAATGGCCCCATGCACACGCCCGAGATCTTCATCGCCTACGCGCCGCGCGGCGCCGGCCTGCGCTGCGCCGTCGCCTATCTGGCCGACAAACGCGACGTCTACGGCTGGTACACCGGCCCGCGGCCCGACGCCGGCATCGCGAGCCGCTGCTTCCTGCTGGAGGACTACCACACCAACCGCGAGACGCGCTACGAGTCGGTGGACCTCGCCGACCTGCACTCGGCCTGGTCGCTGGACGAGGCGCGGCGCCACGAGCTCGCGCGCCTGCAAGAGGCGTTTGCGCGCGAATGGCTCTCCTACCGCGACGATGCGGGCGCCGCCGCCGAGCAGCGGGAATATGAGCAAGCCGAGCTGGCGGCGGGGAGCATCGTCAACGTTCGCTTCGAGCGCCTCGGCAAGTTTTCCAGGCTGCAGCCGAACTGGACCTACTACACGCCGCACTTCGAGCACTCGGTGCTGCGGCACCTCGCCAAGCGCTGGCCGCTGGAGTTCCGGCCGGATTACGAGCCCGCCGCGCGCCCCTGAGCGCGGCCCGCGAGCGCCGAGGAGTGCCGGGTATGCGGCGCTCGCGCGCGCGACGTTTGACCCAAGTCAAGCCGCGGCCGCGCGTTCCGCGGTTTCATGCCGCATGGCGATCATCGGCATCGATCTCGGCACCTCCAACTCGGCGGCGGCGGTGCTGCGCGGCGGCCGGCCCGTCATGATCCCCAGCGCCGAGGGCGTGAGCCTCGGCGGCAAGGCGTTTCCGAGCTACGTCGCGATCACGGCCGACGGCTCGATGCTGATCGGCGAGCCGGCGCGGCGGCAGGCGGCCGCGAACCCCGAGGGCACCGCGACCGCCTTCAAGCGCCAGATGGGCACGCGCCAGAAGATCCGGCTGCGCAATCGCGAGTTCACGCCGGAAGAGTTGTCGGCGTTCCTGCTCGGCAAGGTCAAGCGCGACGCCGAAGCCTTCCTCGGCGAGCCGGTGAAGGACGCGGTGGTCACCGTGCCGGCGTATTTCGACGATAACCAGCGCTCGGCGACAAAGGACGCCGCTGCCATCGCGGGCCTGAACGTCGTGCGGCTGGTGAACGAGCCGACGGCGGCCTCGCTCGCCTACGGCCTGGACCGCGCGGGCCAGGACCTGCGCATCGCGGTCATCGACTTCGGCGGCGGCACGCTCGACGTCACGATCATGGAATTCGGCAAGGGCGTGTTCGAGGTGAAGGCCACGAGCGGCGACACGCGCCTGGGTGGCACCGACATGAACCAGGCGCTGTTCGAGCACCTCGCGCAGCGCTTTCGCGACGCGGGCGGCATCGACGTGCGCGCCGAGCGCAAGGCCGCGGCGCGCCTGCTGGAGGCGGCCGAGGTGGCGAAGATCGAGCTCTCGAGCGGCATCACCGCGCATCTCAGCCTGCCTTACATCGGCGCCGCCAGGGGCGAGGCGACGCACCTGGAGATGGATCTCACGCGCGCGGAGCTCGAGCGCGTCGTGCGCCCGGTGATCGAGCGCTGCCGCCGCCCGGTCGAGCAGGCGCTCGCCGACGCCGGCGTCACGCCGCAGGCAATCGACCGCCTGGTGTTCGTCGGCGGGCCGACGCGCATGCCGGTGGTGCGCCAGTTCTTCGAGGACCTGCTGCAGCGCAAGGCCGAGATGGGCGTCGACCCGATGGAATGCGTCGCCGCCGGCGCCGCCATCCAGGCCGGCGTGCTCTCGGGCGAGGTGAAGGACATCGTGCTCGTCGACGTGACGCCGCTCACGCTGGGCGTCGAGACGCTCGGCGGCGTGGCGACGCCGCTGATCGCGCGCAATACGCCGGTGCCGGTGAAGAAGAGCGAGAACTTCACCACCGCCGCCGACATGCAGACGAGCGTCACCATCCACGTGTTCCAGGGCGAGCGGCCGATGTCCGCCGACAACACCGGCCTGGGCGAGTTCAACCTCGACGGCCTGGCGCCGGCGCCGCGCGGCATGCCCAAGATCGAGGTCAGCTTCGACATCGACGCCAGCGGCATCCTCAACGTCGCCGCGCGCGACACCGCCACCGGGCGCGCGCAGTCGATCCGCATCAGCGGCTCTACGCGGCTGCCCGAGGACGTGAAGCGGCGCATGGTCGAGGAGGCCGAGCGCTACGCCGAGGCGGACCGCCGGCGCCGCGAGGACGCCGAGACGCTGAATGCCGCCGACGCCATGTGCTATCAGGCGGAGAAGACGCTCGCCGACTTCGGCGACAAGCTCACCGAGGAGCTGAAAGGCCGTATCGAGGCGGCGCGGCGCGCGGCGCGCGAGGCGCTGGCGAAGAAGGATGCCGCGGCGGCGAAGGAGAAGACCGAGGCGCTGCGCAAGCTCCTCAAGGAGGCGGGCGCGGTGATCTACGCGCAGCGGCCCGACGCCGGCATCTTCCGCGAGACGAAGGTGCCGCCCGGCGCACGTGTGGTCGACGCCGAGTACAAGGAGAAGCGCTGAGCCCGGGGGCGGCGCCGGTCAGCGCACCAGGATCACCGGCAGCGCCGAAGCGCGCAGGACCTTGAGCGCCACCGAGCCGGCGGGGAGGTCGCCTTCGCCCGTGATGCCGTGCCTGCCCATGACGAGCGCGTCGCAGCCGATGCGCTCGGCGTGCGCGGCGATCGTCTGCGCCACCGGGCCGGAGAGGACAGCGCGCGTGTAGCGCACGCCCGAGTCCTGCACCTCGCCCTCCGCGCGGTCGAGGACCGCCTCGGCGTCCCGGCGCAGCAGCGCGTCGACCTCCGCGCCCGGCACGTGGGCGGCGATCCCCTCGGGCAGGCGCGGCGGCTCGTGGACGTGCACGAGGTGCAGGGTCGATCCGGGAATCCGCGTCGCCAGGCGCACGGCCTCGCGCAGCGCGCGCAACGCCGCGCTGGAGCCGTCCACGGGCACGAGGAAGCTGTTCATGAGCTTGTTTGTACGCCCGGCGGCGGCCCCGGGCTTTGCGCTGGATCAAGCGCCGCTGCCTGCGAGCTGCGCCAGCGCGCGCGCCAGCCCCTGCACCACGCGCGCCATCTCGGGGTAGGCCAGGCGCTCGGGCGTGTCGGTGGGCCGGTGATAGTGCGGATAGCGGTAGAAGGCGGTGTCGGTGGCCATGAGCGCGGGGTAACCCGCGCGCCAGAAGGACAGCTGGTCGCTCCAGGACACGCCCGGCACCAGGGCCGGCGCGGCGAGCCTCTCGGCCGGGAAGTCGCTTTGCGCGCGGAAGGCGCGCGTGAAGGCGGCGAGCGCGCGGCGCGAGCGCAGGTTGGAGACGAAGGCGATGAAGTTGCCGCGCCCGGGGTAGAACCACTTCAGCAACGGCGGGTACGACTGGCTGCCCGGCTCCTCGCGGTAGCAGCCGAGCATCTCGAGGGACACCATCACCCGGATGTCGTCGCCGCGCGCGCGGGCGGCGCGCGCGTACACCTTGCTCCCCATCTCGCCGAAGTAGAAGAACGGCGCCTCCTCGTTCACGAAGGCGACGAGCTTGAGCGTGCGCTGCGGCCGGGCGTCGCGCAGCAGCCGCGCGATCTCGATCAGGCCCGCCACGCCGCTCGCGTTATCGTCGGCGCCCGGGCTGCCCTCCACGGTGTCGTAGTGCGCGCCGGCGAGCACGATCTCGCCGGGTCGGCTCGATCCGGGAATCGTCACCTCGAGGTTCTCGCAGCGCACGCCGTAGACCTCGTAGGCCTGCGGCGCGACCGCGTAGCCGAGCGACTCGAACTGCCCGCGGATGTAGTCGGCCGCCGCGTGCAGCGCCTGAGGGCGCCAGACGTGGCGCTCGCCGATCCCGGCGGCGAGGGTGCGCACGTGGCGGCGCAGCCGGTCTTCGCTCATGGGGGGCATTCTTGCGCAAGATCAATCTCTGCGGGCAATGAAGGCGGACAGTAGCCTCATGACCCCGGCCTATCTGCGCCTTGCCGCGAGCGGCGAGCTCGCGCGCCGCGCGACGGAAGCGTACCGGCACCTCGAGAACTGCGACCTGTGCGCGCGCTACTGCTTCGTCGACCGGCGCGGCGGCATCGAGGGCGCGGCCTGCCGCACGGGCGAGCGCGCGCGGGTAGCGAGCCACGGGCCGCACCACGGCGAGGAGGCTCCGCTGCGCGGCTGGGCCGGGTCGGGCACGATCTTCTTTTCGTGGTGCAACCTGCGCTGCGTGTACTGCCAGAACTGGGATATCTCGCAGCGGCCCGCCGGCCGCGAGGTCGAGCCGCGCGAGATCGCCGACATGATGCTCGAGCTGCAGGCCGAGGGCTGCCACAACATCAATCTCGTCACGCCGAGCCACGTGGTGGCGCAGATCATCGCGGCGGTGGCCGACGCCGCGGGGCGCGGGCTGCGCCTGCCGCTGGTCTACAACACCGGCGGCTACGACAGCCGCGAGGCGCTCGCGCTGCTCGACGGCATCATCGACATCTACATGCCGGACATGAAGTACGGCGACTCCGCGCTCGCGCGCAAGTACTCGAAGGTGCGCAACTACGTCGAGGCGAACCGCGCCGCGGTGAAGGAGATGCACCGCCAGGTCGGCGACCTCGAGCTCGACGAGCACGGCATCGCGCGGCGCGGGCTGCTCGTGCGGCACCTCGTGCTGCCGCACGGCATCGCCGGGACCGAGCAGGTTCTCGCGTTTCTCGCGGAAGAGATTTCCCCGAACACCTACCTCAACCTGATGGACCAGTACCGGCCGTGCTACCGCGCGGAGGACTATCCCGACCTCGACCGGCCGATCACGCGCGAGGAGCACCGCGAGGCGCTCGAGGCCGCCGCGCGCCACGGGCTCGCGAGCGGGCAGGGGCGATGCCTTTGACCTCGGTCAAGGCGGGCCTCGCCGCGGCTGCCACCATACTGCTCATGGCGGCATCCGTCGCGATGGGAAAGGCCCCTGCCGTCACGCTGCCGGAGGCGCGGCGCGACAGCAGCTATTCGCTCGAGCGCGCGTTCACCGCGCGGCGCTCGGTGCGCGAGTTCGAGAGCACGCCGCTGCGGCTCGAGGAGCTGGCACAGCTCGCGTGGGCCGCGCAGGGCCGGGCCGACGCGGGCGGCCGCAGGACCGCGCCGTCGGCGGGCGCGCTCTTCCCCCTGGAGCTCTACGTGGTCGCCGGCAACGTGCGGGATCTCGCCGCCGGCGTGTACCGCTATCAGTTCTGGCAGCACCAGCTCGTTCCGGTCGACGAGGGCGACCGGCGCGAGGCGCTGGTCGAGGCCGCCCTGGGCCAGCGCTGGATCGGCGATGCGCCCGCGATCCTGGTCATCGCCGCGATCGAGCGGCGCACGACGGGCAAGTACGGGGGGCGCGGCACGCGCTACGTGCACATGGAAGCCGGGCACGCGGCGCAGAACGTGCTCCTGCAGGCGGTGGCGCTGGGCCTGGGCGCGACGGTGGTGGGCGCGTTCAGCGACGCGGCGGTGCGCGAAGCCGCCGGGCTCGAGCGCGATGCGCAGCCGCTCTACCTCATTCCGGTAGGCAGGCCGCGCTAGTCCGGTGCTGACCCAGCTCTCGCAGCGCGATTGGCCGCGCTTCTTCGGGCGCCTGTCCGCGGCGCTCGCCGCGCGGCCCGCGAGCGTCGACACCTCCGGCTTCGACGAGAAGCTGCCGGGCGAGCGCATCGCCCTGCTGTCGGCATCTTTCGAGCCCGAGAGCGGAGAGCTCGCCCTGCTGCTGGAAGGCGAACGGCGCCTCGCGCGCCACCCCCGCCAGGTCTACGTGCACCTCGACGAGGACCTCCTGCACAGCATGGAGCTCGTGGACGCCGACGGGCGGCGCGACTTCGTCGTGCTGCACGGGCCGCTGCAAGTTCTCCTTTAGGAAGCCGCGGCCGCCGTCGGCCGCGACGGCGGTGGCGGCGTTCAGCGTTGCGGTCGGGCGTCGCGTCCTTTGCTCTGCGCGGGAGCCTGACCCCGGCTCGGGTAGGCCTCGTTCGCCGGCCGCCCCGGCAGCGCACGCGGCTGCTGCGCCGGCGGGCGCGCTCGCTGCGCGACGCCCGGCGCAGCGGGTGGCGGGGCACGGCGCAAGTCCTCCAGTCGCGGCGGCGCCGAGGGACGCGGCCGCTCGACGCCTCTTTCGCCGAACGAAGGCCGGGGCGGGGGAGCGCTCGCCTGCGGCCGCTTCGGCGGCACCACGACTCTGGCCGTCGCCGGCGCCTCGCGTGGCGCGCGAGTCGCGATGACTGGCCGCGATGTCACGTTGGCCGGTGGACGCACGGTGGCGCGCCTCTGATCGGGAACCAGGCTCGCGGCTCCCGGCCGCACGGGCGGCACGCCGGCGACGCGCGCGAGTTCGCGTGTTCTCGCCTGCTCCAGGCGCACGACGCGCACCGGGCCGGCGCCGAACTGCCCCTGGCCGACGGCGACGACGGCGCGCGGCGTGCGGATGTGCTCGTACACCACGACGCTGACGCGGGGTCCGCCCCAGCCGCCCCACCACGGCGCGCCGACGAATCCCGGTCGGCCCCACCACGGCAGAAGCGGCTCGCCCCAGCCGAGGGCGACCCAGCCGATTCCCGGCCCCGGGATGCCGATGCTCACCGAAACCTGGGTCGACAGAGTGAAGAACGCGACGAGCGCCGGTGCGTAGACCGCGCGCACCATCACCGGTCCCGGCGCCCAGGCCCACAGCCCGCCGACCAGGACCCAGCGCCCGTGGTGGAACGGCGCCCAGCCCCACGGCGCGTCATCGATCCATGTCCAGCCGAAGCGCACGTCCCAGAGCCACGACCCGGTCGCATAGGGCGCCCATCCGGGTGGCACGCGCTCCGGAATCCACACCGCGCCGTAGGGCGCCACCACGCGCCAGGTGCCCCACTGGTCGAGCACGCCGACGCCGTAGGTGCCGGGCGAGACGTAGCGCGCGCTGAGCGCCTCGATCTCGTAATCGGTGCGGGCGTAGTTCCAGCGATCCCAGGCGTCGAGCTCCGGCGCCGCGTACGTCTCGACCGAGTCGGCGCGCACCACGATCTCCTCGGCCGCGACGACGCTTTGCCGCGTGCCGTCGGCGCGCGTGACGGTCGCGCGCCCGCCGCGGCGCGTGATGAAGTGCGTCGCGTCGTCCAGGACGGCGACGCGGTAGTACCCGGGGTGCTCGATCGTGAATACGGCATGCGGTGTGTCGAGCTCGACCGTCTGCGCGGCGGCCAGGCTCCTCAGGTCGAGCGCAGCCTGCCCGCCCGTGACCTTGAGCTGCAGGAAGTTCGGCTCGATGCTCACGACGCCGAGCTCGGTATTCTCGGCGGCGCGCGCGAAGGCGCGTGCGCCGATCTGAACCTCGAGATTGGCGCCGCCGCCGGTGTAGAGGGCGTCGCCGTCGGCGAGCGGTGCATTGACGCGCGCCGGCACCCAGTCTTCGGCGCCGGGACGCCGGAGCGAGACGCTTCCGTCCGCGAAGCTCAGGCGCGGCGGCGTGATCCCGGCGCCGGGCGGCGGAGGCGGCGCGTCGGCGCCCAGCGCCACAGGGGCGAGCAGCGAGATCAGCGTGATGCGCAGCAGGAGCCGGATCGTCTCCATGAGTGCAGGACAGGCTAGCAAACTGCGCGCGGGACCGTTTGACCAGGATCAACCCGGCTGCACCTCATGCGGGGTAGCCTGCCCGCATGCCGCCGCTCGCCCAGGACCTCCGCAACGCCCGCGCAGCCGTCGAACAAGTCCTCGACGAGATGGGCGTGCGCGGCTTCGTGTACACGATCGAGCAGAAGGAAGACGGCTGGACGTTGAGCGTCGAGTGCGCGGCGGGCGGCGAATGGCAATCGGCGCGCCTGCGCGTGGATCCGGCCGAGCTCGGCGCGAGCCTGCGCGATGCCGGCATTCGCGAGAAGCTGCGCGCGCAATGGGAGCCGCACCTGCGCTCCTGCGACGTGCGGCGCTAGGCACCGTGGACCCGGGCACGTCCGCGATCCGCCTCGTCGTCAACGACGAAGAGCGCGAGTTCGTCGGCGCGCCCGAGACGCCGTTGCTCTGGGTGCTGCGCGACAGCTTCGGCCTGAAGGGCACGAAGTACGGCTGCGGCGTGGGCGTGTGCGGGACCTGCATAGTGCGCGTGGATGGCGAGCCGCGCCACGCCTGCACGCTGAAGATCGCCGAGGCCGAAGGCAAGGCGGTGACGACGATCGAGGCGCTCGCGCGCGCGCCGCAGCAGCCGCTGGTGCAAGCCTGGATCGCCGAGCAGGTGCCGCAGTGCGGCTACTGCCAGCCGGCGCAGTTGCTGACGGCCGCCTGGCTCCTCGAGCGCCATCCGCGGCCGAGCGACGCGCAGATCGACGAGGCGATGCAGCACGTGCTGTGCCGCTGCGGCACCTACCCGCGCATCCGGCGCGCGATCCACCGCGCCGCGGCGTGGAGCGCGGCAGAGCCCGTGCAGGGCGTGCACGCGCTCGACGCGCGCCCCGCGGCCGCAGACGAGGGCGGCGGCACGATGCTCAACCCCTGGCTGCGCGTCAACCGCGACAACACGGTGACGCTGTTCGTCGACCGCTCGGAAATGGGGCAGGGCACGCTCACCGGGCTCGCCATGCTCGCCGCGGAGGAGCTGGAGCTCGATCTCGAACGGCTGCGCATCGAGTTCGCGCCGGCCGCGCCCGAGTACGTCAACTCGATCCTCGGCGAGCAGATGACCGGCGGCAGCACCGGCATCCGCGCCGCCTGGGACGACGGGCTGCGGCGCGCGAGCGCCGTGGCGCGCGAGCGGCTGATCGCGGCGGCCGCCGCGCTCTGGGGCGTGACGCGCGGCGAGTGCCGCGCGCACGGCGGCGCGGTGCTGCACGAGGCGAGCGGGCGCAACGCGCCTTACGCCGCGCTCGCGGCGGAAGCGGCGGCGCGGCCGGCGCCGCGCGGCGTGAAGCCGAAGCATCCCGGCGAGTTCCGCCTGATCGGCCGGCCGCTGCCGCGCCTCGAAGTGCCCGACCTGGCGCTCGGCCGCGCGGTGTTCGCGCTCGACGTCGCCTGGCCGAGCCCGCTCACGGCGGTGCTCGCGCGCTGCCCCTCGTTCGGCGGCCGCGCTGCGGGCTTCGACGCCACCGAGGCGCTGGGCGTGCCGGGCGTGGTCGCGGTGCGCGAGGTCGAGGGCGCGGTGGCGGTGATCGCCAACGATGCGCCGGCGGCGCTCGCCGCTCGCGAGGCGCTCAAGGTCGAGTGGGACCTGCGCGAAGCCTGCGTGCTGGACAGCGACGCGATTCGCGAGCGCTTCGCCGCCGCGCTCGAGCGGCGCGGCACGACGGCGCGCAAGCACGGCGACGCAGAGCGCGTGCTCGCACGCGCGCACCGCGTGCTCGAAGCGCGCTACGAGACGCCCTATCTCGCGCACGCGCCGATGGAGCCGCCCAACTGCCTCGCGCAGGTGAGCGAGGAGGGCTGCGACGTGTGGACCGGAACCCAGGCGCAGACCGCGGCGCAGGCGCTCGCCATGGAGATCACCGGATTGCCGCGCGAGCGCGTGCGGGTGCACACGACCTATGTGGGCGGCGGCTTCGGCCGGCGCCTGGAGACCGATTTCGTCGGCGAGGCGGTGCGCCTCGCCAAAGCGCTCGGCCGGCCGGTGCGCGTGCTCTGGACGCGCGCCGACGACCTGCGCCACGATTTCTACCGCCCGGCGAATCTCACCCACATGCGCGGCGCGCTCGATGCGCGCGGCGCGCTGCTCGCGTGGGAACAGCGCATCGCGGGGCCGGAGATCGCGCTCGGCGAGGTGGACATTCCTTATGCGATCCCCAACCTGCGCGAAGTGCACGTCAAGGAGGACCCCGGCGTGCCGACCGGCTACTGGCGCTCGGTCGGCGCCTCGCAGAACGCCTTCGCCGTGGAGTGCTTCGTCGACGAGCTCGCTTACGCGGCCGGACGCGACCCGGTCGAGTACCGGCTCGAGCTGCTCGCGCACGCGCCGCGCCATCGCGGCGTGCTCGAGCTCGCCGCCGAGCGCGCCGCCTGGCACGGCCGCGTGACGCGCGGGCGCGGCTGCGGCGTCGCGGTCTACCACTCCTACGGGAGCTGGGTGGCGCAGATCGCCGAGGTCGCGGCCGAGGGCGAAGCCTGGCGCGTGGAGCGCATCGTGTGCGCCGCGGACTGCGGCACCGTCGTCAACCCCGACGCGGTCGCCGCGCAGATGGAGGGCGCGATCGTCTTCGCACTGAGCGCCGCCTTGTACGGTGAGATCACGCTGACGGACGGCGCCGTCGACCAGAGGAGCTTCGAGGACTATCCGATCCTGCGCATGGCCGAGACGCCCGCCATCGAGGTGCACCTCGTCGAGAGCCGCGAGCCGCCCGGCGGCGCGGGCGAGCCGGGCGTGCCGCCGCTCGCGCCCGCGGTGGCGAACGCCGTGTTCGCCGCGACGGGCGAGCGGCTGCGGCGGCTGCCGCTGCTCGCGCGCTGAGCGATGGCCACCGCCAGGCGCGACTACTACGATGTCCTCGGCGTGCCGCGCGACGCGGACGCCGCCGCGATCAAGGACGCCTTCCGCAAGCTCGCCCTGCAGTACCACCCCGACCGCAACAAGGCGCCGGGCGCCGAGGAACGCTTCAAGGAGATCGCCGAG
>Ga0209706_10000958_pt1 | contig 16403 bp, 15 predicted proteins | sample PPLLaktember2015_6_FD_187263 | JGI IMG/M metagenome (GOLD analysis project Ga0209706, IMG submission 187263) | Freshwater sediment microbial communities from Prairie Pothole Lake near Jamestown, North Dakota, USA - PPLs Lake P8 Core (1) Depth... | ecosystem: Environmental > Aquatic > Freshwater...
GGCACTGGTCGCACTCGATCTTGTTGGCCGTGATGTGGGTCCGGTGCATGAGGTCCGTGTCGCCGAACTTCTCGAGCCGGTCGCGCTCGAAATGGCACTTGTCGCAGGCCTCCCTCGGCACCTCGCCGTCCCCGGAAACGACGCGGACGTGGCATTTATCGCAGCGGTAGCCTTCGGTGTAAACGGCGGTATGGTCGAAGCGCTCCTTGGCGGCCAGGACCTCATCCTTCCGGTGACAGACCGCGCATTCCGCGGCCTGTGTCTCGGGCGTCTTGTCCTTGAAATGGCAGAGGAAACAGGAGGAGGCCGTGACGGTGATGTGCTCGCCCTGGACGATCTGGGAGTGGCAGCTCGTGCAGCGCAGCGTCTTGCCCCGCTTGAGGTCCTCGAAGTGGGCCTTGTGGTCGAAGACGACCTTGTCGAAGGCGACTTGGCCCTCGAGAAGCCGGCGGTCATGGCAGCCGGACCGGAGGCAGCTTTCGTCCTGGATCTCCGCCCAGGGCTTGGATTTCACATAGAGCTTGGTCCAGTAGCGCCCGACCATGACCAGGCCTTCGATCTTCGTCCGGAAGAACGATTTCATGCCCGGCGGGTAATGGCAGACCTTGCATTCGACGTCCTTGTGGGTCGACGCTTCCCAGCTCTCGAAGAACGGCTTCATGTAGTGGCAGGAAGAACAGAAGCGCGACGTCGAGGTGACCTCGACGGAGATGACGAAAAGCACCAGCAGGAGAGCGGGCAGGCCGAAGAGAAGAAGCCGCTTCTTCCGGCGTTTGGCCTTAGAGGGGACCGGAGGCCCGGCGGCGGGAGCGCCTTCCTCCCCTTCCTTCCAGGCCTCATCAGGCATAGGAATGCAACCCCGCCAGGAGATAGTTGACCCCGAAGTACGTGAACAGGGCGGCCAGGAAGCCGATGATGGCGATCCATGCCGAGCGCTTGCCCTTCCAGCCCATGACGATCCTGGTGTGGAGGTAGAGGGCGAAGACAAGCCAGGTGATGAGGCTCCAGACCTCCTTGGGGTCCCAGGCCCAATAGCGGCCCCAGGCCCGATAGGCCCAGACCATGCCGAAGACGAGCCCGCCCAGCGTGAACAGGGGGAAGCCGACGGCCACGGCCCTGTAGGCGAGGGCATCGAGCCGGGCCTTCTTCTCCTCGGTGCCGGCGGCGAGATAGAGCAGGCTGGCCACGAAGGCGACGGCGAAGAAGGCCTCGCCGAGGAGCGTCACGGAGACGTGGAGCCAGAGCCAGTAGCTCTGAAGGGCCGGGACGAGCGGCGTCGCGCCCTTGGGCATGAGCGGGGACGAAGCCAGGGCGACGAGGCCGACGACGATGAGCATGAGGTAGGGCCCGAGGCGGGGCCCATGGGACTTGCGCCCGAAGATGATCAGGGCCAGCACGATGGCCCAGGACAGGAACGAGAGCGACTCGTACATGTTCGTGAACGGGGCGTGCCCGCTCGAGGCCGTCCTCAGGATGAGGGCGGCGGTGTGGCCGCAGAAGCCGATGACGGCCAGGATGAGCGCTCCGCCGGCCCACGACTCCCGCCGGGCGAAAAGCCCCGCGAAATAGACGACAAGCGCCATCACATAGAGGACGAAGGCGATGGTGAAAAGCGACGATTCGGTCATTCCGGCCTCCTGATCGATCCGATGATGCCGTCGAATTCGGACTTAAACGCATCCCGGCTCTTCGAGGCCTGCCCGCCCGCGGTGACATCGACCCGGCCTTGGGACTCTTCGAGGACGACCCGGATCTCACGGGGAGGCCAGTAGAAGGCCAGGAAGAACCCGGCCGTTATGAGCAGGCAGCCGAGCCAGATGAGGTTCGCCCCGGGGTCTTTGGCCGCCTCGAGGACGGAATACGGGGCGGCGGCATAGTCTTTCAGGATGACCGCGATCTTGGGCGCGCCGGCCGCCGCGTTCGTTCTCGCGCCGGACATCGGGTCGTTGCCGTGGCCCTGGCCGAAGTCCGGGAACTTGGCGAAGATCCAGCCGGAGAAGACCCGCTCCTCCCCTTTCCAGGCCTCGACCTGCGCGGCCGGGTTGTTGGGTTGGTCGGACCGGCTTTGGATCCGGTTCCCCTCGCCGATGACGAAGTCGGGCACGAACCGGCTGACAAGGACGCGGGTGGCATCCGGGCTATCGACGGCGGCCTGTTCGCCGACCTTGAGCGTGACGGTCTTGAACGCGGCCGGACCGCCGGGCTTTCGGAGCTCGAGGACGAGGCTGGGGGCGGTCCAATCCCAGCCGTAGCTCGTTTGATAGAAGGAGAAGCCTTTGTAGGTCAGCGGCTCGTTGACCTCGACGACCCGGGTCAGGACGGGCGCGCCGTCTTCGACGACGGTCACGGTGCTTTTCCAATCCTTGACGCCGCCGTCGGGATAGTATTCCGTTTCGAACTTGTCGAGGCGCACCTGAAAGGAGGCGTGGGGAACGTCGGCCGTCTGGCCGTCGGAAAGCGACAGCTGGGCCCTTCGCCCTCCGAGCCCGCTGGTGAGGCCGCCGGCGAGGATGACAAGGAGCCCGAGATGGACGACGTCCGAGCCGAACCAGCCCATCCGCCTCTTGCGGGCCAGGATGACGCGCCTCTCGCCCTGGGCGGATTCGTCCAACCGGTAGCGCCGGGCGGTGAGCCGGCCGGCGACCGCGTCCCGGGCGGAGGCGACCGGAAGGGGCAACCGGAACCGGGAGCTGAGGCGCATGGACGAGACCGCCTTGGCGTCGGTTTCAGGGGCCGGACGGAAGGCCCGCCGCCACTTGGGCCCGAGCCGGGACAGGGTGCAGACGATGGTGTTCAGCGCGAAAAGGAACAGGATCGCCAAAAACCACGCGGACTGATACAGGCTGGTCAGGCGGAGCCCGGTGAACAGGCCCGATAGGCTCCCGTAGCGGGCGGCGTATTCGGCCGCGCTCCGGCCTTGCGGGATGAGGGTGCCCAGGACCGAGGCGACGGTCAGGACGATGAGCAGGACGATGGCCAGCTCGACGGAAGCGAAGAATTTCCAAACGGATCTCATGCGCCCTCCCCGAATCCGGCGTACCGGGCCGCTTAAACTCTATCAATACTATCGGATTTTATTTCCAGGCGCAACTCCTGGATGGAAGGCCTTGAACCTTTGCTGCCCCAGGACGTAGAATGGCTTAGGGGAAGTGCTTTCGAATCCCCATCTCTTTCGATGGGAGGTGGCTATGGCCGTCCAATTCATGGAACCGCTCACCAGCGCCTGGAACCGGATGAAGATCGCCTTGTTCAAGCCGTTCGACATCCATAAGTGGTTCGTCGTCGGCTTCAACGCCTTTCTGGCCGGCCTGATGGGGGCCAGCAACGGAGGCGGCGGATCGCGCTGGACGCGCGGACGGGATCACACGACCTTCAGCGATGTCTTCGCCTTTCCGCGGACGGCCTGGGACTGGCTGATGTCCAATCCCGGCTGGGCCATCGCCATTCTTTTCGGCGCCGTCGTCGCGATCGCCGTCATCGTCGTCCTCACCTGGGCCAGCTCGAGGGGGGTCTTCATGTTCCTCGAGAGCGTCGTCCGTGATCGCGTCGAGATCGCCAAGCCCTGGAGGGAATACCAGAAGGAGGGCAATTCCCTGTTCGTGTGGCGGCTCTTTCTGGGCATCGCTTCTTTCGCGGCCTTCGGGCTCATCATCGCCTTTTTCTTCGCCCGGGGGGCCGACCTCTATGCCCGCGGGATCGATCCCGACCTGCCCATCGCGTTCTTTCTCGGCGTGGGTCTGGTCACGTTCGCGGTCGTCCTTATTTGGGGCTACATCGCTCTCTTCCTCAAGGACTTCGTCGCCCCCCTGATGTACAGGAACAGGATCTCGTGCGGCGCGGCCTGGAAGCTCTTTCTCGGGATCTTCAGGAAGAACCCCTTCCCGTTCATCGGCTACGGCATCCTCATCTTCCTGCTCATGATCGCCTTTGCCATCGCCGTCGTTCTCGCCGGCGTGGCGACCTGCTGCGTCGGCTTCCTGTTCCTGGTCATTCCCTACGTCAGCACGGTCGTGACGCTGCCGGTGTGGTACGCCTACCGGGCTTTCAGCCTCGAGTTCCTGGCCCAGTTCGGGCCGGAATACGATGTGTTTCCGCGGCCGGCCGCGCCCGCCGCCCCGGCCCCTACGGTCTGATCGGGGCGTTTGAGGGATCTCGTCAGCGCGCCGGCTGAGAATTGGCCGGGGTTGTCATCGACCCCGGCATCGCGCTGATCGCCCGGTAGAGCTTTTCGAGGTCATTGACGATCCCCGGCCGGCGCCGTTCGAGGAACCGGATGAGCAAATCTCCGCCGCGATAGAACGAGACGCGAGTGAAGGGCGGCTTCTCTCCGCCCTTGTTTTCGGGCAGGCCGAGGACGCCGCGCATCCGGTTTTCGAGGTACCTGGCCAGGCCCTCTTTCCACAGCTGCCAGGTGAGGTATTCCCATTCCGCCGGGGACAGGGCTTTGCGCAGTGTCTCCATGAGGGATCCGGCCGCCGCGGCATCATCCCCGTCCCAGGCCTTGAGGAGCGCGGGGTAGGTCGCGACGAAAGCCGGGCCCGTATAAGGGAACGCGTACTGAAGCTCCCACATATAGTCTTTGGCCGTCATGGCCTCGCGAAAGACCGACAGGCCCTCCTTGATCTTCTGCTCGCAGCATTCCCACTGGGCGCAGTGCACGAATTCGTGGAAGATGAAGACGTAGCCGTCGGCTTGGTCGAAGACTTCTCCCGTCACGACGCAGGCCATGCGGTTCTCCCAAAAGGCCAGCGGCATGGCCGCCCGGATCCCGGTGGGGATATCGAAAGTGTCGGGGGCGGTCTTGGCGAGGCGATACTCCTTCTTAACGGGATCCGGCTCGAAGATATAGAACGTCTTGTTCTCGACGATGGCGACCGGATAAGCCTTCCCCAGGACCGGGTGAAGGGGAGCGAACCGGGCGCCCAGGTCGAAGATCCTCTTCAGCGAAGCCGAGTATTTCTCGGCGACGGGTCCCGCGGCCTCCTGGGCGATGAGAGCGACGTCATAGTCCTTGAGGGCTCTTTCCGCTTCGACCCAGGTCAGGTTTTCGAGGACAAGGGACTTGGCGGCCTTGGCGGGTTGCCCGGCCAACGAAAGGGCGGCCGTCATGATCGCCAGGATGATCGAGATGCCGGCATGGAGCCCGGATACGACTGTTCTCATGGTCCCTCCCGGTTTCTAACGATCTCGCGGTCAGCCCATCCAGGGGCGTGCGCGCTCCATCCGGGCGACGGCCTTGAGCGCGTTCGCGGCGATCTCCGTGTCCTCGACGACCTGGAAATCGAACATGCCGACGCAAATGAAATCCGCCCCGTTCTCGAACGACCACCGGAAGGCGTCGCGCGGATGGATGGCCCCGGCGGCGAGCACCTTGAACGCGATCCAAGGCTTCTTCAGCGTGGCCATGAGTTCGATCGTCGCCTTGGCGTTGCCGCACCACATGTTGTCGTGGTTGAGATCGTGGTCCGTCTTGAACCCGCCGATCTCGTCAAAAGGCGCCCGCCCGCTCTCGGGGGTCGCCGACCAGTAATCGTCCCGGTGCAGGGTCTTGACCCAGAAATCGGGGTCGAAGCCGGCCTCGGCGCACTTGCGCACGGTCTCGAGGCTGTGGGCCCCCAGGCCGCACGGCACGAGCTGGTCCTTCATGAAGCTCACGGCATCCTCGAGGGCTTTCATCTGTCCGTCCTTGACGAGCTTGTCGGCGATCCCGCCCTGGACGTACACGGCATCCGCCCCCGTATCGATGGAGCTCCTGATGGAGTCCTTCAGAGTGCCGCCCGCCGCGCAATCGGAGATCCACAGCAGCTTGCCGCCGGCCTTGCGATAGGCGTTGACCAGGCGGCTGGAAACCGGATTTGTCAGGAACGTATTGACCCCGCGCTGCTCGGCCAGCCTGAAGGTCTCGAGGATCTTCTCGTCGGTGTGATAGGCCTTGACGAGCGGAGAGACGTAGATCAGGTCGCGGCTGTGGGCCCAGCCGCCCATCAGGTTCCCTCCGCCGATGAGGCGGCTGATCTCCAGGCCCTTGATCCGGCCTTTCGGGATCTCGAGCGGCGCCGCGGCGGGAGCGGGAGCGCCGGCGTTCCCGCCGCCGTCCATGGCCGCACCCAGGGCTTCCTCTTCGAAGCTGTGCATGGCCGCCAGAGTGGCCCCGCCCGCCAGCAGGGAGCTTTTCAGGAACCCGCGTCTGTCGATTCTCTTGGACATCCGTGTCTCCTTCTGGCGACGTGCCCGGGGTCTTCCCCGGTTCAAGTGCGAATCGATGATATCCCCAGGCGCGGGTGGTCGTCAACAACGCTCTGTCTGCGTGATGGTGTGTATCTCACCGCCAAGCCTGTCAACCCCGCGCTGGTGAAAAGCCAATCTGGAGGCCCGCGGAAGGACGGACGGTCATGATCCGCATGTCGATATCAATATGGGGGCGGAGAAGCGGGGAGTTGTTAGAAAAGTGTCAAGAACGTGTCAAGAAACGGACGAGAGCGCGAGCGGGGCTCCCTCGGCGACACCACCCGGTCGGCCGCGCTCCTTTTATCAAGAACGGGGTTCAGGGCTTGGGTGTGGTATCCGGCAGATCATCGCCTGCCTTCTTGGCGTATCTTCGGCCTTCCTCGTAGAGGTCAAAATCCTTTTGGCTGTCCAAGCGCACTTTTTTTCTTTGCCCGTCGTCCGTCCGGAAGATCACGAGATAGGCATGCTTCGAGAGAGTCCAGGTCTTCTTCGCCTCGACAGTCCCCGACCATTCCTTGCGCCGCTCCCTTCTTCTCATGGACCAGGGCAGAACCCCGAGCAGATCGTCCAAGATCTCAAGCAGCACATCGAACATTTCCAACGCTCCCTTCTGTCCAGCCGCCGGCCAAGGACGGATCTCTCCGCTCAGGCGAGCGGCAAGACGACCAAGAATGTCGTCCCTTCGCCGACCCGGCTCTTGACGGACACCGAACCCTTATGGGCCAGGGTGATGTGCTTGACGATGGACAGTCCGAGGCCAGTGCCACCCAGCTTCTTGGACCGCGACTTGTCAACGACGTAAAACCGCTCGAAAACATGCGGGAGGTGCTCGGCGCTGATGCCGGGGCCTGTGTCCTCGACCTCGATGGCCAGCTTGGCCTCACGGACCGACAGGCGGACCTTCACGGATCCCTTCTCCGTGTACTTGACGGCGTTGTCAACGAGGTTGAGAAGCAGACCCTCCATTTGTCCGGGATCGGCCTTGACCATGGGAAGACCGGCGGGCGCTTCCAGAGAAAGCATGAGTCCTTTGTCCTTCGCCCGCTTCTCGAACATCTTGAGGATGGACTCCGCCATGGGCTTCAAGTCGACTTCGGTCTTGTCGATCTTCGGTCCGCGCTCTTCCAGTTCCGACAGAACGAGGAGGTCTTCGACGATGGCGATCATGCGCTCGGTATTCCTGCGGATGATCTCGAGGTAGGGCCGGTTCTCCTCCTCCGCCCTGGTCTCGACCGTTTCGAGGAACCCCTTGATCGCGGTCAAGGGGGTCCTGAGCTCGTGGGAAACGTTGACGACGAAGTCCTTCTTGGCCTTCTCGAGGGCCCGGATCTCCGTGATGTCATGGAGGGTCACGACCAGCCGGTCCCCGGTCGTGAGATGGGCAACGCTGCAAAAATAAACGCGGTCCCCGATCGCTCCTTCTTCGGACGTTTCACCCCTCGAAGCCCGGGCCTTCCGGACGGCTTCGGAGAGGGACGAGCTGCGCACCATCTCCCAGAAATGACGGCCATCCGGATTCTCGCTCCGGACAATGCGGCGGAAGCTCGCGTTACAGAGCTCGATCCGGTCGTCCTTCCCCAGCACGCACAGGCCCTCCCGCATGGAGCCCAGGATGCCCTGGATCTCCTCGTTCTTCCTCCGGATCTCGTCGAAGAGGGTCCGGAGCTTCCCCGTCATGGCATTGAAGCTCTGGGCGAATCTCTTGAATTCCCCGCTCCGCCGGGCCGAGACCGTGACCTCGAAATCCCCCGCGGCCACTCGAGAGGAGGCGTCGATGACCTCACGGACCGGCTCTGAGACGGATCTGCTGAGGAAGAAGACCGTCAGGAGGGCGACCAGGATCATCAGCCCGACGGCCTTGAGGAGATCCTTGCGAAAGACGCCCAGGAGCGCCTCGAGGTTCTTCATGAACAGGCTCAGCCGGAGGGCTCCCACGACCCGTCCCGAAGACTCGATCGGGACGCTCATATAGACCATCTCCTGCTTCAGGGTCGAGCTCCGGCGGATGGACATCCGCTTTTCGCCGTTGAGAGCGGCCTGGATCTCCGGGCGATAAAAGTGGTTCTCCATGTCGCGGGCTTCCTTCTCCGAATCGGCGAGAACCGTGCCCGTCATGTCGATGACGGTGATCCGCGTCTCCGTTTGCTTGCTGAAGGCGGCGACGAGCCCGTGCAGGTCGCCCGTCCCGGAGCCCGTCAGAAAGGGAGCGATCTGGGGCTCGAGCAGGACCGCCATGTGCTCCAGGGAAGAGGTCTTCTCCTCGATGTTATGCTTCCGCATCAACGGCAGAGCAAAGAGCATGACGGCCATGGCCAGCAGGATGATGACGGCCGCATACCCGGAAAAGATCCTGAGGAAAAGCGTCTTTTTCATTCTTCCAGCTTGTAGCCCACGCTGCGGATGTTCTTGATGAGCGCGCCGGCGGGGCCGAGCTTCTCCCTGAGGTTCCTGATATGGACGTCGACCGTCCGGTCGATGACGGCCTTCTCCTGGCCCCAAAGGAAATCGAGGATCTGGTCCCGGGTGAACACCCGGCCCTTGCGCGAGGCCAGGAGCTGGAGGATCCTGAATTCCGTGGCCGTCAGATCCACCTTGGCTCCTCCGGAGATGACCTCGAACCTGTCGAGGTCGATGACCAAAGGACCTATGACGATCCGCCGGGCGGCATCCCCTCCCCCGGGCCGCCTGAGGACGGCATGGATCCGGGCGACGAGCTCCTTGATAGAGAAGGGTTTGGTGACGTAGTCGTCCGCGCCGAGTTCAAGCCCAACGACTTTGTCGGATTCGTCGCCCCGGGCGGTCAGCATGATGATCGGAATGTCGGCGAAGCCCTCGGTCTTCCGGATGTGACGGCAGACCTCGAGGCCGTCGGTGCCGGGCAGCATCAGGTCGAGGAGGATGAGGTTCGGCTTTTCTCTTCCCAGATAATCGTAGAGGTCCTCCGCCTCCTGGAATCCCTCAAAGCGGTAACCGGCCTTCCGGAGGTTGACTTTCAGGAGCTCGATAATGTCGGGCTCGTCGTCGAGGGCGGCGATCACCTGCGGCATGGTCTCATCTCACACCCCTTATGGTGCGTCATTATAGACAATATATGCCTCTTAACGCAGCTTTTATCAAATCTTAACAATCCTCTGCTCCAATGACCCTGAAAGCATGCCGCTATGACCCAGATCGCAGCCGTTGTCACCCTGCTCGTATCGATCGCTCTTTCGGCTTGGTGTTTCCGGGGGATCGTGCGCCGTTATCAGACCCTCCTGGGATTCCCCTGGCTTCTTTCGGCAGCCTTCGCGGCCGCCGCGGTCGTCGCGGTTTTCGCTCTCCATATCCTCCTCGGTTCCTAGCACGAGATCCGCCTTCGCGCGCCGCGATCAGGCTCAGCCGGCGCAGCCCTTGAGGCCGGTCGCCCGGCCTTCCTCGATATGGTGCTTGATCGTCTTTCCCCTGACTATATAGATGACGTCCTCGCCGATATTCGTGGCGTGGTCGGCGATCCGTTCGAGATGCCGGCCGACGAGGATCAGGTCGACGGCCCGGGAGATCGTCCCGGGGTCCTGCATCATGTACGTCAGCAGCTCCCGGAAGACCTGGTCGTTGAGCTGGTCGACCTTGTCGTCCCGCTCGCAGACATCACGAGCCAGTTTGTCGTCCCCATGGATGAACGCGTTGAGGGCGTCGCGGACCATTTCCTGGGCGATCAGGGCCATGTGAGGGATGTCGATGAGAGGCTTGAGCTGCGGGCTCTTCAGAAGATCGATGGCCCTTTCGGCGATGTTGACGGCCAGATCGCCGATGCGTTCGACGTCGCCGCTGATCTTCATGGCCGAGGTGATGAACCGCAGGTCCGCGGCCATGGGCTGGCGGAGGGCGAGAAGGCGCAGGCACATCTCATCGATCTCGATGTCCAGGAGGTTGATGGCCTCCTCCCCGTCGAGGACCTGGCAGGCGAGTTTCTCCTCGCGGTCCTTGAGGCTCCGGATGGCCATGGCGATCTGCTCCTCGGCCCGGGTGGCCATCTCCAGAAGCTTCTCCTTAAGCGTCTTCAGCTCTTCGTCGAACGGGCGTTCCATCTTGGACATGATTCCTCCCCTGGGCTCCTGAGAGGCCGCGCTCATCCGAACCGTCCGGTGATGTAGTCCTCGGTCAGCTTGTTGGCCGGAGCCGTGAAGACCTTCCCGGTCCGGTCGAACTCGATGAGCTCCCCGAGCATCATGAAGGCGGTGTAATCGGAGACGCGGGCCGCCTGCTGCATATTGTGGGTGACGATGACGACCGTGTAGCTGGTCTTGAGGTGTTCTATCAGGTCCTCGACTTTGGCCGTGGCGATGGGATCGATGGCCGAACAGGGCTCATCGAAGAGGATGACCTCCGGCTCCACGGCCAGTGCCCGGGCGATGCAGAGGCGCTGCTGCTGCCCCCCGGACAGGGCGAAGGCGTTTTCGTCGAGCCGGTCCTTGACTTCTTCCCAGAGGGCGGCCCCCCGGAGGCTCTTTTCGACGGTCGCCTCGATCGCCTTCCTGTCCCTCATCCCGTTGATCCGGAGCCCGTAGGCGATGTTGTCATAGATCGATTTCGGGAACGGGTTGGGCTTCTGGAAGACCATGCCCACGCGCCGCCGGAGCTCGACGACGTCGACGTCGGGGGCATAGATGTCCTGGCCGTCGAGGAGGATGCGGCCCTCGACCCGCGTCCCGGCGATGACATCGTTCATGCGATTGAGGGTCCGGATGAACGTCGATTTGCCGCACCCCGAAGGGCCGATGATCGCCGTCACTTTCTTGTCGTAACAATCGATGGTGACATTCTTGAGGGCCCGGGTCGGACCGTAGTAGAAATCGAGATTCTCGGTCCTGAACTTGATGGGGAGTCTCTCACTGCTCATCGGTGTTTCCTTCGCAGCCGGTACCGGAGGACGACAGCCGTCATGTTCAAGCCGAGGACGAGCCCGATCAGGACGAGCGCGGTCCCGTAGGCCAACGGGCGGACCTGCTGGATGGCGTGGTGTTGGGTGGCCATGATGTACAGGTGATAAGGGAGGGCCATGAACTGGTCGCCCAGGGATCTCGGGAGGAACGGCAGGTAGAAGGCCGCTCCGGTGAAGAGGATCGGCGCCGTCTCGCCCGCGGCCCGGGCCAGGCCGAGGACGGTCCCCGTCAGCATGCCCGGGATCGCGTAGGGCAGGACGTTGGTCCGGATGGTCTGCCACTTGGTGGCGCCGAGGGCCATGGCCCCCTCGCGATAGGAGTTGGGGATGGTCTTCAGCGCCTCCTCGCTGGCGGTGACCGTCCACGGCAGGGTCATCAATCCGAGCGTCAGCCCGGCCGAAAGGATGGACGTCCCGAAGCGCATCGCATTCACGAACAGGATGACCCCGAACAGGCCGTAGACGATGGACGGCACACCCGAGAGGTTGCGGATGGAAAGGCGGATAAGCCGGGTCAAGCGAGACTGCTTAGCGTATTCATGGAGGTAGATCGCCGCGCTCATGCCCAGCGGCACGGCGAGGACGGCCGTGATGAGGGTCACGAGGAACGTGCCGACGATGGCCGGGAAGATGCCGCCCTCGGTCATGCCGCGCCGCGGCGCCTCGGTCAGGAACTCCCAGGAGATCGCCCCGCCCCCCTTCTTGCCGATGTCGTACAGGAAGAGCAGGAGGACGGCCAGGACAAGTCCCATCGCCGCCCGGAGCGCCAGGAACCCGACCGCCTGGGCGATCCCCTTCCTGGTCGACGTCTTCATTGCTCCCGCTCCTGATACTTGTGCAGGACGATATCGGCGACCAGGTTGACGGCGAAGGTGATGACGAAGAGGACGAGGCCGATGGCGAATAGGGCGTAATAGTGGGTGGTGTAGTAAGGCACCTCGCCCAGCTCGATGGCGATGCCCGCCGTCATCGTCCGGACCGAATCCAGGAAGCCGTGAGGAAAGGCCCTGGCGTTGCCCGTGGCCATCAGCACGGTCATCGTCTCGCCGATCGCCCGGCCCATGCCCAGCATGGCCGCCGCGATGATGCCCGAGAGACCGGCCGGCAGCTTGACCCGCAGGAGGGTCTGCCAGCGGGAAGCGCCGAGCGCCAGAGAGGCCTCGTTATAGGCCTTGGGCACCGCGTTGAGGGAATCCTCGGAGATGCTGATGATCGTCGGAAGGGCCATGATGGCCAGCAGGACGCTTCCGTTCACGGCGTTCAGCCCGTTGCCCGTGTGGAAGATCTTTGACAAGGCGGGCCCGATGAGGACGATGCCCAGGAAGCCGATGACGACGGAGGGGATGCCGGCCAGGATCTCGACGATCGGCTTGAGGATCTCCCGGACCCGCCAGTGGGCGACGTCGGAAAGGTAGGCCGCGACCGCGATCCCGATCGGGACGGCCAGGAGAAGGGCCCCGCCCGTGACCATGATCGTGCTCATGACCATGGACAGGATCCCGTATTCGGCCTTTTCCGGGGACGTGGGGTCCCAAGCCTTGCTTAATAGGAACTCCGAGAGCTTGATCTCACGGAAGGCAGGGACGGCGGTCAGGACGAGCGTCAGGAAGATCCCCACGAGGACGAGGACCGCCACGACGCCGCAGGTAAAGAAGAAGGCCCTGATCCCGGCTTCTTTAAGATGGCTCAGCTTCTTTTTGCGCATCGCCCCATCGGAGACCCTTTCCCCGGTTCACTTGAAGTTCTTATCGTTGGCCGCCTTGTACTTGCCCTCGCCGACGATGAAGAAGCCCTCTCTCTCGACGATGGCCTGTCCTTCGGGGCCGACGATCCAACCCAGGAACTGGGCGACGTCGCTCTTGGGCTTGCCGCTCGTGGCCATGTAGAGGGGCCGGGAGAGCGGATAGGCCCCGGAGTCGACGGCGGCCTTGTCGGTAGGAAGGAAACCCGTCCCGTTCGGCTCCTTGGAGATCTTGAGGACCTTGAGGCCCTTGCGGATCTTGCCGTCCTGGTCGTGGAGATACCCGACGCCGACGTAGCCGACCGCGCCTTCGTCCTGGATGAGGCCCTCGATGATCTGGGCGTTGCCGTTCATCTCTTTCATGTCGGCCGAATAGTTCTTATTGCCGAGGACGAACTCCTGCATGAAGACGTATGTGCCGGAATTGGACTGCCGCCCGTAAAGGGACACGGCCTTCTCCATACCGCCTACGGCCTTCCAGTTCTTGACATCGCCGCGGTAGAGGGCCCCCACCTGGGCCACGGTCAGCTGCTCGAGCGGATTCTTTTCGTTGACGACGATGCTCAGGCCATCGACGGCGGCGACGAAGAACCGGGGGCTCACGCCCTTCTCCCAGGCCTGATCGATCTCTTTCTGCTTCCACTCCCGGGAGCTATTGGCGATGTCGCAGGTCTGATTGATCAGCCCGGTGATGCCCGTGCCCGAACCGCCGCCGAGGACGGCGATGGCGGCGCCCGGCGTCTTGCCCATGTACTCCTCGGCCAGGATCTGGACGAGGTTGACCATGGTGTCGGAGCCCTTGACCTGGATCATCTTGGCCCGCTGGGCGGCGGCGATGCCGGCCAGCCCGAGGAGGGCCAGGACCAGGGCGGTGAAGATCTTCGTTCTTTTCATCTTATTTCTCCTTTATGTTCTTTCCGGGACATGGCTTGAAGGGATATTCGCGGCGCCTCAGAAGGACAGGAAGAACGTGAGGTTGAAGACGACATCGCTGTCCTTCGTGGCGTTGGCGTTGTAGCGGAGACCGTTCTTATAATCATAGAACCAGACGTTGGGCTGTAGCTTCCAGCTGGCGTGGTAGGGCGCCCATTCGAAGCCGACGATGACCAGGCTCATGTCGAGGTCCCGGTCCAAGCTGTTCGGGATATAGCTGTCGTAGCGCGCGAACAGCTGGAGCTTGTCGGGCTTGACCGCATATCGGGCGAAGGTGGACCAGCCGCTCCGACCATACTTCTCGCCGGCCGTCTGATTGAGGTCGGCTTTGAACGTGAACCATTCGCCGGCAACGACCAGGTTCTTGACCATCTCGAAGAAGGCGTCGACCTTGTAGATCGAGGCGCCGGGCTTGGTTTCAGCGGGAAGGGACGCGACAGGAAGCTTCCGCTCATAATCCATATATCCGACGATGGAGAGACCGGCGACGGGAGTGATCTGCGCCTGCAGTTCGACTTCCTTGTACTGGTCGTTCTCGGCGTGCGAGTAATGTGTGCCGTTATAATAGCCGCCGGCGAACCGGAAGTACTTGGCGACGGAATACTTCAGCGTGGCGCCGATATCGGCGCTCGTGGCCATGATGTTCGCCTTGGTGATGTCCTGGTAACCGTCCACGAGGGTCTTGGCGACGCTGCGCAGCCCCCAGCGCTCCTCGGCCGGCTTGAAGGTCAGGGTCTCGATCATGCCCACGTTGACGACCATCTTGGGGATGAGGAAGTTCGCGTATTCGAGGTAGAGGTGTTTGATGAACGGGCGGAGCTTGTCGTCCTTGCTCAGGGAAGCGCCCGTCACGGGCGTTCCCGTCAGCGTGACCCCAGTCACGTTGGCCGTATTGTCGGCGTCGATGCGAAAACGAAACTTCAGGTTGTCGCTGATCTTGTTCTCATAGGTGAAGTAGGCCCGCCGGAAGACGAACTGGTTGCTGAGGTAGGCGGTGGTGTCCAGGGCCGGCTTGAGAGTGACCGGTCCGGCATTGGACAGGAAGTACCGGTAGTCCAGATAGATGGTGGTCGTGAAGGTTTGGGGCGGGGGGGTCGTCGTCTGGGCCATCAGCCTCATCAGGCTGACCGTCAGCAACAGCATCATCAGGCCAATAACCTTGCGCATCCGTGTGTCTCCTTTTTTAGTTTTCTACAGCCGCATCATAAGGAGATCGAGTTAAGGCCCGATTAAGAAACGCTCAAATATTGGTTAAGAAAGCGCTCCCCTGGGCGCCGCCCGTCTTAGTCCTCCGGCAATGCGTCCGGCTTGACATACATAGAACTGCTATGTATAGTCGCCCTAGGTGAAGGATTCCAGCCGCTGTGAACATCGACAAGGACCTCGTAGCCGCCTCGGCCACGCCGCTGGTGCTCGCCATCCTAAGCGAGGGCGAAAGCTACGGTTACGCCATCATCAAGAGGGTGGCCGATCTGTCCGGCGGCGAGCTGCAATGGACCGACGGCATGCTCTACCCGCTCCTGCACCGCCTCGAGCGCAACGGCCTGGTCGAGGCGTTCTGGGGCCGGTCGGAGACCGGCCGGGGGCGCAAGTACTACCGGCTGACCCGGTCAGGCGCGGAGCACCTCGACAGACAGCGCCGCCAATGGCAGGTGGTGGATCTGGCCATGAGGGGCCTTGGCGCATCGCCGTCGAACGGGAAGAACAGCCGGTCTGACTGATTTCGAGAGGAGTGATAACGTGACGAACAAGGCGAGCCTGGAAGAACGGATCGGGCAGTGGCGGCAGTACCTCCTGGGACGTCAAGCGGTCCATTCCGCCGACGTCGCGGAGCTCGAGGATCACCTGCGCAGCCAGATCGACGCGCTGCGCGGGGCGGGCCTGGACGAGGACGAAGCGTTCCTGGTGGCCGTCAAGCGCCTGGGTGATCAGGATACTCTGGCGCGCGAATTCGCGACCGAACATTCCGAGCGGCTCTGGAAGCAGCTCGTGGGCTCTCCCGGGAGCGAGGCGCCATCGACGACCAAGCCGCGCGATGCCGTCGTGGCCGTGGGGCTGGCCATCGCCGCGGCCGTGGCTTTCAAGGTCCCCGAGCTCTTTGGCGTCCGCTTTATGAAACCCGCGGACGACACAGAGTTCTACATGCGCAACCTCAGTCTCTTCGTCCTTCCCTTTCTGGCCGTCTTCTTTGCGTTGAGACGCGGCCTTCAAAGGAGCGGATGGTACTGGCTCGCGGTTCCGTTCGCCGCGGCGGCGCTGCTGGCGAACATCTTTCCGTTCGAACCCGACAGCCATACCGGGATGCTGTCCGCGATGCATCTTCCGATCGCGCTGTGGCTGATGGTATTTTACGCTTACGCCGGCGGCCGCTGGCGCCACCATGATCAGCGCATGAACTACGTGCGTTTCTCCGGCGAGTGGTTCATCTATTACACGCTCATCGCGCTCGGCGGAGGCGCCCTGATGGGCCTCACGCTCTTCATCTTCAAGGCCATCGGCCTCGACGCGGAAAGGGCAGTCGTGGGATGGGTGATGCCGTGCGGAGCGATGGGCGCGGTGATCATCGGGGCGTGGCTGGTG
>Ga0209706_10000960_pt1 | contig 16391 bp, 17 predicted proteins | sample PPLLaktember2015_6_FD_187263 | JGI IMG/M metagenome (GOLD analysis project Ga0209706, IMG submission 187263) | Freshwater sediment microbial communities from Prairie Pothole Lake near Jamestown, North Dakota, USA - PPLs Lake P8 Core (1) Depth... | ecosystem: Environmental > Aquatic > Freshwater...
GGCGGTGGCCATCGGCCAGCTCTGGCCGCCGGACAAGCCGACGGACACCCGGGTGATCTTGTTTGTAAAACTAAAAAATCAAAATCTCGACGAGGAATTGGAGGAGCGCATCCGCGCCGAGATCAGGGACCACGCCTCGCCGCGCCACGTGCCGGCGAAGATCGTGCAGGTGAGCGACATTCCGCGCACCAAGAACGGCAAGGTGGTGGAGCTCGCGGTGCGCTCGGCGGTGAACGGCATGCCGATCGGCAACACCGACGCGCTCGCCAATCCCGAGGCGCTCGAGCTGTACAAGGACTTGCCCGAGCTGATGAGCTGACCGACGAAAAGCCTCCTTTTCCTCTTTCTTCTTTTCGGCTCCGCCGCGCTCGCCGAGCCGCTGCCGGCGCTGCGCGCGGATACGAAGGCGATCACGGCCTCCGGGCTCTCTGCGGGCGGCTACATGGCGGTGCAGCTCCACATCGCGCACTCGAAGCAGGTCAAAGGCGTCGGGGTGATCGCGGGCGGCCCTTACTACTGCGCCCAAGGCAGCCTGTGGACCGCCTTCTACAACTGCATGACGCCCGGCGGATGGAGCCCGCTCCCGGATACGAAGCTCCTGCAGCGGGAAACCGACGCGCTCGCGAAGGCCGAGCGCATCGATCCCACATCCAACCTCGCCTCGGCGCGCGTCTGGCTCTTCCACGGCAGGCGCGATCGCACCGTCTACCCGGCCGTGGTGCAGGGGCTGCGCGAGTACTACGGCTTCTACAAGGTGAAGGCGGAGCTCGTCGACCACCGGCCCGCCGGCCACGCGATGGTGACCGAGGACGCCGGCACCAGGGACTGCGCCGCGACGCGCGACCCGTACATCAACGACTGCGACTACGACGCCGCGGGCGAGTTGCTGAAGCACATCATGGGACCGCTCAGGAATCCGTCCGCCAAGCCGGCGGGACGGCTGTTGCAGTTCGACCAGGAGCCCTACGCCGCGGGCGCGAGGATGGGCGCCACCGGCTACCTTTACGTGCCGAAGGTTTGCGAGAAGGGGCGCTGCCGCGTGCACGTCGCCTTCCACGGCTGCCGCCAGAGCGCGGGGGAGGTGGGCGAGAAGTTCGTGCGCGACGCCGGCTACAACCGCTGGGCCGAGACGAACCGCCTGCTCGTGCTCTATCCGCAGGCGGTCGCGAGCTGGAGCTTCTTTGCCTTCAACCCGCGCGGCTGCTGGGACTGGTGGGGCTACACCGGTGAGCAGTACCACACCCAGGAGGCTGCGCAGATCAAGGCGGTGATGGCGATGCTGAAGAGGCTAGGCGCGGCGCCCGATTAGCGCGGCGATCGCCTCGATCACCTGCGGCGCTTCGCCCACCGGCGCCTCGATGGTCACCTTCACCTGCGGATCGGCGGCGGCGACGAGCGCGGGCAGGTCCTTCTTGATGTGGCCGCCATAGCCGAGGAAGAGCGGCACGATGCGGATGCTCTTCACGCCCTTGGTGGCGAGCTCGCGCAGCGCTTCGCCGAGCGATGGCTTCATGATCTCGAGGTAAGCGAGGCGGATTTCCGCCTCTGGAAGATCTTCGTGCAGCCGCTTCAGGATCTTCCTGAAAGGCGCGGCCCACCCGCGGTCGCGCGAGCCACGAGCGAAGAGGACGATGCCCTCTTTCAATGCAGCGTGGCGCGCCGCCCCTCGTAGATGCCCTGCAGCAGGCGCAGCGAGCCCAGGCTGATGGCGCGGTGCGAGAGCGCGTGGCCGAGGTCTTCGACGATGTCCAGCGTCACCGGCACGTGCAGGCCGGAGAGCACGCGCGCGGCGCGCTCGGCGTAGACGCGCGAGACAACCGAGTCGAACTCACCGTGCACGAGGTGGATGCGCGACTGGATGCGCGCCTCGCGGCCCGGCAGGCGCGCGTAGCGCGCGGAAAACGCGACGACGGCGCCGGCGACGCCGGGCGACTTCACCACCTCGAGCGCGACCGTGCCGCCCTGCGAGAAGCCGATCAGCACCGTGCGGTTCGCGGCCACGCTGAAGTTGGTCTGCTCGCGGCGCACCAGGTCCTCGACGTCGGGCAGCACCGCCGCGACGCGCTCGCGGTGGTTGTCGCAGTTCAGGCCGCGCGTCGGGTACCAGTCCTGCGCCACGCCGCCGCGCGCATCCGGGTTGAAGCCGCTCGGCACCACCAGCGCCGCGCTCGGGAAGCGGGCCTGGAACTTGAACGCGATCGGGATCATCGACTGCGCGGTGGCGCCGCAGCCGTGCAGGAAGACAAACAGGTGCTTGACCGGGTGCTCAGGAGTGGGTGCGAAGCGGAAAACCCGGCCCGAAGACATTGGAAGGAATTGTTACCCCGCGATCGGCGTTCTGTAAACTGCCTCAGATTTTTTCTCAGGTGATCCATGCGAACCACGCGATTTGTAACGGCTTTCTGGGCCCTTGCCCGCCCTTACTGGGTTTCGGAGCAGCGCAGCAAAGGACTGGCGCTGCTCGCCGCCGTGGTCGGCCTGTCGCTCGGGCTGGTCTTCCTGAACGTGCAGTTCAACAGCTGGTACAACGATTTCTACAACGCCATCCAAGAGAAGCGCGCCGACGACTTCTACCGCCTGCTCGGCTACTTCACGTTCCTCGCCTTCCTCTACATCGGCTTCGCGGTGTATCGCGTCTACCTGCGCCAGATGCTGGAGATCGAGTGGCGCAAGTGGCTGAACGAGCGCTACCTGCAGGACTGGCTGGCGGGGCGGGCCTATTACAAGCTGCAGCTCCTCGACCGGGGAACGGACAACCCCGACCAGCGCATCGCCGAGGACCTGCGCCTGTTCGTGCAGCTCACGCTGCAGCTGGGCCTTGGCCTGCTCTCGGCGGTGGTGACGCTCGCCTCCTTCGTCGCCATCCTGTGGACGCTGTCGGGGGCGCTCGAAATCATGGGCATCTCGATCCCGGGCTACATGGTCTGGTTCGCGGTCCTCTATGCCGCGCTCGGCACCTGGCTCACGCACAAGATCGGAAGACCGCTCATCGGCCTGGAGTTCGACCGCCAGCGCTTCGAGGCCGACTATCGCTTCTCCCTGGTGCGGCTGCGCGAGAACAGCGAAGGCGTGGCGCTTTACCGCGGCGAGGACGAGGAGCTCGAGAACTTCCGCGGGCGCTTCGCCGGCGTCATCACGAACTGGTGGAGCATCATGAAGAAGCAGAAGCAGCTCGGCTTCTTCACCATCTCCTATGACCAGCTGGCGGTCATCTTTCCCTTCGTGGTCGCCGCGCCGCGCTACTTTTCCGGCGCCATCCAGCTCGGCGGCCTGATGCAGATCTCCTCGGCGTTCGGCCAGGTGCAGACGGCGCTCTCCTGGTTCATCGACGCCTACAGCATGTTCGCGCAGTGGAAGGCGACGGTCGACCGGCTCACGGGGTTCTCGGCCTCGCTCGCCGCGGTGCGCGAGGAGGCCGACCAGCTCGACGGCGACCGCGTCGAGGGCGAGGACGCTTCGCTGACGCTCGAGGGGCTGGCCGTCGCCCTGCCGCAGGGCAAGCCGCTGCTGAGCCCGACTTCCCTGAAGTTCGCGAAGAACGAAAACGTCCTTGTCAGCGGCCCCTCCGGCGCCGGCAAGTCGACGCTGTTCCGCGCGCTCGCCGGCATCTGGCCGTACTGGAAGGGCCGCATCCGGCTGCCGATGGGTGCGAAGCTGCTGTTCCTGCCGCAGAAGCCCTACCTGCCGATCGGCGCGCTCAAGTTCGCGGTGTGCTATCCCTCGGATGTCAAGGAATTCTCCGACCAGCAGGTCGCCGGGGCGCTGGAAGACGTCGGGCTCGGGCATCTCGCCGCCGACCTGCAGAGGAGCGAGAACTGGGCGCAGGTGCTCTCCGGCGGCGAGCAGCAGCGCCTCGCGTTCGCGCGCGCGCTGCTCATCCGTCCCGACTGGCTGTTCCTCGACGAGGCGACCGCGTCGCTGCCGGAGGAGGCGCAGGACGTTCTTTATCGCCTCATGAAACAAAAACTGAACAACACGACCCTGGTCTCGATTGGCCACCGCGCCAGCCTGGCGGAACACCACGAGCGGCGCTTCGCGCTGCGCGGCGAGGCGCTAGCCGCCGTTTAGGATGAGGTAAGCGGCGCGGGTCTAGCCGCCATTCAATATGATGCAGGTCGTCGTGCCGTGGGCGTAGAGCTTGCCTGACGCGTCTTCGAGCCGCCCTTCGGCGGTGGCGATGCGGCTGCCGACGTGCACCGCCTTGCCGATCGAGCGCAGCTTCCCGGTCTGCATCGTGATCGGGCGCACCAGGTTGACCTTCACTTCGAGCGTCGTGTAGCCGGCGCCGGCCGGGACGTGGGTCTGCACCGAGCAGGCCATCGCCGAGTCGAGCAGCGTCATCGCCAGCCCGCCGTGCACCACGCCGATCGGGTTGTAGTGGTGCTCGGCCGGCGTCACCTCGAAGACGGCGTGTCCGCGCTCGACCTCGGCGAGCCGCATGCCGAGGAGCTCGGCGATCGGCGCCGCGGGCAGCCGGCCGTCGCGGATCGACTGCAGGAACTCGATGCCCGACATCGAGCGCGCGGCGTCCGACAGGATGCTCGGGTCGTTCCAGGAGACGTGCAGGGACCTGTCCATTAGTACAGCGGCGCCGGGTTCGGCAGCGAGGGACGCCCGGCGATGAAGTCCGCCGCCGCGCGCGTCACGGCTTCGTCTTGCAGGATGCGCCGGTGTCCGAGCTGGCGGGTCGTCATGAGCTGTGCGCCGGGCCAGTGGCGCGCCAGCTCCGCGCCCTGGCTCCACGGCACTGCGCGGTCGTCCCAGTCGTGGATCACCAGCGCCGGCGCGGCGAGGCGCGGCGCGAGCTTTGCCACGTCGAGCTGCGACCAGCGCACGCCGAAGCGCTCCTCGATCGCCGCCTGCATCGCTTCGCGCACGCGCTCGGGCATGCCGTGCCAGCGCGCGAAGCGCCGCGCGTAGGCGCCGACGTCGAGGGAGGTGCCGATGATTACGGCACGGCGCACCGGCAGGCCGCGCGCGATGGCGAGCGCGGCCGCGGCGCCGCCCATGGAATGCGCCACCACGCCCTGGATGGCGCCCTGGCACTCGCCCGCGTGCCAGGCCACCTCCGCCAGCACCTCGGCGAAATCCGGCAGGCCGCTCAGCTTGCCTTCCGACACGCCGTGCGCCGGCTGGTCGAAGGCGACGACGCGATAGCCGGCCGAGAGCAGCGGGAAGACGAAGCCGCGCATCTGCGCCGCGTTGCCGCCCCAGCCGTGCGCGAGCAGCACCGCGGGCGCTTCGCGGCTGCGCGCGCCCCAGGTCCAGGTGGCAATCGCGCGGCCCTTGTGCTCGAGCAAGCCGCTTTTCGCATCCACCAGATCCAAAGCAGTAAGCGCGGCGTCTCTCGGCCGCGGCGGCGTGAGGAACAGGCGCTCGGCCCACGCGCCGGCGAGGTCGGGCGCCAGGAGCGCCGAGGCGGCGAACCGAACGTTCGTGCTAATCCTGGGAAGAGAGAGGGCAGCGGGCATGGCAGGGGCTCCTTTCTTAAGCGGCGATCTTGCCGGTGGCGTGGCGCGCGACGAGTTCCTCGAACGCCTTCAGCGCGCGCTTGCGCGCTTCCCTGTCGCCGAGGAGGCGACGGTGGTTATGGCTGGCGAGCACGATGCCGAGCAGCTCGAAGGTGATCTGCTCGGGATCGGTATCGGTCTTCAGGTGGCCTTCCTCGATGGCGAGGCGCACCGCCTTGCGGGTCACGGCGTTGCCGCGATGCTGGTTGGCGATCACGGCGTCGCGGATCGGGCCCGGGCGGTCGTCGTATTCCGCCGCGGCGGCGATCATGATGCAGCCGCCGGGAAGGCCCGAGGCGAGGGTCCAGTCCAGCCAGTGCGCGAACATCGCACGCAGCCGCGGCAGGCCGCGCTCGATCTTCAGCGCCGGCATCAGCACCGTTTCCCCGTAGCGCTGCGCCGCGTGCTCGAGCACGGCGAGCTGCAGGTCCTCGCGCGAGCCGAAATGCGCGAACAGCCCCGACTTCGACATGCCGGTCGCCTCCGCCAGGCCGCCGATCGTCAGGCCCTCAAGACCCAGCTTGCTTGCGACCCTGAGCGCCTCGTCGAGGATGGCCGCGCGGGTCTGCTCGCCCTTGGTCGTCGGGGTGATCGGTGCCATGGGCCGTAAAAATAGTACGAACGTTCGTTAATGTCAAGGCCTTCCCCAGGTACTGCCCCGTGTAGCTCGCTTTCACCTGGGCCACCTGCTCCGGGGTGCCGGCGGCGACGATCTCCCCGCCGCCGTCGCCCCCCTCCGGGCCGAGATCGACGATCCAGTCCGCGGTCTTGATGACGTCGAGGTTGTGCTCGATCACCACCACCGTATTGCCGGCGTCGCGGAGGCGATGCAGCACTTCGAGCAGCAGCTTGATGTCGTGGAAGTGCAGCCCGGTGGTGGGCTCGTCCAGGATGTAGAGCGTGCGCCCGGTGTCGCGCTTGGAGAGCTCGAGGGAGAGCTTGACGCGCTGCGCCTCGCCGCCGGAGAGCGTGGTGGCCGACTGGCCCAGGCACACGTAGCCCAGCCCTACATCGATCAGCGTCTGCAGCTTGCGCGCGATCGAGGGCACCGCGGAGAAGAACCCGGCGGCCTCGCCGACCGTCATCTCGAGCACCTCCTGGATGCTCCTGCCCTTGTAGCGGATCTCCAGCGTCTCGCGGTTGTAGCGCTTGCCGTGGCAGACGTCGCAGGGCACATAGATGTCGGGCAGGAAGTGCATCTCGACCCTGGTCACGCCGTCACCCTGGCAGGCCTCGCAGCGCCCGCCCTTGACGTTGAAGGAGAAGCGGCCGGCGTCGTAGCCGCGCGTGCGCGCCTCGGGCACGCCGGCGAAGAGCTCGCGGATCGGGGTGAAAAGCCCGGTATAGGTGGCGGGATTGGAGCGCGGCGTGCGGCCGATCGGGCTCTGGTCCACCGCCACCACCTTGTCGAGCTGCTCGAGGCCGGCGATCGATTCATGCGGGGCCGGCTCGGCGCTCGACCCGTAGAGATGGCGCGCCACCGCGGCGTAGAGGGTGTCGTTGATGAGCGTGGACTTGCCCGAGCCCGAGACGCCGGTGACGCACACGAGCAGCCCGAGCGGCAGCTCGAGATCCACGTTCTTCAAATTATTTCCATGTGCACTCTTCAGGAAAATTCTTTCCTTCGCACGGCGGCGGCGCGCCGGCACGGGGATGGCAAGCGCGCGGCTGAGGTATTTGCCGGTCAGCGACTCGGGGTTCGAAACGATGTCGTCCGGAGAACCTTCGGCGACGATGCGCCCGCCGGCCTCGCCGGCGCCGGGACCCATGTCGACGACATGGTCGGCGGCGCGGATCGCCTCCTCGTCGTGCTCGACCACGATCACGGAGTTGCCGAGGTCGCGCAGGCGCTTCAGCGTGTCGATGAGCCGCGCGTTGTCGCGCTGGTGCAGCCCGATCGAGGGCTCGTCGAGCACGTACATCACCCCGGTCAGTCCCGAGCCGATCTGGCTGGCGAGGCGGATGCGCTGCGACTCGCCGCCGGAGAGCGAATCGGCGGCGCGCTCGAGCGCCAGGTATTCAAGGCCGACGTCGACCAGGAACTCCAGGCGGTTGGCGATCTCGCGGATGATTCTCTCCGCGACCTGGCCTCTAGCGCCTTCGAGTTTCAAGTTCTTGAAAAAATCCAATGTCATGCGAAGCGGCCAGCGCGACACTTCGAACAGCGTCTTGTCCGCCAGGAACACGTTGCGCGCCTCGCGGCGCAGCCGTGCGCCCTCGCATTCGGGGCAGGTGCGCGTGTTGACGTACTTGGCGAGCTCCTCGCGCACCACCATCGAGTCGGTCTCGCGGTAGCGGCGCTCGAGGTTCGGCACCACGCCCTCGAAGGCGTGCTCCTTCACCGTGGTGCGGCCGCGCTCGGAGAGGTACTGGAAGGCGATCTTCTCCTTGCCCGAGCCCTCCAGGATGAGGCGCTGCACGCGCTCGTCGAGCATCTCCCAGGGCTGCTCGACGTCGAAGCCGTAGTGCCGCGCGAGCGAGCGCAGCATCGAGTAGTAGAAGTGGTTGCGCCGGTCCCAGCCGCGGATGGCGCCGGCGGCGAGCGACAGGTTCGGGTGCGCGACGATGCGCCTGGGGTCGAAGAACTCGATCGCGCCCAGCCCGTCGCAGCGCGGGCAGGCGCCCATCGGGTTGTTGAAGGAGAAAAGGCGCGGCTCGAGCTCGGGCAGCGCGTAGTCGCAGGCCGGGCAGGAGAACTTGGCCGAGAACAGGTGCTCCCTGCCTGACTCCACCTCGACCGCGATCGCTTTGCCGTCGGCGTGGCGCAGCGCCGTCTCGAGCGACTCGGCGACGCGCTGCCGGCCGTCCGCGCGCACGCGCAGGCGGTCGATCACCACGTCCACCGAGTGCTTCGTGTTCTTCGCCAGGCGCGGCGCGCTGTCGAGCTCGTGCACGCGTCCGTCGATGCGAACGCGCGTGAAGCCCTGCGCGCGCAGCTCCTCCAGGAGGTCCGCCTGCTCGCCTTTCCTTCCCGCCACCACCGGCGCGAGGATCATGAGCCGCGTGTCCTCGGGCAGCGCGCTCAGGTGGTCGACCATCTGGCTCACCGTCTGCGCCTGCAGGGCGAGCTTGTGCTCCGGGCAGTACGGCGTGCCCACGCGCGCGTAGAGAAGCCGCAGGTAGTCGTGGATCTCCGTCACCGTGCCGACGGTAGAGCGCGGGTTGTGGCTCGCCGCCTTCTGCTCGATGGCGATCGCGGGCGACAGGCCCTCGATGAGATCCACCTCGGGCTTCTCCATGAGCTGCAGGAACTGGCGCGCGTAGGCCGAGAGCGACTCGACGTAGCGGCGCTGGCCCTCGGCGTAGAGCGTGTCGAAGGCGAGCGAGCTCTTGCCGGAGCCCGAAAGCCCGGTGATCACCACGAGCGCTTCGCGGGGCAGCTCGAGGCTGAGGTTCTTGAGGTTGTGCGTGCGCGCGCCACGGATCCGTATCGAATCCATCAGGTGCGGATGCTGTCCATCGAGAGGTGCGGTCCGGGCGAAAGTAAACTTGCTACTATAGCGCGCTTCGCATTCCCGCCGACACGTTTCCCCCGCCTGCCTTTGCGGTTCACAGTCCCATGAATCCCACCGAGCTGCGCGCAGGCATCAGCCTTGCCGGCGTGTTCGGCCTGCGCATGCTCGGCCTGTTCCTGATCCTGCCGGTGTTCGCCGTGCACGCGCCGCAGCTCGCCGGCGGCGACAACCTCACGCTGGTCGGCATCGCGCTCGGCGCCTATGGACTCTCGCAGGCGTTCCTGCAGATCCCGTTCGGCGCCGCCTCCGACCGCTGGGGCAGGAAGCCCGTCATCTATCTCGGCCTCGTAGTATTCGCCGCGGGCAGCTTCCTTGCCGCGGCGGCGACCGACATCTGGACCACGATCGCCGGGCGCGCGCTGCAGGGCGCCGGCGCCATCTCCTCGGTGGTGGTCGCCCTGGCGGCGGACCTGACGCGCGAGCACCACCGCACCAAGGTGATGGCCATGATCGGCGCGACGATCGGCTTCAGCTTCGCGCTGTCCCTCGTCGCCGCGCCGGCGCTCTATCAGTGGATCGGCATGGGCGGCCTGTTCGCGCTCACCGGGATCCTTTCGCTCGGCGCGATCCCCGTGGTGCGCTCGCTGGTGCCCGAGGCGCCGCCGCACGCCAGCGCGGCGCCGGCGGCGCTGGGGACGCGCAGCGTGTTCCTCGACGCGGGACTGCTGCGCCTCAACCTCGGCATCTTCATCCTGCACCTCGTGCAGATGGCGATGTTCGTGGTGGTGCCGCCGCTTCTCGTGCACGCGGGGCTCGGGCTCGCCGACCATTGGATGCTCTACCTGCCGGTGGTGCTGGTCTCTTTCGCCTTCATGGTGCCGCCGATCCTCTACGCCGACCGGCGCAACCGGCCCAAGCCGGTGATGCTCGGGTCGGTTGCGCTGCTGGCGGCGGTACAAGCCGCCTTTGCGCTGGGGACGACGAAGATCGCCGGGCTGGCGCTGCTCCTGGTCGCGTTCTTCGCCGCCTTCAACGTGCTCGAGGCCCTGCTGCCCTCGCTCGTGTCGCGCATGGCGCCGGCGCGCGCGCGAGGTACGGCGATCGGGATCTACAACACGACGCAGACGCTCGGGCTGTTCTTCGGCGGGCTGTTGGGCGGCTGGGTAGGGAAAAATTACGGGACTACCGAGGTATTTGCGCTGTGTGCCTTACTATGCATCCTTTGGCTGATCGCGGTCGCGGGCATGCGCCCGATTGCATCGGCGGTCAACGAGCTTTCGAGCCTGACGTTTACCATCGCATCGGGAGTCGATCTCGAGGGGCTGCGCGAAGCGCTCGCCCGCGTGCAGGGCGTGCGCGAGGCCGAGGTGCTGTCGCAGGAGCGCATCGCGCGGCTCAAGGTCGTGCCCGGCCAATGGGACGAGAGCAGGGTGCGCAAACTTGTGACTGGGGAGATATGACATGGCTTCTGTGAACAAGGTAATCATCGTCGGCAACCTGGGAGCGGATCCGGAGACCAAGTACCTGCCGAGCGGCGATGCGGTCACCAACATCCGCGTCGCCACGACCGACAAGTGGAAGGACAAGACGAGCGGCGAAATGAAGGAGGCGACCGAGTGGCATCGCATCGCCTTCTTCGGGCGCCTCGCCACCATCGCCGGCGAGTACCTCAAGAAGGGCTCGCAGGTGTACGTGGAAGGGAGCCTCCGCACGCGCAAGTGGCAAGACAAGGACGGCCAGGACCGCTACTCGACGGAAATCCGCGCCGACGTGATGCAGATGCTCGGCCGGCGCGAGGGCGGCGGCGAGCCGCGCGGCGAGCGCGAGGCGCGGGCACCGGCGCCGGCGGAGTCGCGCGCCGCCGAGCCGAAGCCCGCGGCGGCGAAGAAGCCGGCGGGCAAGTTCGACGACATGGAAGACGACATTCCTTTCTGAATCAGCGATATAATCGCGCCCATGCCGATCTATGAGTACCGCTGCTCCGCTTGCGGCCACCAGGAGGACTTCCTGCAGAAGGTCTCCGACCCGGTGCTCAGCCAGTGCCCGGCGTGCGGCAAGTCGACCTTCGAGAAGCAGCTCTCCGCGGCCGGCTTCCAGCTGAAGGGCAGCGGCTGGTACGCCACCGATTTCAAGAGCAAGAAGCCGGCGGAGAAGAAATCCGAAGCCAAGAGCGAGACGAAGACCGAAACGAAGACCGAGACGAAGACCGAAACGAGCACCGAAACGAAGCCCAAGACCGCGGCCACGACCGACTGAAGGGCAGCCACTCCACGCACCGGCCCGGCGCGAGCCGGGCCGTTTTGTTTTCAGGGCATTGAAAAAATATCTCATCACCGGCCTGCTGATCTGGATCCCGCTGGTCATCACCATCTGGGTCCTGAAGTTCATCTTCGACGCGCTCGACCAGTCGCTGCTCCTGCTGCCGATCGAGCTGCGCACGGAGAGCTGGCTGGGCGTGCACATCCCTGGCTTGGGCGTGCTGCTCACCATCGTGGTGGTGCTGCTCACGGGCCTGTTCGCCACCAACTTCTTCGGCGCGCAGCTGGTCGAGATCTGGCACGACATCCTGCACCGCATCCCCGTCGTCAACTCGATCTACTCGAGCGTCAAGCAGATCTCGGACACGCTGTTCTCCTCGAGCGGCCAGGCGTTCAGGAAAGCGCTGCTGGTGCAATGGCCGCGCGAGGGCATGTGGACCATCGCCTTCCTGACCGGCACGCCGAGCGGCAGCGTGGCGAAGCACATTCCACCCGACTGCCTGTCGGTGTACGTGCCGACCACGCCCAACCCCACCGGGGGCTACTTCGTCATCGTCCAGCGCAAGGACGTGATCGAGCTCGACATGACCGTCGACCAGGCGCTGAAGTACATCATCTCGATGGGCGTGGTTCCTCCGCCTGACTTCAAGTAGATGAGAACCCATTACTGCGGCGAGCTGTCCGCCGCCCTCGTCGACCGCGTCGTGACCCTTGCCGGCTGGGCGCACCGCCGGCGCGACCACGGCGGCGTGATCTTCATCGACCTGCGCGATCGCGAGGGGCTGGCGCAGGTGGTGTGCGACCCGGACCGCAGGGAGGCATTTGCGGTTGCCGAGCGCGTCCGTAGTGAATATGTCTTGAAAATCGTTGGAAAAGTGCGCCGCCGCCCCGAGGGCACGGTGAACCCCGAGCTTCGCTCCGGCGAGGTCGAGGTGCTGGCCTACGAGGTCGAGGTGCTCAACCCGTCGGTGACGCCGCCCTTCCAGCTCGACGACGAGAACCTGAACGAGAACACGCGTCTCGAGTACCGCGTGCTCGACCTGCGCCGCGAGCAGATGCAGAAGAACCTGCGGCTGCGCTATCGCGTGGCGATGGCGGTGCGCGAGTACCTCGACGAGCATGGCTTCATCGACATCGAGACGCCCATGCTCACCCGCTCGACGCCGGAAGGCGCGCGCGACTACCTGGTGCCAAGCCGCGTGCACCCCGGCGAGTTCTTCGCGCTGCCGCAGTCGCCGCAGCTCTTCAAGCAGCTGCTGATGGTCGCGGGCTTCGACCGCTACTACCAGATCGTCAAGTGCTTCCGCGACGAGGATCTGCGCGCCGACCGCCAGCCGGAGTTCACGCAGATCGACGTCGAGACCTCCTTCCTCGGCGAGCGCGAGATCCAGGACCTGATGGAGGGCCTGATCCGCGAGGTGTTCCGCGATGTGCTGGGCGAGGAGCTGCCGGCGCCGTTCCCGCGCCTGTCGTACGCCGAGGCGATGGCGCGCTACGGCAGCGACAAGCCCGACCTGCGCATTCCGCTCGAGCTCACCGAGCTCACCGATCTCATGAAGACGGCGGAGTTCAAGGTGTTCCGCCAGGCCGCGGAGCTTCCGAATGGACGCGTCGCTGCGCTGCGCCTTCCCGCTTCGGATTTGAGTCGAAAAGAGCTCGACGACTACGGCGTCTTCGTCGCCAACTACGGCGCCAAGGGCCTCGCCTACATCAAGGTCAACCCCGACGGCCTGCAGTCGCCGATCGTGAAGTTCCTGTCGAAGGAAATCCTCGACGAAATCCTGAAAAGGACTGCGGCCAAGCCTGGCGACCTGATCTTCTTCGGCGCCGACAAGGCCAAGGTGGTGAACGATGCGCTCGGCGCGCTGCGCGTGCGCTTGGGCCACGACAAGGGCCTGGCGCAGAAGGGCTGGCGGCCGTTGTGGGTGGTCGACTTCCCGATGTTCGAATGGGACGAGGAGGGCAAGCGCTGGTCGGCGATGCACCATCCCTTCACCTCGCCCAAGGACGGCCACGAGGACCTGCTCGCCTCGGACCCCGGGCGCGCGCTCGCCAAGGGCTACGACATGGTGCTCAACGGCTGGGAGCTCGGCGGCGGCTCGGTGCGCATCCACCGCGCCGAGGTGCAGTCCAAGGTCTTCAAGGCGCTCGGCATCTCCGAGGAGGAGGCGCGCGAGAAATTCGGCTTCCTGCTCGACAACCTGCAGTACGGCGCGCCGCCGCACGGCGGCATCGCCTTCGGCCTGGATCGCCTGGTGGCGATGATGGCGGGCGCCGAGTCGATCCGCGACGTCATCGCCTTCCCCAAGACCCAGCGCGCGCAGGACCTGCTCGTCAAGGCGCCCAGTCCCGTCGACGACAAGCAGCTGCGCGAGCTCGGCCTGCGGCTGCGGGAGAAGCCCAAGCCCTGATGCGCGCGCTCGTCGCGCTCGGGCTTCTGGCGGTTTTTTCGGTATTCGCTTTCAGCTCGGATGTCGGTTTTGAGCAGCTCCCCGTTGAAGCCCAACAGACTCTGGCCCGCATCGAGGCGGGCGGGCCGTTTCCGTACAAGCAGGACGGCAGGGTGTTCGGCAACCGCGAGCGGCTGCTGCCGCAGCGCGGCCGCGGCTACTATCGCGAGTACACGGTGAAGACGCCGGGCGTGCGCGACCGCGGCGCGCGGCGCATCGTCGCCGGCCGCAACGGCGAGTACTACTACACCGAAAACCACTACCAGTCGTTCAGGCGGATCATTCGATGATGCCTTCAGGGGTTTATCGCTCTGCTGTCGCGCCGGCGGAAGCCGTGGAAATAGATCTCGGACACAAGCCGATCGAAGCGATCGCCCGGGCGCTGCAATTCCCCGAGTGGTTCGGCGGCAACTGGGATGCGCTCGAGGATTGCCTGGGCGACCTTTCCTGGCGCAACTCTGCGCGCACGGTCCTGGCGATGAAGAACTTCCAGCGCAACGACGAGCTCGGCATCCTCATCGACATCCTGGCCTCGACGGCGCAGTTCTGGGCGGAGCAGGGCGGATCCTTCGTCGCGGTGTTCGTCGACCCGAAGCGCGAGCTCGACCTGCCGGACCTGCCGTGAAGCTGCCCGTGTCGGTGCTGGTCGTGATCCACACCGCCGAGCTGGAGGTGCTGCTGCTCGAGCGGGCGTCGCATCCTGGCTACTGGCAATCGGTGACCGGCTCGCTCGACCGGCTGGACGAGCCGCTCGAGGCCGCCGCGGCACGCGAAGTGCTGGAAGAAACCGGCATCGACGCCGCGGCCGGCGTGCTCACGCGCTGGCCGCTGGCGAGCAGCTTCGAGATCTACGCGCAGTGGCGGCACCGCTTCGCGCCGGGGGTCACGCACAACACCGAGCATGTGTTCAGCCTCGCGCTTGCCGCACGCCGCCCCGTGACGCTGGCGCCGCAGGAGCACCTGTCGTTCGCGTGGCTCGCCTGGCGCGAAGCGGCCGCGAAATGCTTCTCCTGGTCCAACCGCGACGCCATCCGCATGATCGGCGAGCGCGCTGTGATAAGTTGAAACGCATGACATTCCTGCGCCGCCTCGTCCTCCTGGCGGCGGCCTGCGCCGCGGGCGGCTGCGCGGCGCTGCAAGGGCCCTTCAGCGAGCATCTGCAGTCGAGCTCGGCGCCGCTGCGCGAATGCGCGGAGTGGTACCAGGCGCTCGATGCCAAGGTCGACGCGGCCGGGGTGCGCGACGCGCAGTACGCGCGCGTCCCGGGATTCCCCTATCTGCGCGCCGATCGCATGGCCGCGGCGACGTCCGCGCGCGCCGCGCAGAGCGAGCCGCTGTTCCAGGCGTACGTGCAGCGCATGCTCGACCTCGACCTCGAGTCGCGGCGCTTCGAGATCGAGAATCTTTCCTCCGGCCAGAGCCGCGCGGTGCTGCGCCGCGCGCGCGATTGTGCGGGCCTTCTTCGCGACGCTGACCTTGCGTCCGGCGAATCCCGCGCGCAGCTGCTCGATCGCGCCCGCGTCCCCGACGACTACTCGAGCCTGCGCCGCGCGCTCGGCCTCTATCCGCTCACGCGCCTGCCCTTCGCGAGCGGCGTCGGGCGCTGGGAGCGCCGTACCGCGGACGCGTTCGCCGCCCCGCCCCGGGAAGGCAGCCGCGTGCGTTACGCGCCGCCCGCCGGCACGCCGATCGCGCGCGAAACCGTGGCGAGCCTGCTCGCGCGCGCGAGCTTCGACCCGCTCGGGCAGCCGACCCTCTCGCAGGGCGAGCTGACGCTTCTCGCGGCGGCCTACGCGCCGAGCTTCGACATCGAGATCCGCGGCGATTTCGACCGCTTCGGCGAGCTGCGCTGGCGCCGCGGCGCGTCCACCCCGGCGGTGGAGGCGGCGCAGGCGGCGGTTTACGTCCTGCCTGCCTACACCCGGTATGCCGACCGGGTGCTGCTGCAGCTCGTTTACATGCTCTGGTTTCCCGAGCGCCCCGCGAGCGGCACCTTCGACCTGCTCTCGGGCCGCCTCGACGGCATGGTGTGGCGCGTCACCCTCGCGCCCGACGGCGAGCCGCTCCTCTACGACGCCATGCATCCCTGCGGCTGCTATCACCAGTTCTTCCCCACGCCGCGCGCGCGGCCGCGGCCGCCGCCCGATTCCCTCGAGGAATGGGCCTTCGTGCCGCAGTCGCTGCCGCGCCTCGCGGAGGGCGAGCGCCCGGTGGTGAGCATCGCTTCGGGAACGCACTACATCGAGCGCGTCGCGCTGGTGCGCGGCCCCGACAGCGTGGTGCGCTACGCCATCCGTCCGTACGACGAGCTGCGCTCGATGCAGCGCCTGGACGGCGGCCGGCGCAGCGCCTTCGGGCCCGACGGCCTGATCGCCGGCACCGAGCGCGCCGAGCGGTTCTTCTTCTGGCCGATGGGAATCGTCTCTCCCGGCGCGATGCGCCAGTGGGGCCGCCATGCCACCGCCTTCGTCGGCCGGCGCCATTTCGACGACGCCGATCTCCTCGAGCGGCGCTTCGAGCTCGACCTGGGACACCCGGGAAAATGAGGCGCAAGTGACCGGGAAGCTGCGCGTCGTCACCCTCAACATCCACAAGGGGCTGTCGCAGTTCAACCGCCGCATGGTCATCCACGAGCTGCGCGACGGGCTCTCCTCGCTCGATCCGCACCTCGTGTTCCTGCAGGAGGTCCAGGGCCTCAACCAGCGCTTCGCGCTGCGC
>Ga0209706_10000962_pt1 | contig 16352 bp, 15 predicted proteins | sample PPLLaktember2015_6_FD_187263 | JGI IMG/M metagenome (GOLD analysis project Ga0209706, IMG submission 187263) | Freshwater sediment microbial communities from Prairie Pothole Lake near Jamestown, North Dakota, USA - PPLs Lake P8 Core (1) Depth... | ecosystem: Environmental > Aquatic > Freshwater...
CCGCCGGGAAGAAGGTCAGCGACCAGGCCAAGAAGGAGCTCGTCGCGGCCAATCTGCGGCTGGTCGTCTCCATCGCCAAGAAGTACAGCAACCGCGGCCTCCAGTTCCTCGACCTCATCCAGGAAGGCAACATGGGCCTCATGAAGGCCGTCGAGAAGTTCGAGTACCGGCGCGGCTACAAGTTCTCGACCTACGCCACGTGGTGGATCCGCCAGGCCATCACCCGGGCCATCGCCGACCAGGCCCGGACGATCCGCATCCCCGTCCACATGATCGAGACGATCAACAAGCTCATCCGCGTCTCGCGGGCCCTCGTCCAGGAGATCGGCCGGGAGCCGACGAGCGAGGAGATCGCCAAGAAGATGGACATGCCGGTCAGCAAGGTCCGCAAGATCATCAAGATCGCCCAGGAGCCCATCTCGCTCGAGACGCCCATCGGCGAGGAGGAGGACAGCCACCTCGGCGACTTCATCGAGGACAAGCTCATCCCCTCGCCGCCGGACACGGTCATCCACATCAACCTCAAGGAGCAGATCGAGGAGGCCCTCAAGTCGCTTACGGACCGCGAGGGCCGCGTCCTCAAGATGCGCTTCGGCCTGGGCGACGGCAACGAGCACACCCTCGAGGAGGTCGGCCAGCAGTTCAAGGTGACGCGCGAGCGCATCCGGCAGATCGAGGCCAAGGCCCTGCGGAAGCTCAAGCACCCTAGCCGCAGCCGCAAGCTGAAATCGTTCACGAACAACCACTAATTCGGTGACACACAACTCAATACACTTAATTCACGCTGCCCGCAGGTCGAAGGCGCGATATTCACGTTAACCAGGGCTTGGGACCCCGTTTCTGCGGCATTAGCGTCCTTCCCGTGATCTTCTCAAGAGTGCGGATAAAGTCCTCCCCGCCCAGCGGCCGGCCGGTTTTCGTATGCGCTCTGATCGTCTCCAGGTCGGACTTCCGCGGCGGTTCCGAGAGGAAGGCCCGCCAATTCACGATCTCGGCCGACAGGTCGGCATCGGTGATCAGGGGGTCGTCAGTCTCCCGGAGATGGGCTCTCGCGCTCGACCATCGGTAATCCTCGGGTTTCTCTACGACCGAAGCACGCACGGGATTGAAAAGGATGTACTTTGCGGCCATGAGGAGATGGGGAAGGTCAAGGGGACACGAATAAAAACGGCCCTGCCAGAGATAGCCTCTCCAATCTTCCCGGAGGTTGACGCTCAGCGTGTATTTCCAGTGGGCCCTTCCGAGCCCCCTCGAGAAACTGTCGATCCGCTTCGGCACCACGATGAGGTGCACGTGGTTGTCCATCAGACAGTAGGACCAGAAATCCATCCCGGCCTCCGACCCGTACTTGCGGAGAAGCCGCAGGTAGAACATCCTGTCCTGTTCCTGAAAGAACACGATCTGCCGGCGGTTCCCCCTTTGAACGATATGATGCGGATAGCCGGGCACGACGACCCTCGGCAGACGGCTCATGGCGCTTCTCCGATCAACGTACGGACTCCGGACCGTATGCGAGCCGGTCGATTTCCCGCCTCGCCTCACTATTTCAAGAGACGTACGGGGGAAAAGAACATCGTCAAATTAAATGAATTGAGTTTTATGTCACCATAATCCGTGTGTCAGCACAATCCGTCAGCCGCACATATCTCGCTCATAATTAAGTGTATTTAGTTGTGTGTCACCATAATTTGTGCTATAAAAGGGGGCCGAGGGCCTATAGCTCAGTGGTAGAGCCACCGGCTCATAACCGGCAGGTCCCAGGTTCGAATCCTGGTAGGCCCATGGGACCGAGAGAACGAGGATGCGCCGATAGTGGAAATCGACTTCGACCTGATCATCGAGCTCCAGCGGCTGGACTCTGAGATCCACAACGCGTCCCTCGTCCTCGAAGGCATCCCCCGCCTGGCCCAGGACGTCGACAGGAAGATCCAGGCCACGACCAAGCTCGTCGCCGACGCCAAGGACAAGATGGCCCGGAACCAGAAGAAGCGCCGCGACCTCGAGGCCGAGGTCAAGGACCTGAAGGTCCAGATCGGGAAGTACAAGCGGCAGCTGAACGAGGTCAAATCCAACAAGGAATACACGGCCCTTCTCCATGAGATCGAGGAGACCCAGCACAAGGTCGACACCCTCGAGGAAGGCATCATCGCCGAGATGCTCGCCGCCGACGACGTCGAGCAGGAGATCCAGGCCGCCCTCCACAAGCAGAGCGCCGAGGAAGAGGTCCTCAAGAAGGAAAAGCTCGTCCTCGACGAGAAGATGAAGGAGACCGAGGCCCGGTTCGCGGCGCTGGCGAAGGAGCGCGAGGCCCTGCTCCCCAAGATCCCCCGCGAGCAGCTCCGGCTCTACGAGGCCCTCTTTCTGAAGAAGGGCGGCACCGCCCTCTCCCCCGTCACGGGCGACTTCTGCGCCATGTGCCACATGCGCGTCCGCCCGCAGATGCTCAACGAGATCCGCGACAAGACGAAGGTCATCCTCTGCGAGAACTGCGGCCGGATCCTCTACTGCACGCCCAAGCCCGAGCCCGTCAAGACCGGGCCCCCGGCCGGAGAATAGACCCCCCGCCTCAGCCGCCGATCGTCCCGTCGTCGCGCCCGTCGTCCCCGTCCTCCCGGTAGAGCGCGTCGATGGCCTGCCGGTACTCGGCCGTGACGCTGGCCCGCACGACCTTGAGGGAAGGCGTCATCTCCCCCTTCTCGATCTCGAAATCCCGGGGCAGGACGGCGATCTTCTTGACCCGCTCGTAGGAGGCGAGAAGCGGCGTCGCCCGGTCGACCTCGGACTTGAGGAAGTCGACGATCCGCTTGTCCTGACAGAGCTCAGCGATCGACCCGTAGGCGATGCCCTGCGCCTTGGCATAGTCCTTGAGCTTGTCGAAATCGGGCACGATGAGGGCCGCGATGAAGCGACGTCGGTCGCCGAGGACCACGGCGTTGGTGATGTACGGGCTGGTCTTGAGGAGGTTTTCGATCGGCTGGGGGGCGATATTCTTCCCGCCCGACGTCACGAGGAGGTCCTTCTTGCGGTCGGTGATGACCAGGAACCCGTCGGCGTCGATGTGGCCGATGTCGCCGGTGTGGAACCAGCCGCCGGCCATGACCTCCCGCGTCTCGGCTTCTTTCTTGTAGTACCCCTTCATGATATTCGGCCCGCGGGCCAGGATCTCGCCGTCCGGGGCGATGTCGATGTCGATGCCGGGCGCCGGCTTGCCGACCGTCCCCAGGCGGATGTTCTCGAACGTGTTGATCGACAGCAGCGGCGACGTTTCGGTCAGGCCGTAGCCCTCGAGGATGGTCAGCCCGATGGCGTAGAAGAACTCGGCGATATCCTTCGACAGCGGGGCCCCCCCGGAGACGAAGAAGCGGACGCGCCCGCCCGTCTTGGCGATGATCTTGGAGAACACGAGCTTGGCCGCGATCGCCCGCCGGGCCCTCAATCCGCCCGGGACCGGCCTGCCGGCGAGCTCCAGGGCCCCGCACTTCTTGCCGACCCCGAGCGCCCAGAAGAAGATCTTCCGCCTCAGGGCCGGGCTCTTCAGGACCTGGTCCATGACCTTGGTGTAGATCTTCTCGAAGACGCGCGGCACGCTGACCATGATGTGCGGGCGGACCTCGAGGAGGTTCTGGGCCACGGCCTCGACGCTCTCGGCAAAGGCGACGGTGCAGCCTTTGTAGATGTAGGTGAACATGACCATGCGTTCGAGGACATGGGAGAGCGGCAGGAACGACAGCGCCGTGTCTTTGGAGGAGAACTCGACGAGGTCCGAGGCCGTCTTGATATTGCTGATGAGATTATCGTGGGTCAGGATGACGCCCTTCGGGACGCCCGTGGTCCCCGACGTATAGATCAGGGTCGCCTCGTCGTCGGGTCGGCCCTTGGCGACGAGGGCGTCATAGAGTCCAGGTTCCGCTTCGGCCGCAGCCCGGCCCTTCGCGATCACGTCCCGGACGGCCAGGACCCCGGCCGGGGCCTCGTCGGCGAAGGTGATGTAGAGCTTGACCTTGGCCAGCCCGGCCCGCAACGGCTCGATCTTCTTCCACTGGTCGGCGCCGGAGACCACGACCGCCGTGGCGTCCGAGTCGTCGATGATGTAGCGGGCCTGTTCCGAGACGAGCGTCGTGTAGATGGGCACGGTCAGCCCGCCCGCGGCCAGCGTCGCGAAGTCGGTCATCGTCCATTCGGGGCGGTTCTCCGATAGCAGGCAGAGCTTCTGCCCGGGCTCGAAGCCGAGGGCCCGGAGCCCGAGCGCGAGGTGCTTGACGCCAGCCCCGAACTCGGCCGCGGAGATGGGCGCGTACACTCCGGCTCTCTTGACCAGCATGAAGTCGGGCTTGGGGTAGGTCGTCACCGAATGGACCAAGAGTTGGGCCAGCGTGTTGACCATGGGTCCTCCTCCTCCGTGAAGTGGCCTGATTCTATTTTTCCCCGCCGGACGTGTCAAGCGGAATGGACCTTGCCGTCGCGGAGCTCGATCGTCCGCTCGGCCAGCGCCGCCAGCCGGGGATTGTGGGTGACGAGGACGACGGTCAGGGCTTCGCGCGCGTTGAGCTCCTGGAGGATCCGCCCTATCTCCTCGCTCCGGGCCGTGTCGAGGTTCCCCGTCGGCTCGTCGGCCAGGAGGATCGCGGGCTTGTTGACCAGGGCCCGGGCGATGGCCACCCGCTGCATCTCCCCGCCGGACAGCTGGCCGGGCAGATGGTCGGCGCGCTTGTCGAGGCCGAGGGTCTTCAGCAGGCGGCCGACATCCTCGTCGGCCCCCGGCTTCTTGAAGAAGGTGAACGGGAGGATGACGTTCTCGAGGACGGTCAGGGTGGGGACCAGGAAGAACTTCTGGAAGATGTAGCCGAAGGCGTCGCGCCGGATGAGGGTCAGCTTGGACTCCGAAAGTCCCTTGCAGCCCTCGAAGACGACCCGGCCCCCGAGCGCGAGCGTGCCCGAGGTGGGATTGTCCAGGCAGCCGAGGACGTTGACGAGGGTGGTCTTGCCCGATCCCGAGGGCCCGACGATCGAGGTGAACGATCCCCGCCCGATCTCGAGGGAGATGTCGTCGACGGCGGCGATCTCCTCGGAGCCGCGGCGGTAGACCCTCCGGAGGTGCTCCGCCGCGATGGCCGGGACGGCCGGCGCACTCACGACTCCACCTCGCTGCGGATGGTGTCGAGCGGCCGCATCCGGGCCGCCTTCCAGGACGGATAGATTCCGCTGGCCAGCCCGATCATGGTGACGACCCCCAGGGTCATCAGGATGAGGCCGGAGTTGATGGCCACGAGCCCGCCGCTCGGCGAGAAGGGCAGGAAGCCCCGGACCAGCACCTCGGTCAACCGGGCCGTCAGGATCGCCAGGCCCGTGCCGATGAGGCCGCCGCAGAGGCAGAGGATGATCGTCTCGAGCCAGATGAGCTTGAAGACGTCCCCGGCCATGGCCCCCATGGACTTGAGGATGCCGATCTCCTGGCGCCTCTCCATGACCGACATCAGGACCGTATTGATGACGCCCATCATGGCGATGAGGATGGCGATGAGGGCGATCGAGAGGACCATGACCCGGGCCGTCGAAACCAGGGTCATGATGGTCGTCTTGACCTGGCTCAGGCTGACGACCTGGACGTCGGGGAGCTTGTACAGCTTGTCTTCGAAGGCCTTCATGTCGGCGTCATGCCGGACCTTGATCCCGATCGAAGTCAGCTCCGCGATGCCGAAGATCCTCTGAACGGTCTTGAGGGGGAGGAAGATCGTGCCGTCGTCTTGCGTCCCCGTGCGTTCCAGGACGCCGACGACCTTGATCTCGACCTCCTTTTCGGGGATGAGGTAGAGATCGCCGACCTCGCGCTGCTCGAGCTCGGCGGCCTCGTAGCCGAACACGGCCTCGGCGGCCTCGGGTTCGGTGAACCAGCCGCCGGACTTGAAGGGCAGGGCCTGCTTCATCTTCGGGAACGTCGCCGGATCGACGCCGAGATAGGCGGCCAGCCCGCCGCTCTCGCCCTTGTTGGGGTCGAAGACGACCTGCATGAGCATGGGCGTAACCCCCTCGACCTCGGGCTCGGCGGCGATGGAGGCGGCGATGTCCTCCTTCATATACTTGAGGCCGGTGCCGCCCTTGAGCATGAGCGTCGCCGCCTCGTAGGGACAGCCCTTGGCCACGACGAGCATCTGGAACCCCAGATTGTCGATGTCCCTGTTGAGAGAGGCCTCGTAGCCGCGGTTGAAGCCGAAGAGACTGACCATGACCCAGGCGGCCATGGCGATGCCGAGGATCGTCAGCAGGCTCCTCGTCTTCTTGCGCAGGAGGCTCTTCCAGGCGACTTCGAAAATAGAGAGCTTTTTCATCGCGCGCTATCCTTTGAACGACTTGAGATGGATATTGTCGAGGAGGAACTCGTCGACGAGGACGAGGTTCTTCTTGACGGCCCGGAGGGCGGCCCGGAAGTCCTTCTCGGCGTCCGGCTCAGGGTTCCGGATGCGGCTGACGGGCCCGGGCGGCTCCTCCTTTCCCGAGACGACGTCGTATCGATAGAAGTCCTCCAGGCTGAGCCCCAGGAACTGGCTGCCGAACGCGGGGTCCCGGAAGGCCTTGCCCGCCTTGGAGGTCATCTTCTGGAAGTAAAAGCCCTTGATAACGCCCCGGAGGTCGAGGGCCAGAAAGACCTGGAGCCCGCCGTAGGTCCCCTTCTGGTTGACGCCGTGGATGTAGCCGATGAGGTCGGCGCCCTTGTAGATCCGGTACATCGTGTAGGGGACGTCGGCCGTCTCGAAGAGCCCGGTGAATCGATCTCCCAAGCGGGCCTCGATCCTCTTCAGGAGGTCGTCGCCGCCTTTCCTGGAAATGGACACATAAAGGGTCTTGTAGCCGGTCGACTCGGGGAAGAGGCGCTTGACGTCCCGGTCGGGGTCGTTGAGATCGCAGCCGACCGCCGCGTAGAGAGACAGGGCGGCCGCGGCCAGCGCCACTCCCGCCACCGCCAGGATGATCGCTTTATCTCGCCTGTTCCTCATGCCGGGCCTCCCTTGCCCCTCAGAGCCTCTTGTAGAAATACAGCTGGATGACGAACCGGACGTCGTTCAGCCCATGGTCGTAGAGGACCATGCCCCTCGCGGCCAGGTCCGCGTTGAGGAGATAGGTCAGACCCGACCCGAGCATATAATTCCAGTCCCCGGCGCGCCTGGCCACGACGGGCTGGGCCTCGACCTTGAGCCGGCCCTCGGCGAGGAGGGCCAAGCCGGACCGCCAGAAGAACAGGAACTCCCCGGCGCCGGCCCGGCGTCCGAGGAGGATCTCGGCCCGGTTCTCGAAGTTCCTCCAGACGTGGGACGCATCGAGGCTCACCGCCGCCCAGCCGGACGGCTCGGCGTCGACCAGAGTGTAGCCCATCGTCTCCAGGATCCGGCCTCCGGCGAGAGAAAGCCCGACGCTGTAGTTGTCGCGGGCCAGGACGCCCTTGAAGAGCCGGGCCGCGGCGAGGTAGTTGCCTTTGAGATGGAGCGGCATGCCGCTCCCCGCCGTCAGCGAAGCGGCGGCGCCGCCCCAGTCGAAGTCCCGCTCGACGCCGAGTCCCCAGTCCCGGTCGAAGCCGTAGCCGAACATGGCCGGGGCGGGCAAGAGCAGGGAGTGGCCGTCCAGGACCGAGGAGATCCCGAGGGCGGGCCGGTTGTGCCCGGCCCAGATGTTGGCGGCCTTGGTCTTGAGACGGAAAAAGGCGTTGTAGAGCTGGGGCTCGAGCTTGTGCTCGCCCTTCTGGTCGTAGGCCAGCCGGGCCTGGATGGCCAGGACCCCGAGGTCCCGGCTCCTGCCGCTGACGCGTTGGACGAGGTCGAAGCCGAGGCTCGGCTTCTGCATGACGTCGTCGGGCATGAGGGAGAAGAGCTCGACGTCCCGGGAGGCCGTGGAATACGCGCCGACGCCTTGGAGCTCGAGGAAGAGCAGGGTCGTCTGGGCCCGGAGCACGCCCGCGAGCGCGCCGGCGATCAAGGCTGCGGCGGCTATCCGCTTGATCGGCATGGGGGCCTGTCCTCGTCACACATTGAAGGTGAGCCGGCCCCGGAAGATGACGATGCCGTTGCGCGAGAAGGTCAGCAGGACCTCCCAGTCGCCGGGCATGACCACGTTGACCGGCAGGAGGTAGTCGCCGGCCTTGTTCGTCTTGAAAGCGACTTCGCCGGAATCATGGCCGCCGCGCATGGACGGCATATCGAAGCGCCCGGTTATGGCCAGATCGGAGACCCGCCGGCCGTCCTTGTCATGGAGCTTGACGATGAGGACCGACATCCCCATCTTGGGCGTCTTGTCGAATTCCCAGGTGAAATAGTTGACCTCTCCGATCCAGCACTTCTTGCCCGCCTTGGGCAGGTCCTGGAAGACCGGCTCCCCTTCCTGGCCGGTCGGCACGAGCCCCGGGGAATTGCAGCAGGATCCGGCCGGCTGGGCGGCGGCGAACGAGGCCGCAGCCAGGACGAGACCCGCGACCGCCGTCAAGAAGGTCATCGTTTTGGTCAAGAAGGTCCTCCTTGATCGAGAACGCTTTTAATCCTATATATTATATAGGGAATAACCCGGGCCGGCAATCCGGGCCCGGTTTCCCGGATAAACGCGGCGGCGGGCCGAGGCGAATCCTCTCAGGGACGTGTAAAACGGCCAAAGCGGACCTGTCCGATTCCGGACAAGTTGGCATAAGGATTGCAGTGGACTTCCGCCGGCGGGCCGGCGGAATCGATGCGAAAGGAATGATGATGAAGCTTCTCATTCGCGCCGCCGTTGTCGCTGGTCTGGCTGCCGTCATGTTCGGAGGAGCGGCGAAAGCCGCCGTGGCCCTTCCGGCCCAAGACGTCTTCGACCTGTTGCGCAAGAACGATGTCTCGGCCGTCAAAGCGATGATCGGGAAGACACCCGGGCTCGTCGAGGCCCGTGACGGCCAGGGACTGACGCTGCTCCATTATGCCGCCTCGGGGTCTGACGCCGCCCTGATCGATCTTCTGGTCGACAAAGGGGCCAAGATCGATCTCGCCGGCGGGCAGGCCAAGACGCCGCTCCACATCGCGGCCAGCAACGATCGAACAGTGGCCGCGGCGGCCCTGGTGAAACGGGGGGCCGCCCTCGAGATCCGGGATGAATACGGGCGGACGGCGCTCATCCTCTGCGCGCGCGAGCGGGGCCGGGCGGCCACGGCCCGCGTCCTCCTCGACGCCGGCGCGGACATCAACGCCGCGGACAAGTTCGGCTCGACCTCCCTCGAGCTCGCCGCTTGGCGCGGCAAGGCGGAGCTCGTCGATCTGCTCCTCGAGCGCGGGGCCCGTGTGCCGGAAAGCGGCGAGCCTTGGTCGAACATGGTGACGGAGGCCCTTTCCAACGGCTTGCCCAGGCTCTTCCGGCGCCTGACCGCGGCCGGACAGGACCTGAGGGCCCTCGATCCCGCCGGCGAGCGGCTGCTCCATGGCGCCGCGGCCGGAGGCTCGGCCGAGATCGTCGGCCTCCTCGCCGATCGGGGGTTCCCGATAGCCAAGGCCGATCGCTTCGGCTGGACCCCGCTTCACTATGCCGCGCGCGACGGCCGGACCGAGGCCGCCCGGATCCTCATTGAGCGCGGCGCGCCGTTCGACGTTCGCACCGTCATGGGACAAAGCGCCCTCAATGTCGCCGCGGAACGGAAGATGGACGCGGTCGCCGCCCTTTTGGCCGGGAAAGGGGCGGACCGGTCGGACATCCGGTTCCCCGTCCTCGAAGGGGATTATCTGGGCCAGAAGCCCCCCGGAGACGAGCCGGAGCTGTTTGCGCCCGGCATCGTCTCCTCGATCTGGGGGCTGCACAGCACGGCCGTCTTCTCGCCCGACGGGACCGAGGTCTGGTGGGCGCCCATGGTAACGTTCCCGGGCGAGATATATTCCCGGGGCGGACTGCTGGTGATGAGGCGCGTCAAGGACCGGTGGACGCCGCCGGCCTGGGCGCCCTTTTCGGGTCCCAACGGCGATGACGACGTCCCCTTCTTTTCCGCCGACGGGAAGCGGCTCTACTTCATCTCCCGGCGCCCGCTCCCCGGCGAGACCGAGCGCGGGAACGAAAGGATCTGGCACACGGACCGGACCCCGGCCGGCTGGGCCGAGCCCCGGCCCCTGGACCCCAATGTCAATGCCGTCAACAAGCACTGGCAGTTCTCCCTCGACCGTAGGGGTGACCTCTATTTCGCGGGCAACCCGCCCGGCAGCCGCGGCCTGAGCGACCTTTATGTCGCGCGCTTCGCCGGGGGCTCCTACGAAAGGCCCGTCAACCTGGGCGATCCCCTCAACACGGAGAAGATCGACGACACGCCGTTCATCGCCCCGGACGGGAGCTATCTCCTCTTCTCCCGGCAATACGACCTCTGGGCGAGCTTCCGGGGCCCGGACGGGGCCTGGGGAGCGCCGGTCAACCTGGGCCCCCGGGTCAACAGCCCGTCGATCGAGCTCTGCCCGATGGTCACCGCCGACGGCAAGTACCTGTTCTTCCTCAGCCAGCGCGGCGGCGAGAGCCACGCCTATTGGGTCCGCGCCAAGGTCATCGAGGACCTGCGGCCCCCGCGCAAGACCGGGACCGTCCGGTCCACTCCGGCCGACGAAAAGGCCGTCATCGAGAAGGTCATCCGCGACAACATCGGCTGGGCGATGACCAAGGACCGGCCGCTCGCCGAGAGCACGATGGTCCGCGACGAGAGCCTGTTCATCGTCAACCCCACGTCCGTGTCCACCATCGGCTGGAGCCAACTGGTCAAGGACTTCGACTTCTGGATGGACCCGCGCTTCAAGGCCGTGAAGTGCGAGATCTGGGATATGAGGATCGGCGTCTCGCGGTCGGGCGATGTCGCCTGGTGGTCCTGCATGCTCAACGACCTCGCCGAGTGGGATGGGAAGCCGACCGGCTGGAAGGACACGCGCTGGACGGGCGTCCTGGAGAAACGGGACGGGACATGGCTCATCGTCCAGATGCACTTCTCTTTCGCCGCGGACAAGGTCGCGGCCCAGGTCAAGGCCGAGCTCGAGGCGAAAGCGGCCGACTCGAAGCGGAAGTGAGGCGCCATGAACGTGGTCGACCCGCGCCGGAAAGGCAAGGAATCCTCGTGGCGCATCGGGGGCCTGGGCGCGGCGGCGCTCGCGGCCCTGATCGCTCTTTACGCCTGCGCGGCGGGCCCGAGGCCGGCGGTGCGTCCCGGTCCCGAACGGCCCTCGGAGAAGCCTGGCACCTGGGGGACGACGATCGCCGTCTACGATCCGGCGCTCTACGGGCCGGAGCGCCCCCTCGCCAGGATCGTCGCCGAACGGAAGCTCCGTCTCGACAACGGGAAATTGCGGAACGCCAGGATCTTCGTCAACAAGGCCCAGAGACGGCTCGAGCTCTGGGTCGGGCGCCGGATGATCAAGGCCTACCGGATCCAGCTTGGCTGGCGCCCCCACGGCCCCAAAGAGCGCCAAGGGGATCAGAAGACGCCCGAGGGCCGGTACTTCATCTGCGACCATAGGACCTCGGCTTATTATCTTGGGCTCTGGCTCGCCTACCCGAACGCCGAGGACGCGCGGCGGGGACTCGACGCGGGGCTCATCGGCCGGGCCCAGCACGAGGCCATGCTGAAGAAGCTCGCAGCCGGCGAATGCCCTCCCCAGGATACCAGGCTCGGCGGCGCCATCATCATCCACGGCCAGCTGCCCGAGCTGACCTCCGGCCTGGCCCGGAAACACAGAGCCGATCCGTCGACGCTCAGGGCGGGTTGGCGCCCGGGGGACGCGGACCCGGCCACGATGAAGGAATTCCAGGATTGGACGGACGGGTGCGTCGCCCTGTTCAATCCGGATGTCCGGGAGCTCTATGAGTTCATCGCCGACGGCACGGAGGTCCTCATCGTGGCCAACGCCGCCGTGACCCGGCCCCGGACGTAGCCGCGCGCCTCCCGCCGCTCAGCTCGTCCCGTACACGGGGATGGCGGCGCCGCTCGTGACCGACGAAGCACCGGAGACGAGAAAGACCAAGACCTCGGCGACGTCGCCGGCATCAGCCCACTTGGAGTGATCGGCGCCGGGCATGGCCGCCCGGTTCTCCGGCGTATCGATCGAACCGGGGACGATGCAATTGGCCGTGATCCCCGACTTGCGGAACTCCTCGGCGATCGTCGCGGTCAGGACGACGACGCCGGCCTTGGAGACCGCGTAGGCTCCCGACTTGACCCGGCCCTTGTTCTCGACCGCGGGACGGGCCGCGACGTTGACGATCCGGCCGGCGCCGGCCTTGGCCATGACCGGGAGCACGGCCCGGGAACATAGGAAGGCCGACTTGAGGTTCGTCTGCATCAGGAAATCCCAATCGTCCTCGGAGGTCCCGGCGACGTCCGCTCCGCCCCGGTAGGTCCCGGCAAGATTCAAGAGAGCGTCGACGCGGCCGTGGCGCCGGACGATCTCTTCGGCCATCTGCCCGACCTCGGCCTCCGACGTCACGTCGGCCTTGAAGCCGCTGAGGGCATCCCGAGCCCCGCCCGCGGCGGCGAGAAGGTCCTGGAATCGCGCTTCGTCCCGATAGACGGCGGCCACCACCGCCCCCGATTCGAGCAGACGCTTGACGACCACCCGCCCCAGCCCGCCCGTGGACCCGGTAACGAGCACGACCTTGCCCCCGAGGGATCGCTGTTCGCTCATGCGCGGCCTCAGCTTCCCGAAAAGGTCCGCCTCTTTTTAAAGGCGTGACCGCCGCGTTTGGGCTTGGCCTCGACGCAGCCGGTCGTCTCAGGACACGAGCCGGTCCGGGGTTTGGGGGCCGGCCGGCTCTTTTTCACCGGGGGTCTCGTGATCTGGCGATTCGTTTTCATAGACGCTCTCCAGTCCTTTGAGGCTTCGGCCCAGGCCCGGCTGCCCAAGCAATGCCGCGGGGCGGGAAAAAAGTCCTATTTCGCGTGCTCCCAGAGGGCGAAAACGAGGCCTTCGGTGTCCTTGACCCGGGCATACCAGCCCCACTCGCCATAGGCTTCCTTCTCCAGGACGACCTTGCCGCCTGCCTGCTTGACGGCGGCCAGGGCCTTGTCGATCGAGGGCACCAGAACGACCACCATCGGCCGCTCGTCCTTCGATCCGCGCCGGTACATCTCCCCGTTGATGGCGCCTTTTTCCTTCGGCATCCAGTTCTTGTCCTCGGGCACCGTGATCACCCCAAAAGACCCGTTCCAAGGCTGGATCTGCCAGCCGAAGGCTTTCTTGTAGAAGGCCGAGGCCCGCTTCATGTTGGTCACGGGCAGCTCGAACATGATCACCTTGTTCATCATCGACCGTTCTCCTTTCAGAGCAAGTCGATGAGATGTGATGCAAGCCCCGTGCCAAGGCCCGGTCTCTACCGGGCCAGGCCGAGAGCGTAAAGCACGCCCATGATCATGGGCTGATGGACGATATAGATGAGGAGGGAGTGGCGGCCGGCGAGGTTCACGAACGTATTCGGCAGGCGCCAGGGCAGAAGGGTGCGCTTCGACGCATAGACGGATTTCCCCAACGCGGCCCCGGCGAGGAAGATCCCGAGCCAGGGAATGAGCGGAAAATAGTCGAAAGAGGAGAACGAGGGACTGTGGATCCCGAACGGAAGCAGCCATTCGGAGCGGACCGCCAGGGCCTTGTTCAGGGCCGGCAGCGCCAGGGCGAGTCCGATGACGGCGGCGCCGGTCACGGCGCAGACGGCCGCCCCGGCCTTCTCGAAAGCGGCGCCGTAGAGAAGCATCGAGACGGCGAGACACTGGAGGATGCCGAAATAGACCGCCGAAGTGGGATCGAAGACGAAGGTCGCGGCGCTGACCAGGATCGAGACCGCGAGGAGGCGCAGGCCGCGGCGGACGTTGTTCCGGCTGAGCGTCGAGCTGATCCCGGAGAGGACGACGAAGAGGACGGCAAAGAAGGCCTGGGCGACGGTCCAGGCCGTCTTCGACAGATCGGTGGACCAGCCAAGGGCCTTTTCGAGGCCGGCGAACTCCCCGAGGTCGAAGAGCAGATGGTAGCAGACCATCAGGATGATGGCCACGCCGCGCAGAAAATCGATCTCCCAGATCCGGGACGAACGTCTAGCGGGGACATCCGGGCCGGCGGCCCGGGCCTCCGTCGCTGTCATCGGCTTCACGAAGCTCCTCTCGTCGGAAGTGAGGATAGTCCGGGGCCCGAAACCCTGTCAAGCGCGGAAATCACGCCGCGCATTGACAGGTCCAGGGGGGTGGTCTATATAGAGGCCTGAGAGGAGGCCCCGATGTCCCCCCTGCAATACCTGACCGAAGAATGGCGCTCGGAGGCGGAGCGCCGGCTCAAGGCCGAATTGACGCCCGAGCGCATGAACCACATCACCTCGTCCATGTCGAACGTCTATTTGGATTGCCCGGATGGAACCGCGAAATACCTTCTCTTCCGCTTCGCGGACGGCGTGCTCACCGAGTTCGCGCTGGGGACCGGAGAGCCGCCGGAGGCCGAGTTCCTTATCACCGGAAGCTACGACGTCTTCGCCCAGATCTCGCGGGCGGAGCTGGGCGCGCAGAAGGCGCTCATGACCGGGAAGCTCAAGCTCAAGGGCAACATGATCAAGGCCCTGAAGCTGGCCGCGATCGCCGACCGCCTGAACAAGGTCCTGGCCGGGATCCCCGCGGCCTATTGAGGAGGCGCGCATGAGGCCCCTCGACCCCGCCAGTCCCTACTTCGTCGATTTCCCCGGCCGCGTCCGGGCCCTCCAGGGCGAAATGGCCCGGGCCGGGATCGATGTCTATCTCGGCTCCCGGCTCCGGACGCTGTCGTGGACGCTGGACGTCTTCTGCCCCTGGAGGAGCTTCGTCGTCGTCCCCGCGGAGGGGCCGCCGGCGGCCTTCACTTTCGTCATCGACGCCGCCCGCGTCGCGGACGAGACCTGGATCCCCGAGGACCGCGTCTTCGGGTTCGCCCCGATGGGCGGCCAGGACCAGATCGAGCTCATCGCCGAGTTCATCAAGGACCTCCTCAAGGGCCGGAAGGGCCGGGTCGGCATCGAGAGCGGGATGTCCAACTACCTGCCCGAGGGCAACTTGACCCACTACGAATTCGAGCGCTTCCGCGACGCGCTGGCCGGGAACGTGCTGGTCAACGCCCATGACCTCGTCGACCGGTTGTCGCTCGTCAAGGACCCCGGGACGATCGCCCGGTTCCGCGAGGCCTCCCGCATCGTCGACGTCGGGCACGCGGCCGTCTTCGACGCCCTGCGGGACGGCGGGTGGAAAGGGCTGACCGAGACGGAGATCGCCGGCCTCGCCGCGCTGGCCATGCGCAGAGAGGGGAGCGAATGGGAGTGGTCGTTCACGGGCGGCAACGAGATCGCCTCGGGCTACAGGACGGGTTTCACGGGCGGCGCCTGTACGCCGGCGTCCCGGCGCAAGCTCGAGGCCGGCGAGCCGCTCATGGTCGACATCCATGCCATGTTCAGGCTGGGATTGGGCGATCACTCCCACAACTACCTCATCGCCCCGGCGACCGGGCGCCAGGCCTGGCACGCCCGCAACTTCACCGACATCGTCGCCCTGACCCTCGAGACCTACCGGGCCGGTATCAGCCCCTCGGAGCTGGCTGAGCGGATGATCGGCTTCGCCGAGAGCCGCGGCTTCGCCGATGACATGGTCCCCGGATTCGAGCACGGCATCGGGATGATGGGCGACGAGTGGCGGATCGGGATGAACGACGGGCCGTTCCCCTACTGGACGAATCCCGACCACCGTTACCGGAAGGGCGAGCTGCTCATCTGCGCGATGCAATACGCGTGTCCCGAAGAGGCGATCGGCTTCCGTTACGAGAACCCCATCGTCATCCTCGACGACGGGTGCGAGCCCCTGTCCAAGTTCCCCCTGGGCGTGGAGGTCATCTCATGAGCCATTTGACAACCCCAGGGGGACTGTTGGCCTTGGTCCTGATCTGTGCCGTCCCGCTCCTGTCGGCCACGGCGGCCTCTCCGCCCCGGCCGAAGCTTCGGGTGGCCGTCGTCAGGAACGACTCGGACGGCCCCAAGTACATGGCCGAGGGAGGCCTCCGGCCGCTCCTCGAAAAGCTCGGCTGCGACGTCACGGGCCCGGAGATCGTCGCCCTGACGAAAGAAGAGCGGGCCGAGTACGGCGCCTGGAACCAGGACGCCTTGGAGAGCCGTCATATCGGCGCGCTCGTCGCCAAGAACAGGCAAGGCGAGGGACTCGTCCTGGGGCTGCTGACGAACTGCACCGACCTCCTCGGCATGCTGGCCGGGCTCCAGCATCTCGGCCCGGCCCTCGATCCGTCAGACCCGGCGGCCAAGAGAGAGCGCCGGGAAGGGCTCGCGGGCCTCAAGCCCCTGCGCGTCGGCCTCGTCTATTTCGACGCCCACGCAGATCGGAA